>WBZL01001025.1_pt1 | contig 30423 bp, 36 predicted proteins | sample 5204291 | NCBI WGS metagenome assembly WBZL01 (sample SAMN12344345, study PRJNA552823) | activated sludge metagenome | biome: Activated sludge suspended growth; feature: Nitrification reactor; material: Wastewater; isolation source: activated sludge from nitrification reactor of wastewater...
TCTCTTTCATGATTCGTTTGATGCAAGAGTATCGCAACCGTATTTGGGAAGACCGGATTTGAACCTGATTTCTACGATTATTTAACAAATTAGTTAAAATATTGAAATTTATTTTATTTTCATCAAGACGTGTGTCGCTAAGGTACTATTTTGAAGCAATAACAAAGAACAAGGCTTGATTTAGCCGCTGTCAGGATGAATTTTGACTTTTCTCCTGACAATTGCCGCAAAGTTTCAAAGGTAGAGCCATCGTCTTGCTGTTCTTGTCTTGGCGAACAGCCGAAAAACAGGATTGTCAATACGATTATTGTCTGGTTCATTATTGCGGTCATAATCATAACGAGTTGTTGGACCAAGCTGCCCAAGATCAGTTTCCTACGGCAGACATAGCGCCATCGCTCACCGGCCGATGAAGTCGGAACGGCCTGGCCTCGCTTTGGCGCTTATTTGGTGGCGGTTGATTTATTTTACTGCTATGGGAGTAATGGTATATCCAAACTCCTTTAATTGGTTTATTAATCCGCATTCATACATTAAATGACTTAGTCCAACGGCAATAAAGCAGTTATTTGATTCTAGTTTTTCGCTGATAGTACCCATCCATTTATTGTTTCTGTCCGTTAACATAAGAGAATTCCTGCAGGGTTCATTGTTTTTTAAGTCTATTTCCATTTTGGAATACCAATTCGTTTCTTCACAGTAACTTGAATTTTCGGTGCTAATTTTATCAATAATATCAGCAAGTCTCCTTTTATGGATTTTCCGAGGCATTCCCTCAACATCTTTATTAATTAGGGCTATCTGTTCGTCAGTCGTTTCAAGTCCATAGCGTTCTATATTTTGTTCCATTGCTCTGGAACTTATATAGTCATCTAAAGAAAGAGAGGTGTCGTCAGCGCTTTTGTTTAAACACACCTGTTGTTTGAAATATCTGTTTAGAAAAACATACATCTCAGTTGGTGTCATCTTGTTATAATCAGTAGGACTTGCAGCAAAGAGGTTTTTAATGAATGTCAAGTCTGTTTTACTTAAATATTCATTCCAGTTGGTTTTGTTTGTCCTTTGGTTAATAATATCCTCAGCCATTTTTCCTGGAATGTTTAGGTTTTCTTTTATCAATAAATCACAGGATTCTAAGGCCTGGTTAGCCCCTGTCAAGGAGTCAAAAAATGATTTTCCAAAAGCGTGATGGGTTCCAAAAAGGTATGATGTCTTATTGGAATTTTGATTAGTTATTTTGAAAAGGACTGTTTTAAGTCTTAGCGTATCATTACCATTTTGACCGATCAGATGCGTTGAAGTCAATATTAAAAATAGTAGTGTAGTGATCTTTCCCATTGTCATTTTTCTAATTACCGCCAATAACATCATAACACAGTAGGGTTTATTCAAAGCCCGCATTGCTCATTTCAATTAAACCCTTTTGCGTTAATGCAACCAATCTTATTCATTCGTTCTTTTTCAACTCCTTTATTTTCATTGCAGCGTGTTCATTACCTGGATTTAGTTCAAGCGATTTTTTATAGTTTTCGATTGCTTTTTGAGCATCGCCAATTGCTTCATAGGCTTCTCCCAGGCTGTCATAGGAATTAGGCGATTCAGGGAAATTTTCTGCGTTCAGGATAAAGAATTCCAATGCCTTGGGTTTGTCCTTATCATTTCCGCTTTGCAGCATTCTATAACCCAATTGGTTTACAAGATACTCGGGAGGTAAAAAATTCCAGGAGAGCCGCTCCGAAAGCGCCCGGAAATGCTCAGTTAGTTGCGATTTGCTGTCTATTTCACGATAGGAGATTCCATAGCCTTCAAAAATTGCAGCGATCCCATTATGAAAAGCAATGATTGGGACTGAGCTATGGTTTTCATTTTCGAAGTACTCCAATTTTGCAGGCAGTTCACCTTTGCATTTGCTATTCAATGCCTCATATAATCTTAGGTGACGATCACGATTTCTGATATTCCTTTTACCCCAGTTAGCCGTGGCTATATACATGAATCTTTCAAAGGATTGTTCGGTCAGTGAATCCAACTTTTTGTCCATTGTCTCTGAATCCCAGGTTCCAAAACTGGGGTCAGCTGCAATGAACGAATTGAAAAGTGTCTTTTCTTTCATATAGGCATGAGCGGCCAGCAAACCGCCTAAAGAATGTCCAAAAAGTATTCGATAGGGAGTTGTTCTATACTGCTGATCCAGTTCAGGCACAAGTTCATCTTCTAAAAAGCGCAGAAAACGATCTCCTCCACCTGTATTATTCTCTCTGACGGTCATGATTTTGTCTGGTGTGTAGTCTCTTCTTCTATCAACATTTTGAATAGCAACCACAATCATCTCTGGAATTTTCCAGCTTCTGTATGCATCAGAGCTCATATAGTTTACCATTCCTGCAATAGGCTTAAAGTGCAAATTCCCATCAAGTACAATAAGCAGCGGATATCTCTTGTAGGATGATTCCTTATTGTTGTATGAATCAGGAAGGCTAATCCAATATTCCCTGTCCTCATTCAGGATATCAGACCTGAGTGAATGTTTTGTACCGATTACAATTTGTTCAAAATCTTGTGATTTTACCTGGTTAAGAGCCATTAACAAAAATAGTATTCCAATAATATGTTTGGTCATTATGCTGATTTTTAAAGTTTTGCTGAAAATCAAAGCCGATACTGTTCCATTTATCTGCTGCAGGCAAACCCATTGTCCGTTTTTGTCAAGTAACCTTCAACGGTTCTCCGACAACCTTCATCCCGTGGTCGGCAAACACTTTAGCTATTTCTTCTTTTGACGGTGGAGATTGCCAGGTGTCAGTGACTGCAAAAAACGCTTCCATTTTTCCCGCAGGCATGTAGGAAACCAGGGTTCTGGCTTTCTCCGTAAGTTGGATGAATGCATGCGGCATATTCCGCGGAAGAAAAATAGTGTCCCCGGCTTTCATATGGAATTTGTCATTGCCGCACTGGAACAAGTATTCACCTTCCAGGACAAAAAACCATTCATCCTGGTCTATATGAATATGCAGGGGCGGGCCGCCCAGCGGGGTTTGCCCGGTTTGCTCAAAAACAGCCAGGTCATCATTGGTGTCTTTGCCCGATATTTTAATGTCAAGCGTGTTAAGGGTAACGCCCTTCATTTTGTATTGTTTTCCGAATCTGGCTTCGCCGGAGTCCACTTTAAACGGTTTGTCTGTCCGCATGCTGAGTATAGTTTTTAGTTTGGCAAACGTGACCAGCGGAACTGTTGCCAGGGAAGAGGAAATGAAGCTTCTTCGTCGCATTTTTGCTTTCATTGAATTTCAATTATTGGTGACGCATAACGCTTGTATCCCTGAGACTGTTTCTCGCGCCGAGCTTTAATTTTCATCACGCTACGCGTGTTAAAAATCCGGTGACATAAATGACATATACGGCGCCAAACGTAAATAACGGGTCGAAGACGCCGAACGGCATGGCGCCGTCAAACCACATTGCCACGTTATTCAGCAGACAGGTCAAAAGAAAGGCGACCAGATAAAAGACCCAGGTTTGCCCCGGAAATCTTTCTATCCGGTTCACCAGATAGTCGATCCAGCTCGGGCGATAGGGCCTGATATCAGCATTTCGGTCGGACTTGGTGGATCGAATGTCAGCGGCTTCCATCTAATGTTTTCTGTGATTTGAAAAAACCTATGGTGCTTTAGCCGATGCGGCTATGGGGTTACCTGAAGGCCTGTTATATTAGGCAATGCAATAATAGACCTATTGAACCTGAAAAGCAAATATTTATTCCGGGTAAAAAAAATAGCAACTACCGGACACAGTACCTTCATTTTCATTATGTTTCAGATCACATGAACAAGAGATGCTATTTTTAGCGGCTCTGATTTAGTGGCATATTACAAAAAAAACCGCGCCCAACATGAAAAGAACAGGAATGCTCATACCGCTCCTTTGCGCGTCCGCCGCCCTATTCGGCCAGCCGGCGGAATTGGCGCAATGCAACGTGATCTGGAACAGCCAGAGCCGGAATTCCGCGGAATCCATGCCCTGCGGCGGCGGCGACGTCGGCCTGAACGTATGGGTCGAAAACGGCGAGCTCCTCTTTTACATGGCCCGCAGCGGCACTTTTGATGAAAACAACGCCATGCTCAAATTGGGGCGGATTCGCCTCAATTTATCCCCCAACCCCCTGGCCGGGAAAACCTTCCGGCAGGAATTGACCCTTGCGGACGGCAGCGTGAAAATATCCGGGCATTCCGGGACGCATTCCACCGATATTACACTCTGGGTTGATGTGTTTTCCCCGGCCATCCATGTCGAAGTGGAAAGCAGCCGGAAGGTGACCCTGGAGGCTGCCTACGAAAACTGGCGCTTTGAAGACCGGCCGGTCCGTAAACTGGAAGGGTTCGGAAATTCCTACAAATGGCAACTCCCCGACGGCCTGGTCGCTAAAAAAGATGAGACCGGATTTGACGGCAACAGCGTCCTTTTTTACCACCGCAATACCGGAGAAACGGTCTTCGATGTGACCGTGCGCCAGCAACAACTGGATCCGGTGAAGGATCAATTGTTCGATCCGCTCAAAGACCTGACCTTCGGTGGCCGGATGCAGGGGGATAATCTGGCGCCGGACGGCATGGCAACGGGAAAATACCTTTCGACGCCGTTCCGGGGCTGGAAGCTAAAAAGCCGGGCGCCGTCGAAAACGCACCGCCTGGATGTTTATCTGCATTCCGGCCAATACAAGGACCAGTCCGCCTGGCGTTCAAACCTCGATCAATCCGTCGCGGCCGCCCAAAAAACAGCCGCAACCGCGCGCCGGAAGACCATAAACTGGTGGGCTGATTTCTGGAAACGCAGCTTCATTTTCATCGATCCGGAAAACGGCAAAACAGACTCGCCCGCGTGGCAGGCAGGCCGGAATTACCAGCTCTTCCGCTACCTGCTGGGCTGCAATGCCTATGGGGAATATCCCACCAAATTCAACGGCGGGTTGTTCACCGTTGATCCGGAACTCACCGATTCGGCACGCGCTTTCAGTCCGGATTACCGCAACTGGGGCGGCGGAACGTTTACGGCCCAAAACCAGCGGCTCGTTTATTTCCCCTTGCTGAAATCAGGTGATTTTGACGTACTGAAACCCCAGCTGGATTTTTACGCCCGCTTGCTTAAGAATGCCGAATTGCGCAGCCGGGTCTACTGGGGGCATGAAGGCGCCTGTTTTACCGAGCAGATCGAGAATTTCGGATTGCCCAATTGCACCGAATACGGCTGGAAACGCCCGGAAGGGTACGACCCCGGCATGATGTACAACGCCTGGCTGGAATACCAGTGGGATACGGCGCTGGAGTGCTGCTGGATGGCGCTGCAGCGGTACGCATACCAGGGTGAGGACATCTCGGAATATATCCCCCTCATTGAAAGTTGCCTCCTCTTTTTTGATGCGCATTACCAATACCTGGCGTCCAGGCGCGGAAGAAATAAACTGGATGAGGACGGGCGCCTGATCTTGTACCCGGGTTCTGCCTGCGAGACCTACAAAATGGCCTATAACGCCACTTCCACCATTGCCGCCCTGCAATCCGTAACCGAAGGACTGCTCGGTTTGCCCGCAGCATACCTGGACGAAGCGAAAAGGGAAAAATGGCAGGCCTTCCTCCTGCGGATCCCGCCGGTCAGTTACGGCGAATTTGAAGGCCATAAGACCCTGGCTCCCGCCAGATTGTGGGAACGCGTCAACAACACCGAGGCTCCCCAGCTATACCCGGTTTTTCCGTGGGGGATCTACGGTATCGGCAAACCGGACCTGGACGTGGCCGTCAATACTTATCTTTATGATCCGGACGTGATCCGGTTCAGGGACCATAAAAGCTGGAAACAGTATAATATATTTGCCGCTCGCCTGGGGCTGACGGACGAGGCCCGGAAATGGACCGTGTTGAAACTGCAGGATTCTGGCCGCCGTTTCCCCGCCTTTTGGGGGCCGGGCTTTGATTGGACGCCCGACCACAACTGGGGCGGTTCCGGGATGATCGGCCTCCAGGAAATGTTGCTGCAAACCAACGGCGACACCATTTACCTGTTCCCCGCCTGGCCGAAAGAATGGGACGTTCATTTCAAACTCCATGCGCCGGGCAACACGCAGGTTGAAGCGGAACTCAAAAACGGGAAAGCGGCCATCCTCCGGGTAGTGCCCGAATCGCGCAGAAAGGACATCGAGATTTTAATGAATTGACCTTATGATGGATAGAATTATCGCCACTTACCTCATTGAGACACCCTACGAGCCGGAGCAGGCGGCGGCCATCCTCGCCGGAGAACAATCCAGCGGAACCTTCGTGGCCGTACCCGGGGAAACGGACGAATTGAAACACCGTTTTGCCGCGCGCGTTGAGGGCATTGAAAGGCTGGAAGCCGCCATGGAGCCCGCCTTACCCGGCGAAAATACAGGGCAGGCGAGATTCCACCGCGCTAAAGTGAAGGTTTCCTGGTCGGTGGAGAATTTCGGATTCAACATCCCGGCGCTCATCTCGACCGTCCAGGGGAATCTGTACGAACTCCGACAGTTTACGGGGCTGAAACTGGACGACCTCGAATTGCCGGCCGCTTACGGCGCGCACTTTCGCGGGCCGGCCTTCGGCATGCGGGGCACCATGGACCGGGCAGGCGTGCCGCCGGGGCGCCCCATGATCGGCACCATCATAAAACCAAGCGTCGGGCTGACGCCGGAATACACGGCCGATCTCGTAAAAACCCTGGCCGAAGCAGGGATCGATTTTGTGAAGGACGACGAATTGATGACCTCAACGGCGAATTCTCCGTTTGAGGTCCGCGTGGAAAAGATTATGCGGGTGATCAATGAACATGCCGACAGGTCGGGCAAAAAGGTGATGTACGCCTTCAACATCACCGGCGACCTGGAGACCATGAAAATCAATTATGAAACGGTTGTGAAAACCGGTGGAACCTGCGCAATGGTCAGCATAAACAGCGTAGGGTGGGGGGGCGTAAAGCAGGTTTGCGACTGGGGCGAACTATCGATACACGGCCACCGAAACGGCTGGGGAATGCTGAATCGCCACCCCTGGCTTGGCGTCAACTTTCCGGCCTATAGTAAACTGTGGCGCCTTGCGGGAGTGGATCAAATGCATGTGAACGGGATCAAAAACAAGTTCTGGGAGTCAGATGATTCCGTTGTGCGCTCCATAGCGTCCTGCCTGACGCCGTTCCTGTCCAACGAATCCGTCCTGCCGGTGGTCTCATCCGGGCAATGGGGCGGACAGGCGTTTGAGACCTACGCACGGACCGGCGCCACAGACCTGCTCTATATGGCGGGCGGCGGCATCATGGCGCATCCCTTCGGGCCGGCGGGCGGCGTGAAGGCGCTGAAGCAGGCCTGGGAATGCGCGGTGGAAGGCCTTTCGCTGGAGGAAGCCGCAAAACGGCACCCGGAGTTTGCAGCGTCGGTTCGTAAATTCGGATAAGGAAACCACTTTAAAAATGGCAGCACACGACAGCATAAAGCTGGCTTTTTACGGCGACGATTTCACGGGTTCGACCGACGCCCTGGAATTCCTGACCCGGGCGGGCGCGAGAACCGTGTTGTTTTTGGACAACCCCACACCGGCACAAATTGCCCGCTTCGGCCATCCCGATGCGGTAGGGGTGGCCGGCATGACACGGGCCATGGCGCCTGGAGAAATGGCCGAAACCCTTACCGAAGCGTTCGGGGTGCTAAAGTCGCTTAACCCGCAGCATGTGCATTACAAGGTCTGCTCTACCTTTGACTCCTCTCCGGAGATCGGCAATATCGGAACCGCCGTTGAAACCGGCTTCCAGGTCTTCCGGCATGCGTTTACCCCGGTTTTATCGGCAGCGCCCACGCTGGGGCGTTATTCGGCTTTCGGCAATCTGTACGCCCGGATGGGCATCGGCAGCCAGGGGGGCATTTACCGGCTCGACCGGCATCCGTCCATGCGCGAACATCCGGTCACGCCGGCCACAGAAAGCGATCTTCGCCTGCACCTGAGCCGGCAAACCCGGCTGCCGATGGGCCTGATCGATCTGCTGGACCTGGAAAGACCCGTGCACGAGATCATCGAAAAATTGAACGTTGAAATTGCCGCGGGTAAAAAGATCGTTTTTTTCGATGCCCTTTATGAAGGGCAGATGGAGAAGATCGGCGAGGTGTTTGACCTAAAAGCGCAGGAGAACGCCCCGCTGTTTTCCGTAGGTTCTTCCGGCGTAGACAAAGCGCTGGGGGATTTCTGGTTGAAAACGGGCATACTGAAGCGGAGGGAGCAGTGGGATCTGCTGGAGGAATGCAACCCCGTTTTGGTCCTGTCCGGGAGCGTTTCCCCGGTAACCGCCGCGCAGATCGAATGGGCGGTAAAAAACGGTTTTGAGGAGATCGCAGTGGCGCCCGGCGTGCTGGAGGCCGATGACCCGGCGGATCTCATCGCAGCTTACCGGGATAGGATAGCTGCCTGTTTGCGGGATGGAAAGAGCGTCATCTTCCACACCGCCAAAGGCCCGGACGATCCTCGCATCCGGCAGATCAAATCCTTACTGGATGCAAAAGGATGGGACCTGCCGACCCGCAGGACCTATACCGCACAACGCTTCGGTGAGGTTTTGGGGCGTTCGGCCAGGGGCGCCCTGGAACAATTCCGGGTAAAACGGCTGGTCATTGCCGGCGGGGATACGTCGAGCCACGTAGCCAGGCGCCTGGGCATTGAAGCTGTGGAAATGATGGCCCCCGCTGTTACCGGCGCGCCCGTTTGCAGGGCCTACGCCCCCGGCTCTCCGGTCGACGGCATCGAAGTGAACCTGAAAGGCGGCCAGGTGGGCGATGAAACGTATTTCGGGGTACTGCGCGGAGGCATGAAAAAAACATAGCGTCTTTGCGAGGAAAAAAACCTCACGCCTTTGGAATAAACTAATATCATAAATAAACCAACATGTCAAAAACGTTAGGATTGATCCACACTTCAGCTACCCTGGTGCCGGTTTTCCAGGCATTGACCGACCGGTACCTGGCGGATAAAAAATTGAAAATATTCAACATTTCGGACGACAGCCTGATCAAGAATACCATTGAACGGGGCATGCTTACGCCCGATACCTCGCGCCGGGTCATCAATTACGTAGCCTCCGCCGAAGAAGCCGGCGCCGATTATATTCTGGTCACCTGTTCTTCTATCGGACCGGCCGTGGAAATGGCGGCACGGCTGACCAAAATCCCTGTCCTGCGGATCGACCAGCCGATGGCCGACCATGCGGTACAAATGGGGAAAAGGATCGGCGTGGTCGCTACCCTGCCGACCACGCTCGAGCCCACCAGCGATCTGGTTCGCAGGCGGGCCGTTGTCGCCGGTAAGGAGATCGAGCTGACCGCCCGGCTCTGTGAAGGCGCTTTTGACGCATTGATGGGCGGAAAACCCGAGGTACACGATGAAATGGTGGCTGCCGCTTTGAAAGACCTGGCCCACCAAGTGGACGTGATCCTCCTGGCCCAGGCATCCATGGCGCGCGTGGTTAGCCATCTGGCGGAAGAGGATAAGAAAGTGCCTATCATTTCCAGTCCGGAATTGGCCGTCCGGTACCTGGCAAATCTGTTGTGATGAGCGGGAAAACAGGGAGGATTTTGTTGTGGACAGGACTGGCGGCCTTCGGGTTATTCCTGGTTGCCCTTGTGGCTGGGCTGAATACCCTTCAGGCCCCCCTCGCCGTATTTGGCGCCATTGCTTCGGCTCTGGGGTTGCGGTCGGTTCCCGCGCTGAAAAATTACCAGTACACCGCCTGGATCGTAGTGGCCATCATTTGCGGAATGGTTTATCCGTCGGCCTTTTTACGGTGGGGCGATATTGACCTGCGCAATCCGTGGCTCATTCTTGGCATCGTGCAATTGGTGATGTTCGGCATGGGGACCCAGATGAGTTTCCGGGATCTGAAGCACATCAGGACCATGGCAAAAGGCGTGTTTGTGGGCATACTTTGCCAGTTTACCATCATGCCGTTGACGGGGTACGGGCTGACCCGCATTTTCCATTTTGAACCCGAAATTGCCGCCGGGATCATCCTCATCGGTTCCTGTTCCAGCGGGCTGGCGTCCAATGTGATGGCCTATCTGGCAAAAGCCAACCTTACCCTTTCGGTTACCCTGACCACGGTGGCCACCTTGCTGGCGCCGCTGATGACGCCGTTCTGGATGAAAATGCTGGCCGGCACGTACGTCGAGGTAGATTTTTTGAACATGTTCGTCCAGATCGTCAAGATCGTGGTGGTGCCGATCGGCGCGGCCATGTTGTACGACGTTTTCAAATCAGGTTCGGATGCCTGGGTCAGGAGGGTGGATTTCCTGGTTGGCCTGGCCTTCCTGTGGTTGGTGGCGCTGCTGCTCGGCCTTGGAACGGTTCTCGCCGGGGTTCTTTCACCCCAGATCATTGAATTGTTGAGCTTCCTGCCGGGCGCGGTGGTGGTCGGTAAATTGTACTATGTCCTTACGACCTTCTCCGGAAATATCCGCGATTTCATGCCCAAACTGTCCATGTTCGGGATCGTCTATTTTACCCTCGTGACCACCGCAGCCAGCCGTGAAAACATTCTGGCCGTCGGGTTGTTGCTGCTGCTGGTGGCCATGCTCCACAACGCGCTGGGCTACGCATTGGGCTATGGGATCAGCCGCGCCCTGGGACTGGGAAAGGACGACTGCCGGACCATCGCCCTGGAGGTAGGGCTGCAAAACGGCGGAATGGCCTCAGGACTTGCCGGCGTCATGGGCAAACTGGCGACACTAGGCCTGGCCGCCGCCATCTTCAGCCCCTGGATGAACATTACCGGCTCGTTGCTGGGCAATTATTGGCGGCGGCGGAAAGGCCGGGAAGGGCAATTTTAGACCCAGATGCGGCGGCCCGCGTGAGCTTGGTCCGGTGGACTAAGCCGGCGAATGTTCGGTCACTGCTGTCCGGCCACGCGCGCCGGCTTCGTTAAAGGCGTTTTTGATAGTTGACGGGCGTCCGTAAGGCGTTGCGTATGGTCTTTTGTGCGGGTGTCACGGGGCAACTTACCGTCGCCCATTGACTTGTTGATCACACCGTCCGTGAAAACCGCGGCGCGCCCTGGCCTTTGTTCAGCAAATAGGCATCAAAACACATCGCAATATTCCGGATCAGCAGTCGGCCCGGACTGGTAACGATGATCAGCTCCGGCAGCAAGTGCACCAGACCGTCGGCCTCCAGTTCTTCCAGTTGTCGGAAGGAAGTCGAAAAATAGTCGTCAAACCGGATGCCGTAGGTCTGCTCGACGGCGGCTTTGTCCAGTTCAAAATGGCACATGAGGGTGGTAATGACCTCACGCCGGAGCTGATCGTCCTTTGTCAGAACGACCCCTCTGGCGATGGGCAGTTCATGCTGGTCGAGCATGGCGTAATAGTCCCGGAAAGTCTTGTGGTTTTGAATGTACAGGTCCGAAAGCATCCCGATCCCGGACACCCCGAAGGCCAGCACATTGAGGCCCGCATGGGTGGAGTAACCCTGGAAATTGCGGTAAAGCGTGCCTTCCTGCATGGCGGAGGTCAGTTCGTCCCCGGGTTTGGCAAAGTGGTCCATGCCGATATAGACATAGCCGGCCTCCGTCAGCTTTTCGATGCTGAGTTTGAGCAATTGGAGCTTCTCCTCCCTGTCGGGCAGCCATTCTTCGTTGATCAGGCGCTGGTGTTTGATCACCTCGGGCAAATGCGCGTAGTTGAACACCGCGAGCCGGTCGGGGCTCAGGGTCAGCACCCGGTCGATGGTATCGGAGAATGTAGCGGTCTGCTGGTGAGGCAACCCGTACATCAGGTCCACATTCACGCTGGTAAAACCGAACTCCCGCGCCCATTCGACCGCCTGCCGGGTAACCGCCTCCGGCTGGATGCGATTGACCGCCTCTTGCACCCGGAGGTCAAAATCCTGCACGCCGATGCTGCACCGGTTGAAACCCGCCTCGGCGAGGGCTTCCACATGAGCCCGCGTCAGTTCGCGCGGATCGATCTCCACGCTGACCTCCGCTTCCGGTTGGAAATCGAAATGCCGGCGTATGGCCGCACCCAGGCGCCGGATCTGGCCGGGCGACAGGTGTGTCGGCGTACCCCCGCCCCAATGCAGCTGGATCACCTTGCGGTCGCGCCCGACCCTTGCGCTGACCAGGCTGATCTCTTTTTCCAGGTAGGACAGGTATTCTTCAATGCGGGCCTGGTTTCGGGAAACCGTCATGTTGCAGCCGCAGAAATAGCAGAGCGTATCGCAGAAAGGGATGTGGAAATACAGCGACAGATCCCGTTTTTCGAGGTGCAGGTCGTCCTTCTCGAGGTGTAATGCATATGCTTCCGCACCGACCCCTGGGTGAAAATAAGGGGCTGTAGGGTAGCTCGTATACCGGGGCCCCGATTTATCATACCGCCGCAAAAGGTCGAGGTCGACTGTGATGGAATAATTGCGCATGGTTGTTGGTTTTCAAATCTCACCCTCTCATCCGACGTAGCCGGCGAATACTGGGCCTCATCCTCTGAACACGCGTGCAAAAATAAATGGAAGAGATTGGCTGGGCCTTGACGAAAATCACCCGCAGGGGTTATTTTTACCAGCTTTGAGTCAATGGAAGTGTTGTGGTTTGAAACTGCTCGCGAGCGACCCGCCTACCAAACTGCTACCTTCAATTTTCTAATCGGCGAGTATCTCAATTCCAACCAAAAAAAAGAGTTACAAGCCCAAGCTCATAACTATCTCATAATCAAGTCGGGATACCAGGATTATTCCCTGCGGTCATGTACTTCGTGCTTGAACCTGGGGCCCTCCCGGCTCAAGCCGGGATGCGCTACCGGACTGCGCTACAACTCATTCGAATTTTCCAAAATCAACTTTGCGATAGCTGTTCTGGATTTAAGGGCCTTTAACTGGCGCTCGCGCCGAATCGCATCGGATTTAAGTTCAAAGGATTCGGAATAAACGATCACCCAATCCTTTGCTCTTCCGGTGAATCCACTATGATTGGAAAGGTGTTTAGTGAGGCGGTCTTGAAGAGACATCCCGGTATAACCAATGTAGTATTTATCGAGGAAGGCGGAGTAAAGGATATATAAGTGCCACATGGTGGAAGAGTAAACAAAAAAAGCCACTCAAAGAGCGACCTTTGTTGGTCGGGATACCAGGATTTGAACCTGGGGCCCCCTGCTCCCAAAGCTCCACATCCGTGGTGCGATATGTTTTCAAGTATTTATAAATCGTTGAAAATCAATGTTTATTTTTCCAGATGAGGCCAAATTGAACCAGATTAAAGCTATATTTGTTTGAAAATTGTTTGAAAATTTTCAGCAAACACGATTTTTTATGGCATTGACTTCAAAAATCTTTCTGGACGATAGGCGTACAAAAAAGGATGGTACTCAACCCCTCAAGCTCCGTATTACAATTGACCGTAAATCTATTGAAATACCACTTGGCTACACAATCCAGCCAGCTTATTGGGACGATGCAAAGAAAGAGGTAAAAAAGAATTGCCCAGCCGTTCAAAATGTAACCCGATTAAACAACCTCATCAAAAAACGCCATTCCGATGCGGTCGAAAAGGTAATCCAGCTTGAAGATAGCGGTGAAATCAATGTCCTTTCTATGAAGGACATCAAAAACCGCATCACTGGTAAGCGTGATGAAACCTTCATCCTTGAATTTACAAACTCCATCATTGAGGAATTGGAGGAGGGGGGCAAAGTCGGAAACGCACGGGTTTATAAAACCATGCGAAACAGCGTCCACACTTTCCTGAAACGCAAGGACATACCCATTAAGCAAATCACCTTCAAATGGCTCAAGAAATACGAAGCATGGTACTTGGGAAGAGGGAACTCGGCCAATGGATTGGGGGTGAACATGAGGACGCTCCGGGCAGTCATCAACCGGGCAATTAAGCAAAAACTCGTTTCGAGGGAAGATTACGCATTTGAACACTACCAAGTGAAAAAAGAAAAGACCCGGAAGAGGGCGGTTGCTGCAACCGACATTGAGAAAATCAAATCTTTCGTTCCCCAGACCAAACAGCAAAAAAGAGCCAAGGATTACTTTATGATGAGTTTCTACCTCATGGGCGCTTCCTTTATTGACCTTGCCTTTCTAAAGGTAGAAAATATCAATGCGGGACGTATCGAATACAAAAGGCGCAAGACAGGCAAACTCCACAGCATCAAGATTACCGAACCACTTCAAGAGATAGTGGATAAGTACTTGAAGGGAAAGAGAAAAGGGGACTTCATCCTGAATGTCATCAAAAGTGAGGATGTAAAAAAGCAGTACGTTAATGTCAGGGATGAGTTGAGGCGCTATAACCGTCGCCTGAAAGAAATTGGTGAACTGTGCGGCCTTGAAAGTGAACTGACCAGTTATGTCGCCCGTCACTCATTTGCTACAATAGCCAAGTTCAAAGACGTGCCAGTTTCAGTCATCTCTCAGGCACTTGGGCATACCAACTTAGAAACCACAGAAACCTATCTGGCTGAATTCGACAATGCAGTTTTAGATGATTACAATGAACTGATTATAAATCAATAGGTTGAAGCAATTTCCTAAAAGTAGTGTTATCAATTCAATGATGAGTCGAACAAATCTTACGCATCACCCTCTCCACCATCCGGCCGCACCGGCTGTTGCCAAACTCAAAAACATTGGCATTGGATGAAATTTTAAAGAGTACTTCCTTGATTAATATTTTTGCCCGGTGCAGCCGGACTTTGACATTGCTTTCAGTGATGTCGAGGCATATTGCAATTTCCGGGTTTTTCAGTCCTTCTATTTCACGCAGCACATACACGATGCGGTATTTTTCGGGTAATTGGCTGATTGCTTTTTCATAAAGCAATTTACCTTCCTGGTTAATCAATTTCTTTTCAGGATTCATCTTGTTGAAGTCTGGCATATTAAAAATCTGGGTTGAACCTTCGTTATTTCCAAACAGATTAATCACCCGAAACTTCTTTTTTCGTCGAAGAAACTGCAACGCTTCATTGATTCCAATCCTTACCAGCCAGGTTGAAAAGGAAGACCCGCCCTGAAATTGCCCAAGTTTTTCATAAGCTTTGATGTAGGCCTCCTGCATAATATCCTCTACTTCGCAGTCGGGTAGATAACTTCTGATAGCCCGGTAAAGGGTTTGGTTATATCGTTTCAGCAAAATCTCATAAAGCTCCTTTTCCCCGGTTAACACCCTCGTAACAACTTCTTCATCCGATAAACGGACAGGCTTCAATTTGACAACTTTTAATGGTTCCATAATCAAATCATTTTCGGGTTAGATGCGTGAATCTCGAAAAAGTTACAATTTTTTGTAACCGTTGAGAGTGATTTTAATCCAATGGAAAAATTTAAAAATCAAATCCAATGGAAATTACATCAAAAGAATTGCAAATCAACAAATTGCAGCAAGTCCTGAAGTTAACTTTTGGAATTGTCCCCATTGCTGCGGGGGCGGACAAGTTCCTGAACCTGCTGACCCAATGGGATGAATACCTCTCGCCGGGATTGGCAGGGCTGCTGCCCATTAGCGCTTCCACTTTTATGATGGTGGTGGGCGTGGTTGAAATTGTTGCAGGCATCCTGGTTTTTACAAAAACCCGGCTCGGGGCATACATTGTGTCCGCATGGTTGGTACTGATTGCTTTGAGCCTGCTGTTTACCTGGCATCATGTGGATGTTGCGGTAAGGGACTTGGTGATGGCTGTCGCAGCCTTTACGCTGGCAAAACTGACAGAGATTAGTGTTTCACAACCAACAAACCGGAGATATGGGAAACTGGAAGTACAAAGTCAAAATCCTTAAAAAAGAATGGCTGACACACGACGTGATGCGGCTCGAACTGGAAAGGCCCAAGAATTTTGAATTCACTGCCGGACAAGCAATTGAATTAACAATTGATGAGAAAAAGTACAGAGACGATGCCGCTCCATTTACGCTGACCGGACACAGTTCAGAATCTTTCCTGGAACTAATCCTAAAGGTATATCCCGAACACAACGGGATAACCCTGGGATTATCAATGCTGAATAGAGGGGATACACTTTTGATTGGGGATGCGTGGGATTCCTTCCAATTCAAAGAACCTGGGATTTTTATTGCCGGTGGAACAGGCGTCACGCCTTTTGTCGCCATTTTGAGGGATTTGGAATCCAACGGAGGTATCAATAACCAGATTTTGTTGTTTGCCAATAAAACAGAAAAGGATGTTTTCCTTTCAGAGGAATTCCGTGAAATGGAAGGATTAAAGTTCGTAAGTATCCTGAGTCAAGAAAATGTAGTTGGTCACTGTTTTGGGAGAATCGGGAAAGCATTTCTCGAAAAGCAGATTTCTGACTACAACCAAATGTTCTACCTCTGCGGCCCCGGCAGTTTTTCAGTGGACATCAAAAAGTATCTTACGGAAATGGGTGTTGAAGGAGGCAAAATCGTTAGCGAATATTGAAAAGGTTAAGGAAGCGTTAAAACAATTTTTAGTTAGGAATCCTTACTATATTTGCACTGCGATTTTGCATTCATTCAAAACTCTTCCAAAATGAGTAAATCTGTATTTTATCATGCTGGCTGTCCAGTTTGTGTCAGTGCGGAGCATGACATCGTCAACCTGGTAGGCAATGAAAATGTAGAGGTAGTTCACCTCGGAGAAAACAAATCCAAAATTGAAGAAGCAGAAAATGCGGGCGTCAAATCAGTCCCCGCTTTGGTCACCCCCAGCGGGAATGTATTGCACATCAATTTCGGGGCTTCGATGGAGGATGTTAAAGGTTAATTTTCCTGTAAGCAGCCTGGTGTATGTTAATTCATGCCCGGCTGCTTTTTCTTTTACCAACAAAACAATATGATTTTATGGGAAAAAAGATAAATGTTTGGGATACCTACGTGACCAAAAAAGATGGCAACATCATGCACTTCGACATTCTTGCACCGGTAGAAATTACGGACACGACCACTATTTACAACTACGGTAAAGAATATCTAAAAACGAAAGGACAGGAAGGGCAGCCCCTGACTTCCGAACAATGCAGACTATGCCATGTCGAAACACTCCGCCTGGAGTGGGAAGCCGAAATTGCGGATAAAGGATATTTTATTATAGAAATGCAAGGCTGCAACTAACACGATACCTTCTTTGTTTAGGATTGCTAACTTTACAAGTGATTACATTACCCTTGCACTAAACAATCTTTTAATATTTTATGAAATGGGCTTACAGCATTCAGCAAAAATTCAAAGCGGCTTTATTGCTTGCCGTCGTTTGTGCCGTTGTCCTCATTACCAACCTTTTGGGCAGGTATCACATGGGGGAATTGGGTGATTCATTTTCCTCTGTAATCAAAGACCGCTTGGTCGTCGAGAGTTATATCTATATGATTTCCGACCATTTGCATCAAAAGAAATTGGCACTTAATACATACTCTGAACTTACGAACCCTGATGTCCGTTCAGAAATCGGTCTTCACAATGAATTCATTAATAAAATGCTTTCACTATATGATAAGACCCTACTAACGGAAGAAGAAGCTGTTTATTTAAAGGATTTCAAGGCAAATATCACCGCCTTGCAAGGCCTTGAGTTGCAATTCATGCAATCTCCCCCCGACGAAGCGGCACAACATGCCGCTGACCTCACCCTGCTAAATGAACAGTTTCATTTAGCATCGGCCAATCTTTTTCGGCTCTCCCAAATACAGGTTAAGGAGGGTAAAACGCTTAATGACAAATCTCAAAGCATCGTCAACAGTTCTTCTCTGCTCACCAGTTTTGAAATGGCCATGCTCATCTGTATTGCCATTATCTTGCAGATAATTGTCTTGGCAAGCCGCCCAGCCATTTCTCGGAAGTGGCAGCAGAGCAACTTAAATTAACCTGTTATGTTGGGCTTGGTCGTTATTTCATCGTTGAAATGAAAGTTATAATAAAATTGTTGCACCCTTTCATTGGACTACCAATCCTAAAAAGGATAATATATTTTTTAACATAAATCATTGAGATGAACAATAGCCCTTTTGACCCGGCAAGGCAAAACGTCAACCTCGCTGCAAAAATCACTTCCGGTCTGGAGAGAATTGCGAGTGTGTTCAGGGTATTGTTATGGGAACACGCTAAAACTATCGGTCTTAGTCCCATTCAGATTCAGCTAATGATATTTGTGACCTACCATGACGATACTCTGTGCAATGTCAGTCACCTTGCCAAGGAATTTAACCTGACCAAACCCACTATTAGTGATGCGCTGAAAGTCCTAATGGAAAAAGGTTTGATAAAAAAAGTCCATTCTGAGGTGGATAAAAGGGCATTTACGGTAGCATTGACCACAGAAGGCAGGGCGGTGGTAGAAGAAACAGCGATTTTTGCAAGCCCTGTCGAAGCCTCCATCAATAAATTGGGCAAGGCAGAAAAGGAGCATCTGTTTTTCACCCTAAAAGAATTGATATTCCGGCTCAATAGCTTGGGTGTTATTTCCGTACAAAGAACCTGTTTCGGATGTCATTATTATGAAAAGAAAGCGGATAGTCATTTCTGCCGGTTTCTTGGTAAAAAGTTATTAAAAAATGAGCTGCGTCTTGATTGCCCAGAATTTGAGGAGCGATAAAAAGGTGTGTTCAGTTTTTCATCAGAAAAACAGCACAAAAAGAAAAGTAATCAGTGGAACAATAACATGGAACAAAACCGTAATCAGGTAAAAAGTAATCTTGGTTTTCGTGGGTTGTTCAGCGATGGTAAGGACGATATTGGTGAAAAATAATAGGATACTAATGCCGACGAAAGCAATGAAACCCGAAAAATAAGACATCGCAAAAATGCTTATTGGCATTATTGCCGCAGGCAGGCTCATCAAAGGTATAAGATACCAGAGTATCCCTTGATTCTCCTGTGATTTACAAAATTCTGTGTACCTGGCGGCTATCCCCGTTTGGTTTTTTTTCTGCTTTATTGTTACGTTATTTGAAGCTATTGATTTAACCATTTTTATTATTTTTAAGCTATTATCAATTTTTTTGACAAAATTACGGACAAATTTGTCCGATTTTTTATGACCTATATCATGTCGTAGAAATGATTGATGAAAAAATACTCAAGGATTACGGGGCAGTGGAAAAACGTCTGGCAAAGGGCGAAACATTGTTTTTGGAAGGTGAAGTGCCAGTGTTCTATTATCAGGTCTTATCAGGCACAATGAAAATGAACAATTACAACAGGAATGGGAACGAAACTATACAGGCAATTTTTACAAAGGGTCAAAGTTTTGGAGAACCAGCAATTTTGGGTGACTTCCCCTTCCCAGCAAATGCTGAAGCCGTGGAAAATACGCATTTAATTTGTCTGGAAAAAGATAGGTTTATCGAAATGCTCCGGGCGCATACTGACATCTGCATTGAGTTACTTCGGGGCATTTCAAAACGGCTTCAGTTTAAAGCCATGATTGCCAAAGAAATGAGTGGCCACGAAGCAGAGCACCGAATACTGACCCTGTTAAAATACCTTAAATCAAATGCCAAAACTGATGGTGAGTTTCGGGTGGACATCACCCGCCAAACTATTGCCAGCCTTGTGGGACTACGGGTCGAGACGGTCATTAGGGCAATTGGTGAGCTTAAAAGAAAGGAGGAGATAAAAGTGCAGAATAGAAAAATATACTTGTGAACCGAACTTGTTCTTGCGTAATCATTAAAATAATAAGGAAATGTTAAGCATAACAATCAAAAGAATATACGAAGCCCCTTCAAAAGAGGATGGCTACCGCATCCTGATTGACCGTGTATGGCCCCGTGGCATTTCAAAAGAGCAGGTAAAACTGGATGAATGGAACAAGAATATTGCTCCTTCTACGGAATTACGGAAGTGGTTTGACCATAGAGAGGAGCGGTTCAAGGAATTTGCCCGGCGGTATGAGTCAGAGCTTTCTGATGCTCAGGAGGATTTAGAGCATATACGCCACATTGCAAAAAACAAAAAGGTTTGCCTTTTGTACGGTGCCAAGGATGAAGAATTCAACCAAGCCGTTGTTTTACAGCGTATTCTGAAATATAAACAGGTTACAAAAGTCTGTCAGAAATAAAAAACACGGAAACACTTGTCCGATATGGTAGTTACCCCTATCTTTGCAAAAAAATATTCAGCTCATGTTTTCAAAAGCCTGTGAATATGGAATCCGAGCCAGCGTCCATCTTGCCCGATTGTCCGAAAAGGGGGAACGCAGCAGCCTAAAGCAAGTCTCCAAAGCGATTGATTCACCAGTTGCTTTTACGGCTAAGGTTTTACAATTGCTGGCCAGGGACGGAATCATCCATTCTGTACATGGGCCAACAGGAGGGTATGAAATACCGCAGGACAGGCTTTCCAAAATTCATTTAAGTGACATCGTGAAAGCCATAGATGGCGACAAAGTGTACAATGGGTGTGGTCTGGGGCTCAAAAATTGCAATGAAAATAAACCTTGCCCGTTGCACTTTCAATTCAAGGCAATTCGGGATAATTTAAAACAAATGCTCCAAACAACGACCATTCAGGATTTAGCGAATGAACTGCACCAGGGTTTGGCATTTTTAAAACGATAAAATTTTTTGACATTAAATCGGACAATTTAATCCGATATTCAATATGAAAAAACAAGATGACATAACTGATATTGAGGATATCAAACTACTGGTCAACACTTTTTATGGAAAAGTTCGACAGGATGATTTGCTGGCAGATATTTTTAATGGAATTATCCAAGACCGTTGGCCGGCTCATTTGGAAAAGATGTACCGCTTTTGGCAGACTGTTTTGCTGAAGGAGCATACTTATTACGGAAGCCCGTTCAGCCCACATGCAAAACTCCCCGTGAGTGCCACACATTTCAAGCGATGGAAGTCATTGTTTTTTGAAACGGTAGATGAGCATTTCTCAGGAGAAAAGGCAGAGGAGGCGAAATGGCGGGCAGAAAAAATGGCGGAAATGTTCCAGTTGAAAATCAATTACTATATAAACAAAGAGGCAAAACCACTTTTATGAGTTTGATTACAAAATATCCGGTGGCCATTGCTGCTGTGTTTATCTGGATTGGCTTCGTTGGAGCCATTAGTTTTATGGAGGCATGGCTAAAGTTCCGAGCACCGGGCATTACCCTGCCACTCGGACTTGGTATCGGACGTCTGGTGTTTGGTGCACTCAATAAAGTGGAATTGGTTCTATCAATTACAATTGTTCTTAGTATGCTGTTTTCAGGCATTAAAGGGTTTGAGTGGAAACACATGTTTTTTGTTATTCCTTTTGTGATTGTCATTATTCAGGGCTTATGGTTTTTGCCTGCCCTTGATGTCCGTGCGGAAATGCACATCCAAGGGCAGGAGGTGTCACATTCCAGCCTTCACTTTTACTATGTGGGAATGGAAGTCGTAAAAATCATCTGCCTGCTTATTTTCGGAATTAAACTTATAAAACCAATATAGGCGGGCAACCTAAAAAATTAACATTATGATTATTGAAAAAGAAAAAACCATTGGGCAAATAGTAGCCGATGACTACCGTACTGCCGCCATTTTTAAATCCTTCGGCATTGATTTTTGTTGCAAGGGCAATCGCACCATTTCAGAAGTATGCAACCAAAAAAATATTTCTGCGGAAACACTCAGGGAGGCACTTGAAAAAACCATAGCACAGGAAAGATATGGCAGTCCAAACTTTGTCAATTGGGCATTGGATTTACTGGTGGATTATATTGAGAAAAAACACCATCGCTATGTACGTGAAAAGATACCCGAACTGAATGCCTACCTGGAAAAACTATGCAAAGTTCATGGGAAAACACATCCCGAACTTTTTGAAATAAAGGAACTTTTCAAAGCTTCCGCAAACGAACTTTTCTCCCACATGCACAAAGAAGAAAGAATACTCTTTCCTGCTATTCGGGCAATGTCGGAAGCTGAAATGAATGGTAGACTGAACATCCAACGCCCCCCTTTCGGGACGGTAGGAAACCCTATCAACATGATGATGCTCGAACACGAAACGGAAGGAGAGCGCTTCAGGAGAATCGCCGCTCTGACTGATGGGTACTCACCGCCTGCGGATGCCTGCACCACTTATAGGGTAACCTTTGCGTTACTTGAGGAATTTGAGGAAGACCTGCATCAGCACATCCATTTAGAGAACAATATCCTATTTCCAAAAGCGATACTGCTGGAAAAAGAATTATCGAACATGGAAAACAGCAACTAATGCGAGTTTTTGTCCACCGTGGTCCTGTCCATAATCATTCATTGTACAGGAACCTGGCTATAAAATTACAGTATTATGAAAACGATGGAAAAGCCACAACTTATCCCCCTATATTTTGGAGAGCAATTCATAGTATTGGAAGTAACCGGAAATGCGGAAGTAAATATGCCACTCCATTATTGTACCAGCGAAACTGTTGTAACCATTCAAAAAGGACGGGCCATTCTGATTATTGATGAGGCAGAAAAAGAATTGGCGACCGGAATGAGCGTGCTGCTTCCTGCAAGGAAGGAACATTCCTTGAAGATAATTGAATCATTGAAAGCACAGGTGGTGATGGCAAAGGATGCCACCATTGAATTTGAATCATAAACAACTTAAAAATTTGTAGCATGCATTCCTACGATACCGTAAGCGAAGCGATGAACAACCTACGAAAAAGAGGCTATACACACGATTTCGCCATTTATGCCGAAAAGGAATGCCTTGTCTGCGGGGAAACCGCTCTAAATCTTTCACCAGAAGAGTTTTATATTGATGAGTTTTATCGTTTTGAAGGTGATTCTGACCCCGGTGATGAAATGGTCGTGTATGCCATATCATCTGAAAAATACGGGTTGAAAGGGATTGTGGTAAATGCTTTCGGCACTTATGCCGATAGTAATGTCTCCAAAATCGTGAAACACTTGCACCGGCATTTATCAATTTAATGTATCACAAACTATGGATTTTATTAGCGCTTTGGTCAACTTTTTTAAAAAAACACCAGAACAAACAAAAGGGAAAAGTCCCGAAGGGGTGTGTCCTATTTGTTGGGGATATAATGAATACGACGGGAAAATCCGAAAAGTATATAAGGATAAGCAAGTTGACGTCAATAATCACAAAGACAGCTACATGCTGGTACAAGAATTTGTAGTGAACCATATTGACGGCATCAGGCTAAAAGAGGGAGAATGGACAAGTTGTCCGACCTGTGGGACTAAACTGAGAAAAACCATTCAAAAAGAAATGGAAAACAAAAAATCTGCTAAACCGATAAAAAGACATACTGCCCTGCAACCTTTAAGCCGTGAACACCATCACGGCTTATTGTTGTCTTGGAAAATACGGGAGGGTTTGAAGTGGAACATCGAGCCTGCGAGAATCAAAAAATACACGGACTGGTTTTGGGAAAACCACCTGCAACACCATTTTGCATTTGAGGAAAAATACATATACCCCATTCTCGGCAACAGCGATAAAATGGTGAAGCGGGCAAAGAAAGAGCATGGCAGGTTGAGGCGATTGTTCACTTCTCCGAAGCAGCCGGTTGAAGTTAACTTATCACTAATTGAAGAAGAGCTCGTCGCCCATATCCGTTTTGAGGAAAGGGTACTGTTCAATGAAATCCAGAAAATAGCCGATGAGAAGCAATTGGCATTATTGGAAAACTGTCACCAACAGTTGTCAAACCCCGAAGCCTGGGAAGACGAATTTTGGGTGAAAAATAAGAATTGATTTTTATGAAAACTGTATTTTATTTTCTGCTCATATTTCTCTTTTCAATTTTAGGTTGCGAAAACAAGCCTAAAGAGGAAACAGTCTTATTGGAACTGTTCCAAAAGGAAAAAGCCCTGAACTGCCAATTGGCAGCCATGAAGGACAGTATCACTACCGAGTGGGACAATATCAATTATCTATTAGAAGAAAACCTTCCTGCGGAAATGCCCTCAGAGGAAAAAACGAATATGCTCAAAGTTCGGAATGCCAGCCTTATCCGAATGTTCCAATCTTTTGACGATGTGGATGAAGGAGTAAAAATGGCTTTGGCTAAAACAGAGCAATTGGACATAGAAATGACCAAACGGATAACCGTTTTAAAAAAAGAGGTTCAAAAAATAGAATCGGAGAAGATAGCTCTTTTTCAAAAAATAAATGAAGCATCGGGTGCCGATGAGGTTGCTCGAATTAAGAGCATACATCAATCTTTACTTTCAGAAAACTGCAAGTGACAGATTAGGATTGATTGAGGGCTTTAAAATTATGATTTTAAAAAATCGAAACGAAATGTCAATAATCAGAAAGGGTATAAGAAACAGCTATCTAAAATGGATACTTTTTGGGGTTTTAACCTGTTTTGCTTATCCGATTTTTTGTCAGGATTCAGCAAATAATAATTCGATTCTGGGGGAACCTGGTATTATAGGGACTATTGTGTTGGGTGTCACGATTGTAATCGTAGCCGCATTTATAGTTATATACCGAGTTATAGCACTATTAAGAAAGCTGAATGAAAACAGGCAGTTAAAAAGCTGGGGATACCTAAAAGACTTTGCCTCTAATTTGGAAACAAATGAATTGAAAGATGTAATCCATAGAAGAAAGAGCAGCGATAAAATACCTGTAGAAGAATTAAGTCACCCAAGTCTTTCCGAAAATTTCCAAGCAAAAATAAAATGGGCACTTATTCATCTGGAACATCCCCAAATTGACGATTTATTAAACCAAAAACTCGACCGGCTATCGTATCAAATAAAGGGGACGGAATTAGGCTCAAACCTCAAGGCTTCCGATTCCAAAGGATTGATAGTTTCCCAAACAAAGGATATTAAAAGTCCTGTTTATGACCAAAAGCAATACGCTAACTTTCAGATTGTTGCTGACCAAGACTTGGTAAAGGTGGTTTTAGCTTATATTGCTACTTCTGTTTTTTGGTTGCTGTTTGGGACGTTTATAGGACTGTTATTAGGTGTGAAATTTATCCTCCCAGATTTAGACTCGCTCCCTTTTCTTTCCTTTGGTAGAATCCGACCTGTACACACCAATACTGTTTTTTGGGGCTGGACTTCATTAGCAATGATAGGCTTAGGTTATTTCGTTGTGGCCCGAACTTCTAATTCTAAAATATTTAATAAACGGTGGGCCTGGATAGCTCTGATACTTATGAATGTTTCGGTAGCTGTTGGAACCATAGCACTAATGTCAGGGGTTAACAATGGCGGTGGAGAATATCGGGAATTTATATGGCCAATCATGGCTTTGTTTGCAGTAGGACTGATACTCACTTTTGCAAATTATTATAAAATGGTGGCCAATCGGGCAACGAAAGAAATTTATATATCCAACTGGTATATTTTCGGTGCCTGTATTTGGACAATCGTCTTGACAATAATCGGTTATCTCCCATTTTATCAGGAAGGCTTGGGAGAAACGATAATACAAGGGTATTATATGCACCAAGGAGTTGGAATGTGGTTTATGACATTTACCCTTGGCTTGGTTTATTATTATTTGCCCTCGGCTTTAAACAAGCCAATTTATTCCTATTCTCTCGGTATCCTTGCTTTTTGGACACAGATGCTTTTCTATACATTAATTGGAACACATCATTTTGTTTTTAGCCCAGTACCCTGGTGGCTTCAAACTGTGGCCATTGTGTTTAGTGCGGGTATGTTCATTCCCGTTCTTGCCGGAACCATGAATTTCCTGCTTACTATGAAAGGCAGCTTTAACCAGATAGGGAGAAGTTATGTCTTACCATTTATGTTAGTCGGGGTGATGTTTTATTTCATTGGTTCGACACAGGGAAGTTTTCAAGCATTTCGGTTCACTAATTTTGTTTGGCATTTTACGGATTTCAACGTTGCCCATTCCCACATGACAATGTACGGGATTGTCTCTTTTTTCATTTGGGGTTGTATTTATGCAATCATTCCAAAATTGATTGGCAAACAACCTAACCAATTATTGGTTGGCGTCCATTTCTGGTTGTCTTTTATTGGTTTAATTGCTTACACGTTTGCATTAATGATTGGCGGAACCTTAAAGGGGCTGAGTTGGATTGAAGGTGCTCCGTTCATTGAAAGTGTCGCACTTATGGTACCCTACTGGCTTTGGCGGGCGATTGGAGGCTCATTCATGTTTTTTGGTCACCTTGTATTTTGGTACAACATACACAAGGTGTATAGTAATTGGAAGGGGTTGGAATTAGAAGTTGCTTAAAAGGTTATTCCAAAATTAAAAAGAACAAAGCAATGTTCAACATGTCAGAAAATCACAGGTCATTAGCACTAACATCGTTTGTAGTGTTTGTATTACTAAGTACCATAATTGCAATTGTTCCTGCCGTACAAATGCAACAATCCGTTCAGCCTTTGTCAAAAGCAAAAGACCTGGCTACCCAGGAACGGGACGGACTGCATACCTATATCGCTGAAGGTTGTGTGTCATGCCATTCCCAACAGGTAAGGAACATTGAAATGGATAAAATATGGGGAGACCGACCGAGCCTGCCTTCAGATTATTACTATTCAAAACAGCGAATGGGAATTTGGAGACAATCTCCTTCTCTGTTAGGTAGTGAACGAACAGGACCCGATTTAACAAACGTAGGAAAAAGGCAACCAAGCCAGGATTGGCACCTTATTCATCTTTACAACCCACGCATTGTGGTTAAAGAATCTGTTATGCCACCCTATCCCTGGTTATTTAAAGAAGTTTGGAAGGCAGACTCAACCGACGTAAAGGTAAATGTCCCAAAAAAGTTTTTGAAGGATACCTCCAAAATAGTAATAGCCACTGAAAAAGCACTTCATTTAGTGCAATATTTACAATCCCTTCAACAGGTTGACCCCTCTTTTGCAATTGATGACTTCATTCCCTCTACAAAGAGCAAAGAGTTTGAAGAAAGCAGCGTGGTTGATGCCGAAATAGATGGGAAATCACTTTATATTCAAAACTGCGCTGCCTGTCACCAACCTTCCGGCGAAGGACTCGCCGGTGCATTTCCTCCACTAAAAGGAAGTCCAATTGTGATGGATGAAAATTATGAACTCATGGTCAAAATTATTCTTCAGGGCTATGATGCACGACCGGATTATGGGGTCATGCCCGCCCTCGGAGAGCAATTAAGTGATGCAGAGATTGCTGCTATTGTAAATTATGAACGCAATAGCTGGGGCAATGAAGCACCAAAGGTAACGAAGGGTGACATAAAAAGAATTCGGGATTTTGTAAATGCTTTAAATCAATAATTTATGAAAAAGAAAGCCTTTACTTCAGCTTTGATGATGTTTTGCTTCTTTCAAGTCTTTGCTTGTGAACTTTGCAAATCACAACAACCGGAATTATTAAAGGATATTGTTCACGGAACGGGACCGCAGGGGACATTTGATTTTATCATCCTATGGGTCGCCATTATAATCGTTTTAGCTACTCTCGTTTTGAGTGTTTTATTTCTAATAAAGCCTGATAAATCGGACAAGAATTACAAAATTAAATTTCTACCAGTAGAAGAGGGATTGCAAATAAATTAATTATGGAAAATACAGATTCCAAAAATATTGTGAAAATATTTTTAGACGATGAACCCTTGCCTTTTGCAGAGTTGGAGACTCCGACAAAAATATTATTCGATACTACTAAAATTCCGGACGGGAAACACACCCTCAAATTAGTAGCGAGTTCCTCCGGACGCAGGGAAGGCATCAAAATTATTCCTTTTGAGGTCAGGAACGGCCCGTCTATCTCTGTTATTGGTATTAAAGAAAATCAAGTAGTTGAAGACCAGCTTCCCGTAACTATCAACGCTTATGGAAGTGAGCGCAAAGAAATCTTTGTAGTCAGAGGTTCTGAAAACCCCAAAGGTATTCCTGTATGGATATGGGTGATTATAATTTTATTTATCGGCTGGGGCTTACACTACCTGTTTTTATACTGGGCTAAGGATAATTACAACTCGTTTTTTTAACAACAAGCGGCTCTGTTGTGTGAAATTTCAAACTCATTTCATCATATTTCTAATCAAATTATTGACCCATGAAGAAGATTTTTTTACCATTGCTGGCGTTCCTTTTCATCATCAGTTCTTGCCAAAAAGACGATGATGTTTTGGTGACCAGTAGCCCGGCATCGCAGTATTCCCACAATATTCCGTTGACCTGGAATCAAATGTTTTTAAAAGTGGAAAGGTACAGCCCCGGCTATAAGCCACCTGTTTCTGCCCGCAATTATGCCCACATCAACTTGATGGCTTATGAAGCCATTGTACATGGCAGCAACGGAAAATACCAGAGTTTCTCTGGTCATTATCCAGGACTGAGCATAAACGTACCGGAATATGGTGTGGAATATAATTGGGAAGTGTGCCTCAACGCAGCTTATGAAAAAGCATTTGAACTGTTCTTCCCGATTGCCCCTTCCGAACAGCAGTTCCAGATGCTGGATGTCAGCCATGCTTTACGGACGGAACTGCAGTCATCTGTTGCGACGGACATCTATCAACGCTCGGTTGAATATGGTCAATACGTAGCTCAGGCCATCTATGACTGGTCAGCTGAAGACAAATGGGGTCATGAGGGCTACCTGCACAATAATGACCCTGCATACGTACCTCCAACGGGAACGAATTTTTGGAAACCAACCCATCCTGACTTTCTCCCGGCATTGTTGCCACATTGGGGAAAGGTGAGGACATTTGCCGTTCTTCCGGCCGATGTTGTTTCCCCACCGCCAAATTTCAGCACCGACCCTGGTTCGCAACTCTATCAGGAGGCATTGGAAACCCAGACCCTCGTCAATGAAATAAAAGCAGGGGGGAAAGAAGAAGATTTATGGATTGCCGAATTTTGGAGTGATGACTGTCCGATTCTGACTTTCAGCCCAGCGGGTCGGTGGGTTAGTATCACCAACCAACTCGTCGCCATTGAGCGGCTCGACATGCTGGAAACCGTTGCGGCTTACGCCAAATTGGGCATGGCATTGTCGGATGCCGGCGTGAAATGCTGGGGCGAAAAGTACCGCTTCAACTGCCTCCGTCCCATTGACTATATCCGTGAATACATGAACGACCCCAACTGGAACACTGTAATGTGTCCTGATGGTTCAGGTGGGTTTTATACCCCCAATTTCCCGACCTATCCTTCTGGCCATGCGACTTTTGCTGCTGCCGCTTCAATGGTTTTGGAAGATGTCTTTGGCAAGAATTACACTTTCACCGACCGCAGCCACGAAGGTCGGACAGAATTCAAAGGAACTCCCCGAACATTCAATTCATTTAAGGAAATGGCTTTGGAGAATGCGTACAGCCGTGTGCCGCTCGGTGTGCATTTTAAATCAGATTCTGATGCAGGAAGTGATTTGGGCTTTGTCATCGGTTTACGGGTGACGCACCTGCCTTGGCAATAATTTTTTTAACGTATAAAAAAGTGCTGTTGTCCTATAAAAATGACAACAGCACTTTCTAAAAACAAATTAATATGGACAAATGGTTAAATAGCTTAAAAACGGAAACACCACAGGAAGGGTTTGAACTGGCAATCAAACTCGCACGGATGGGCGTGAAATATACCCAGCCCGATATGGAAGTGTTGAAATCAGGCAGAAAAGAATATGCAGAAAATGCAGCATTTCTTATCGAAGCATCACAGGTGGTCGCCATCCATTTTCAGACCGTAGCTAAAGCTAATAATTATTGGGGCAAATAATTATAAAAGTAAAACTCTCAGAAATATTTGTCCCCTTGACAGATAAAAACATCTACACGGCTGAAGAATTATCTGACCTGAATTTGCAACCGGATTTTATCAAAAAAATGGCAGCCGAATTTAACTTGATATATGTTGATAATGTCGCTAATGAAGGCAATTTGTGCTTTGCTGAAAATAAGGAAGTTCGCCAAGAATATAGAATGACATTTAGCAAAGAGGATGTAGCAACACTCATCTTTGCAAAGCCCTCTGTCGAAACGGTTAATATGGAAATAGATGTGGTGAGATTTCCGAAGGAATTTTTCTTTTAAAAGACAACTCCAGTAAAAAATGAATTGGTGAGGAGTCTTGGCCGGACATCTTTGCTATAGTGTATAGTGTTACCTACATTATTCTTGACCGATTGTAATTAAACATAAAAGATGAAAATCAAAAAATTAGATGAAGGGCTGTCTGAAATATTACAGTACATAATTGACAATGAGCCAACTATTGAGCTGGAAGTCTCCAATGTACACAAGGATTATAAGTTGAGTGCCAAAAACTTGTGCCGATACCTGATTCTGAGAAGTTTTGATTTAAGGAAATACCACGACACATTGTCTGACATTGGCCTTTCCTCGTTGAGGACTGCGGAAGGATATGTCCTAAGCAATCTATACAATGTGGTCAAGAACTTAAAACGCATCCAAGGGATGCCATTAAAATTCGATAATAAAATCGAATTGATTGGGTACAAA
>WBZL01001027.1_pt1 | contig 30413 bp, 20 predicted proteins | sample 5204291 | NCBI WGS metagenome assembly WBZL01 (sample SAMN12344345, study PRJNA552823) | activated sludge metagenome | biome: Activated sludge suspended growth; feature: Nitrification reactor; material: Wastewater; isolation source: activated sludge from nitrification reactor of wastewater...
CGGTCCGATGGAACAAGTTAACATTCATTTCGCAAGTCGGAGACTTGAGGGTATCCGCGGCGAGGCGCAGCCTCTGGCGAACGAGGAAGCCAGTTGGCAGCAGCGCTGCTATCAATGAGCCCGTGCTTAATGGCTGCGGGCCTTTAGGTCCGCCATGTTGGTAGCATCCCGGTTGCATTTTACGTTCCCGGCCTGTAGGGCCGGTATGTGATGGCTCCGGCCAGGCAGATTCCGAATCTGGGGGGCGGTGTTCAGTTGGCGCTTAGGGCTGGATTTCGCCGTTCTCTTCTTCCTTATCCAACCATTCCGAAGGCAGGGTTTTGGAGGCGCGGGCGCCGAGCTGGCGGATTTTTTCAGCCCGGCCGACGAGGGTATCACCAAATCGCTTTCCTTCAGCCAGCTTGTTCATGGCGTCATGGTAGGCGGACTGGGCCGAGTCGAGCCGCAGACCGATGGATTTGAGGTCTTCCGTGAAGGCGACAAATTTGTCGTACAGCAGGCCGCTTTGTTTGGCGATCTCCAGGACGCTGCGGTTTTGCTTTTCCTGCCGCCAGATGAAGGCGACCGTACGCATGGTGGCCAGCAAGGTTGAAGTGGTGACCAGCACGATATTCTGGTCCAGGGCGTCGAGGAATAGTTTTTGATCCTGTTGGAGCGCGATGCCCAGGGCGGGTTCGATGGGTACAAATAGCAACAGGTAATCGGGAGCGTTGATCTGGTAGAGTTGTTGGTAGTTTTTGCCGCTCAGATCCTTGATGTGATTGCGAAGGCTATCGACATGGTGTTTGAGGTGTTGGGCCTGGGTTTCGGGAGAATCGGCGTTAAAGTATTTTTCGTAGGCGCGCAGAGACACTTTTGAGTCGACCACCAGGTGTTTGCCTTCCGGCAGCTGGATAATAAAATCGGGGCGTTTTTGTTTGCCTTCGTCATCGCGGAAGGCAGTTTGCACTTTGAAGTGGACGTCCCTGACAAGGCCTGCCCGTTCCAGGAGCAGTTCAAGCTGGAATTCTCCCCAATCGCCCTGGGTTTTGCTTTCGCCTTTCAGGGCGCTGGCCAGGTTGTTGGCGTCGGCGCTGAGTTGTTGGTTGAGCTGGCGGAGCTGTTCGATTTCAGTTTTGAGCGAAACGCGATCCTTGGTTTCTTCCAGAAAACGCTTTTCGATGCCTTCTTCAAAGGTTTTTATTTTTTCGCGGAGGGGGCTGAGGATATGGTGGAGTTGTTCCTGATTCTGGGCGGAAAATGCCTTGCTCTTTTCATCGAAGAGGCGGTTGGCCAGGTTCTCGAATTCCATTCTGGAGCGTTCCTGCAATGCAGAGATCTCGCTTTGCTGGGTCCGCCATTTTTCTTCGAGGCCGGCCATTTGCTGCACCTTGGCGGCCAGTTCGCCGGTGAGGCTGCGAATTTCCTGTTCGCGTTCCATGAGGTCTTCGCGGGCCATATCCGCCTGGTTTTGAAGGTTTTCGTACAATTCCCGGCTGACGTAGGCGGTTTCGATTTCGCTGCGCGTGAGGCTATTGCCTTTCAGCCACATTTTGGCGACGAGCCATGCGGAAAGCGCGCCGATAGCAAGGCCCAGGAGGAGGAAGAGAAAGGAAAGCAATATCGGACTGGCCATAGGGTGTGGCTGTTGCTGTCGGCCAAAGGTAACAAAAATTTTTATTTGCTAAAAAATATCCAGGTATTGTTTTTATTTTCGGCATATATGGCTAAATTTACCCAAGGCAAAGCAATTACCCGGTTTGATCCGACATTCTGCGTGCTGGAAATAGAGAACCAAGGCTCTTTAGGGGCCTTGTACGCATACCTCCCCCTGGCCTACCGTTCCAGCAGCCTTAGCACCTCCCCCCGATAACTCCGCCCAACCGGCAATCTCTTATTCCCCACCTCCACTTCCGACGCCGTAAACGCCTTCACCTTGTCCTTTGCCACCAGGAAAGAGCGGTGAATCCGGATGAAATTCCCATCGTTGAAAAACGCATGGACCTCCCCGATCTGGAACTTGGTCACGCAGGTACCCGTTTGCGTAAAAATCCTGACGTACTCCTTCAGGCTTTCTACAAACAGGATCTCGTCAAGGTAGATTTTTACCTTTTTCCGGTTGACGTTAAAAAAACGGTATTGGCGTTCCCGGGCAGGAGCAGGCGGTTGGGCCTCGTCGGCTTGTCTGACCTTATTGACCGCCTTGAGGAAACGGGCAAACCCGATCGGCTTCAGCAGATAATCCACAACGTTGTATTCATAACTTTCCAGCGCGTATTCATGGTAAGCCGTGGTCAGGATCACCTTCGGCGGGTCAGACAGGGTTTTGAGGAATTCCAACCCCTTCAGCCGGGGCAGATGGATGTCCAGGAAGATCAGGTCGACCTGTTGCAGGCGCAAAAACTCCATCGCGTACAGTGCATCCCGGCAATGCCCCGCCAACGTCAACCCCGGTGTATCCCGGATGTAGTCCTCCAGGATCTCGGCGGCCAGCGGTTCATCCTCAATGATCAGACAACGCAAGGGTTTCATAGGCTTTCAGATTGACCCGAAGATGTGCAGTAAACACTTCAGGCTGATTATCGATCCGTAAATCATGGGCCTGCGGATATAACAATTCCAGTTGCCGCCGCACATTTTGAAGGCCCACGCCCTTCGCCTCCCCATCTGCCTCCACCTGTTCCTTATCGTTTTGGGTCCTCATTTCCAATACGCCGTCCTTTAGTTCCAGGTTGATGTCAATCCGCGTTTTAAACCGGTTTTCGCCCGCTCCGTGTTTGAATGCATTCTCGATCAGAGGCAACAACAGCAACGGCGCGATCAGCTCATCAGGCCGGTCGATATCGGATATAAAGTGCACTTCCAGCCGGTCGCCGTACCGGAGTTTTTCCAGGTCAATGATCCCTTCGGCTACCCGGATCTCGTCCCGGACCGGTATCCTCGGTTTGGCGCAATCATACAGCATGAACCGCATCAGGCCCGATAATTGAAGCACCATTTCAGCGGCAGGCCCGGGTTGGCGGCGCGTCAGGGCATAGATGTTGTTCAGCGTATTGAACAGGAAATGCGGGTTGGTCTGCGACCGCAGGAATTGCAATTCCGTTTCCAGTTTTTCCTGCACCAGCTTTCGTTCCCGTTCCTTGCCGGCCATTTGCATCCTGTATAGTTTGAATGCAATGGCCAATCCCAGCACCAGGGCCAGGTCGAGAAAGGAGGTCACCAGGCGGTATCCTTCCCAAAGTACGACTTCGTCCGGCGATTGCCCGTAAGCCCACGGATATACCAGCCATTTGACCGAAATCCGGTAAAGGGCAATTGCGCCGATCATACCCAATACCAGCCGGATCGCCGAGGTTACAGGCGGTTTCTGGTGCAACAGGCTTTGCTTCAGCGGGCCGTACAACACGAAATAACAAAGCAGCATCTTGGCGGGAAACAGGCTCAGTTCCACTTTGGCGGCAATCCAGAAACGCCCAAGACCGGAAAGATCCTTGAACGAGGCGGTCGCCCAGGCGAATTCGACATAGACCACCCAGGCAAAGTAGGCTATCCAGAAAGTCAGGTGCAGCAGGCTCCTCCGGTTCATCCGGTAAAGGTCGCAAATCGCATTGGAATACGGGCGGATTGTGTACAATCGACCGGTTGAAGGGTAAAAACGACCGCAACAGTTGTACGAAGCCCGCCCGTCGGGCATTGCGGGTTGTTTGTACGCTGCAATTGTTCCTTGTTACAATTTCCAGCCCGGAAATCACCCAAAGACCTAGTTTTGTCCAAAATCACAACCATGAAGCCGTATGCCCGACTGTTTTTTATTTTTTTGACAATCAATCAATTACAAGCTCAACCCCTGTTTTCTAAAATCCAGACCGGCCAGGTCGTCAGCACGCCGTCCGACAGCCGGAGCGTCAACTGGATCGACGTCAACGGCGACGGGTTCGACGACCTTTTCATTTCAAACGGTCCGAAAACCGGTCAGAACAACCTCCTTTACCTCAACAACGGCGACGGCACCTTCAGCCCCGTAACCGATGACCCCATTGTAAAGGACAACAGCCCATCGGACGGCGCAACCTTTGCCGATGCCGATAACGACGGCGACGCCGACGCCTATGTCGTAACCTGGTACGGAAAGATCAATTATACCTATGCCAACCAGGGCGACGGGTCCTTCCTGCAACTCGCCCCCGGCGTATCCGGCAACGCTTCCACCTATTCAGAAACCGCCGCCTGGGGCGACTACGACAACGACGGCCTGCTCGACCTCTATGTTACCAACAGCGAAGGCGCCAAAAGAAACCTGCTGTATCGCAACCTGGGCAACAACCAGTTCGAAAAAATCAACACCGGGACACCCGTCACCGAAACGGACCTGTCGCGGTGCGCCACCTGGGTCGATTACGACAATGACGGCGACGCCGACCTGTTTGTGACCAACGAGGACAACCAGGCCAACGACCTTTACCGGAACGAAGGCGGCGGACAATTCACCAAGATCACCGCCGACCCGCTGGTCACCGGCGGGCTAAGCTCCATGAGCGCCAGTTGGGGGGATATCGACAACGACGGCGACCTGGATGTTTTCATTGCTAATTCAGGGTTTTACGCCGAACAGACCAACCAATTGTACCGCAACAACGGCGACGGCACCTTTACCCAGATCACACCGGACGCCTTCACCTCGGCCCCCGGTTGCTCCTACGGGTCCGCCTTCGGCGATATCGACAACGATGGGGATATCGACCTGGCCGTGGCCAATGGCTTTTGCAACGGCGCCATCCGGAATTTTCTCTTTTTCAACGACGGGCAGGGCCATTTCTCGCCGGCGCCGGACAGCATTGCCGACCTGAGCACGCCCAGCTCCTATGGTATCGCTTTTGCAGATTACGACCTCGACGGCTTCCTCGACCTGGCCATAGCCACCTGCAAAAACACCGATCAGTCCGCCATGCCGAACAACCTCCTCTATCACAACAACCAGTCCCCGGCCCAAGGCGGCAGCAACCCTTTCCATTGGCTCAGGGTACGCCTCGAGGGTCAGGTTTCCAACCGGTCGGGCATCGGCGCCAAAGTCCGGATAAAAACCAGCCAGAACGGCGAATCGCGCTGGCAAATGCGGGAGATCAGCGCCCAAACCGGATATTGCGGGCAGAACAGCCTGGTGGCTCATTTCGGGCTGGGACAAGCCGATTTGGTCGATTCAATTGTGGTGGAATGGCCGAGCGGAATACGCCAGATCCAGACGGGTATTGCAGCGGATCAGCTGGTTTACCTGTTGGAAAGCAATCCCGTTGCCGTTAAAACTACATTTGACGCCCTGAACAGCATCCGGGTCTTCCCCAATCCTGCCGATACCCGTGCAGCGATATCTGCCGTTTGGCAGAAACGCATCCCGGAATTGACCGTCACCCTGATTGACTCTCTTGGAAGGAAATTGTTATCGGATCGCTACCGGGATCTCCATCCGGGGCAATGGACCGCCCAACTGGAGTGGGGTGAAACCCTGGCGCCGGGAAATTATTTCGTCCGTCTGGCCTCGGAATCTCAGGCCGCCCTTATTCCGCTGATCCTGAAATAATCGCCTCAAACCTTTAACCCGTACCATTTTTTTGATTTCAGGTACCAATAGGTCAGCGCCAGCATAACGATCCAGTAAAAGATCTCAGCGGCCCACGCCCAGGGAAGCCCGAGGCTGGTATAATTTACCACAATGTCGATATAGGCGAGATAAGCCAGTGCGCAAAAGACCTGGATCATCAGGCCGAACTGGGTAGCGCCGGTGCCGGCAAGCCCGTTGAAAAAAACACCGCCGATGGAAAAAAAGGTGAGGATCGGAATCAGGACGTAAAGTACCGGGCGGGATTCCGTGATCAGGCTCATATCCTCCGCCCCCAATAAGGGATACAGCAATTGGTGCGGAAAAAAAACGACCGGTATGGTCACTGCCATGGTGGTCGCCCAGCAAAGTTTGGCCGTTTTCCAGATGATCGGGACGACTGCCTGCCGCTTCTGCTGGCCGATAAAATTGCTGACAATGGTATTGATGCCGGAGGCAAACCCCCAACAGGGTATGGAAAGGATCAGGTAGACATTCCGCCCCAGGTTGGAAATGGAGAGCTGCCTGGCCCCCAGGTTTTCAATGATCGCAAAGAAAACAAACCAGCTGCCGATCCCGACGAAAGCCTGCGCCACAATGGGGAAAGCCAGTTTGAATTGCTGCCAGATCAGGCTAAGGTCAACTTTCGGCAGGTGGAAAAGCCGGTATATCCTGTTCTTGCGGTCAAAAAGGATATAAATAAAAAAACAAACGAACGCCACTATTTCCGCTATCGAACTGGCCAGGCCGGCGCCGCCGATGCCCATGGCGGGCAACCCGAAATGACCGTAGATCAAGGCGTAATCCAGCACAATATTGACTGTGGCCAGAATTACCGTATCGATAATGATGAATGAAGTGCGGGCTACACCGGTATAAAGGGCAATTACAGCCACGCCGGTATACGAAAAAAAGATGCCCCAACTCCGGTAATCCAGGTATTCCATGCTTTTATCCAGGATAACCTGCTCCTCCAGGACATAATCGAAAAAGGCATATGCCCCCCAATGCATGAAAGCGTACATGACCAGCCCCAGGCAGAGTTCGTAATAGAGCATAGCGTAAAAGGTCCGCCCCACTTCATAGGGCTGTCCTTCTCCCATCCGCCTCGCGATCATGATCTGCCCGCCTCTGGAAAATCCGTATCCGATGGCCGCAATGACCAGGTAAAAGACCCCAACAAAGCCAATAGCGCCGAAATCGGTTTCGCTCAGGTGATAGAGAAACACGTTATCGCTAAGTGTAATGACATTTTGTGCGGCGCTACCCAGCATGATCGGCGCTGAAATGGCCATAATCTGCCGGTAGGAAGTGTTTAAACGCATTAATACGGGGTAATTTTAACTGGGCAAAAGTGATCATTTGTTTCGAGAAATCGGCCAAACTGCTGAAGAATCGTTCATTTATTCTTTAAATTCGCCTGGACTTTCAACAGAATCCTTTTCACCCGATCATCCGCAAAAAATAATTTTCTTATGAGAAAAAATAATTTCTCCCTTATTTTGGGCCTCAACCTTTTGGTGCTCGCCTTCGTTTTGAATGCTTGTAACCAGCAAACCGAATCAACAGAAAATTCATCTTTGATGTACCAAAAAACAGATTTACCTACCCCGGTGGCCGCCAAGATCCCTAAAACACTCAGCATTCACGGGGATGACCGAATCGACAACTATTATTGGCTCAACGACCGGGAAAACCCCGATGTCATCGCCTACCTGACCGCAGAGAATGCTTATAAGGACAAAATGATGGAGCACCTGGCCGATTTCCAGGAGAAATTGTACCAGGAAATGCGCGGCAGAATCAAAGAGGACGACCAGTCTGTACCCTATAAGGATAACGGATATTTCTATATCACCCGGTATGAACAGGGCCAGGAATATCCCATCTACGCCCGCAAAAAAGACAACCTCGAGGCCCCCGAATCGATCATGCTCAACGTAAACGAGCTGGCAAAAGGCTACAGCTTCTACAATGTGTCAGGGCTGTCCGTAAGCCCGGATAACAAAATCCTCGCGTACGGCGAGGACACCCTGAGCCGCAGGATCTATACCATCAAGTTCAAAAACCTGGAAACAGGTGAACTGCTGGAAGACCAGATCCCCGGCACCACCGGCGGCGCGGTATGGGCCAATGACAACAAAACCATTTTCTACACGACCAAGGACGAATCCCTGCGGCCTTTCAAAGTGTTCAGGCACAAGCTCGGCACCTCCGCTTCCGATGATGTGGAGATCTGGCACGAATCCGATGCCACCTTCGCCACCTACGCCTACAAGACCAAATCCAAAAAATACCTGGTGATCGGCTCCTTCCAGACCCTGTCCAGCGAATACCGCGTACTGGAAGCCGACAACCCCACCGGACAATGGAGGATCATTCAGCCCCGGGAGCGAAAACTGGAATACGACATCGATCATTACGGCGACAAGTTCTACATCCGCACCAACCTCGATGCTAAGAACTTCCGCCTGATGACCACCCCGGAAAATGCCACCACCAAGGACCATTGGACGGAAATGATCCCCAACCGGGCCGATGTGCTGCTCGAAGGAATGGACCTGTTCAAGGATTACCTCGTACTGTCCGAACGGAAAAACGGCATCACCCAACTCCGGATCATGCCCTGGGCAGGCGGCGAACACTATATTGATTTCGGGGAAGACGCCTACATGGCCTACACTTCCGTTAATATGGAATTCGACAGTGAAGAGCTCCGGATCGGCTACCAGAGCATGACCACCCCCGCAACGACCTATGATTACAACATGAAAACCAGGGCCTTTACCAAGCTCAAGCAGCAGGAAGTGCTGGGCGGCTTCGATCCGGCCAATTACAAATCGGAAAGGTTATACGCCACGGCAGCCGACGGGGTCAAAGTGCCCATATCGCTCGTTTACAGGAAAGGCTTTACCAAAGACGGCAGCCATCCGCTCCTGCTGTACGGATACGGCTCCTACGGCAACAGCATGGATCCCTATTTCAGCGCAACCCGGCTCAGCCTGCTCGACCGGGGTTTTGCCTTTGCCATCGCGCATATCCGCGGGGGAGAGGAAATGGGGCGCTATTGGTACGAAGACGGCAAATTGCTGAAGAAGAAAAATACCTTCACGGATTTCATAGACTGTGCCGATTACCTGGTCAAAGAGCAATACGCCGACAAGGAAAAACTCTTTGCCATGGGCGGAAGCGCCGGCGGCCTGCTGATGGGCGCTGTGGTCAATATGCGCCCTGAGTTGTGGAAAGGCGTGGTGGCTGCAGTCCCGTTTGTAGATGTGGTCACCACCATGCTCGATGAATCCATCCCCCTGACCACAGGTGAATTTGACGAATGGGGCAACCCCAAGGACAAGGAGTATTACGACTATATGAAATCCTACTCCCCGTACGACAACGTCGAAGCCAAGGATTACCCGCCCATGATGGTCACTACCGGCCTGCACGACTCCCAGGTCCAGTACTGGGAACCTGCCAAATGGGTGGCCAAATTGCGGGAAATGAAAACCGACAAAAACCCCCTGATCATGCATACCAACATGGATGCCGGGCACGGCGGCGCTTCCGGCCGGTTCAGGGCGCTCAAGGAAACAGCGATGGAGTACGCCTTTTTGCTGGATCTGGCCGGGAAGGCGGAGGTGAAAGTCATGGATTGAACAGTGGACAGTTTTCAGTTGTCAGGCTCCGCCCGCCGAAGCTTCAGCGAAGGAGGGGGTCAGTTGTCAGTGATTGACCACTGATCACTCTTTCCCCGGGACAGGGATGCCGAACAGCGATTTGATCTCGGTGGCATCTTCGGGCTTCATGCGTCCGCTGAGGATCAGGCGAACTTCCCGGCGGCGGGAGGCGCTTTCAAAGCGTTGTTGTTCAATTTCCGTCAACGGCAACACGGGCGGGATCTCGACCGGCTTTGCGCTTGAATCGTCAAGGCCGACGAAGGTGAAATAGGCGTGGTTGCAACGCCGCGGGTTCTGGCCTTTCATATCGGCTGCAAAAACCTCCACGAATACTTCAACCGAAGTGCGGAAAGCCCTGGTCACGGTCGCTTCAAGGGTAATGATCTCACCGACTTTAATGGGCGTCTGGAAAGAGACGTGGTCAACGGATGCCGTCACCACATTGGCTTCACAATGCTTGCCGGCGCAAATCGCACTGACAATGTCCATCCATCGGAGCAAATACCCTCCCATAAGGTTACCCATCGGGTTGGTATCGTTCGGCATGATCATTTCGGTCATAACTGATTTGGAATCGCTGACCTTTTTGGGTTTTAAACTCATAACCTTGTTAAACCGTGAGAAAATATTCCCGAATGCGGGACCTTCAGCGGATCATCACGCCCTGGCAATCCAGAAAAGGAATGGACGTGAAATAATCCTCGGAAATGCTGCCCTGGACAAAAGTGTACTTTTTATCGTACATGTAGTCATTAAAGGAAAAACTGACCCAGTATTCATTGTTCAGCCCGAACAGGCTGGTCTGGATCGGTTCGATCTGCGCTGCCGACAGCGGCGGGATTTCTTCGAAGAAGTGGCGAAGGGTGGTTGTCTGCAGCTGCTCTCCATCCAGTTCACCATATCCGCGGGAACTGATCAGTACATTCCTGATCGGTTCTTCCTTGAGGTTGATCAGAAAGGTGTCCCATAGCTCTCCCTGCACCCCTTCTTCCTGCCTCGGCGCAATGGCAACAGCCAGATCAACAACCTTAAGTTGTGGAATATCTTTCTTCATCCGCGCTATCTTTAACCCCTTTGCTGAAAAGGGAGCGCAAAGATAGCATTAATTTGCGTAAACAAATTCAAAAATTTGGGCAAAATGGCCCTTTAGTCGATTTTTTACTTCCTCAATATTAACACTTTGTCCCAATTCCATGGCCAGAGAAGTCACGGCTTTCTCCTGAGCGGAAATGCCGCAGGGGATGATATTGCCGAAATCAGCCAGCCGCGTATTGACGTTGAATGCAAACCCGTGCAAGGTCACCCACCTGCTCAGGTGAACGCCTATTGCGCAGATCTTTCGCTGAGGCCGCCCGTTGGATGCTTCCAGCCATACACCCGTATATTCCTTTATCCGGAGCCCTTCCAGGCCGTGGTCCGCGATGGTCCTGATCACGGCTTCTTCCAGTCCGCGCACATAGCGGTGCACATCCGTGAAAAAGCAATCCAGGTCGAAGATGGGATACCCTACAATCTGCCCGGGGCCGTGGTAAGTGATATCGCCGCCCCGGTTGATCTTGAAGAACTCAAATCCGCCGTTCTCCAGCCCTTTCTCGTTGAGCAGCAGGTGATCCATGGAGCCGCTTTTGCCAAGGGTGTATACCGGCGGATGTTCGCAAAACAACAAATGATGCGGCTGCACCTCCGCCTGAACGCCCTCAGCCTGGCGGCGGCGGTTTTCCATCTTGCGCGCCTTGAGGTCCTCGTGTATCCGGGTTTGGTAGGACCAGGCTTCCTGGTACGGAACCCGGCCCAGATCCTGAAAAATCACCTTTTCCATATGATCGGCTCTGTCGTTGGATTGATATGGCTGAAACAATCGGATGACCGATCGGGTTGAATTCAACCTGCCTTCGAACCTGAATTATTGCCCGGATTGGACCAAAAGCTCCTCCAAACGGGTATCTTTGCGCCAAATTACCATCCGCACTGTGCATGCAGGGACAAAAACAGGTTTTAATCGGACTCGGCGCCAATATCGGGAATAAAACGCAGAACCTGGAACGCGCCCTCCGGCTGCTCGAACAACAGGTCGGCCCGGTCCTGGCTGTTTCCTCCATTTACGAGACCGCACCTTGGGGAAAAGCCGAACAACCCTCTTTTTTTAATCAGGCAGCCATGCTGTCCACCCAACTCGATCCTTTCCGGACCATGGAGGCTCTTCTCGATATTGAGAAGGTAATGGGGCGCAAGCGACGTGAAAAGTGGAAGGAACGCATCATCGACCTCGACCTGCTCTTCTACGACCAATACATCATACGGACAACATTGCTCACCCTCCCCCACCCTTTCCTGCACCTGAGGAATTTTGTGCTGGTCCCGCTAGCCGAGATCGCTCCGGATTTTTGGCACCCTGAGCTGGAGAAGACCATATCAGAAGTGCTGGCGGAGAGCCCGGACAAATTAGAAGTTAAAATTTTTTGTGTTTGATATTAATTTTTAAAAAAATTATTTATATTTGATTCCTAAAAAACGCTCCTTTTAGCTGACGCTCAATCTGGTTATGAAAAAAAGAAAAACACCTGAACAGAAATTCGTTCCTAAGACCGATATTTCCTTAGAGAGTTTTCTCCACAAACCGCATGACAAGTACTTCAAATACCTTTTGAATGCAGTTGAAGTTGCCGAAGAATTTATCAGGTTTTGCCTGCCTAAGGCTATTCAAGAAATCATTTTGTGGGATTCATTGCAATTATCCGGAGGATCCTTTGTGGACGAGGTTCTCAAAGAACATTTCACGGATGTTATCTACAAAGCCGAAACGGAGGGTGATGGAAGTTTCAAAATCGCATTCTTATTTGAGCATAAAAGCAATTATCCCGATTACCCAGTTTACGCTCAATTATTGCGATATTACTCCAACATATGGGAAACCAATATCCGGCAAAAAGAGCCATTAGCGCTAACAATTCCAATTGTTGTTTATCATGGTCCTGAGCCTTATGAAAAGGAGACGATTAGAAAGTTGTTTGCCGGATTACCTGACATCTTAACCCACTTCCTTCCTCATTTTGATTATTACTTCATCAACATCCGCGAGCTGTCGGACGAATCCATTCAAAATCTGAACTTTTTGTTACTTAAAAACATTTTTCTAGTATTGAAGCACAGTAGAAATGAAGTTTATGTCATAAATAATTTCAACCGGATTGTAGTTTTTGAGTCTGGGAATTATTCCAAAAATCTTAACTTGCAATTATTCAGGATTACGTTATTGTATTTACAGGCAATCCTGAATTTCAATCGTGAAACATTTAATCGAATCTATATGGACCTTCCAAATACCGTCAAAACAGAAGCCAAATCCACCATGGAGCAATACATGGAATGGGCGCTCGAAAAAGCCATGGTAATCGCTGAAAAAAAAATACGCAAAGAAGGCTTTCAACAAGCCATCCAGAAAGGTAGAGAGGAGGGCTTGGAGAAAGGCAGAGAAGAAGGCTTGGAGAAAGGCAGAGAAGAAGGCTTGGAAAAAGCTTTAAGGTTATTCATACGGCACAACCCCGGCTGGTCAGCTGAACAAACAGCCTCATCATTCGATGTGCCTACCGATTACATTGAGGACCTTATCCTGAAAATTCGAAACGAATAGCCGTTACCCCAAATACCTGTTCACCGCTTCCGCCGCTTCCCGTCCTTCATTGATCGCCCAGACAACCAGTGACTGACCGCGCCGCATATCACCGGCTGAAAACACCTTTTCTACACTGGTTTGGTAGTTGCGGGTCCTGACGTTGCCCCGTTCATCGAGCTCAAGGCCCAGTTGCTCCAGCATACCGTTGTGTTGCGGGTGCAGGAAACCCACTGCCAGCAGGACCAGATCGCACGGGATTTCGAATTCGGAGCCTTCTATGGGTTTGAAGCCTGTTAACCGACCGGATGGGTCCGTCCCCCAGGTTACCCTGACCGCTTCCAACGCCCGCACATTGCCGGCTTCATCCCCGATAAACCGGGTTACGTTAACCGACCAGTCCCGGTCGCAACCTTCATCGTGGGAGGTGGAATGGCGAAGGATCCAGGGCCAGTTCGGCCAGCTCAGCGGATCCCGCTGCTCGGGCGGCTGCGGCATGATCTCGAATTGGGTGATCGATTGGGCGCCGTGGCGATTGGAAGTGCCCACACAATCCGAACCGGTATCCCCGCCGCCAATCACAACAACGTGTTTGCCGGTGGCCATAATCGGTTCTATGCCGGATAAATCGTCGCCGGCTACCCGGCGGTTGTTTTGCTCCAGGAAGTCCATGGCAAAATGGATGCCGCTCAGCTCCCGTCCCGGCAGGCCTTTCACATCCCGCGGGACAGTAGAGCCGCCGCATAAAACGACGGCGTCAAACTCATTCAGGAGAGCATCTGCCGGAATATTCCCGCCTATATTGGCGCTTGTCACAAATGCCACACCTTCAGCTTCCATGACCTCCAACCGCCGGTCGACTACCCACTTTTCCAGCTTGAAATCCGGGATTCCGTACCGCAACAAACCGCCGATCCGGTCATTTCGCTCAAAAAGGGTCACCTGATGGCCGGATCTGTTCAACTGATCGGCAGCTGCCAGCCCGGCCGGTCCGGATCCGACAACTGCCGCTTTTTTCCCGGTCCGGCGGATATCGGTCACGGGTTTTACCAGCCCCAGGTTATAAGCCGTCTCGACAATGGTTTTTTCGATGTGCTCAATGGCAACAGGGGGTTGATTGATGCCCAGTACGCAAGCCGCTTCGCAAGGCGCAGGGCAAATACGGCCCGTGAATTCCGGGAAATTATTGGTACTGCTCAGGATGGAAAATGCCTCCGCCCAATCTTCGCGGTAGACAGCGTCGTTGAATTCCGGAATGACGTTCCCCAACGGGCACCCGCTATGACAGAACGGTACACCGCAATCCATGCACCTCGACGCCTGGTCAACGGTTTTCTCTTTCGGGAATTCTACGTACAACTCCTCATAATCCGCCAACCGGGTTTTCGGATCCCTGGTGCCCGGTGTTTCTCTCGTTATCTTTAAAAAGCCTTTTGGATCGCCCATAATTAATAGTTTGAGGAATCGAAGAACTGAGGAATCGAAGAACTGAGGAACTGAGGAACTGAGCCTTTTCGATTCCTCGATTCCTCAGTTCCTCAGTTCCTCATTTTAGGAAGTAGCTACCGCAATTTTCACATTAACGGAGGCCTTCACTTTGTTCTCCAGAAGGACCCGCTTGTAATCCTGCGGCATTACCTTGATAAAATTCATTTTTTCTTTCTGCCAGTTTTCGAGCATCGAAAGCGCAAGCTTGCTGCCCGTATAACTGAAATGGTTCCGGATCATCTTCCGCAGCAGGTTGAAATCCGCTTTGTCCAACGGGTCCAGGTCCACCATTTCCAGGTTGGCTGCGTCGCTGAACCGTTTTTCCGGATCGTACACAAATGCCATGCCGCCGCTCATGCCTGCCGCGAAGTTCTTTCCAAACTTACCCAGAACAACCACGACCCCGCCGGTCATATATTCGCAGGCGTGGTCTCCGACGCCTTCCAAAACCGCCTGGACACCTGAATTGCGCACGCAGAAACGCTCGCCGGCCATCCCTTTGATGTAGGCTTCTCCGGAAGTAGCGCCGTAAAAGGCCACGTTGCCGATGATGATATTCTCATGCGGTTCAAACGTTGCATTCCGGTCCGGTACCACGATCAGCCTGCCGCCGGAAAGGCCCTTGCCGAAGTAGTCATTCGCCTCTCCCTCCAGGGTGAATTCAATGCCTCTGGCCCCGAATGCGCCGAAACTCTGCCCGGCCGATCCCCTGAAACGGTATTGGATGGTCGAATCCGGCAATCCGTCCTTCTTCCAGCGTTTGGAAATTTCATACGACAACATCGCGCCGACGGCCCGGTCCGTATTCTTGATCGGGAAGACGGTGGCTACGGTCTGTTTTTCTTCAAGCGCGGGCTTTGCATGTTCTATCAACCTAAGGTCCAGCACATTGCTGATGCCGTGATCCTGCTCCACCTGTTTGTATTGCCCGACCGATGCATCTGCCGGTTCCTTGTAAAGGATGGGGCTGAGGTTGAGGGACTGGTATTTCCAATGTTCCGGGTTATCCTTGAACCGGAGCATTTCCACTTTGCCGACCATTTCATTGATCGTCCGGAAACCGAGTTCGGCCATGATCGATCGCAGGTCCTGCGCCAGGAAGGTGAAAAAGTTGATCACATGCTGCGGATCGCCGGTAAAGCGTTTGCGCAATTCCGGATCCTGGGTGGCAATCCCTACCGGGCAGGTATTAAGGTGACATTTCCGCATCATGATGCAGCCCTCCACCACCAGGGCGGCCGTAGCCACCCCCCATTCCTCGGCGCCCAACAGCGTGGCAATGGCGAGGTCGCGCCCGGTCCGGATCTGGCCGTCGGTCTGGACGGTTACCCGGTCCCTGAGCTTGTTGCGGACCAGCGTTTGGTGCGTCTCCGCAAGGCCCAACTCCCAGGGGAGCCCGGCATGGCGAATGGAGGTCAACGGGCTGGCGCCGGTACCGCCGTCGTGGCCCGAGATCAGGATCGCATCGGCATGCCCTTTGGCAACCCCGGAAGCGATAATGCCCACTCCGGCCTTGGAAACCAGTTTGACATTGATCCTGGCTTTGGGATTGGCATTTTTCAGGTCAAAAATGAGCTGTGCCAGGTCCTCAATGGAATAGATATCGTGGTGCGGCGGCGGCGAGATCAGGCCTACCCCCGGGGTGGAGTGCCGTACCCTGCCGATCCAGTCATCCACTTTATGGCCGGGCAACTGACCGCCTTCGCCCGGCTTGGCGCCCTGGGCCATTTTGATCTGCAGTTCATCGGCGTTGGCCAGGTAATAGCTCGTGACGCCGAACCGACCGGAAGCGACCTGTTTGGTAGCCGACCGTTCCCAGTCGCCGTTCGGTTTGGGTTCAAAGCGGATCTCATCTTCACCGCCTTCTCCGCTGTTGCTCTTGGCCCCAAGGCGGTTCATGGCGATGGCCAGGGTGGTATGCGCTTCGTGGGAGATAGATCCGAAGGACATCGCGCCGGTGACGAATCTCCGGAGGATGTTTTCAACGGGTTCAACCTCTTGTATCGGTACGGGGTTGCCTTTTTCAAACTCCAGTAACCCGCGAAGGGTCATCGCCTGCCGGTTCTGATCGTTGATCAGTTGAGCGTATTTCTGATAAGCTTCCGGGTCGTTCTTCCGGCTGGCGTATTGCAGCCAGTGGATGCTTTGCGGGTTGAACAGGTGGGCTTCACCTTTGCGTTTCCACTGGTATACGCCGCCTTCATCCAGCAGGTTTGCGCCTGTTGATTCCGGTGCGAAAGCCCCCTGATGACGCGAGAGCACTTCTTTGGCGATCCCGTCAAAGTCCATCCCGCCGATCCTTGAAACGGTATCGTTAAAACAGAGATCCACCACTTCTTTTGCCAATCCCAACACTTCGAAGATCTGGGCTCCCTGATAGGATTGGAAAGTCGAAATGCCGATCTTGGACATGATCTTGAGCAGCGCTTTTCCGATGGCCTTATTGTAGCCGTAGTACAGTTTTTCCGGCTTTTCGTCCGATTTCAGCTTTTGATCGGCTTTGAGCCCGTCTATTGTCTCATAGATCAGGTAAGGGTTGATCGCACTGGCGCCGTAGCCGGCCAATACAGCGAAATGGTGGGCTTCCCGGATATCGCCGGCTTCAACGACCAGGGAGGTCTGGCTCCGGATGCCTTCCCTGACCAGGTAATGGTGCACCGCGCCCACCGCCAACAACGAGGGGATCGGCGCCAGGCCGGCATTGGCTGCACGGTCCGACAGGATAAGGATATTATGCCCCGACTCCGTCAGTTGCCCGGCCTTCCGGCAAATAGCTTCGAGGGCGTTTTTCAGGTTGCCGGGCTGACCGTCGGCCGGAAAAACGGTGTCGATGACTTCCGATTTGAAATCCGGATGATGGATATATTTGATCTTGCGGAAGGATTCGTTGTCCAGCACCGGGCTTTCCAGCAAAATGAATTTGGCCCGGTCAGCATCGCTTTTCAGGATATTGGCTGCTCCGCCCAACATCGCGTGGAGGGACATTACCGGCCGTTCCCGGATGGGGTCGATCGGCGGGTTGGTCACCTGAGCAAACAACTGTTTGAAATAATTGGAAAGGTGCTGGGACTTGTGGGAAAGGACCGCCAGCGGCGTATCCGCTCCCATGGAACCGACGGGTTCTGCAGCGTCATTCACCGTAGGCTGGATCAATACCTTGATGTCTTCCCGCGTAAACCCGTGCAATTGCTGACGGGTGATCAGGTCTTCAGGAGCCGTGGCGGCGTTTTTTTCTTCTGATGCCGGCAGATTGGCCAGTTTGAGGCAATTGCTGTCGAGCCAGTCCTTATAAGGCAGCCGCCGGCAAATTGTGGATTTCAACTCTTCATCGCCGATGATCCGGTGCTGTTCCAGGTCGGCGATCAGGATCTTTCCGGGTTGCAGGCGCCCTTTCATAACCACCTTTGCAGGATCGACGGGCAGGACGCCCGCCTCCGACGCGACGATCAGCACGTTGTCATCTGTAAGCAAATAGCGGGACGGCCGCAAACCATTCCGGTCGAGGGTAGCGCCGACCAGAATCCCATCTGTAAAGCAGATGGAAGCCGGGCCGTCCCATGGTTCCATTATGGTTTTATGGTAGAGGTAAAATGCCTTTTTCCAGTCCTCCATATGATCGTCATGCTCCCAGGCTTCCGGGATCATCATCATCAGGGCATGCGGAAGGGAATATTCGTTGAACGCCAGGAATTCCAGGACGTTGTCAAAGTTGCCGGAATCGGAAAGCTTATCCCCGCAAATGGGCTTCAACAGCGCCAGTTCCTCCTGTGAAAACCGCTTGGAGACCAGCTGCTTTTCCTTTGACCGCCACCAGTTCAGGTTGCCGGTGATGGTATTGATCTCGCCGTTGTGGGCTATATAGCGGAAGGGCTGGGCCAGTTTCCATTTCGGGACCGTATTCGTTGAGAACCTGGAATGCACCAGCGCAACGGCCGATTTGAATCCGGGGTCCTGCAGGTCCGGATAGTAAGGCCGCAATTGCCAGGTGGTGAGCTGACCTTTGTAAACGATCGTTTTGTAGGAACAGGAAGCCAGGTAGAAAATATCCTTGGCAGCGGGATATTGCCCATAAACCTCATGGGTGAGGTATTTCCTGAAAATATAAAGGCGGCGTTCGAGGCTCTCCCGATCCAGGTCATTGACCGGCTTTAGGAAGACCTGTTCCATATCCGGCTCTGTAGATCTGGCTGTTTCGCCGATCAGGTCATTGTCCGTAGGGACTGCGCGGTAACCGATCACCTCAAAACCGAGTTTGGCGGCTGATTTCTCCAGGAGGCCCCGGCTTTTGACCTTCAGGTCTGCGTCCTTCGGAAAAAAGACCATGCCGACCCCGTATTGCCCGAAGGCAGGCAATTTGAAACCCAGTTCAGCGCATTTCGTTTCCAGAAAATCGTGGGGCAGTTGCACCATAATGCCGGCGCCGTCCCCTGTATTGGGTTCGCATCCGCAGGCGCCGCGGTGCTCCATATTGAACAGCATGAATAGGGCATCTTCCACCAACTGATGGGTGGGTTCGCCGGACAGATTGGCGATCAACCCTGTACCGCAGGAATCAATTTCAAGGGAGGGTGTATACAGGCCCCGGCCCTGGCAGCTCTCGTCCATATCAGGTCTAATTAATTCAGCGTTAGGAATTTCCAGATTGGTTTCAGTTTGGCAAGGATTCCGCCGGTGCATGAATGCCCTTCAATGACGGGCGGAAGACAAAGATACGGCTTTTATCCGTCATTTTCTAAAAGGGAAGGGTCGTTCCATTGGTGATTTTTCATTTTTCTACGACTTTCAATGCGCTTTTTTTACTAAAACCTGCTATTTTATAAAAAACTTATATTTTTAAATTCTAAATAATATTTTGAAAAAGACTATTTCACTGGTTAAAAATTTTTCCAACAATCAACTTGGCTTAATTTTTGACTTTCGGGGCGATTTTGCTCCACCATGCCCGCGATAAAAGGGTTCCGATTCATGAAGGTGAGGCGGCCGCCACCGAAGAGGGGGGTCAACGTGTATTGGCTCGGACAAGTTCGCCATTATTGTATCAATTTGATGCATTCAGAGTGCCTTACTGCTTGCCCAGTAAATTGCGCAAAGCGCTATCCAGGGTCGAAAAAGTGAAATCGAACCCCGTCTGCAAGGTCTTTTCCGCCGATACCCGGGTGCTGAACAGAACGGTATCCGCCATTTCACCCAATACAAGGCGAAGCAGGAAAGCGGGTATGGGCAACATCAAAGCGGGCCTGCTGAGCGCCTGAGCGATTTGCCGGACCATTTCGCGCCCCGTCACCGGGTTGGGCGCCACCCCGTTATAGAACCCGTTCATCGCTTCGTTTTCCAGGGCATGGATGAATAACCGGCACAAGTCGTCAATATGTACCCAGGAATAATACTGTCTGCCGCTGCCGAAATAAGCGCCGATGAAAAAACGCACCGGCAATGCGATTTTGGGCAGCGCGCCGCCGTCGGCTGACAACACCATCCCGATGCGGATACCAGCCGTCCGCCATCCCGCCTGGAAAGCCTGGTCAATGGCGGTTTCCCAGGCCCGGCACGATTCCGACAAAAAGCCCTCTCCCGGCGGGTCGATCTCTTTTACCCACGCGTCTCCCTGGTCGCCGTAGATGCCCATCGCCGCTGCCGAAACAAAAGCCTTTGGCTGCCGTCCCAGGCGTTTGAACCCATTGATCAAGGTATGGGTACTGTCGACCCGGCTGTCGATAATGACCTTTTTGCGGCTTTTGGTCCAAAGCCCGTCGGCAATCCCGGCGCCGGCCAGGTTGACGGCATAATCCGCGCGTTCGATCGCCTCATCCGGGATCTCCCCTTTGGCCGGATCCCAGGCATAGGTCGGGTATCGCTCGTCGCCCTTTACAGAACGGCTAAGGTGCAGGACTTCGTAACCTTTTTCAACCAGCATTTCGCTGAGGCGGGCGCCGATCAGGCCGGAACCGCCGCCGATGAGGATTGTGGGCATATTTAAAGATAAAGGTTAAAGGTTAAAGGTTAAAGGTTGAAGGTTAAAGGGGTAAAGGAGAAACACGAAAGGGGGTGGATGGTTCAAAAGCCGGCATGAAGCGGTATTTTTTTACGGATTGCTCCTGAAGCGGAAGATTTCCACTAACTTTAGACCTGTAATAAGATTTCAAAACGAATCAACCAATCCGCTGCGCTGAGGCGCGGTGATCAAGCCTTTAAACATGAAGCAATCCAGCCTCGCATTGGGTTGCATGGCCGCTTTGATGATGCTGGCAGCCTGCAGCCGCACCCCTGTTCCGCCCGCTCCGTTCGGTGCAACACCAGCCGAAAGGCAGTTATCCTGGCACGATCAGGAATATTATGCCTTCGTCCATTTCAACATCAATACTTTTTCGGACCTGGAATGGGGGCACGGTACGGAACCGCCCACCATTTTCAATCCCACGCAACTGGACTGCCGTCAGTGGGCCCGCATCGCCAAAGCAGCCGGCATGAAAGGGATCATCATCACGGCAAAGCACCACGACGGGTTCTGTCTGTGGCCATCGGCCTTTACAGAGCATTCGGTCAGGAACAGCCCCTGGCGCGACGGCAAGGGGGATGTTCTCCGCGAACTGTCGGATGCCTGCAAGGAATTCGGCCTCAAAATGGGCGTATACCTTTCTCCCTGGGATCGCAACAACCCCAAATACGGTACGCCGGAGTACAACGGCTATTTCATGCAGCAACTCACGGAAGTCCTGACCGGCTACGGCGATATCTTCGAGGTCTGGTTTGACGGCGCCAATGGGGAAGGCCCCAACGGCAAAAAGCAGGAATACGACTGGCCCGCGTTCATTGAAACAGTCCGCAAAAACCAGCCCAACGCCGTTATCTTCAGCGACGCAGGCCCGGCTATCCGGTGGGTCGGCACCGAAGCCGGTTTTGCCAACCCGACCAACTGGGCGACCCTCAACCGGGATGATTATTTCCCGGGAACACCCCGGTATATGGACCTGCGCTCAGGCAACCGCAACGGCACCCACTGGCTGCCGGCAGAAGTGGATGTTTCCATCCGGCCGGGCTGGTATTACCACAAGGAGGAAGACAGATACGTCAAATCGGCCGACCACCTGGAACTGATCTATTACCAATCCGTAGGGCGCAATGCCAACATGCTGCTCAACCTGCCCGTCGACCGGCGCGGGCTGGTGCATGAGGCGGACTCTGCCGCATTGATGGCGCTCAAAGCTCGCCTGGATGCAACTTTTTCCAACAACCTGGCCGCCGGCCAGCAGGCAAGCGCCGACCATATCCGCCAAAACCTCAAGGATTTTGCCGCTCAAAACGCCATCGACGGCAACCCGGAAACCTATTGGGCCACCGATGACGCCGACACCACCGGCTCAATAGAGATCGTGCTGGATGCGCCTGCAAAGATCAACGTCATTTCGCTGGAAGAATACATTCCGCTGGGTCAGCGCGTAGAAGGTTTCAACGTGGAAGTCTGGCAGGACGGCCATTGGGCATTCGCCGCCGAAGCCACCACGATCGGCAACAAGCGCCTGCTGCGCCTGCCGGAAACCACAACCGACCGGGTCCGGGTCAATATCACCGCTTCCATGGCCTGCCCGGTCATTTCCGAGATCGGCCTGTTTTACGCGCCGCATCCCAATCCGTTGCTCGAACCCAAGGTCGACTTTGACAAACGGATGGCCTGGTGGCGCGACGCCCGGTTCGGCATGTTCATCCACTGGGGGGCCTATTCCATCCCCGCCGGCGTTTATAAAGGAAAAGAAATCGACGGCATCGGCGAGTGGATCATGGACCATGCCAAGATCCCCATCCCGGAATACGAAAAATTCGTCCGTCAATTCAACCCCATAAAGTTCAATGCAGAGGAATGGGTGAAGATCGCCAAGCATGCCGGGATGAAATACATCGTCATCACCTCCAAACACCACGACGGCTTCTGCATCTGGGATTCCAAGGTGTCCGGTTACGATATCATGGATTTTGCGCCGTTCAAGCGGGATATCCTCGGCGAGCTCGCCGATGCCTGCGAAAAAGAAGGCATAAAGCTCTGTTTCTACCACTCCATCATGGACTGGCACCACCCGGACGCCAAGGGGGAGAATTTCCCCGATTACCGCGACAATTACCTCAAGCCGCAACTGGCCGAGCTGGTCAACAATTACAACCCTTACGTACTCTGGTTTGACGGCGAATGGATCAAGGAATGGACCGAGCCGCAGGGTAAGGACCTGTACGCCTATGTTCGCGACCTCAATCCGGCGATCATCGTGAATAACCGGGTCGGGAAAGGCCGGAACGGCATGCAGGGGATGAACAAAGGCGGAGAGTTTGTCGGCGACTTCGGTACGCCCGAGCAGGAGATCCTGGCCCACGGCGGCGGCGACCTGGATTGGGAGTCCTGCATGACCATGAACGATACCTGGGGTTTCAAAAAGAACGACCACAACTGGAAATCGGCCGAGACCCTGGTCCATAACCTGGTCGACATCGTCGCCAAAGGCGGGAATTACCTGCTGAATGTCGGGCCCACCTCCGAAGGCCTCATTCCGGATGCCAGTGTCGAACGGCTCGCTGAAATGGGCGAATGGATCAAGGTGAACGGCGAGGTCATTTACGGTTCCGCTCAATGGGAGCAGTACCAGGAAGGGGAACATATCCGGTATATCCATGGGAAGGACGGGTCGGTATACGCTGTGGCGCTTGCCTGGCCGGGTGAGCAGCTCAAACTGAAATACATCAAACCGGATGCGGGATCGGCCATCCGGATGCTGGGTACTAATCAGGACCTGACCTGGACCTGGGATGACGCGCAAGGGCTCAACATCAGCCTGCCGGCTGCGTTGCAGGCGGAATCGGCCCGTCCTTGCAAATACGCCTGGGTGTTCAGGATCAAGGGCAGTGCCGCAAAAGTAACCGAAGCCCCCGATATCAAATCCGGAGAAAAGTCCATCGGCATGCTCAACGGCGCCGGCAATGAGATCTTCACGGAACGGATCACCGTAAATATAACGTCACCGCAACCGGACAGCAAGGTGTACCTTACAAAGGACGGAAGTACGCCGACCCCGGATGCGGCGGTCTATAGTTCTCCGGTAGAGATCACGGAAACAACCCTTCTCCGGGCGGTGGCCGTTGCACCGGGGCAGGTATGGAGCCTGCCGTCTGCCGTGCTGTTGAGCAAATCCAGGTTCAACGGCATCAGCCTGACCAACCCGTTTTCCGGCAATTACCCGGGCGGCGGCAACCTGGCGCTGATCGACGGACAGCGGGCGGCGGCTAAATTCCGCGATCCGCACTGGCAGGGGTTCGAAGGGGTCGACCTGGAAGCCGTCATCGACCTGGGAAAGCCGCAGGCGATCAGCCGCATCCAATTGACCTGTTTGCAGGACATCGGCGCCTGGATCTTTTCCCCCACGGAAGTATCCTTTGATTACGCTGTAGCGGACGGGCCGTTCAAAACCCTTTCAACACTGAAGCATCCAATCGACCGGCATAGCGACAATGCGGAAATCATTCCCTTTGAAGCCCGGTTTGCAGCCGTGGAGGCCGATCAGGTACGGGTGCGGGCGAGGAACGTTGGCACCTGCCCGCCGTGGCATGGCGGCGCCGGCGGCAAGGCGTGGTTATTTGCGGACGAGGTGGTGGTGGAGTGAGGCCGGCTTCGATTCCTCGATTCCTCGATTCCTCGATTCCTCATCCCAAATTGTTACCGACCTGTTAAAATAATACGTAAAATTTTAAAGTCCAGTTAATTGCTGTAACACGGAGGGGTTTGTGCGGTATTAAGGGTTAAATTTGAAACAGGTGATCGCACCGATCATCGGATTTCGGTACGCCATTGATAACCCGCATAACCCAAAAATCATGACAACCTTGATGTATCTCTTCATGGGCGCAATGACCGTTGCAGGTTTTACTTCTTTGAATGCGCGTCGTTTTCAGCGATTGTTTGCCACTTCCGTATTTATGATGCTGGTGATGGGGCTGTTGATCTGGATGCATTATGGGGCCGGGTAACCGGAATGGGAGATTATTCCATGCTGTTACCTCCATGCCAAACCCCGTCATTCCAAAGGAGCTGTAGCCTGAAGCCTCAATAAAACACCACCCATACCCGGAAATCCGCCGAAAAACCCTCAAACCGGTGCGGCATCCGGGCCGGTACGAACAAAACGTCTCCGGGCTTGAAGGTAATCCGCTCTTCTCCACGGATAAACTCACCGGTTCCGCTGATCACCACGTACAGCTCGTCCTGTTCATGGGGAGATTGCGTATCCTTTCCTTTCGGCGCGAACAATTCGGCGGTCATGGTCCGATGTTCAAGGACTTTGATGAAGGGCTTTCCGTTGCCTTGGGTTCGGAGCAGATCCCCGGCTGTGTCTGCAGCAATGTACCAATCCGGTGACATCGATAGCGCCTCAATATCCGGTCCGAAGATCTGCTTCAAATGGTGTTCCAGGTGGTCGACATAGTCGATCGCCAACTGTTCAAGGGTCCAGTCGGTTTCCAACCATTCGGCCGTTACGCGGACCTTCCATTGTTCCTCGGGCATGGCCGATAAAACGGTTGCAATCTGCTCGTTCATGGCCAACCACAAATTCAGGACATGGCCGGTGGTTTGTTCCTGATACCGGTTCTGGCGAACCAGCTCATCCTGGCGGTAGCCTTTCGCCTCAAAAACCCCATCAGCATAGAAACCCCAGTTGAATCGCTGCCAGTTGTGCTGGGCAGAATCGCAAAGATGCCCCAGGATCTCTTTCTTTGACCATTTACCCGGATGGGGTTTATGCTCAAATTCGGCTTTCGAAAACGCCAGGATCCGGGGCGGAACGACAGTCAGCCAGTGGCGGAGGCGGGATATGGACGAGTGAATCATCTATGGTAAGTGTAAAGGTTAAAGTGAAAAGGTTAAAGCAGGCGCCTTGACCGGCCTGCAATTCAAAATTAGGCGGGAAGGCGTAAAATGTCCAGGTTTAGGGTAACCGGAGCCGTGGGAAAATTAATTCCGGCCCAGTGCTTTTGCAGGTGATGAGATCACCCGATCGGTTATTTTTCGAAGACCAGTTTGCCGCCGACCATGGTCCACAACACCTTTGCACTGCGAATGGCCTCCGGGTCAGCGTGGATCAGGTCGGTATCCAGCAAGACCAGATCGGCCAGTTTCCCCTTTTCGATCCTGCCTTTTTTGCCGTCCTCGAACGCGCTGTAGGCGGCGCCTGATGTATAGGCCTTCAAAGCCTCCTCCACTGTGATTTTCTGCTCCGGCACCCAGCCGTCCGGATTCTTGCCGTCCAGGGTCCGGCGGGAAACGGCGGCGTAAATGCCTTCCAGCGGAATGGGGGGCGCTACGAACCAATCGCTGCCGAATGCCGGCGTGGCCCCGGAATCGAGGAGAGAACGAAAGGCGTAGGTCGTTTTGCACCGCTCCGGGCCGATCACCTTTTCTGCCCAACAACCGTCGTCAATGGCGTGGTAGGGTTGCATGCTGGGGATCACGCCCAATCGGGCAAACCTCGGGATGTCAGCCGGTTTGAGGTGCTGGGCATGCTCAACCCGGAAACGGCGGTCGCGGGGGCCGTCGGCTTTTTCGGTTTCTTCATAAATATTCAGGATCAGGTTATTGGCCCGGTCGCCGATGGCATGTACGACTACGTGTAAGCCTGATTTATCAGCTCCCATGATCCAGGATCTCAGGTTTTCCGGCGTATTCACATACAAACCGGTATCAGCCGGCGAATCGGTAAACGGCTCAAAAAAAGCAGCGGTATGCGATCCCAGCGATCCGTCTACAAATCCCTTCAGGGCGCCCCAATGGAGCCAATCGTCGCCTTTGCCGTCAGCCTCCGTTTTTTTGACCAGCTCTTCCCACTGTCCCAACGGCGTCGCGGCATAGATCCGGGTGATCAACCTGCCGTTTTTGCGGTTGCGCTCAAACACAGCCAGGTCGGCAAAAGTGCCCATATGGTGAACGGAAGTGACCCCGTGGCTCGCTACGTATGCCATGGCGGCCTGCAGGTCGCGGTCTTCCTGGTCCGGTCCGGGGGCCGGTATCGCGCTGTAAAACACATCCATGGCGTTGTCCTTGAAAATGCCGGTGATCCGTCCTGAAGCGTCCCGGACAATAGCGCCGCCCGGCACATCTGCGGCATTGGCTTTGATCCCGGCCAGTTCCATGGCTTTGGTGTTGGCGAGCGCCATATGCCCGTCCAGGCGATTGATAAAGACCGGGTGGCCGGCGGTAACGGAGTCGATCCAGTTGCGGTCGGGCAGCTCACCGCCCCAGCTTTCGTGGTTCCAGTCGCCGCCGGTGATCCAGGAACCTGCCGGGGCTTTTTTTGCAAAATCAGCGATCCGGCGGATGAATTCCTCCGGACTGTCCGCATCCCGCAATTGTACCGAATTGAGGTTGGCGCCGCCCTGCAGAAAGTGGACATGGGAGTCGATGAAACCCGGGCATAAAAAGGCGCCGCCGGCATCGATCAACCGGGTTTCGGGGCTGATCCGGGCTTTGAGGTCATCACTGAATCCGACGGCTAAAATGGTATCTTCTTTTATGGCGACTGCGTCGTAGGGGTCGGTCATCCCGTCCGACCAGATCTTGGCGTTCAGGATCAGGAAATCGGCTTTTTCCATGGGTTCTGGTTTGCAGGAGGAAAGGACAACCAGGATAAATGCAACTCCCAGGTATCTCATGATGATTTTTTTTGAAAAGGCAAGATAGTCTATTATATCGTCCCTTTCGGATAACACAAATAATGCTTGGCCACCATCCTGGAATAAATACCGTGGCCGGTCAATTCGGAAGCCGGCAGTACCCTTCCATCCTTCATCAGCACCAGGATCTCGTCTTTTTGGGTGGTATAGGCCGTATTGCTTTCCGTACCTTGAATGAGGAAATAATCCGCTACTTCAGGAATGCCGGGATAGTTTTCCATCAGCTTTTGCCGGATCCGGGCGATCCGTTCCTTTGGCGGCGAATCGTCATAAAACTCAAGTTTGAACAATTTCCGGTCCATCAGGCTGCCCGCGAGGTAGGAAAGGATCGGATCGCTGTCATATCGCCATGATTTGAGCGCAACGGCAATATCGGCATCATCCAATTGGGCAAAGCGGTCCAGCAAAGCATCTTTATTTTGAGCAAAAACCTCGTCGTTGATGTTTTCGGAAAGAAAAAAACCGAGAATGCCGGTCAATTCGATCCGAACGCCGTCCTGGTACAGTTCCTTGGCGCGTTTGATCGTCTTGATCAGCATTTGTTCGGCGGAAACCACCGTTTTGTGCAGATAGACCTGCCAGTACATCAGGCGCCGGGCCATCAGGAATTTTTCGATGGAGTACACGCCTTTTTCCTCTACCACCAGGTTGCCCTCGTGCACATTCAGCATCTTGATGATCCGGTCGTAGCCGATCACGCCTTCATAAACGCCGGTAAAAAAGCTGTCCCGGCTGAGATAATCCATGCGGTCCATATCCAGTTGCCCTGACACCAACTGGTGTAAAAATCGTTTGGGGTACCGGTCCCTGAAGATCTCGATGGCCATGGAGAGCCGCCCGTCGAATTCCCGGTTGAGCTTTTCCATAAACCAGAGGGACAGGGATTCGTGGTGGACATTGATCAGGGTATGCTCCAGGGTATGAGAAAACGGGCCGTGACCGATATCGTGTAACAAGACGGCCACGGAAACGCCTTCCGCTTCTTCCGGGGTGATGTCCACGCCTTTAGCCCGCAGGGTCTCGATGGCCAGGCTCACCAGGTGGAATGCTCCCAGGGCGTGATGAAACCGCGTATGAAGGGCGCCCGGATAGACATAATGGGTCAGGCTGACCTGCTTGATCCGCCGCAGCCGTTGAAAGTACGGATGTTCTACCAGTTGAAAAATAAGGCCTTCAGGAATGCTGATGAATCCATGAACCGGATCATTGAGGATTTTTTTTACCTTTTGCATCCGCAAAATTTGTTGAGGCAAAATATTTTGAACCCAGGCTCAGTTTTTAACAGAATATTACCGGCTATTGTGACAATAACCCTAATTTGCAGCCGAAGGTACTAATTATCTCCCGGCATTAAACAAACGAATTCATGGAAAAGATCAAGATCCTTTGGGCAGACGACGAAATTGATTTATTGAAGCCCCAATTATTGTTCCTGGAAAAAAAAGGCTACGAAGTCCTGACCGTCACCAACGGATACGATGCCCTGGAGGAATGCGAATCGAACCGCGATATCGACGTGGTTTTCCTCGATGAAAGCATGCCGGGCATCACCGGCCTGGAAACCCTGGCCAAGATCAAGGAAGCCAACCCCATGCTGCCCATCGTCATGATCACCAAAAATGAGGCTGAAAACGTGATGGAAGAGGCCCTGGGCTCTCAGATCACCGACTACCTCATCAAGCCGGTCAACCCCAACCAGATCCTGCTGACCCTGAAAAAGATCATCGATAACAAACGGCTCATCCGCGAGAAGACCTCCTCCGACTACCAACAGGAATTCCGGCAGATCTTCATGCAGATCAACAGCAACCTCACCTACGAGGAATGGGTTGATGTGTACAAAAAGATCATTTCCTGGGAGATCAAGATCGACGAATCCAATTCCACCCAGATGGCCGATATCCTCTCCATGCAAAAGAGCGAGGCCAATACCGAATTTTCCAAGTTCATCATCGACCATTACATGGACTGGATGGCCTCAGGTAACGGCCCGATCATGTCGCACAACCTGATGCGCTCTAAAATCCTGCCCCAGATCAGCAGCGACATCCCCACGCTAATGATCCTGCTCGACAATATGCGTTACGACCAGTGGAAGGTCATCGAGCCGATCATCTCCGAACGGTTCCGCGTGGAAGAAGAAGACTATTTTTTCAGCCTGCTGCCGACTTCAACCCAATACAGCCGGAACGCCATTTTTGCCGGACTCCTGCCTTCCGAGATCGAAAAACGCTATTCCGACTGGTGGAAAAACGACAATGACGAGGGCGGCAAGAACCTGTACGAGAACGTACTGATGGCCGAACAGATCAAGCGGCTCGTCCGGAAGGAAGTAAAGTCCGACTATCTGAAGATCACCAATGTGAACCAGGCCCGCCAGATGCAGGAAAATATCTTCAACTACCTGGAAAACGATTTCACCGCTATCGTTTACAACTTCATCGATATGCTCTCCCACGCCCGCACGGAAATGGAGGTGCTCAAGGAACTGGCCGGCGATGAACGCGCCTACCGCTCCCTGACCCGCTCCTGGTTCGAAAATTCACCGTTATGGACGGCCCTCCAACGCATTTCCGAACGGGATGTGCGCCTCATCCTGACCACCGACCACGGCACCATACGGGTCAACACCCCGTCCAAAGTCGTCGGCGACCGCGAAACCACCACCAACCTGCGCTACAAAGTGGGCCGCAACCTGCAATACGAACGGCGGGATGTGCTCGAAGTCAAGGATCCGCCCAAGGCTGGATTGCCCCGGCCCAATATCAGCTCCACTTTCATTTTCGCCAAGGAGGACAAGTTCTTCCTCTATCCGAACAACTACAATTATTACCACAATTTTTACAAGAATACCTTCCAGCACGGAGGGATCTCTCTGGAGGAGATGATCTGCCCGGTGATCCGGCTGCGGACGCGGACTTAGGAAGGAAAGGTCTGAGCATTTGGCCGATAGGACTCCTTAAAAAAGAGAAGGGGTCTGTTATGCGCTTTTCTTAACGGCCCATCTGCTGATGCCGGGCCCTCGCTGGCAGTGTTCGTCGTCGATTCAACCGGGATATCTCCCGGATTTTCTACACAACGAACGTTCCAAAAATGAACGGCCGCCACCTTTACATTTCGCATTTTTTCTTTTACATTTTGCATTTGATCAACAAGTCAAGAGGCAACGGGAAGTTGCCGCTTGACACCACACAAAAGATCAAACGCAACGCCTTACGGACGCCCGTCAACTACCCAAAACGCCCTTAACGAAGACGGCGCGCGCGGCCGGACAGCAGTGACCGAATGGAATGAGTTTGCTGTCCTAGCGTTTTTTTGGTTCCTTTTTTGGGGCAATGCCAAAAAAGGGACAAAGACCAGAAGCAAC
>WBZL01001028.1_pt1 | contig 30410 bp, 38 predicted proteins | sample 5204291 | NCBI WGS metagenome assembly WBZL01 (sample SAMN12344345, study PRJNA552823) | activated sludge metagenome | biome: Activated sludge suspended growth; feature: Nitrification reactor; material: Wastewater; isolation source: activated sludge from nitrification reactor of wastewater...
CACGTCGACGAAGCAGACGAGATCCTCCAGTTCGTCGAGCGCGACATCGCCATCATCATCCGCAAGGCCCTGGCCTCCGCGGTGGCGAACGCCTCCAACAACGACGGCCAGGATCCCGAGGCCCTCTACGTGACGGCCTGCTACGCCGACGAGGGTCCCACCCTCAAGCGGTGGCGCCCCCGGGCCCGCGGCCGGGCCACGCGCATCCGCAAGCGCACCTGCCACATCACCATCATCGTGAGCCGTGGCACCACCGAGCAGCTGCGCATCCGCAACGAGCGGATCGCCCGCAGCGGCCGGTCGGGTGCCGGTGTGGCCGGGCGGGCCTCCCGTCGGGCCCGGGTGGCCAAGAGCCAGGCCGCCACCGAGCACACCCACGACCACGATCACGACCACGATCACGATCACGATCACGATCACGATCACGATCACGAGCACGACGACGCGGTGGAGCCCACCGAGGTCGAGGCCACCGACGCCGAGATCACCGAGGTCGAGGAGGCCGCCGAGGCCACGCCCGAGGCGGAGGCCACCGCCGAGGCCACCGAGAGCGGCGACGACGCTGTCGCCGAGACCGACGAGAAGGACGAAGACTGATGGGCCAGAAGGTCAACCCCTACGGCTTCCGCCTGGGCATCACCACCGACTGGAAGTCGCGCTGGTTCGCCGACCGCAAGGACTACGGCAAGTTCATCATCGAGGACTGGAAGATCCGCGACCTCCTGATGAGCTCCCTGCCCCACGCCGCCATCAGCCGCGTCGAGGTCGAACGCACCCGTGACCGCCTCCGGGTAGACGTGCACACCGCCCGTCCCGGCATCGTCATCGGCCGCCGCGGCGCCGAGGCCGACCGCCTCCGTGGCGAGCTCACCAAGATCACCGGCAACAACAAGGTGCAGCTCAACATCCAGGAGATCAAGCAGCCCGAGCTCGACGCCGCCCTGATCGCCCAGGGTGTCGCCGACCAGCTCGCCGGCCGCGTCGCCTTCCGTCGGGCCATGAAGCGGGCCGTGCAGAACGCCCAGAAGGCCGGTGCCCTCGGCATCCGGGTCCAGTGCTCGGGCCGCCTCGGTGGCTCGGAGATGTCCCGCACCGAGTGGTACCGCGAAGGTCGGGTGCCGCTGCACACGCTGCGCGCCGACATCGACTACGGCTTCCGCGAGGCTCGCACCACCGCCGGTCGCATCGGCGTGAAGGTGTGGATCTACAAGGGCGACATCCTGCCCTACAAGTCCCAGGTCGAGGACAAGATCAGCCGCGAAGCCGCCATGGCCGTGGGCGAGACCGCCGGCGACGCCCGTCCGGCCAAGGTCGTGTCGTCCAGCCGCCGCCGGGTCGAGGCCACCCCGGTGGACCCCGCCTCCGTCGACGCCGACACCGAGGCCAAGCCCCTGGTCCAGGAGGCCGACCCCGAGATCGAGAAGCTCCTCGAAGAAGAAGAAGCGATCGAGCGCTCGGTGCGCGACCACCACGAGACCCCCCACTTCCGTCCCGGGGATGGTGACTGATCATGTTGATGCCCAGGAAGGTCAAGCACCGCAAGCAGCACCGCGGTCGCCTCACCGGGACCGCCTCCGGCGGCACCCGGGTCACCCACGGCGACTACGGCATCCAGGCCCTCGAGCCCGGGTGGGTCTCCGCCCGCCAGATCGAGGCCGCCCGTATCGCCATGACCCGCCACATCAAGCGTGGCGGCAAGGTGTGGATCAACGTCTTCCCCGACAAGCCCATCACCGAGAAGCCGGCCGAGACCCGCATGGGCTCCGGCAAGGGCAACCCGGAGCGCTGGGTGGCCGTGGTCAAGCCCGGCCGGGTGCTCTTCGAGCTCACCTACGCCGACCCGGTCATCGCCCGTGAGGCGATCGAGCGGGCCATCCAGAAGCTGCCGATCAAGGCCAAGTTCGTGACCCGTCAGGAGAGCTTCTGATGGCCAAGAAGACCACCACCGCATCCGACCTCGACACCTCCACCATCGTGGAGCGACTGTCCGAGGAGAAGGACCGGCTGTTCAAGCTGCGGATCCAGCACGCCACCGGCGTGCTCGAGAACACCGCGGCCATGCGCATGGCCCGCAAGGAGATCGCCCGCTACGAGACCGAGCTGCGGGCCCGTGAGATCGAGGCCGCCGAGGCTCTCGCCCAGGAGGAGAAGGTCTGATGGCAGACGAAACCACCGGCGAGGTGCGCGAGAACGCCCGCAAGGTCCGTGAAGGGCTGGTCACGTCCAGCGGCATGGACAAGACCGCGGTCGTCACCGTCACCACCCGCAAGCCCCACCCCCGCTACCACAAGACCATGGCCCGCTCCACGCGGCTCTACGTCCACGACGAGGAGAACACCCTCAACGTGGGCGACCGGGTCAAGGTGCAGGAGACCCGCCCGCTGTCCAAGCTGAAGCGCTGGCGCATCGTGGAGATCCTGGAGCGTGCCAAGTGATCCAGCAAGAGACCCGTCTCCGCGTCGCCGACAACAGCGGCGCCAAGGAAGTCCTCTGCATCAAGGTGCTCGGTGGCTCCCGCCGTCGGTACGCCTCGATCGGCGACATCATCGTGGCCACCGTCAAGGACGCCATGCCTGGCGCCGGCGTGAAGAAGGGCGACGTCGTCAAGTGCGTCATCGTGCGCACCAAGAAGGAGAAGCGTCGCCCCGACGGCTCCTACATCCGCTTCGACGAGAACGCCGCGGTGCTGATCAACGACCAGCAGCTGCCGCGTGGCACCCGCATCTTCGGCCCGGTGGGTCGTGAGCTGCGTGACCGCAAGTTCATGCGGATCGTCTCGCTCGCCCCGGAGGTGTTGTGATGAGCGGCCTCAAGATCAAGAAGGGTGACCGCGTCGTCGTCCTGTCCGGCAAGGACAAGGGCAAGGAAGGTGTGGTCCAGTCGGCCATGCCCCGCGACGGCAAGGTCGTGGTCGAAGGCGTGAACACCGCCAAGCGCCACCGCAAGGCCCGTTCGGCCACCGAAGCCGGCGGCATCATCGAGATCGACAAGCCGATCGACGTCAGCAACGTGGCGGTGATCAGCCCGTCCGACGGCAAGCCCACCCGCGTGGGGTACAAGGTCGTCGACGGCAAGAAGGTCCGCGTGTGCAAGCGGACGGGAGCAGAGCTGTCATGAGCACGGCAACCGACATCCCCCGCCTCAAGGCGCGGTACAACGAACAGATCCGTGACCAGCTCAAGGCCGACCTCGGCCTGGGCAACATCATGGAGGTCCCCCGGCTCGAGAAGATCGTGATCAACATGGGCGTCGGCGGGGCCGTGTCCCAGGCTTCGCTCCTCGAGAACGCCGTCAAGGACCTGACCCTGATCGCCGGCCAGAAGCCCCAGATCACCCGGGCCCGCAAGTCGATCGCCTCCTTCAAGCTCCGCGAGGGCAATGCCATCGGCGCCAAGGTCACCCTCCGGGGCGATCGCATGTGGGAGTTCCTCGATCGCCTGATCGCCCTGGCGATCCCCCGCATCCGTGACTTCCGGGGCCTGCCGGCCAACAGCTTCGACGGGCGTGGCAACTACACGTTCGGCGTGACCGAACAGCTGATCTTCCCGGAGATCGACTACGACAAGATCGACCAGACCCGCGGCATGGACATCACCATCGTCACCACCGCCCGTACCAATGCCGAGGGCAAGGCCCTGCTCGACGCCTTCGGCTTCCCGTTCAAGCGTGAGGGGCAGAACTCCTAATGGCCAAGAAAGCACTGATCAACAAGGCCAACCGCAAGCCCAAGTTCAAGGTCCGGGGCTACACCCGGTGCCAGAAGTGCGGTCGCCCGCACTCGGTGTACCGCAAGTTCCTGCTCTGCCGCGTGTGTCTGCGAGACATGGTCCATGCCGGGGAGATCCCCGGCGTGACCAAGGCGAGCTGGTGAAGGAGGCCTGACATGACCATGACCGACCCCATCGCCGACATGCTCACCCGTATCCGCAACGCCAACACGGCGATGCACGACGAGGTGCTCATGCCGTCCTCCAAGCAGAAGGAGGCCCTCGCGGGCATCCTGAAGAAGGAGGGCTACATCGAGGACTACCAGGTGGCCGCCAACGGCGACCGCCCGGGCAGCACCCTCACCGTCACCATGAAGTACTCGCCCGAACGGGCCCGGACCATCTCCGGTCTCCGTCGGGTGTCCAAGCCCGGCCTCCGCGTGTACAAGGCCGCCAGCGAGGTCCCCCGGGTCCTCGGTGGGCTGGGTGTCGCCGTCGTCTCGACCAGCCAGGGTCTCATGACCGACCGCGAGGCGCGCAAGCGCAACGTGGGCGGCGAGGTCCTGTGCTTCGTCTGGTAGGAGCGCCCCATGTCCCGCATCGGTAAGTCCCCCATCACGGTGCCGAGCGGCGTCGACGTCACCGTCGCCGACCGCCACGTCACCGTCAAGGGCCCCAAGGGCACGCTCGAGCGTGACCTGCCCGGCACCATCACCGTCCGCCAGGAGGGTGACACCCTGCTGGTGGAGCGTCCCAACGACGAGCGTCAGACCCGGGCCATGCACGGCCTGGTGCGCTCCCTGGTGAACAACATGGTCGTCGGCGTGACCGACGGCTTCGTCAAGGAGCTCGAGATCATCGGCGTGGGCTACCGCGCCACCGCCAAGGGCCCCGACGCGCTCGACCTCGCCCTCGGTTTCAGCCACCCCATCGAGGTGAAGGCCCCCCAGGGCATCACCTTCGACGTGCCCGCCCCCAACCGCATCGCGGTGAAGGGCACCGACAAGGAGGTCGTGGGCCAGGTGGCCGCCGACATCCGCAAGCTGCGCAAGCCCGAGCCCTACAAGGGCAAGGGTGTGCGCTACCTCGGTGAGCACGTCGTCCGCAAGGCCGGCAAGTCCGGGAAGTGAGTCAGACTCCATGAGCGATTCCGCAAAGCAGAAGCGAGAAGCCCGGATCCGCCGGCACCGTCGGGTCCGCAAGAAGGTGCGGGGCACCGCCGAGCGTCCGCGCCTGGCCGTGTTCCGGTCCAACAAGCACATCTCGGCCCAGGTCATCGACGACCGCACCGGCCGTACGCTGGCCTCGGCCTCCACCCACGAGGCCGACCTGCGGGACGGCAGTGGCAACAGCGACGCCGCCGCCAAGGTCGGTACCCGTCTGGCCGAGCGGGCCAAGGCCGCCGGCATCGAGGCCGTGGTGTTCGACCGCGGCGGCAACCTCTACCACGGGCGCATCAAGGCGCTCGCCGACGCCGCCCGCGAAGGTGGACTGGAGTTCTGATGGCCCCGAACAACAACGATGTCCAGTTGCGCGAGTCGCGCGTCATCAACATCAACCGCGTGGCCAAGGTGGTCAAGGGCGGCCGTCGGTTCTCGTTCACCGCCCTCGTGGTGATCGGCGACGGCGCCGGCCGCGTCGGTCTCGGGTACGGCAAGGCCAAGGAGGTGCCCCTCGCCATCCAGAAGGGCACCGAGGAGGCGCGCAAGAACCTGTTCTCCGTGCCGCTGGCCGGCTCCACCATCACCCACCCCGTGATCGGGGTCATGGGTGCCGGTCGGGTCATGCTCAAGCCCGCCGCCCCCGGTACCGGTGTGATCGCCGGTGGCGCCGCCCGCGCCATCCTCGAAGAGGCCGGCATCCACGACGTGCTGTGCAAGTCGCTGGGTTCGGCCAACCACATCAACGTGGCCCGCGCCACCATCGCCGGCCTCCAGGCCCTCAAGCGGCCCGATGAGATCGCCCGCCTGCGCGGCCTCGACCCCGAGGAGTTCGTGCCCAAGGGCCTGCTCGAGGCCTACCGGCAGAGCGAGCGCGGCCCGCTCGTCGTGGAAGAGGTGAAGTGACGTGGCAGACCTGAAGGTCACCCAGACCCGTTCCGCCATCGGCTCCAAGCCCAAGCAGCGCGGCACGCTTCGTGCGCTCGGCCTCGGTCGCATCGGCAAGACCAACACCCTGCCCGACCGTCCCGAGATCCGCGGGATGATCGCCAAGGTGCCGCACCTGATCAACGTGGAAGAGGTGTCGTCCTGATGAAGGTCCACGACCTGCAGCCCGCCCCGGGCTCGAACCGCCGCTCCAAGCGCGTCGGTCGGGGCATCGCCGGCAAGGGCGGCAAGACCGCCGGCCGTGGCACCAAGGGCCAGAAGGCCCGTGGCACCATCCCCGCCGCCTTCGAAGGTGGCCAGATGCCGCTGCACATGCGGGTGCCGAAGCTCAAGGGCTTCACCAACCCGTTCCGCGTGGAGTACCAGGCGCTGAACCTCGACACCCTCGAGGCCAGCGGCCTCACCGATGTCGATCCCGGTTCGCTCTACGCGAAGGGCCTCGTCGGCAAGGCCGCGCTGGTCAAGGTGCTCGGCCGTGGTGAACTGAGCCGGGCCGTCACCGTGAAGGCCCACGCGTTCTCGAAGTCCGCCGAAGAGGCCATCACGGCCGCCGGCGGTAGCGTCGAGCGCCTGCCCCTGCCCTGGGGAGACCGGCGTCCGCCGGCCAAGGGCAACCAGTTCACCAACCGCTGACCCGTCACCCCACCGCCCACCTGGCCAGGAGCGCGAGTGTCAACCCTCCGCAACGTCTTCAAGATCCCGGAGCTGCGCAACAAGCTGCTCTTCACCCTGTTCGTGGTGGCGATCTACCGGTTCGGTGCCCACGTGCCGGTGCCGGGCATCAACCTCGGGATCATCAAAGACTTGGAGCTGCGAGCCGAGTCCGGTGGTGTGCTCGGTCTGCTCTCCACCTTCTCCGGTGGAGCCATCACCCAGTTCGCCATCTTCGCCCTGGGGATCATGCCGTACATCACGGCGTCGATCATCATGCAGATCCTCGGCGTGGTGATCCCCAAGCTGGAGCAGTGGCAGGAGCAGGGCGCGGTCGGCCAGCGCAAGATCACCCAGTGGACCCGCTACGTGGGTGTGGCGATCGCCTTCCTGCAGGGCACGGGCATCACCTACCTGTTCCACACCGGAGGTCAGGGCGCGTTCGGCGGTGGTCTGGGTGTCGACCTGTTCGCCGGCTCCTACAACTTCGGGCGCTTCGCCCTGGTGGTGCTCACCCTCACCGCCGGCTTCGCCCTGCTGATGTGGCTGGGTGAGGTCATCACCCAGCGGGGCGTCGGCAACGGCATGTCGATCCTGATCTTCTCCTCGGTGGTGAGCCAACTCCCCGCCAACTTCGGCACGGTCAACGCCGAGAAGGGCCTGGCTGCCATGTTCGGCGTGGCCGCCATGTTCACCCTGCTGCTGATCGCCATCGTGTTCATCGAGCAGGGCGTTCGCCGCATCCCGGTGCAGTTCGCCAAGCGCCAGGTCGGCCGCAAGATGTTCGGCGGCCAGAGCACCTACATCCCGCTGAAGGTGAACGGGGCCGGCGTGATCTCGATCATCTTCGCCAGCTCGGTGCTGTACCTGCCGGTGATGCTGTCGCAGATCCTGCCGGCCAAGGACGACAACTGGGCGGTGGGCGTGCAGCGCTGGATCAACGACCACCTGGTGCGGTCCACGTCGCCCTTCTACCTGACCTTCTACGGCATCTTGATCATCGCCTTCGCCTACTTCTACACGGCGATCCAGTTCGATCCGCACAAGCAGGCCGACCAGATCCGCAAGCAGGGCGGGTTCATCCCGGGCATCCGACCCGGCTACCAGACCGAGCGGTACCTGGCCAAGATCCTCAGCCGCATCACGCTTCCGGGCGCCCTGTTCGTGGCCGGCATCGCGCTCGTGCCGGCGTTCATCATCGGCAAGACGCTGGGCGACTCGGGGGGCGGGCAGCAACTCAGCTTCTTCGGCATCTCCATCCTCATCGCCGTGGGCGTGGCCCTCGAGACGGTCAAGCAGATCGACGGCCAGTTGATGATGCGCAACTACGAGGGCTTCCTCGACAACTCCAAGTCGAAGGCCCGGGCCAAGTCCAAGGCCAAGGCCACCACGAAGTAGGGGCCAGATGACCAGCGGAATCCGTCTCGTGCTGCTCGGCCGCCAGGGCGCGGGCAAGGGAACCCAGGCCGTCCGCCTGGCCGAGCACTTCGCCGTGCCCCACGTGTCCACCGGCGACATGCTCCGGGCCGCCGTGAAGGCCGGCACCGAGTTCGGGCTCAAGGCCAAGGCCGTGATGGATGCCGGCGGTCTGGTCTCCGACGAGATCATGGTGGGCGTCGTGCGGGAGCGGCTCGACGAGCCCGATGCCGCGGCGCGGGGGTACGTCCTCGACGGCTTCCCCCGTACCGAGGCCCAGGCCGACGCCCTGGCCGGGATCACCGGCGATCGTCCCCTCGACGTGGTGCTCAACCTCGACGTGCCCGAGGCGGTGGTGATCGAGCGGATCACCAAGCGCCGGGTGTGCCGGTCCTGCGGGCGCATCTACTCGGTCGACAGTCCGCCGGCACGCGACTGGATCTGCGACACCGATGGCGGCGAGGTGGTGCAGCGCGACGACGACACCGAGGACGCGGTGCGCAAGCGCCTCGAGCTCTACGCGGCCGAGACCCTGCCGCTGGTGGCGTTCTACGCGGCCCGCGGCCAGCTGGTGGAGGTCGACGGTCTCGGTACCGCGGATCAGGTGTTCGTGCGGGTGGTCGACGCCATCGCGGCCCGCCGCTCGGCCTGAGGCGCCCGGTGCGCTTCTCCCGAACGGCTGCGGTGCGCACGCCGGCTGACATCGCGGTGATGCGGCGCGCCGGCCGGGTGGTGGCGGAGATGCACGAGCGGATCCGGGCGGCCATCGGACCGGGGGTCACCACCGGGGCCCTGGACCGCATCGGACGGGACGTGCTCCGGGAGCGGGGCGCCACGTCGAACTTCCTCGGCTACCACGGCTTCCCTGCGGTGATCTGCGCCTCACCGAACTCGATGGTGGTGCACGGCATCCCGTCCGACGAGGTGGTGCTCCGCGAGGGCGACATCGTGTCCATCGACTGCGGCGCGGTGGTCGACGGGTGGCACGGTGACGCCGCGTTCACCGCTCCGGTGGGCGACGTGTCGACGGAGGCGCGGCACCTGATCGAGGTGGCCGACGCCTCGCTCGACGCGGCCATCGCGGTGATGGTGGCCGGCAACCACCTGGGCGACATCGGCCACGCCGTGGAGTCGGTGGCCCGCGCCGCCGGCCTGTCGGTGGTGGAGGGCTACACCGGCCACGCCATCGGGCGCGCCATGCACGAGTCACCGAACGTGCCCAACGTGGGCCGCCCGGGCGGGGGTGCCAGGCTTCGGGTGGGCAACGTGCTGGCCGTGGAGCCGATGCTCGTGGTGGGTGAACCGCACACCGACGTACTCGACGACGAGTGGAGCGTGGTGACCGCCGACGGCTCGTGGGCCGCCCACGTGGAGCACACCATCGCCATCACCGAGCGCGGACCCGAGGTCCTCACCCGACCCTGAACGGGCCGGCCGTCGGTGAGGGCCGGTGAACCCAGCGCCGGGCTCAGGGTCGAAGCGGCGTCGGTCCGGGGGTGCCCACCTCGGCGCGCCGGACGTGCTAGAGGCCGGACTTGGAGCGGTGGGCGGGCCGCGTTAGCATGTCCCTTCGGCCCGTCGTGCCCCCGCGTCCCTGGCGCGCGTTCGGTCCACATCGTACCCGGTCTCACCAGGAGATTCTCCGCTGCCCAAGCCCAAAGAAGACGCCATCGTCCTCGAAGGCACCGTGCTCGAGGCTCAGAAGAACGCGATGTTCCGCGTGGAGCTGCAGAACGGGCACGAGGTCCTGGCGCACATCTCGGGGAAGATGCGCATGCACTACATCCGCATCCTCCCGGGCGACCGGGTCCAGGTCGAGCTCACCCCGTACGACCTCTCCCGCGGTCGGATCACCTACCGCTACAAGTAGCCGGTCGCTGTCACCAGCGGCCGGTCGACCACACCGAAGGCACCATGAAGGTCCAACCCAGCGTCAAACCAATCTGTGAGCACTGCAAGGTGATCCGCCGTCACGGCCGGGTCCAGGTCATCTGCTCGTCCAACCCGCGTCACAAGCAGAGGCAGGGCTAAGTCCATGGCACGCATCGCCGGCGTCGACATCCCCCGCGAGAAGCGGCTCGTCATCTCCCTCACCTACGTGTTCGGCATCGGCCGCAGCACGGCCGAGCAGATCTGCGAGGCCACGGGGATCAGCGAGAGCACCCGAACCCGTGATCTCACCGATGAGGAGATCAACAAGATCCGCGCCTACATCGACCAGAACGTCAAGGTCGAGGGCGATCTCAAGCGCGAGGTCCAGCAGGACATCAAGCGCAAGATGGAGATCGGTTCCTACCAGGGCATCCGCCACCGCAAGGGCCTGCCCGTGCGCGGTCAGCGCACCCACACCAACGCCCGGACCCGCAAGGGCCCGAAGAAGACGGTCGCCGGCAAGAAGAAGGTTCGCAAGTAATGGCCAAGCCAAAGCCCGGGGGCCGTCGTCCCCGCAAGCGCGAGCGCAAGAACGTCACCTACGGCGTCGCGCACATCAAGAGCTCGTTCAACAACACGATCGTGTCGATCACCGACCAGGACGGCAACGTGCTGGCCTGGGCGTCGGCCGGCAACGTGGGGTTCAAGGGGTCGCGCAAGTCCACCCCCTACGCCGCCCAGATGGCGGCCGAGAAGGCCGCCCGGGGCGCCATGGAGCACGGCGTCCGCAAGGTCGACGTGCTGGTGAAGGGTCCCGGCTCCGGTCGGGAGACCGCCATCCGGTCCATCCAGAACACCGGGATCGAGGTCACGGGCATCAAGGACGTGACCCCCATGCCCCACAACGGCTGCCGCCCTCCCAAGCGGCGCCGGATCTGACGCGGAGGAAGTCATGGCTCGATACACCGGCCCCAAGGTCAAGATCTCGCGTCGTCTCGGCGTCAACATCTTCGAGAACGAGAAGGGCTCCAAGGCCCTCAACAAGCGCCCCTACCCCCCGGGTGAGCACGGCCGCAGCCGTCGCCGCCAGCCCTCCGAGTACCTGCTGCAGCTGCAGGAGAAGCAGAAGGCCAAGTACATCTACGGGGTGCTCGAGCGGCCGTTCTCCAACCTGTACAAGGAAGCCAGCCGCCAGAAGGGCGTGACCGGCGAGAACCTGCTCCGCATGCTGGAGCAGCGCCTCGACAACATCGTGTTCCGCGCCGGCTGGGGGGCCACCCGCCCCCAGGCCCGCCAGTTCGTGGGTCACGGCATGGTGAACGTGAACGGTCGCCGGGTGGACATCCCGAGCTACCGGGTGCGCAAGGGCGACGTGATCTCACTGCGCGACAAGTCGCGCCAGATGATCGTGATCCGCCACAACCTCGACACCCTCGACCGGCTGAAGCCGGCCTGGCTGGAGGTCGGCGACGACGGCTTCCAGGTCACGGTGCGCGACCTGCCCACCCGCGAGCAGATCGACGTGCCCGTGCGCGAGCAGCTCATCGTCGAGCTCTACTCCAAGTAATCGCCCGCGAACCCCTGAGGAAGACTTCACATGCTGGTCATTCAGCGTCCCACGGTCGAGCCCGTCGGCGAAGAGGAGAACAACCGTCAGCGCTTCTCGGTCAGCCCGCTCGAGCCCGGCTTCGGCCACACGCTCGGCAACTCGCTGCGCCGCACGCTCCTGTCGTCGATCCCCGGCGCCGCCATCACGGCCGTCCGATTCGATGACGCCCTGCACGAGTTCGGCACCATCAACGGGGTCACCGAGGATGTCACCGACATCATCTTGAACCTCAAGGACCTCGTGCTCACCTCGGTCTCCGACGAGCCCGTCACCCTGCGCATCGACCTGCGGGGCCCGACCGACGTCACCGGGGCCGACATCCAGACCACCGCCGACATCGAGGTGCTCAACACCGGGCACCACCTGGCCACCCTCAACGAGAAGGCCCGGCTGGCCCTGGACCTCACCGTGGAGCGGGGCCGTGGCTACCTGTCGGCCGACCGCGACAAGGGCAACAACACCATCGGTGTGATCCCCGTCGACGCCATCTTCTCGCCCGTGCGGCGCGTCACCTTCCTGGTGGAGCCCACCCGCGTGGAGATGGACACCAACTACGACCGCCTCGTGCTCGACATCGAGACCGACGGTTCGATCTCCCCGCGCGACGCGCTGGCGTCGGCCGGTGACACGCTCGCCAAGCTGGTGACGCTCGTCGCCGAGATGAGCGAGGAGCCCCCCACCCTCGAGCTCGGGGAGACCAGCGCCGCCATGGCCTCGTCGCCCGAGCTGGAGACCCCCATCGAAGACCTCGACCTCTCCGAGCGTCCCCGCAACTGCCTCAAGCGGGCCCAGGTGAACACCGTGGGCGAGCTGCTGCGCAAGAGCGAGGACGACCTCCTGGCCATCACCAACTTCGGCCAGAAGTCGCTCGACGAGGTCAAGGAGAAGCTGAACGAGCGGGGCCTGGCGCTCCGCGGGATGGAATGACATGCCGGCAACCCCGAAGAAGGGCCGTCGCTTCGGCGGCTCCGCCCAGCACCAGCGCCTGATGATGGCGAACCTCGTGTCGTCGCTGATCGCCGCCGAAGGCATCGTGACCACCGAGGCCAAGGCCAAGGCGGTCCGCCCGATCGCCGAGAAGATGATCACCAAGGCCAAGAAGGGCGGCCTCCACAACCACCGCCAGGTGGTGTCGTACCTGAACGACAAGGAGATCGCGGCCAAGCTGTTCGACGAGGTGGGTCCCCGCTACGCCGAGCGCAACGGCGGCTACACCCGCATCCTCAAGCTGGGCCCGCGCCAGGGCGACAACGCCCCGATGGCCCGCATCGAACTGGTCTGATCCGCCGCCGGCCCCGCCGGCACGGTACGTCCATCTCCCAGAGGTTCCGACGAGGCCCGCCGACCGGCGGGCCTCGTCGCGTCCCACCCGCGAGGTCGCTCGTCGGTAGTGTCCCGCTCCGTGGACGACGAGCTGACCGTGGGGGCCTGCCGGGTGCTGGGGTGCCTGCTCGAGAAGGAGCTGACCGTCCCGGCCACCTACCCGATGACGCTCAACGCCCTGGTGGGCGCCTGCAACCAGTCGTCGGGCCGCAACCCGGTGCTGGACCTCACCGAAGCCGAGGTGGTGGCCGCGCTCGACGAGCTGCGGGCCCGGGGCCTGACCCGGACGGTCCACGCCAGCCACGGCGCCCGCACCACCAAGTACCGGCAGGTGGCCGACGAGGCGCTGGAACTGGACCGGCCCCAGCGGGCGGTGCTCACGCTCTTGTTGCTCCGCGGGGCCCAGACCCCCGGCGAGCTGCGGACCCGCAGCGACCGGCTGTGGTCCTTCGCGTCGGTCGACCAGGTGCTGGCCGCCCTTGCCGACCTGGCCGGTCGCGACCCGGCCCTGGTGGTGGAGCACACGCGACGGCCGGGCCAGAAGGAGACCCGCTGGATGCACCTGCTCGCCGGCACCCAGACCGCGGCCGGGCCCGTCGACGAGGCCGCCGACCGCTCGCGCCCTCCGGCGACCCCATCAGCTCCGTCGGTCTCGACCCCGGCCGGTCCGGCTGAGCTGCACCCGCTGGTGGAGCCGTTGCGCGCCTTCGTGGGGCACTGGCTGGGTGCGGGCGCGGGGGAGTACCCCACCATCGAGCCGTTCGCCTACGTGGAGGAGATCGACCTCGTTCCCGTGCCGGGCAAGCCGCTGCTGGCCTACCGCTCCGTGACCCGGCACCCCGAGTCCGGCCTCCCGATGCACGCCGAGTCGGGTTGGCTCCGACCCGTCGGCGGCGACGGGGTGGAGCTGGTGGTGGCCCAGGGCCCCGGCCTGGTCGAGGTGGCCGAGGGTCTGTTCGAGCCGTTCGCCGGAGGCGGCGAACTGCTGCTGTCGTCGTCCCTCGTGGCCGGCACCGCCACGGCCAAGGAGGTCACGGCCACCGAGCGCCGGTACCGGGTGACCGGCGACCGGCTCCAGTACGACCTGGCCATGGCCGCGGTCGGTGTGCCGCTCACCCACCACCTGCGGGCCTCGCTCAAACGGGCCTGACCGGCGAACGAGCTCGGGAGCGCGTCCTAGGGTTCGGGCCGTGACGCTCTTCGACCTGCCAGAGGACCAGGCGACGGCCTCGCCCGTCCGGGATGCCCGAGACTCGGTCCGCGTGCGACTGGTGGTGGCCTACGACGGCAGCGGCTTCCACGGGTTCGCCGTGAACCGGGGCGTGCGCACGGTGGGTGGACTGCTCACCGAGGCGCTGCAGACCGTGCTCGGCCATCCGGTCGAGATCACCTGCGCCGGGCGGACCGACAAGGGGGTGCACGCCCGGGCGCAGGTGGTCACGTTCGACGCCGCAGCTGGTCGCGTCGACCCGGTCGCGCTCGGCAAGTCGCTGAACGCCCTGTGCGGCCCCGACGTGGCGGTGACCGACGTGGCGCTGGTGGCCGACGACTTCGATGCCCGGTTCAGCGCCACCGCCCGCCGCTACCGGTACCGCGTGCTCAACCGGCCCGCCCCGGACCCGTTCCGGTCCCGCTACGCCTGGCACGTCGACGAGGAGCTGTCGTGGCCGGCGCTGGTGCTGGCGTGCGACGCCCTGATCGGCGAGCACGACTTCTCGGCGTTCTGCCGGCGTCCGAAGCGGCGGGACGGGGAGGAGGCGTCGCTCGTCCGGCGGGTGGTGTCGGCCGAGTGGGAGCGGGCCGGCGACGACGAGCTGCGGTTCGAGATCGAGGCCTCGAGCTTCTGCCACCAGATGGTTCGCTCGGTGGTGGGCCTGCTGGTCGACGTGGGGCGCGGTCGCCGGCACGCCGGTGAGGTGCTGGGGATCATCCGCTCCGGTGACCGGAGCCGCACCGGCAACCTGGCCCCGCCCCAGGGCCTCACCCTGTGGACGGTGCGCTACCCGGGCTGGGACTCGGGACCCTAAGGAGGCGAGCCGACCAGACAAGCACGGTGGGTGAACCGAGGCGCCAGCCGAGGTCCAACCAACATCGACGCGACGACGGGCGACCTATCCGCTTGAGTCCTGAGGAGATGGTCCACCGCCGGGTGGCGGCGACGTGCTATTTGCCCGGCCTCGGGCGCGCCCCGTACTGTTGTCCCTCGGCCCTGTGGCCCCCCGGCGCCGACCCTCGCGGTCGTGCTGCCGTCGGTCCCACGCCCGCCACCACAGGAAACGAACCAAGGACCGCCCCGCGTGCCCACGTACACCCCGAAAGCCTCAGAGATCACCCGCGAGTGGGTGGTCATCGACGCCGATGGCCTCGTGCTCGGGCGTCTCGCCACCGAGGTGGCCCGCCTCCTGCGCGGCAAGCACAAGCCCACGTTCGCTCCCCACATGGACATGGGCGACCACGTGGTGATCATCAACGCCGAGAAGGTGGTGCTCACCTCCGGCAAGGCCGAGAAGAAGAAGATCTACCGCCACTCGGGCTACCCCGGCGGCATCAAGGAGCAGACCTTCGCGGACCTGCTCGACCGCAAGCCCGAAGACGCCGTTCGCCGCTCGGTGCGGGGCATGCTGCCCCACAACCGCCTCGGTCGGGCCCAGCTCAAGAAGCTGAAGGTCTACGCCGGGCCCACGCACCCCCACGCCGCTCAGCAGCCCAAGGTGCTCGAGCTCACCCACGCCCGCCGCAGCGCCTAGGAGCCCTTGCAGTGACCAAGCCACTCGTGCAGTCCACCGGCCGCCGCAAGGAAGCCGTCGCCCGTGTCCGCCTTCGCAACGGCGAAGGCAAGATCACCATCAACGGGCGTGAGGTGGAGGACTTCTTCCCCAACCCCACGCACCGGATGATCCTCTCCGAGCCCCTCCGTCTCACCGAGCACGAGGAGACCTACGACGTCGATGCCACCATGCACGGTGGCGGCGTGAGCGGTCAGGCCGGCGCCCTGCGCCTGGCCATCGCCCGGGCGCTCATCGAGCTCGACCCCGAGCTGCGCACCGCCCTCAAGCGGGCCGGGTTCCTCACGCGAGACGATCGCAAGAAGGAATCCAAGAAGTACGGCCTCAAGAAGGCCCGCAAGGCCCCGCAGTACAGCAAGCGCTAGACGGCGGTCCCCGCCGGGCCCGTCCCGTCGGCGCCACCAGCCACTCGTCTCGCTGGCGTGTCCACCCCACTACGGACTCGAGCGAGCAGGTAGGACCCTCGTCGCTACAGGGTGGATTGGACCTCGGCTAGCGCCTCGGTTCACCCACCGTGCTTGTCTGGTCGGCTCGCCTATCGGCTCGCCTCCTAAGGTGCGGCGGGCACGCCAGCGGCGCGTCCGGAGCCCGGGAGGTGCTCAGCCATGTCGTTGAAGTTCGGCACCGACGGCGTCCGAGGGGTCGCCAACGTGGAGCTCACCCCGGAGTTGGCCCTCCTGCTCGGTCGGTCGGCCGCCCGGGTGCTGGGCGGGGCGCGTTGGTACATCGGCCGCGACACCCGCCGGTCCGGGGGGCTGCTGGCTGCCGCGCTCGCGGCCGGCCTGGCATCCGAGGGGGCCGAGGTGGTCGACCTGGGGGTGCTGCCCACGCCCGGGGTGGCCCATGCGGCGGCGCTCCACGATTGCCCGGCGGCCATGATCTCGGCCTCGCACAACCCCTTCGGCGACAACGGCATCAAGCTGTTCTCGGCCGGCGGCCGCAAGCTCTCCGACGAGGTCGAGGCGGCGCTGGAGTCCGAGCTCACCGTGTTGAGCGCGGGTGGCGACGCCCACCTGCGGCCGTCCGGTGCCGCGGTCGGCACCCTGGTCTCCGATCCGGAGGCGGTGGCCCGCTACCGCCACCGGCTCACCGTCGACGTGCTCGACGGCCGTGACCTGGCCGGCCTGCGGGTGGTCGTCGACACCGCCAACGGCGCGGCGTCGCCCCTGGCGGTACCCGTGCTCACCGATCTGGGTGCCACCGTCACGGCCATCCACGACAGCCCCGACGGGGTGAACATCAACGAACGGTGCGGCTCCACCCACCCCGCCGACCTCCAGGCGGCGGTGGTGGCGGCGGGTGCCGATGTGGGTCTGGCCTTCGACGGCGACGCCGACCGGGTCCTGGCGGTCGACGCCCACGGCACCCTGGTGGACGGCGACGAGATCATCGGCATCTGCGCGGTGGACCGCCACGAGCGCGGCCTGCTCGCCCACGACACCGTGGTGGTGACGGTCATGAGCAACCTGGGGTTCCGCCAGGGCATGGCAGCCCGCGGCATCCGGGTGGTCGACACGGCCGTGGGAGACCGCTACGTGTTGGAGGAACTGGACCGCAGCGGGTTCTCCCTGGGCGGGGAGCAGTCGGGTCACGTCATCTTCCGCGACCTGGCCTCCACCGGAGACGGCATCCTCACCGGTCTCAGCCTGCTCGACGTGGTGAAGCGCTCCGGCCGTCCGTTGCGGGACCTGGCGGCCGCCACCATGACCCGGTTGCCCCAGGTGCTGGTGAACGTGCGCACCGACCGGCGGGATCCCCACCTGTTGGACAAGGTGGCGCCCCACGTGCGGGCCGCCGAAGCCGACCTGGGCGAGCACGGTCGGGTGCTGCTGCGGCCCAGCGGCACCGAGCCACTGGTGCGGGTGATGGTCGAGGCGCCCACCGACGACCAGGCTCGTGCCGTGGCCGAGGCGCTGGCCGCTGTTGTGCGCGCCGCCGGCTGACCGGGCGGTGGGCGGGTGGGCGCGCTCGGGCCCGACCTGCCAACCTGGGGGCACGCTGGCAACCCTGGAGGGACCATGACCGCCAACCTGAACCCCGCCGACACCACCGCGATCGCGTCGACCGTCCGTCGACGCCCGGTGCGGGCCCGTCGGCGGTTGGTCCCCGCGCTGGCGGGTGCGCTCCTGCTCGCCGGCGCGGCCACGGCCTGTTCGTCGGATTCGGACGCCGAGGACGCGTCGCAGAAGGTGTGCGAGGCCCGAGACGACCTGCGGACCTCGGTGGGCGCGGTCACGGACGCGTTGTCGTCGGCCAACCTTGGGTCCGCGTCCGACGCCATGGACACGGTTCGAGCCGACTACGACGCACTCCGGGTGGCCACGGGCGAGTTGTCCGAGGCCGAGCGCGAGCGGCTGCAGCCCCAGCTCGATGCGGTGCGCGCCCAGGTCGAGGCGCTCGCCGACGTGCGGGACGTGGAGGGGCTGCGGGCCGGCATCGAGGCCGTCGGCGTCTCGTTCGAGCAGATCTTCACCGACATCTCCGAGACGCTCGACTGCTCCTGACCGGTCGCCGGGACCTGACCGTCGGTCCGGGCGACCGCCGGGGCGGTCCGTGCGCTCGGTGTGGGGGTCCATGGGGCCGGTACCATGGTCCGGTCCCGTCGGCCGTCCGGTCGTCACCCTGCCCCGAGGATCCCCATGTGCGGCATCATCGCCGTCCTGCGTCGTCGTAGCGACCGCGTCCCTCCCACCGCCGGCGAGCTGTTGGCCCTGCTCGACGGGGCGCCAGGCGAGCTGGAGGCGGCATCGGGTCCGGATCTGGTGGAGGTGCTCGACGCCCTGGCCACGCGCGTCGAAGGCGCCGATCGGCTCCTGCGGGGCACGCCCGGCGTGCTCGCCCTGTTGGGCGACCGGGGTCTGGCCGGTGCGGTGGAGGACCTGGTGGGCGAGCTCACCAGCGTGCTCGAGCAGCGCGAGGCCCACCTCGACACCGACAGCGTCGACACCACGGAGCTGGAGCGGATCAACGCCGCCATCATCCGGCTGAAGGACGCGTCGTGGGCCGTGCAACGCGACCGGCTGCGCACCGCGGTGGCGGTCGCCGACCTGGCCGGCCCCAACCCCACCCGCGCCGCGGTGGAGGCGTGCACCTCGGTGCAGGCCGCCCTGTCGGCCATCGACCGCCTCGAGGTGCGGGGTCGCGATTCCGCCGGGTTGAGCCTGTTGGTGCGGGGCCACGGCCTGGACCTCGACGATCCCACCGTGCAGTCGCTCCTCGGTGCCCGGGCCCGAGATCCCCTGTTCACGGCCGGTGCGGTGCGGATCACCCCCGAGGGGCACCTGAGCTTCGCCTACAAGGCCGCCGCCGAGATCGGTGAGCTGGGCGACAACACCCGGGTGCTGCGAGCCGCCATCCGCAACGACGCCCTCCTCGCCCGGACCCTGCTGGCCGACACCGCCGAGGTGACCGTCCTGGGCCACACCCGGTGGGCGTCCATCGGGATCATCAGCCAGCCCAACGCCCACCCCATGAACTCCGACGAGCAGGGCACCGCGCCCGGGCCGTACTGCACCGCCGCCCTCAACGGAGACGTCGACAACTTCGCCGACCTCAAGGTGTCCGACGGCCTGCGCATCGCCGCGGAGATCACCAGCGATGCCAAGGTGATCCCCACCCTCGTGTCTCGGCGGCAGGTGGCGGGCGACCAGCCGGTGGAGGCGTTCCGTCAGACGGTGCGCCGCTTCGACGGGTCGGTGGCCATCGCCGCCAACGCCTCGGCTGCCCCCGACCGGATCCAGTTGGCCCTGCGCGGCAGCGGCCAGGCCCTCTACGTGGGACTCGACGACGACCTCTACGTGGTGGCGTCCGAGCCCTACGGCGTGGTCGAGGACGCCACCCGCTACCTGCGCCTGGACGGCGAGACGCCTGCGGACCACGACGACCCCGCCGGCACGCGCGGCCAGGTGGTGGAGCTCGACGCGGCGCTCGCCGGCACGGTCGAGGGCATCACCCGGTTCGCCTACGACGGCACACCCCTCCCCGTCCACACCCGGGAGCTGTTGACCCCCGAGGTCACCACGCGCGACATCGACCGTGGCGCCTACCAGCACTTCCTCCTGAAGGAGATCGAAGAGGCCCCCAAGTCGTTCCGCAAGACCCTGCGCGGCAAGATCGTCACCGGTGACGACGGGCTGGTGCAGGTGGCGCTGGGCCCCGACACCCTGCCCGACGCCGTCCGACGAGACCTCGTGTCGGGAGCCATCGACCGGGTGCTGGTGATCGGCCAGGGCACGGCGGCGGTGGCCGGTCAGAGCCTGGCGCGCATCCTCGCCACCCAGCTCGCCGCCACGCCGGTGCGGGTGCAGGCGCTGCCCGCCACCGAGCTGTCGGGCTTCTCGCTGCGCCACGACATGGCCGACACGCTCGTCGTCGCCATCAGCCAGTCCGGCACCACCACCGACACCAACCGCACGGTGGACCTGGTGCGGTCCCGCGGCGCCCGGGTGATCGCCATCGTGAACCGCCGATCCAGCGACCTCACCGACAAGAGCGACGGCGTGCTGTACACCTCCGACGGTCGCGACGTGGAGATGAGCGTGGCCTCGACCAAGGCCTTCTACTCCCAGATCGCCGCCGGGTTCCTGCTGGCCGCCGCCATCGCCCAGGAGGTCATCCCCGGTGGCGAAGGGGCCGCCGAGCGCAGCGCGCTGCTCACCGGGCTGCGGGAGATCCCGGCTGCCATGGAGGCCACCCTCGCCCGGCGGCCCGTGATCGCCGAGGCGGCCCGGGAGCTGTGCCCGCCGCGCCGCTACTGGGCCATCGTGGGTTCGGGCTCCAACCGCATCGCCGCCGAGGAGATCCGGATCAAGCTGTCGGAGCTCTGCTACAAGGCCATCGCCTCTGACGCCATCGAGGACAAGAAGCACATCGACCTGTCGTCGGAGCCGCTGATCCTGGTGTGCGCCGCCGGCCTCGTCGGTTCCAACGCCGACGACGTGGCCAAGGAGGTGGCCATCTACCGGGCCCACAAGGCCACCCCGGTGGTGATCGCCACCGAGGACGAGGACCGCTTCAGCGGGGCGCTACGGGTGCTCACCGTGCCGTCGGTCCGCCACGAGCTGGCCTTCGTGCTGTCCACCGTGGTCGGGCACCTGTTCGGCTACGAGGCGGCGCTGGCCATCGACGCCCAGGCCCTGCCGCTGCGCGAGGCGCGCGGCGCCATCGAGGACGCGGTGTCGGGCCCGCTGGGCGAAGACGCAGACCGGCTGTTCACCACCCTGCGCCCGGTGTTCGAGCCGATCGCCGCCCGGTTCAACGACGGACTCCGGTCGGGGGCCTACAACGGCCACCTGGAGGCCGGTACCGCGGTGCGGCTGGCATCGGTGTTCCGCTACGCCACCGGCGTGGTGCCGCTCGACGCCTACCAGGTGGAGTTCGGCCGGGTCGGCACGCCCGGTGGGGTGATCGAAGACCTCACCCACGCCCTCACCGGCGCCATCGAGGAGCTCACCCGCCCGGTCGACGCCATCAAGCACCAGGCCAAGACCGTCACCGTGGGCATCTCCCGGTCCGACGAGAGCCTGCTCGACGTGCCGCTCGTGGCGGCCGCGCTGGGAGCCGGGGCGGCCCGCGACCGTCTGAGCTACAAGTCGCTGCGCACGCTCGCCGGGCTCGACGCGGCCGTGGCCGAGGTCGTGGGGTACACCCGCTACCGCATCGAGGGCGACGTGGAGAGCGACGCCAACATCGTGGTGGTGGACCGGGGCGGCATCGCCCGCGACCTGCCGCTTCGCACCGAGAAGAGCCCGCTCCTGCGGGGCACCAAGCACCGCGTGGCCACCGAGCGCGAGGTGACGGTGGCCGTGGGCCGCAGCGACGGCCGCACCCTGGTGCTGATCCCCGAGGTGAAGGGCAACCAGTGCACCGGCATCACGCTGCTGCACACCCGGTTCCACCCTCAGCTCGCCCCGGCCCGCATGCGCTCGGTGCTGGAGTCCTACCGCGGCAGGTACGCCGCGGTGAAGGACGCGGTCACCGAGACCGAGCCCACCTTCCGCGACGACCTGCTCGGCGAGTTCACCCCGATCGATCTGCTCACGGTGCCGGTGAACGTGCTGGCCGACCGCTGGCGCTCGGGCGACGTGCCCGCTGCCCGCTGATCCCGATCGGCGCCCGATGATCCTGCTGGCCCTGGTGTTCATGGTGGCGCTGGTGATGATCGTGATCGCGTTCGTCAACAACCGGCGGGGCGGCTGACGCCGTGGCGACGGGCGCGGTGACGAGCGTGGCGCGGTGACGATCCGGGGGATCGGGGTCGATCTGGTCGACGTGGACCGGATGCGTCGCTCGCTCGCCCGCACCCCCACCCTCGCCTCGCGCCTGTTCACCGACGAGGAGCGGACCTACGCCGAGCGGGCCAGGGATCCGTCCGAGCGCCTCGCCGCTCGCTTCGCCGCCAAGGAGGCGGTGATGAAGGCCCTGGGCGTGGGGCTCGGTGCCTTCGACTGGCACGACGTGGAGGTGGTGCGGACCTCCAGCGGCGCCCCCGAGCTGCGCGTGACGGGCCGGGCCGCCGAACTGGCCGCGGCGGCCGGGGTCACCCGGTGGCTGGTCACCCTCTCCCACACCGAGCGCACCGCCGAAGCCGTGGTGGTCGCCGAGGCCGCGCCGTCGGGGTGACGACCCACCGATGATCGGGCGGCGTTCGATCCGTCCGATCACCGTGGAGGACCGATCACCCGTGGAGGACCTGGACGCCGGATCCGACGGTCGCGACGACGCCGCGACGTGGAAGCCTGACCGGATGACCGGTGAAGGGGCCGCCAGCGACGACGCTGCGGGTGTCGTCGCGGGCGTCGTGGGACGCCCGGCGGGGGAGGCCACCTTCGTGCGGCTCCTCGTCAACACGCTCCTGAGCGGGGTGACCAGCACGTTCGTGTGGTTCGCGCTCGTGTTCTGGGCGTACCTGGAGACCCGGTCGGTGGTGGTGACCGGCGTGATCGGCGCGGCGTTCAGCCTGGCCATGGCGTTCCTGGCACCGGCGTTCGGCACCTACGTGGACCGCCACCCCAAGCATCGGGCCATGGTGGCGGCCACCACCACGTCGACCGCCAGCTTCGCCCTGGCCACCGTGCTGTTCCTTTTGGTCGACGCCCCGGCCCTGCTCAGCCTGCGCAGCGTCTGGTTCTGGGTGTTCGTGGTGCTGATCCTCCTGGGCTCGGTGGCGGGCGGCCTGCGGGGCATCGCCTTGTCCACGTGCGTCACGATCCTCGTCCAAGCCGATCGGCGGGACCGGGCCAACGGCTTGGTGGGCGCCGTCACCGGGGTGTCGTTCGCCATCACGTCGGTGTTCAGCGGCCTGGCCATCGGCCAGCTCGGCATGGGCTGGGCCCTCTACGGGTCCCTGGCCCTCACCGTGGTGGCGCTCCTGCACCTGCAGACGATCCACATCGACGAGCCCACCCCTGCACGCGGCGACGGCCAGCAACCGCACGTCGACGTGCGCGGCGCGATCGACGCCATCCGCGCCGTGCCCGGCCTGTCCATGCTCATCGCCCTGGCTGCGTTCAACAACGTGCTGGGCGGGGTGTTCATGGCCCTCATGGACGCCTACGGCCTGGAACTGGTGTCGGTGGAGGCGTGGGGCTTCTTGTGGGGCGGGCTCAGCATGGGCTTCATCGTGGGTGGGCTCGTCGTGGCCCGCGTCGGCCTCGGCTCCACACCGGTCAAGGTGCTGGTGCTGGCCAACCTCGTGAACTGGATCATCTGCTCGGTGTTCACCATCCGGTCCTCGATCGTGCTCCTCGCCGTCGGCACGTTCGTGTGGATCACGCTCATGCCGGTGATCGAGGCGGCCGAGCAGACGGTGCTGCAACGGTCGATCCCGCTCGAACGCCAGGGTCGGGTGTTCGGGTTCGCCCAGCTGGTGGAGAACGCTGCGTCTCCCCTGATGGCGGTGGCGATCGGCCCACTGGCCGAGGGGGTGGTGATCCCGTCGATGACCGACGGCTACGGCGCCGAGCGCATCGGCGACTGGTTCGGCACCGGCCCCGACCGGGGCATCGCCCTGGTGTTCACCGTGGCCGGCCTCATCGGCATCGCCGTCACCTTGTTGGTGTTGGCCTCGCGCTCCTACCGAGCCCTCACCGTCCTGCCCGCAGCGGACGAGGAGGTCGTGGGATCGGGCGACGGGCCGCCTGACGGTGGCGCTCCCGGTGGCCTGTTGCCGACCGGCGCCTGATCAGGGTTCGAGGTCGCGGGGGTCGTCGGGGACGTCGACCGCGCACTCGCTGAGCGCGCCCAGGGGCACGACCTCCAGCGCTCGTTCGTGGGTGGACGCCAGCACCACCGGGGCGGCCGCTCCCTCGTGGTAGGCGCGCAACCAGTTCCCGGCGGTCACGCACCACCGGTCGCCGGGGTTCAGTCCGGGGAACCGGTACTCGGGCATCGGGGTGCTGAGGTCGTTGCCGATCGAGCGTTGGTGGGCCAGGAACTCGGCGGTGACCACCGCGCAGATGGTGTGGCTGCCCTCATCCAGCGGACCGGTGCTGCAACACCCGTCGCGGTAGAAGCCGGTCATGGGGTCGGTGCCGCACGGTTCCAACGGACCACCCAGCACGTTCCGCTCCACGTCCGGCACAGCCATGCGGGTCAGTGTCGCACGCCCCCGGACGAAACGGCGTCCGTGAGGTCCGGGGGGTGGACCGGAGTTACGCCGTTTCGGTGTGGTGTCGGGGGTGGTGGTCCCGGGTGGCGTGGTGCTGCGGTGGGTCAGGTGATGAGGTGGGTCAGGTGACGAACGGGGGTCAGGTGACGAGGCGGGCGAGGATGCCGGCCCAGTGGGTGAGCGCCACCAGGTGCCCGGCGCCGGGGTCGACGGTGAGCTCGGCGGCGGTCAGGTGGTCTGCCCACCAGTGGCCGAAGGCGTGGGGCGCGGCGGTGTCGTGCTCGCCGTACCAGAGGTCGACCGGGCAGGTGACGGCGGCCCAGTCGACGTCGGGCGCCTCCACCTGGAGCTCCAGGTCCCGGGTGAGCCCGGCCAGGCCGTGGGCCACGGCGTCGAGCACGCCGGCGGCGAGTGCGTCGACCGCGCCCGGCACCGACTCCAGGTCGGCGAGGCGCCCGGCATCGGCCCCCTGCAGCACGTGTTCCCGGGCAAGCGCAGGGTCGCACGGGAAGGGGGCGAGCATCGGGGCGGCCAGTTCGGCCATGCCTGCTGCTCCCAGTTCGGCGCCGAGGTCGGCCACCAGGTGCCGACCACCGTCAGCGTCGTCGAGGATGCCGGGGGTGGCGTAGGCCTCGAAGGGCACCAGGCCGGCCGCCACCGCCACCCGGCGGACCCGCTGGGGATGACGGGCGGCCACCGCCAGCGCGTACGGACCGCCCGCCGACCAGCCGAAGGTGCGCCAGGCCTCGATGCCGAGGGCGTCGGCCAGGGCGATCGTGTCGTCGGCGAACGAGCCGAGCGTGCCGGACGGGTTCGGCGTGGAGAGCCCGGCGCCGGGACGGTCCACCGCCACCAGCCGCACGCCCAGGTCGCCGGCGATGCCGTCGTCGGGGTGACGGGCCCGACGCGAGTCGGGAGCACCGTGCACGAACAGCACCGGCACCCCGTGGGGGTCGCCCACGTCGTCGTACCCGAGGCTGCGGCCATCGGACAGGGGGACGATGCTCGCCAGGGGCATCCGAGGACGTTACCGGTCGTCCGCCACCGTCTCGATGGCCGCCGTCTCTCTCCCTCCCAGTTCGTCATCCGGGCGGGGTGGGGCAGGATTGGGGGGTGGATGCGATCGTGACCCCCGCCGAGATGGGTGCGATCGACGCGGCCGCGCCCGAACCGGTGGAGGTGCTGATCGGTCGGGCCGGCGGGGCGGTGGCGCGCGCGGCGCTCGACCTGTTGGGCGGCAGCTACGGCCGGCGGGTCGTGGTCGTGGCCGGCAAGGGCAACAACGGCAACGACGGCCGGGAGGCGGCCCGGCGCCTGACCTCCCGCGGGGTGCGCTGCCACGTGATCGACGCCGCCGACGCGCCCCACGTCCTGCCTGCAGCCGATCTGGTGATCGACGCGGCCTACGGCACCGGCTTCACGGGCACCTACCGCTCGCCGCGGCCCGCCGACCCGGCCACGCCGGTCCTGGCCGTCGACATCCCCTCGGGGGTCGACGGGCTCACCGGCGTGGCGGCCGGCCATCCCCTGGTGGCCGACGTCACCGTCACGTTCGCAGCCTGGAAGCCAGGGCTGTTGCTGGCCGACGGTGCCTCGCTCGCCGGTGAGGTGCGGGTGGCCGACATCGGCCTCGACGTGTCGTCGGCCACGGCCCATGTGGTGGACGACGCCGCGGTGCGGTCCTGGCTGCCGGCCCGGCCCGTCGACGCCCACAAGTGGCGGTCCGCCGTGCGGCTGGTCGCCGGCTCGCTCGGCATGACCGGTGCCGCCCACCTCGCCGCCGCGGCGGCGCTGCGGGCCGGGGCCGGCTACGTGCGGCTGTCGAGCCCCGGGGCCGACACCGACCCGGGGGCGCCCACCGAGTGCGTGATCACCCCGATGCCGTCCGACGGCTGGGCGGCGGCCCTGCTCGAGGAAGGCCTCGACCGCTTCTCATCGCTCGCAGTGGGGCCGGGGCTCGGCCGTGATTCGGGCGCCGTGCAGCAGATCCGCCGGGTGCTCACGGGGGCGTCGCTGCCCACGGTGGTCGACGGCGACGGGCTCTCGGCCCTCGGCGCATCGGTGGCCGAGGTGCTGGCCGGCCGTCACCCCGATGCCGGACCCGTCGTGCTCACCCCCCACGACGGCGAGTTCGCCACCCTCACCGGATCGCCACCGCCGCCCGACCGGTTCGCCGCGGTGCGGTCCCTGGCTGCCGACGTGGGGGCGGTGGTCCTGCTCAAGGGCCCCACCACCCTGGTGGCCGACCCCACCGGCACCGTGCTCGCCGTCACCAGCGGCGATGCCCGGCTGGCCACCGCCGGCACCGGCGACGTGCTCACCGGGGTGGTGGCGGCGTTCCTGGCCGCCGGGCTCTCCGCCCCCCGGGCGGCCGCGGCCGCAGCACATCTCCACGGCCGGGCCGGCGCCCTAGCCTGGCCCCGGGGCCTGGTCGCATCGGACCTGGTGGCCCTCCTCCCCGTCGTCCTCTCCGAACTGCAGGAAGCCTGAATGTCGAGCGAGACCCCCGTTTCCGAGGTGATGACCCGCGAGGTGCTCACCTTCGCCCCCACCGACCAGGCCCACGAGGCCATGGAGACCATGGTGGACCGGGGCATCGACGGCGCTCCCGTGGTCGACGCCGACGGCACCGTGGTGGGCATGCTCTCCACCGGCGACCTGATCGTGCAGAGCAGCCGTCTGCACTTCCCCACGGTCATCTCGATCCTGGGGGCCACGTTGGAACTGCCCAGCGCCAAGCGCCAGTTCGAGGAGGACCTCCGCAAGTCGCTCGGGAGCACCGTGGACGACGTGATGCAGCCCGACCCCATCACCATCGGTGCCGACGACACCGTGGAGGAGGCGGCCACCTTGATGCACGACCACGACATCTCCCGCCTGCCCGTGGTGGGCGACCGCGGCCTGGTGGGCATCGTGGCCCGGGTCGACATCCTCCGGGGCCTGCTCGACCGTCACCGCGACGCCGACGGCGAGGGCTGACCGACCCGGTGCGCCCCGCCTGGGCCGACATCGATCTGGGAGCCGTCACCCACAACGTCGGCGTCCTGCGCGACCTGGTGGCCCCCAGCCGCGTCTGCGCCGTGGTGAAGGCCCAGGGCTACGGCCACGGTGCTGTGGAGGTGGCCCGGGCCGCGCTGGCCGGCGGCGCCGACCGCCTGGCCGTGGCCTTGGCGGCCGAGGGCGCCGAGCTGCGAGAGGCCGGACTGCACGGTCCGATCATCGTGTTGAGCCAGGCCTCGCCCGACGAGCTCGACGACCTGGTGCGCCACGACCTCGACGCCACCGTGTACACCGCCGCCGGTGTCCAGGAGCTGGCGGCCGCGGTGGCCGCCCACGGTCCGCGGCACCCGGTGCAGGTGCACCTCAAGGTCGACACCGGCATGCACCGGGTGGGCGCCCAGCCCGACGAGGTGGTGGGTCTGGCCCGAGCCGTGCTCGCCCGTCCCGAGCTGCGGCTGGCCTCGGTGTTCACCCACTGTGCGGTGGCCGACGAGCCCGACAACCCCTTCACCGCCGAACAGCTGCGCCGCTACGAGCGGGTGCTCGCCGAGCTCGCGGCGGCCGGGGTGGAGGTGCCGCTGCGCCATGCCGCCAACACCGCCGCAGCCATCGCCCACCCGGCCAGCCGGTACGACCTGGTGCGCTGCGGCATCGGCATCTACGGCCTGCCCCCCAGCCCGGCGCTCGACCGCCGGGTGGCCCTCCGCCCGGTGCTGTCGCTCAAAGCCCGGGTCTCCCACGTGAAGCGGGTGGCGGCGGGCGAAGCGCTGTCGTACGGCCTGCGGTACCGCACCACCGTCGACACCACCGTGGCCACCGTGCCGCTCGGCTACGCCGACGGTGTCGACCGCCGGCTCGGCTCCGAGGGCGCCCAGGTGCTCATCGGGGGCGAACGCCTCCCGATCGCCGGCACCGTGACCATGGACCAGTTGCTCGTGGACTGTGGCGACCGGTCGGTCCAGGTGGGCGAGGAGGTGGTGCTCCTCGGCCGTCAGGGCCCGGCGGAGATCACCGCCGACGAGTGGGCCGAGCGTCTCGGCACCATCAACTACGAGGTGGTGTGCGGGGTCAGCCTCCGCGTGCCCCGCTGCTACCGGGAGGCAACGTGACCCGTCCTGCTCCGAACGGCGCGTCGTGAACCGCCGTACCGGCAAGGCCCTCGCCCTCGCCGCCGCGGGCGCGGCGGCCGGCGCCGCCGCGCTGGGCCTCTACCGGTCCACGCACCCGGTCGAGGCCTCGGGTCCGGTCTCGCCCGACCCGGGTCGTCGCCGTCGACCGCTGTCGCACCACCTGTTCGACCTGCCCGACGGCGTGGTGGAGGGCGACGTGCCCACCCCCGACGGCGGCACCATCCACTACGCCGAGAAGGGCCAGGGCCGCCCGCTGGTGCTGTTGCACGGCGTCACCCTCCGCCACGACGTGTGGGCCCCGCAGTTCCACCAGCTCGCCGACCGCTACCGCGTGATCGCGGTGGACCTGCGCGGCCACGGCCGGTCGCAGGTGGGCGCCCTCGGCCTGGGCCTGCCCCGCCTGGCCACCGACCTGGCCACCCTGCTGGAGGTGCTCGACCTGCGCGACGCCGTGGTGGTGGGCCACTCCATGGGTGGCATGACCGTCATGCGCTTCTGCGGCGACCACCCCGACGTGCTCGGCGAGCGGGTGGCGGCCATCGCCCTGGTGGCCACCGCCGCCCACCAGACCGTGCCGCCCTACCTGGAGGGGGCCATGCGCCGGCTCCTCACCAGCGGCAAGGGCCAGGTGGAGCGGGGCGCGGCCCTGCCCACCCGGCGCGTGGTGTCGCGTCCCACCGTGCGCCTGGTGTTCGGCGATCGCCCGCACCCGCGGGCCGTCGACGTGGTCCACCAGATGACCACGTCCATGCACGACGCCCACCTCATCGATTCCCTCCTGGGCATCGTGGAGCACGACGCCCGCGACGCCCTGCGGGCCACCCGCACCCCGTCGCTGGTGGTGGTGGGCACCCGCGACGTCCTCACCCCGGTACCGGCGAGTCGGGCCATGGCCCGGCTCATGCCGGGCTCCGAGCTGGTGGTGCTGCCCCGCGCCGGTCACCAGCTCATGCAGGAACGACCCGACGAGCTGGCCGAGCTGATCGACGCCCTGGTGGCCCGGGTCCAGGGCGAGGCCGCGTCGGTGGCCGACGCAGTGGCCGCCGACGACCGCCCGGTGGAGCGCGACCAGGTGGAAGCGGTGGGCGACCCGCTCTGACCGGGGACGGCGCGAAGTTGCGGGGCCCCAGGTCAGCGTGGGTGGTCGATCGGAGCCCGGAACGCGAATCGGCCACTTCCGGAACGCCTGGCCGGAACGCGTGCCTGCCCGGGGGCAGACCGCCCGGCAACGCCACATGTCCGTGCAGGAGCGCAGCCACCGCCCCGGGGTCTCGTGACGGAGTCGCGTGGCGGGGCGCTGTCGGATCCCGCGCACCCGCGGGGGTGAGCACCACACGCTCGTCGCGGATCGTGTGTCGAAAGCCCATCGGGCGGCGGCCTGTGGGTGGCCGGGCCCGCTCGAGGCTCCGGCCGGGGAGCGCGGCCCTGCAGCGTTGTGTTGACCCGTGCGGTACCGCTGGCCGACACTGACGGTCTGTTCGACCGGGGGGAGACGCCATGCGGCGGGTTCTGGTGACGGTGGGTTTGGCGATCGGGTTCGTGTTGGCCTTGTCCGCCTGCAACCCGGTGGACGGCGTGGTGCAGGTGGCTCCCGGCGGCGACCACACGTGTGCCCTGTTCGACGACGGCAGCGTCGCCTGCTGGGGCAACAACGCCTCCGGGCAGCTCGGCGACGGCACCACCACCAACGCCACCACCCCCGTCACCGTCACCGGGCTCACCAACGTCACCACCATCACCGCCGGCAACGACCACACGTGCGCCACACGCAGCAACAACACCGTCGCCTGCTGGGGCAACAACGCGTCCGGGCAGCTCGGCGACGGCACCACCACCAACGCCACCGCGCCCGTCACCGTCACCGGGCTCACCAACGTCACCAGTGTCACCGCCGGCGGCTCCCACACGTGCGCCACACGCAGCAACAACACCGTCGCCTGCTGGGGCAACAACGCGTCCGGGCAACTCGGCAACGGCACCACCACCAACGCCACCACCCCCGTCACCGCCTCCGTCACCAACGCCACCAGCGTCACCGCCGGTTCGGGCCACACGTGCGCCACCCGCACCAACTACACCGTCGCCTGCTGGGGCAACAACGCCGCCGGGCAACTCGGCGACGGCACCACCACCAACGCCACCACCCCTGTCACCGTGACCGGGCTCGCCGACCCCATCGACCTCACCGACCCCACCGACC
>WBZL01001029.1_pt1 | contig 30396 bp, 29 predicted proteins | sample 5204291 | NCBI WGS metagenome assembly WBZL01 (sample SAMN12344345, study PRJNA552823) | activated sludge metagenome | biome: Activated sludge suspended growth; feature: Nitrification reactor; material: Wastewater; isolation source: activated sludge from nitrification reactor of wastewater...
CGATCGGGTCACCCTTGCGTTGGGGCACCTCGACCGGCACGATCTCATCGTCGAAGACGCCATTCTTCTGTGCGGCAGCAGCCAACTGATGGGAGCGCGCTGAGAACGCGTCCTGCTCCTCGCGGGTCAGCTTCGCACCCGCTGCATTGCAGGCCTCGGTGAGATTGCCCATGCCCTGGTCGGTGAACTGGTCATGCAAGGCGTCGTAGGCCATGGAGTCGACGAGTGTGTTGTCGCCGTACTTCAAACCTTCACGCGACTTGGGCAGCAGGTGAGGAGCATTGGTCATCGACTCCATGCCGCCGGCCACGATCACTTCATGCTCGCCAGCACGGATGAGTTGGTCGGCCATCGCGATGGCGTTGATGCCAGACAGACAGACCTTGTTGATCGTGATCGCCGGGACATCCATCGGGATGCCGCCCTTGACCGCGGCCTGACGTGCAGTGATCTGACCAGCACCTGCCTGGATCACCTGTCCCATGATCACGTAGTCAATCTGGTCGCCTTGCACGCCAGCCTTCTCCAGGGCGCCCTTGATGGCCACGCCACCGAGATCAGCGGCCGAGAGGCTCTTCAAGCCGCCCGACAAACGACCAATTGGGGTGCGGGCACCCGCAACGATGACTGACTTGGCCTGTGACATTGGATTCCTCCTGGAAAAGATGGTGGCCATCAGAACTATGGCCATAAGACCGGTGAGTGCGACCTTACCCTCCAGTAACCAGATTGGGGAGGGGGCAGGCTGAGGCACCGGTCACAGTCAGAGAGCGTGTGAAACGATGCAGTCATGAACGCCCTGATCCCACAGCACCTGTTCCTCTGCATCGATCACGTCGGCATCGCCGTACCCGACCTTGATGTCGCGATGAAGTTCTACACCGAGACCTATGGCATGAATGTCGAGCATGAAGAGGTCAACGAAGAGCAGGGCGTGCGCGAGGCCATGGTGCGGGTGGGCGAGTCAGACTCGTGCATTCAACTCCTCGCGCCGCTCAACGAAGAGTCAACTATCGCCAAATTCCTCGATCGCTCCGGGCCAGGCATCCAACAGATGGCTTACCGGGTCAGCGACGTCGACCAGGTCTGCGCGATCCTGCGGGAGCGCGGAGTGCGCTTGCTCTATCCCGAACCCAAGCGCGGCACTGCCAATTCCCGGATCAACTTCATCCACCCGAAGGATGCCGGCGGCGTGTTGGTGGAGCTCGTCGAGCCAGCTGGAGACCACGCACACTAGCTCGCTCCTGCCAAACCCTTGGGTGTCCGCTCTTTGGGTTATAGGTCACAAGGTCTACCCAGGCGGGTTACTGGCGGGTATCTTCCTCTCAACCGAAGTTGCCCCACGCTGAGCGTCAGCGGGCAACCCTGAACTCAACGAAAAGGGACACCCGTGCAGGAGATCCTCAACGCCATCTTGGCTGGAGACACTTCCAGTGACACCTTCGCCAATCTCGAATTGCCCAGCAGCTATGTCGCAGCGACCGTGCACAAGGACGAGGTCGACATGTTCGAGGGCAAGGAAACCCGCGACAAGGACCCTCGCAAGTCACTGCACGTTGAGGAAGTCGCCCTGCCTGAGCTCGGCCCAGGTGAAGCCATCGTGGCGGTGATGGCCAGTGCCATCAACTACAACACGGTCTGGACCTCGATCTTCGAGCCACTGCCAACCTTCGGTTTCCTGGAGCGCTACGGCCGCACGTCACCACTGGCCAAACGCCATGATCTGCCCTATCACATCGTGGGCTCCGATCTGTCCGGCGTAGTGCTCAAGACCGGACTCGGCGTACACAACTGGAAGCCAGGCGACGAAGTCGTCGCGCACTGCCTCTCGGTCGAACTCGAAGGGCCTGATGGCCACAACGACACGATGCTCGATCCCGAGCAACGGATCTGGGGTTTTGAGACCAACTTCGGCGGCCTCGCCCAACTTGCCCTGGTCAAGTCAAACCAGCTGATGCCCAAGCCCGATCACCTGACCTGGGAAGAAGCCGCATCACCTGGCTTGGTCAACTCCACCGCCTATCGCCAACTGGTCAGCCGCAACGGAGCAGGCATGAAGCAGGGAGACAATGTGCTGATCTGGGGCGCCTCCGGCGGGCTTGGCGGTTTCGCCACGCAGTACGCCCTCAACGGCGGCGCCACTCCCGTGTGTGTGGTCTCCAGCGAAGACAAGGCCGAGATCTGCCGGAAGATGGGCGCGGAGTTGATCATCAATCGCTCCGAGGCCGGCTACAAATTCTGGAAGGATGAGCACACCCAAGATCCCAAGGAATGGCGCCGCTTCGGCAAGGACATCCGCGACCTCACTGGTGGCGAGGATGTCGACATCGTCTTCGAACACCCGGGCAAGGAGACCTTCGGGGCTTCGGTCTTTGCCGCACGCAAGGGCGGCACCATCGTGACTTGCGCCTCCACAAGTGGCTACATGCATCAATACGACAACCGCTACCTGTGGATGAATCTAAAGCGCATCGTGGGCTCTCATTTCGCCAATTACCGGGAGTCCTGGGAAGCCAATCGCCTGATCAGCAAGGGCAAGATCCATCCCACCCTCTCCCAGACCTATCCGCTGGCAGAGGTTGGCCAGGCCGCGCTCGACGTGCACAAGAATGCCCACCAGGGCAAGGTTGGCGTGCTCTGCTTGGCTCCCCAAGAGGGACTCGGCGTACGCAATGAGGACTTGCGGGCCAAGCATCTTGATGAGATCAACGCCTTCCGAGGCGTGTGATCGGATCGAGGAGATCCTCAAACTCCGCCCGCAGTGGGGGGGTTGCTTGGGAAACGCTGCACTCATCGGCAACACTAGGCAGGTACGGAACCAGCGAGTCGGCTAAGGAAGTCACATGGCTAACGACGGATTGTCAATCTTCGATGAAGACCCGGCCGAGGCCGACCACGAGCCAACCCAGGTGATCCAGAGCCCTCCCCTAGCGGCCAGCCCGAGCTCCGAAGCAACTCCTCCCGCTGGCGGTTCCCACGCGGGCGCTCCCTCTCCAACTGTCGCTCAGCCACCCGAGGTGAGTGCCTCGACTCCGAAGCCGGCACCGGCTTCTCCCGGGGTTGCTGCGCCAAGCATGACGGAGGCATTGCCCACCGCACCAAAGGCACCGTTCCTGCCTCAGGTACGCCGAGGCTATGACCCGGCTGCTGTCGATGCTCACCTACGCACAGTGGCGGCTGACCGAGCCGGTTTGATCGCAGCCCTAGAAGAGGCCCAGCACCGGATCAACGAGCTTGCCGAAGATCGCGAGGCGATCCGCAAACAGTTGGAGGAGCAGGAGGCCCCGACGTACTCAGGCCTTGGCGATCGGGCGAGCGAGTTGCTCCGCATGGCCGAAGAGCAGGCAGCAGCAGTGCTCGACCAAGCCCGAGCAGAGGCCAGCCAGATCAAGCAGACGGCCAACCGCGAGGCAACCAAGCTTCGCGCTCAAGCCCAAAGTGACGTGGAGGGCCAACGCGTCACCGCGCTTCGCGAGTTGGAGGAGACTCGCGCACGCATCGCTGCCGAGCAGGAGCAGGCCAGCAGTCGTCAACAGGCCGAGGCTGAGGACCTGCTCGCCAGTGCCAAGAGGCAAGCAGACCAGCTTAGGCTGGTCGCCGAGCAGGAAGGCTCGGCCCTGCGGACTACAGCAACGCGTGACAGTGAGCAGTTGCGGGCCGCCGCTGATCGCGAAGTGCAAGAAGCAAGACGCACCCTTGCTGTGGAGAAGGAGCGGCTCACCAGAGAAGCCACCGAACACCATGCCCAAGCCGTCACGGAGTCGCAACGCCTGATCAACGAGTCCGAGGAGCGGGCCACCGCGGCTGAAAAGCGGGCCAAGGAAGCCACCGAAGCAGCCAAGGCCCACCACGAGCGCACTGCCAACGAAGCCAAGGGCCTGATCGAGCACGCAAAGCAGGAGGCTGCCAGCATCGTGGCCGCAGCCAAGGCCCAGGCCGAGGCTCAGATCAGCGCCGGACATGCCAACCACCAACGACAACTTGAGGCGATCAAGGCCGAGGTCGCTCAGATGACCCGTCGTCGTGACGCCATCACCGCCCAATTGGGGCAGTTGCGCGACGTGATCGCTGGCTTCGGTGGTGACGACGAGAAGTCTTCACCGACTGTGCCCAATCAACAGCCTCAGCCCTAGGGTTGGCATGACCGTGACCACAGCCGACGCAGAGGAGCCGAGCAACCCCGAGTCGGCGCCATCCCAACTGCCAACCACAACCGACTCAAGCGCGAGATTGCTCACCATCAGGTCCCCCTTCACCTTCGGCTTCTTCGCAACCATGGGTGGTTTGTCAGCAATCTTCTTGGGATTGGTCATCTCCAAGGCTGCTGCGGTCCTGATCCTGATCGTGATCAGTGTGTTCTTGGCTGCGGGCCTGAATCCAGCAGTCGAATGGTTCATGCGCAAAGGCATCCGGCGACCAATCGCGGTAGTCTTGGTGGCCAATGCATCGCTCCTAGCGATCTTGTTGTTCGGCATTGCGATCGTGCCTGTGGTGAGCGAACAGGTCGCCACGCTCATCGCCAGAGCCCCTGAGTGGTTCGCCAGTTTGGAGAAGAACCACTGGGTCAACCAACTCAACGATCAATACGACGTGATCAACAAGATCGAGGCCTATCTGACCAGCGCCGATCTTGCCGAGAGACTCTTTGGCGGCGTAGTTGGAGTTGGCAAGGCCGTCTTGGGATTCTTGGGCAATGCCTTCGTGGTGCTCGTGATGACCATCTACTTCTTGGCGTCCCTGCCTCACGCGAAGCGGGCCGCCTTCAGCTTGGCACCAGCCAGTCGTCGTACTCGCACCTCCGAGTTGAGCGAGGAGATCCTGCGTGGCGTCGGCGGCTATGTCAGCGGCGCCTTCGTGATCGCCATGTGTGCCGGCATCAGCACCTTGGTCTTCTTGTTCAGCATCGGGATGGGCGAATATGCCTTGGCCTTGGCCCTGATCGTGGCCATTCTCGATGTGATCCCTTTGATCGGCGCCACGATCGGCGCGGTCATCGTGTGTGCGATCGCGTTCACCCAAGGCATCGGCACCGGGATCGCCTGCGTGATCTTCTACATCATCTATCAGCAAGTCGAGAACTACTTGCTCTACCCACGAGTGATGTCTAGAGCAGTTGACATCCCAGGCGTCGTGACTGTGATTGCAGCGCTCCTAGGCGCTAGTCTCCTAGGAGTTGTGGGGGCGCTGTTGGCTATCCCCACAGCTGCGGCGTTATTACTTTTGACCAAAGAGATAGTGGTCAAGCGCCAGGATCAGCATTGACGAGGTAGCCATGACGCCGACGCCGTTGTCCGTCCCACGGGCGAGACTGGCGGCGGCATATGCGCTCTGGCTCGGCTCGATGTGGCTGAGCTTTTCACACTCCACGAGCCAGCCGGTCTCGCATGCGGTGTTCTACGCCGTAACGGCCCTACCAATCGGCGCGATGTTCATCACGACGGTGCAATATCGCTGGCTGGTCGGCGCGTCTTTCTACGTGATCAGCTTCGCTCTGTCTCCATTCATGGGCGACTACAGCACCCTTGCCTTCCTCCTCACCGCAATGTCTTTGATCGAACTACCCATCGGCTACCTGCTGCTGCGGAAGTGGGCTGGCGAAGACGCACTGTCTGGATCCAGCCAAGCACTCGTGAGGTTCTTGATCAGCATCGGGATCCTCAGTCTGTGCAGTCTCGTGATGGCTTGGGGTGTCTTCAGCGCCCTTGACGTACCCCGTGCTCACGTATCCGCGATCGCCGTCGGCTTGTGCCGGGCAGTCGCCAGCCTGGAGACCCTCCCCTTCTACTTCCCCGGCACGGTCGCGCGGCCCAGCTCGAGATGGGAGCACCTCACCCAGGTTGCGATGGCCATCGGGGTGCTGCTTCTTCTGCTCCTTCCCATCCAGACCCCAACCTTGGCGCTACTGTTCATGCCCCTGATGATCTGGATGGCACTGCGCTCGTCGTACACCCAGATGATGGGGGTCACAGCGCTGTTCAGCCTGATCTCGACTCTCTACATCATCGGCAAGCTCGGGGTCTTCTCCAAGACGAGTTTCGGAGAGCCAATCCCGATCGCCGACATGCTGGTGCTGGCTAACACCTTCGTCTTGGTCATCTTGTCTGGCGCGATCCCGCTCTCGGCGATCGTGGCGGCATTGCGCCGTACGACGCAACGCGCAACTGATGAGCAAAAGCGACTGCAACGTGTGGTCGAGTCAGCCACCGGCATCATGATCGTGACCATGGACCAATCGGGCAGAGTCACCCGGTTCAGCCCCGGCGCGACGCGCATCCTTGGCTTCACCGAGGGCGAGGTACGCCATGGCGGTGCTGTACTCATCCCGCAGTCTCAGCGGGCAGAGATCATGGCCCGCTATGGCCTGGGCCCACACAGCACCTTCGCCGACTTGGTCAGCACAATGCTTGAAAAGAAGCCTCACGATCCGATCGTCAGCGTGACGCCGATGACCCACCGTGATGGCAGCACACGGGTCTTGGCAACAACCACGACTCCCATTCGGGGTGCCAACGGCGAAGTCCTGGAATACCTGACCACCGCCGATGATGTCACCGAGCGGGTGTCCACAGAGAACGCCCTGCGCAAGGCGCTCAAGACCGAACAGCACGCCAGTGAGCGACTTGCCCACATTGATCAGCTAAAGACTGAACTTGTCTCCACGGTGAGCCATGAACTCCGCACGCCGATTGCCAGCATCATCGGCTACACCGAAGTGCTCATCGACAGGGTCGCCGGAGACCTCAACCACGACCAGCGCCAGATGCTCGGCTCGATTGAACGCAGCAGCCGTCGACTCATGCGCCTCGTTGACGACCTACTCACCGTGTCGCACATCGAAGACACGACCATTTCGCTAAGTCTGTCCAACTTCACGGTCGCATCACTGATCGAGGCACTCACCGATGCGATGGCACCCTTGTTCCAGCAGGCTGATGTCTCTCTACAGGTAGCCCCTTTCGATGAGGAGTTGTCACTCGATGCTGACTTCAATCATGTCTTCCGGATGCTGACCAACTTGCTCAGCAATGCCGCGAAGTTCTCCCATAGGGGTGAGCGGGTCTATCTTTCGATCAGTTCAGATGAATCGAGCGTCACTTTCAAGGTCTCCGACACGGGGATCGGCATCCCGCGTGAAGACCAAGAGCAGCTCTTCAGCCGCTTCTTCCGGGCTCACAACGCCTACGAGAACCAAATCCCAGGCACCGGATTGGGCCTCTACATCACCTCACAAATTGCCCAACAACATGGTGGCGAGGTCACCGTGGATTCCAAGCTGGGTCAGGGCACTACCTTCACGGCGTGTTTGCCATTGCGCCACCACGGCACAATCCCGTCCAGCGCGATCAGTTCCTGATCGTCATCGGCACGAAAGTGCCAAGGTAACCAACCAAGCCACAGTTCACCTGATAGTCGGCCAGTTCTGGGCGTTGTAGGCGCTGTTGTCGGCCATTTCCATGGGCCCATCCCACTCTCGGGGCAGCGGCAGGGGCACCGACGGCGCCACTACTTCTACGATCGCGTCCAACACTCGCTCGGCATCCCCAACCCACAGATGTTTGGCCCCTGGTACGGCGATCACTCGGGCCTGGCGCACAGGCGCGAAGCGCTCTTGGGCCTGGGCCGGACGCAAGTAGTCATCGAACTCCGGGATCAAAGCCACTAGTGGGCGGCCATCTTCAGCCCAGCGCAACAAGTCGGCAGGCATGGAGAAACGCAGTGGAGGTGACAACAAGATCGCGCCCTGTACGACCGGGTCCAAGCCATGCATCAAGACCAGGTCGGTGCCGAAAGACCAGCCGACCAGCCAGACATTCGGGAGGTCGTGGAAGTCGGCGTACTCCAATGCCGCCATGACATCAAATCGCTCACCAATGGCGTTGTCGAAGGTGCCCTCGCTGCGTCCTTGCTGACTCCAGGTGCCACGGCTGTTGAAGCGCAACACACCAAGGTCAGCAAGCGCTGGCAGCCGATAGGCCGCCTTGCGGAAGACATGACTGTCCATCATCCCGCCGTGAGTCGGGAGCGGGTGCAGGCACACGAGCGTGGCAACGGGCTCACGGCTCGCAGGCAGAGCCAACTCGCCAACGAGTTCGAGCCCGTCACCGGTGTGCAAGGTCAATTGCTCGCGCCGTGCAGGGAGCACCGAGTTGGCTCGGATGGCTGGCATCAGGAAACCAGATGATGCGTCAGTTGTAGTCGTGGAAGCCCTGCTTGGTCTTGCGACCCAACTTGCCTTCGGCCACGACATTCTCCAGCCCTGTCGCCGGAGCAAAGCCCTCGTGACCGAACTCAGCGAAGAGCTCCTTCTCGATTGCCAAGGAGACGTCATTGCCTACGACATCAAGCAGGGCGAAGGGCCCCATCGGGAGCCGCACGTGCTCCTTGATCGCTTGGTCGATCTCGTCGATGGAGGCCTCCCCGGCATCCACCATCTTCACTGCGTCGTTGAGATAGGGGAAAAGCAAACAGTTGACGATGAAGCCAGCACGATCACCGCACGACACAGCCACCTTGCCGGTCTTGTCACAAAGCGCCTTGACCGTCTCATCAACTTCGGGGTTGGTCTGATCAGTAGTGACTACTTCGACCAACTTCATGATCGGGGCAGGGTTGAAGAAGTGCATCCCGATCACATCAGCCGGACGGTTGGTGGCTTGGGCACACACGGTGATGGGCAGTGAAGACGTGGTCGTCGCCAAGATGGCGCCAGGCTTGCAGATTCGATCGAGATCGGCAAAGAGCTGCTTCTTGATCTCCAGATCTTCAGCAATCGCCTCAACCACGATGTCCACGTCAGCCAGATCTTCACGGCTGGTCGCGCCTGTCAGATTGGCGAGCACGGCGTCTCGACCGGCCTCGTCGAGCTTTCCGCGATCCACCGCCTTGCCCAAAGACTTCTCGATGGATGCCCTGACGCCCGCAACCTTGTCTTCTCCTCGACCGACATAGGTCACCGGATATCCCGCCTTGGCGAAGACCTCGACGATGCCGGTGGCCATGGTGCCCGTGCCCACGACGCCCACCTTTGCGATCGGACGCTTGAACTCCGGGCTGCTGGACGAGCCGGCCTCGTCGGTGGCGCTTGACTGCCCCTGCGCCAACTTGGACAACAACTCTGCGGGCCGATGCAGGTCATCGCCGCTCTTTTCAAATCGAGCTTGCAGCAAGTCATTGACTCGCGCAGCACCGATCTGATCGAGCATCTCCAAGGGGCCGGCCGGGTAGCCACATCCAAAACGCATTGCAGCATCGATGTCGACCCTGGTGGCATAGCCGGATTCAAGCATCGAAACCGCGTGGTTCAGGTAGGGAAGCAGCAACTTTTGGCTGATGGGATTCTCGATCATGTCGGGCATCATGCCACGGAAGTTACTCGCGAGTCAGTGACCCCGACCACTCTCCAAGACACCGTTGTGGTCCGGTGTAGATTCGGACAGGTGAGACTCGTTGTGGCCCGCTGCCAAGTCGACTACGCAGGGCGCTTGACCGCACATCTCCCAATGGCCACCCGGGTCTTGATGTTGAAGGCGGATGGGTCGGTGCTGATCCATGCAGATGGCGGGTCTTACAAGCCGCTCAACTGGATGTCACCGCCTTGCACCCTTCGCGAGGGCAGCACCGAAGACGGAGAGATCGAGTGGCTGGTGAGCTCTCCAAAAACCGATGACACGCTGCGAATCCTGATCTTCGAAGTACTCCACGACACCTCACACGAGTTGGGCATCGACCCCGGGCTGCAAAAGGACGGGGTCGAGAAGCATCTACAGGAGTTGCTGGCCGAGCATCCAGCGTCCCTTGCCCCCGGCCTCACCCTCGTGCGCCGAGAGTTCCCCACCGCAATCGGGCCGGTTGACCTGATGTGCAAGGACCCGCAAGGCTCATCGGTTGCCGTTGAGATCAAGAGACGCGGTGAGATCGATGGCGTTGAGCAACTGACTCGCTACTTGGAGTTGCTCAACCGCGACCCCCTGTTGCATCCAGTTAGTGGCATCTTTGCGGCCCAATTGATCAAGCCTCAAGCTCGAGTGCTCGCGGAGGATCGTGGGATCACCTGCGTCACCGTTGATTATGACGCCTTGCGCGGCATCGACGATGCCGAGCACCGCCTGTTCTGAGCTGCTCCCAAGCAGATGCCCACCGCTCAGGCGAGCGGCAGGATCACGCGAAATACCGAGCTGTCCTCATCATCGCTCAGCACTTCGATCCGACCCCTATGGGCGTCCATGATCGCCAAGGTGATCGTCAGACCAATGCCGACTCCACGCACACGCTTCTCGTATGTCGCTCCCGCACTGCCTTCAGCCTCGAAGGATTGACCAGGTTGAGCGCCGGCCACGGCTGGGCCGCTGTCGATCACGTCGATATGGGCCTGGTTGCCAGTGACCCTCATGAGCACCTGCAACGAACTGTCGGGCCGGGAGAACTTCACTGCATTGCTCAGCAGGGTGCCCAATGCCTGCTGCAGTCGGTCTACGTCACCCAGAATCGGCACCGACACATCCGGCAACTCCAAGGACAACGCAAGGCCATGCTCAAGACAACGAGGTTCCACCAAAGAAACAGCATCGCGCACCACTGGCACCAAGTCGATGCGAGCTGGGTTGATGGCAAGCTCGGCACCCTCGGTGGCCACCAGAGTCAGCAAGTCTTCAACCAGGCGAAGTTCACGCTCGGCACTGCGCAGGATCACTGACAAGAATCGCTCACCCTGTGGGCTCAAGTTCTCAAGATCCTGCATCAACTCGCCGTAACCGATCATCGAGGTCAGCGGCGTACGCAACTCATGTGAGACCGTCGCGAAAAAGTCCTCCTTGACCCGGTCTGCCTCACCTTGCGCCTCAAGTCGGTCAGTCACATCTCGGATATAGGCAGAGATCAAAGTGCCCTCTTCGGTCTTGAGGGGAGACAGGGCGATCTCGACAGGGAACTCAGCTCCGTCGCGGCGACGGGCCCACAACGGGCTGCGCTGTCCGATGGATCGCGACTCGGGGTTCGCCATGAAGCCAGACCTGAAAGCCGAGTGCATGCCGGCCAACCGCTCGGGCAACAAGATCTCCACTGACTGGCCAAGTAGTTGGGAGCGGTCATAACCGAAGAGTCGCTCGGCCATGACATTGACCATCACGATCATGCCTTCAGAGTTGACGATGACCAGGCCGTCCGGGGCTGACTCGAGCAGGTCGCGGAAGATCGACTTACCCTCAGCGCCAGACCTGCTGGCATGCTCTTGTGCACCCATCAACCCCGACCCTCGTTTCACACGTCACCGGACTGGCCCCACCCTAAGCCGCAAAGCCGGCTGGCGCAGCGAAATCCGGGGCGTGGCACCGATCGGCTTGTGATCAATCCATATCGTTGGCCCTTCTGATGGCCTCGACGATATGGCTCATGGCTTCGGTCAGACTGAAGTCCTTGGGCGTGAACACTTCAGCCACGCCCATCGCCTTTAGTGCCGCCGCGTCGCTTGCGGGGATGATCCCGCCCACGATCACCGGAATATCATCGATGCCTGCTGATTTCATTGCGGCCAGCACCTCAGGCACCAACTCCATGTGAGATCCCGACAGGATCGACACCCCGACACAGTGCACGTCTTCAGCCACAGCCGCGGCGACGATCTGCTCAGGCGTGAGTCGAATGCCCTGATAGATCACCTCGAAGCCGACATCACGCGCCCGCACGGCAACCTGCTCGGCGCCATTGGAGTGCCCATCCAGGCCGGGTTTGCCGACCAGTAGCCGCAAGCGACCACCGAGATCTTCGCCGGTCTGCTTCACTCGCTCGCGTACGGCGGTCAACTCTGCGCCTGCATCAACTGCACTCACCGCGCCCGCGACACCGGTGGGTGCCCGAAATTCACCGAAGACCTCCCGCAGGGCACCGGCCCACTCACCCGTGGTTGCCCCGGCTCGTGCTGCCGCCAAAGTGGCCTCCATCAAGTTCTTGTCCGACTTTGCATCTGCTGCCAACTGTTGCAGGGCCTTGGCGAGCTGTGCCTCATCACGCTGGGCCTTCCAGTCATTGAGGCTCTGGATTGCGGACTTCTCCGCCTCGGGATCAGCCACCTGAATAGCCGCATCCAGATCAGATGTCAGCGGCGATGGCTCGGTGGTCTCGAACTTGTTCACGCCCACGACGATGTCTCGTCCACTCTCGATCCGGGCCCGGCGGGCCGCATGCGATGAGACCAGAGCCTGCTTCATGTAGCCGGACTCCACGGCTGCGACTGCGCCTCCCATGGCTTGCACTCGATCCATCTCAGCCCGAGCATCGGTGACGAGTTGATTCACCTTCGCCTCGATCACGTGTGAGCCATCGAATATGTCTTCATATTCCAAGAGGTCGGACTCGAAGGCCAAGACCTGCTGCAAGCGCAGTGACCACTGTTGGTCCCAGGGTCTGGGCAGCCCCAGAGCTTCGTTCCAGGCAGGAAGCTGCACGGCTCGAGCCCGCGCATCCTTCGACAATGTGACGCCCAGCATCTCCAGCACAATGCGTTGCACGTTGTTTTCGGGTTGAGCCTCGGTGAGGCCCAGCGAGTTGACCTGCACGCCATAGCGGAAGCGGCGCATCTTGGGATCGGTGACGCCATATCGCTCGCGGGTTATCTCATCCCACAACTCAACGAAGGCCCGCATCTTGCAGACCTCCTCGACAAAGCGCACGCTGGCGTTTACAAAAAAGGAGATCCGGCCCACGACCTTGGCGAAGTCGTCTTCACTGACCTGTCCTGAGTCTTTGACCGTGTCGAGCACCGAGATCGCCGTACACAGCGCATAGGCGAGCTCCTGCACGGGGGTCGCACCAGCCTCTTGGAGGTGATAGCTGCAGATATTTATGGGATTCCACTTGGGGATCTCATTGACGGTGTAGGAGATGACATCGGCGATGAGCCGCAAGGAGTGTTCCGGCGGAAAGACATATGTGCCCCGCGATAGATATTCCTTGATGATGTCGTTCTGGGTGGTGCCAGCCAACTGGTGGGCCACCTCGGTCGGGGCCAACTCAGGATTCTGCTCCTCGGCCACGACTTGATAAAGCGCCAACAGCCACATCGCCGTGGCATTGATGGTCATCGAGGTGTTCATCTGGATGAGTGGGATGTCGGCAAACAGCCTCCGCATCTCTCCCAAGTGCTGGATCGGCACGCCAACCTTGCCAACCTCACCGCGTGCGAGGGGCGAGTCAGGGTCATAGCCTGTCTGCGTGGGCAGGTCGAAGGCCACTGAAAGTCCGGTCTGCCCCTTGGCCAGGTTGGTGCGATAGAGCTTGTTGGACTCCGCTGCCGACGAATGCCCGGCATAGGTGCGCATCACCCAGGGACGGTCCTTCTCGACCTGCTTGTCACCGGGCGCGGATTCATTGGGGCTACTCATGGGTAATGACTCTAGTTGGGAGTCGCCACAAGTGCGAGGGGTAACCGCTGAGATGTACGACGCACTGCCGGAGAGCTAGATGCGCTCAACCTCTGCGCCCAGTGATCGCAAATGCTCAGCAAATGCTGGATAGCCTCGATCGATGTGGTGGGACTGGCTGACCGTGGTCGTGCCGACCGCTGCCAATCCCGCCAGCACCAGGGCAGCACCTGCCCGGATGTCATGTGCCTCCACAGGAGCGCCAGAGAGGGCCAAGCCACCATGGATCGACGCATGATGTCCGTCCACCCGCACATCGGCCCCCAGCCGAGCCAACTCTTGGGCAAACATGAATCGTGATTCGAAAACATTCTCGGTGATCATCCCCATCCCTTCCGACACCGATGCCAAAGCCATTGCAAATGGCTGGAGATCGGTAGGAAACCCCGGATAGGGCAGGGTTGAGATCTCGATCGCACGAGGCCGATTGGTGAAGGAAACCGAAAACCCAGCTGCATCCGTGTCAATCTCACCCCCAGCGAGTTGGAGTTTGTCCAGCGGCAGGTCGAGATGCTCAGCGATCCCATTGACCACCCGGACCCTCCCTCCCGCCAGTGCTGCGGCAAAGGCCCAGGTGCCAGCCACGATCCGATCGGTCACGGTCGTGTGGTCGACGGGTTGCAAACTCTCGACACCCTCTATGAGCAGCGTTGATGTGGTGGCCCCTTCGATCTGGGCCCCCATCTTGGTCAACATCGAGCACAGATCTGCGATCTCGGGCTCGCGCGCCGCATTGTCGATGCTCGTCGTACCCTTGGCCAAGACCGCGGCCATCAAGAGGTTCTCGGTGGCCCCCACCGACGGAAAGTCCAGGCCCAGCCGGGCACCTCGCAACTCATGGTCAACCTTGGCGATCACCTGCCCGTGCTCCACATGACATCTGGCCCCCATCTCATCAAGACCACTCATGTGCATGTTGAGACCTCGACTACCGATCGCGTCTCCGCCGGGCAACGCAACGCTTGCCCGATGGCACCGGGCCACCAATGGGCCCAAAACGCTGATCGACGCTCGTAGGCGCCTGACCAGTTCGTAGGGCGCCTCATGGCCGAGTTGTGCGGGCACTTCCACAATCACGGTCAGGCTGGGTTTGGCAGCCGCGAAGTCACCTGACTCTTCGGGAGCGATGCTCACGCGACAGCCCAACTGCTCCAGGAGTTGGCCCATGACGGTGACATCCAAAATGTCGGGCACATTGCGAATGGTTGATCGTCCTGGGGCCAACAGAGTCGCAGCCATGAGCTTCAATGCTGAGTTCTTCGCACCGCCCACTTCGACGGCACCGGACAGCGGCGCCGTGAACGGACCTTGCGAATGCACCCGGAAACTGCTCACCCTCCGACTCTAGTCGTGGCTGAGGCACTCCCGGACAAACACTGGTCAATCTGGCCAGTAGGCTGCCAAGCATGGTCAATCTCACCCGCATCTACACCCGCACCGGAGACGGTGGACGCACCCGCCTTGGCGACATGAGCGAGACCAGCAAGGTCGACCCAAGACTCGAGGCCTATGCGACCGTTGATGAGACAAACGCCCAGATCGGTGTCGTGCTCGCAACCACAGATCTTGACCCCTCGGTCAACAAGGTGCTCTTGCACATCCAAAACGATCTCTTCGATGTTGGCGCCGACTTGGCCACACCCGTCGTACCAAACCCGGAGTATCCCCAACTGCGCATCGAGCAGTACTACATCGACAAGCTTGAAAGCTGGTGCGATGAGTACAACGAGGCCTTGCCGAAGTTGCGTTCCTTCATCCTCAACGGCGGCACCCCGGCAGCCGCGCAATTGCACGTCGCTCGGGTGATCGCGCGAAGGGCAGAGCGGGCCGCGTGGCTCGCTCATGTTGATCACGCTGAGACGATGAACGACCTGGCAATCAAATATCTCAATCGTCTCTCAGACCTGCTGTTCATCTTGGCTCGGCATGCCAATCGAGAGCAGGGCGACATCTTGTGGGTTCCGGGCGGTGAGCGCGATCAAATCCTCGACTAGCCACCCGGGCTGATTGGGGTCAGATCCAGGCGACCCTTGACTGCCGAGGGTTCAAGGCTGGCGAGACTCAATGTTGGCGAGGCGTGCCTGGCGGACCCGCTTCCAACCAAGATGAAAAGCCGGTCAACGAGTTGGCGCTCATCGCAAACTCGAGTTCGGTTTTAACTGACCTGCACTTGACCACGACACTGTCTGCATAGAGGGCTTCGAGCTCAAGGCCTCGGGGGTCGCGCTGTCCAGCAATCGCCAGCTCATGTCGGAGCCACTTGCGTTTGGGTCGGGGATCAGCAGAAAAGACCGGAAACCACTCCAAGCACTCCCCCTGACATCGTCCGAGACCCAAGTGCCAGCCTCTCTCCGCAGACGACCCTTCACGCCGCATTGCGAGTTCGAAGGTGCCGCCCTTGCGGGCGATCAAACGGCGTCTGAAGATCAGATAGAGACCACACAGCATGAGGGCAGCCAAGAGCGCAGCAAGAGCACCGAAGAACCACTCCAATGCCATCGTCATAGGTCCACTGCTCTCCCATCAATCCAGTTGTCAGGATAGATACCAAACGGCCAGCCGCCAAACCAGCTTGCCTGTCGCAAGCGGTCGGGACGACCGGCCGTTTTGGTCAGCTATTGCTCAGTTGGCTCGCTCTGCTGCTCGGATCCGTGCTTCGGCACGGCGTACGGCGGCTTCGGCATGGTCGTCACTGCCACCGGCATCTTGAGCTCTGGCCAACTCCTGGCGAGCCTGCTCAAGATCGATGTCGTGGGCCATCTCAGCATTGTCGGACAGGATCGACACCCGATTGTTGGCCACCGAGATGAAGCCTGAGTCGACTGCAGCGACCCAGGTCTCGTCGTCAGTGGTCAAGACATCCACCACTCCGTCGACCAAGATCGACAGCACCGGGGCGTGGTTGGGCATGATGCCAACGTCGCCCTCAGTGGTGCGAGCAATCACTCGCTGAGCCTGCCCAGACCAGACCAGTCGGTCGGCCGCGACCAACTCCACATTGAGTACGTCGTCACTCATCAGGCCTGGCCCGTCTGCTCCTGGATTTCCTTCCACTTCTTCTCGACGTCATCGAGACCGCCGCACATGAAGAAGGCCTGCTCGGCCACGTGGTCGTACTCACCGTCTGCGATCTTGTTGAAGGCCTCGATGGTGTCCTTGACCGGAACGGTCGAACCTTCGATGCCGGTGAACTGCTTGGCAACATAGGTGTTCTGGCTCAGGAAGCGCTGGATGCGGCGAGCACGAGACACGATGATCTTGTCCTCTTCGGAGAGCTCGTCGACACCGAGGATTGCGATGATGTCTTGGAGTTCCTTGTTGCGCTGAAGGATCTGCTTGATCCGGATTGCGCACTCGTAGTGATCCTTGCCGATGTACTGCGGGTCGAGGATCCGCGAGGTGGAGGTCAGCGGGTCCACGGCCGGGTAGATGCCGAGCGAGGCAATCTCACGCGACAACTCCGTGGTGGCATCCAAGTGGGCGAAGGTGGTCGCCGGCGCCGGGTCGGTGTAGTCATCGGCCGGCACATAGATCGCCTGCATCGAGGTGATCGAGTGACCACGGGTCGAGGTGATCCGCTCTTGGAGCACACCCATCTCGTCAGCCAGGTTGGGCTGGTAGCCCACCGCTGAAGGCATCCGACCCAACAGGGTGGACACTTCAGAGCCAGCCTGGGTGAAGCGGAAGATGTTGTCGATGAAGAGCAGCACGTCCTGCTTCTGCACATCACGGAAGTATTCCGCCATGGTCAGTGCCGACAAGGCCACGCGCAGACGGGTGCCGGGCGGCTCATCCATCTGACCGAAAACGAGCGCGGTCTGGCCGATCACACCGGCCTCTTCCATTTCGACGATCAAGTCGTTGCCCTCGCGGGTGCGCTCGCCAACACCGGCGAACACCGACACGCCACCGTGGTCCTTTGCCACCCGGGCGATCATCTCCTGGATGAGCACGGTCTTGCCCACACCGGCGCCACCGAACAGGCCGATCTTGCCGCCTTGCACGTAGGGGGTGAGCAGGTCGATGACCTTGATGCCGGTCTCGAACATCTGAGTCTTGGACTCAAGCTGGTCGAAGGCCGGCGCCTTGCGGTGGATGCCCCAGCGCTCGTTGACTTCGTATTTCTCGCCCTCTTCGAGGTTGAGGCACTCACCGAGTGCGTTGAAGACGTGGCCCTTGGTGATGTCGCCAACTGGGACGCTGATCGGACCACCGGTGTCACTGACCTGCGCGCCACGGACGAGTCCGTCGGTGGGCTGCAGCGAAATGGCGCGGACCATGCCGTCGCCAATGTGCTGGGCAACTTCAAGGGAGAGGACCTTGGCCTCACCCTCTAGCTCGAGATTGACCTCGAGCTTGTTGTAGATGTCGGGCATCGAGTCGGTCGGGAACTCCACGTCCACGACCGGGCCGATCACCCGGGCGATGCGGCCGGTGCCACCGGCCTTGTTCTCGGTGCTTTCCTCAACAGTGGCAGTCATTTCTCTCACTCACTTATTCGCTGGCTGCGGTGGCGTCGGCAAGCGCGTTCACGCCACCCACGATTTCGCTGATTTCTTGGGTGATGCCAGCCTGGCGTGCCTGGTTGGCGATACGGGTGAATTTCTTGATGAGCTCTTCGGCATTGTCCGTCGCGGACTTCATCGCCTTCTGACGAGCAGCGAGCTCCGATGCTGCTGCTTGCAGGAGTGCGAAGAAGACCCGGCTCTGCACATACTTCGGCAGGAGCGAGTCCAGTACCTCGGCTGCTGACGGCTCGAACTCATAGAGCGGCAGCACGTCTTCGGGAGCGGGCGGCGAATCGTCTTCCACAACCTCAAGTGGTAGCAGACGCAAGGCAACCGGCTCCTGCACGAGCATCGACTTGAAGCGCGTGTAGACAACATGCACTTCGTGGGTCGCGTGCTCGTGCTCGCCCTCTTCGGCCACAAAGGCCTCGATGAGGGTGTCAGCCATTTCGCGGGCTACGTCGAAGTTGGGTTGGTCAGAATGACCCGCCCAAGTCTTGACGATCACGCGATTGCGGAACTTGAAATATGACTCGGCCTTGCGACCGGAGACATACAGGCTGACCTCAGTCTTGCCTTCGTCACGAAGGCGCTCGATCAACCGCTCGGTCTCCTTGATCACGCTGGAGGAATAGGCTCCAGCCAACCCGCGATCGCTGGCGACCAGCAAGATCGAGGCGTGGTTGGACTTCTCTGGCTCGGTGATCAGGGCATGGTCGACATTGGAGTAGGACGCCACCGCCGACACCGCGCGGGTCAACTCGCGGGCATAAGGCGCTGCCGCCTGAGCCCGCTGCTGAGCCTTGATGATCCGCGAGGCGGCGATGAGCTCCATGGCGCGCGTGATCTTCTTGGTCGACTCGGTCGACTTGATCCGTGCGCGATATTCACGCAGTGATGCAGCCATCGGTGCTCACCTCCCCTTCGATCATTTGCTTTGCGAACAACTCAGATCAGCCCCGCTTCTGGATCTTGATCTGCTCTTGTTCGACCTCGTCGTCCTCGAGAGCTTCAGCCTTTGCCTCGGTGCCCGGCTTGATGGACTTGCCATCAGAGGTCTCGAACTGATCCAGGAAGCTGTCGTATGCAGCCTCGAGGCCGGCCTCATCCTCGAACTTCTCGGTCTCACGGATGCCAGCCAAGATGCCAGCGTGAGAGCGGCGTAGGTAGTCGAGGAATTCATGCTCAAAGCGGAGCACATCGTCGGTGGGCACGCGATCAAGGCGACCGGTGGTGCCCAACCACAGCGAGCAGACCATCTCATCGAGCGGATACGGCGAATAGGCAGGCTGCTTGAGCAGTGCCATCAGACGGGAGCCACGATCCAACTGCTGACGCGAAGCAGCATCCAGATCGGAGGCGAACATCGCGAAGGCCTCCATGGCACGGAACTGCGCCAGGTCAACCTTGAGAGAACCAGTCACTGCCTTCATGGCCTTGGTCATGGCCGCGCCACCAACACGCGACACCGACACGCCCACGTCAATGGCGGGGCGCTGGTTGGCCGCGAACAGATCCGACTGCAAGAAGATCTGGCCGTCGGTGATCGAGATGACATTGGTCGGGATATAGGCCGACACGTCGTTGGCCTTGGTCTCGATGATCGGCAGCCCGGTCATCGAGCCGTGACCGATGTCATCGGAGAGCTTGGCGCAACGCTCGAGCAGACGGCTGTGCAAGTAGAAGACATCGCCTGGGTAGGCCTCGCGACCCGGTGGGCGACGCAGCAGCAAAGACACCGCGCGATAGGCCTCGGCCTGCTTGGTGAGGTCGTCAAAGACGATCAAGACATGCTTGCCGTCGTACATCCAGTGCTGGCCGATTGCCGAGCCGGTGTAGGGGGCGAGGTACTTGAAGCCGGCGCTGTCAGAGGCAGGCGCCGCGACGATCGTGGTGTATTCGAGGGCGCCGGACTCTTCGAGAGCGCCGCGCACAGCAGCGATCGTGGAGCCCTTCTGACCGATCGCGACATAGATGCAGCGCACCTGCTTGTCCGGGTCACCGGAGTCCCAGTTCTGCTTCTGGTTGATGATCGTGTCGATCGCGATGGTGGTCTTGCCGGTGGCGCGGTCACCAATGATCAACTGGCGCTGGCCGCGACCGATCGGGGTCATCGAGTCGATGGCCTTGATCCCGGTTGCCAGCGGCTCGTGCACCGACTTGCGCTGCATCACCGTGGGGGCCTGGAGTTCGAGAGCACGACGATCGGTCGACTCGATCTCGCCGAGACCGTCGATCGGCTTGCCGAGGGGGTCAACGACGCGCCCCATGAAGCCATCACCCACGGGCACCGACAGGATCTGTCCGGTACGGCGCACCGACTGACCCTCTTCGATACCTTCGAAGTCGCCGAGGATCACGACGCCGATTTCGCGGGTGTCCAGGTTGAGGGCGATACCGAGGGTGCCGTCTTCAAACTCGAGCAACTCGTTGGCCATGGCCGAAGGCAGACCAGCGACGCGGGCGATGCCGTCGCCAGCCTCAGCAACCGTGCCGACTTCTTCCTTGCTCGCCGCTTCGGGCTTGTAGTCAGCCACGAAGCGCTGGAGCGCGTCCCGGATCTCCTCCGGGCGGATCGAAAGCTCCGTCATTACCTGATCCCTACTCTCTACTTCCTTGAAAAGTTCTGCCTGATTGATGTCGGCTCAGCCGACGAGTTTTCTGTGTGCATCTTCGAGCCGTGAAGACACGGTGCCGTCGATGACGTCGTCGCCGATTTCGACGCGCATGCCGCCGAGAATCTGAGGATCAACGATCACATCGAGATGGATGTCTTGGCCGTACTGCGTGCGCAGCGCTTCGTTGAGCCTGGTCAACTCACCATCAGCAAGGGGCCTGGCGACGCGTACCTTGGCCACGCCTTGGCCCTTAACGGAAGCCGCGACCAATTGATACGCATTCAAGGCAGCACCGACTGTGCGATAGCTACCGGAGGTGGCCTGCTGAGCCAGACGCACCGTTGCGGGCATCGCCTTGCCCTCCAGCAGGTCACGCAGCAACGCCGCCTTGTCTGCAGCTGAGCGCACTGGATCCGAAAGCGCTCCACGCAGGTCGTCGTTGTGCTCGACAAGTTGGGACACTTCGAAGAGCTCAGTGGCCAAACGGTCACCTTCACTTGGTGACTTGGCGATCGCAATCACGCCAAGTTGCTCCAAGGCGTCGGCCAAATCGCGGGTACGAGTCCAGCGCCGCCCAACGGCTTCAGCCAAGAGATCAAGTGAGTCTGCGCTGACCTTGCCGTTGAAGAGCTCGCGGACCAACCCTTGCTTGGCCGCAGCCTCGGTGGACACGTCGGTCGCGACTCGGCGCAGGCTCGGCTCTTCACGAAGCACCGTAGCCAGCTTGAAGAGGTCGTCAGCCACTGCTGCCACCGAAGCTGCATCCACAGCGCCAAGCTTGTCGCTCAGCGCCGCGAATGCGTCTGCGGATGCACCACGAAATGACATCAGCTCTGTGCCCCTGACGCAGTTGCGTTGTCGTGGGCCTCAAGGTCAGCCAAGAAGCGGTCGACCACACGGGCCGAGCGCTCGTCATCGTCGAGGCTTTCGCCAACGATCCGGCCGGCCAATGAGGTGGCCAAACTGCCTACTTCGGCACGCAATGAGGTGACCGCCTGCTGGCGCTCTGCCTCGATCTGGGTCTTGCCGTGCTCGACAATCCGTGATGCCTCGGACTGAGCCTGCTCACGAGCCTCAGCAACGATCGCGTCACCCTGCTCACGAGCTTCATCTCGGATCCGAGCAGCCTCATGGCGTGCTTCGCTCAGCTGTTGCTCGAGCACGGCCAGTTTGGCGTCAACCTCGGCCTGCTTGGTCGCGGCAGCCTGAAGGCCACCCTCGATCGCCGCAGTGCGCTCGGCGTGGATCTCTTCGAACGCGGGCACGAACCACTTCTTGAATGCGAAGTAGAGCACCCCGAAGAACACCACTGCGAGAACGATCTCGACCGGGTGCGGGATCAGCGGATTGAGCTTCTCCCCACCTGAAAGAGGTACTACGTACATGTGATCGATCCTTCGTCAGTAGTGGATCAGAGTGCGAAGGCCAGACCGATGCCGATGATCGCGAGAGCTTCAGCAAGGGCGAAGCCGATGAATGCGATCACCTGGAGGCGACCTTGTGCCTCAGGCTGGCGAGCGGTGCCTTGGATGTATGCGGCGAAGATGAGGCCGATGCCCACACCTGGGCCAATCGCGGCCAGGCCGTAGCCGACCATGTTCATGTTGCCGGAGACAGCAAGCGTGATCAGGTTGAGGGCGAAGTGGATGAGTTCCACGATGGATCCTTTCGGGTTTTGTTATTGCGTTATGAAGTTGTGTGGTCAGACTCAGTGCTCGTCGGCGACGGCACTGGAGATGTAGAGGGCAGTCAAGATGGTGAAGACGAAGGCCTGCAGGAAGTAGACCAACAACTCCAGTCCTGAGATCAAGAAGAACATGATCAAGGCCACGACACCGCCGGGCTTTGCAATCAGGCCTTCACCATGAAGGAGCAGGAATTCGCCACCCAAGGCGAAGAGCAGGAGCAGGAGGTGTCCGGCGAAAAGGTTGGCAAACAAACGGAGCATCAGCGTGACCGGACGCACGATGATGTTGGACAAGAACTCGAGCGGGATCAAGAGCACCAGCATGGCTGATGGCACCCCACTGGGGACGGTCTGGAGCTTGAGATAGCCAAAGAAGCCGTGCTTCTTGATGCCTGCTCCGTTGTAGACCAGCCAAGCGATGATCGCCAGACCCATCGGATAGCCAATTCGCGACATGGTCGGGAACTGCAACATCGGAATGACGCCGAAGTAGTTGTTGACCACGATGAAGAAGAACAAGGTGCACAGCAGCGGCACGAAGCGCATGAAGTCGTGGCTGCCGATCACATCACGGCCGAGAGTATTGCGAACGAAGTTGTAGCTCGTCTCACCGACGAACTGCAGCTTGCCGGGCACCATCGCGCGCTTGGCGGTAGCAGCGCGGAAAAACACGAGCACAACCACGACTGAGATCAAAGCCAGCAACATCGGCTTGGTGGCGCCCCAGAACATTGGCTGCCCGAGGAACTCCCAGGAACTTCCGCCTCCGACAGGAGGAAGATTGAAGTCGCCCGGTCCTGGCGGAGTGAAGGTCTCACTCCGGATGATCAGCGATGCCAACCCGCTCACTGGTTCTCCTGTCGTTCTTCTTGCTTGTCCGTCATTCCTGCACGCTTCCCCGACTCAGTCCGCGACATCCGGACGATGGTCAGGTAAATGCCCAGCGCAGCACCGAAGACGATCCCGATGCCTACGACATATGTGGTCCCGAGCCACTGATCGAGCAACCATCCCCCGAAACCGTAGAGGGCTACACCGGCGATCAGATGACTGACCACGATCCAGGGATCGCCGCCCGGTGATGGGGCTGGGTCCTTCCGCATTGCATTGCGCACAATAGCAGTCCGTTCGGGTCACGGCGTACCCCCGGTCCCGGTCTGGGACAGGTCTGACACCTTGGTAACAGGAAGGTCAAGAGCAGTCGGCGCAAAGGCAGGGATTCGCGACCTGAGCGACACCGTGATCAAGGCCACTGTGCAGGCAAGTGCAACCGCGATCAGGGTCGCGCCGAGCCAGCTGGGATCCACGCGTCCGTGCAGCCAATCACTGGCCGCCAGGCGCTGAAGCATCACCACCAAGACCACCATCTGCAAGACATATGTCATCAGCCCCACCAGCAAAGTGGCAGGGGGACTGACCCGGCTGACCATTGTGACTGCGGCAAGTCCTGGCCCAAAGACGACGACGAGGATCGTGCCTGCCATCAGGACGGCATTGAGCGCCTCTGAGCCAGCCGAAACGAGCGCGATCAGGGCCATTGCAGAGCAGACCGCGATGGTCGTGAACAAGGTGAACTTGATCGCTTTGACACAGACACTCGTGGCAACATCTGCACGCCCTCCATGGGGCTGGACAGTGGTGCTGGTCGTCATTTGGGCGGCCTTGTTGGTTCGGTGTCAGAGGCTCTGAGGGAGCTTGTGAAAACTAGCACAAAGTCAGCTGGTCAAGCCAATCGTGAACTAGCGAGACTGATCACGCACGCGTTGCGGATCGACAATCTCAGCTTCGACCTCCGCTGGCCCATCGAGCGTCTTCGACTCCAGTCTGGGCAGCAAGAACGTGAGGGCGACATTGATCAAGAAGACCAGTAGCACCGCCCCCCACACCATGGGCCCGGAATACAAGCTCAAGAGCACCGCGCCAAAGGCGATCAGCCCCGACCAAAGCCAGATGATCAAGACCGCTCGTCTTTGCGAGTGACCGATCTCAAGGAGTCGGTGATGTAGATGCTCCTTGTCGGGGTGATAGAAGGGCAGGCCCCTTCGGGTACGGCGTACGACGGCCAACACCAGATCGGATAGTGGCACCACCAAGATCGCCGCCGGCAACAGGATCGGGATCAAGGTGGCCAGCAAGGGCAGACCACTCGTGCCGCTGGAGACCTGCACCACGGAGAACTGCCCGGTCAAGGTCAATGCTGATCCCGAAAGCACCAGACCTAGAAGCATCGAGCCCGAGTCACCCATGAAGATCCGGGCCGGAAAGAAGTTGTGCGGCAAGAAACCCGCACAAGCACCCCCCATCGCCGCGCAGAGCAGAGCCGGAGTGAGGGCGAGCGTCTCGCCATTTATCGACGCGAGGCGATAGGCAAACAAGAAGAACGCGACCGACCCAATCAACACCACGCCCGCCGCAAGACCATCCAGCCCATCGACGAAGTTGACTGCGTTGACCGTGCCGACCACCATCAACATCGTCAACAGCACCGCCTGCGTGGGGTCGAGCACGAACTGACCCACCCACGGCAGGCTGACCGACGAGAATTGCACGCCATTGAGCACCATGAATGCCGCTGCCACGATCTGACCGCCGAGTTTGGTGAGTGCGTCCAGCTCGATCAGGTCGTCAACGACTCCAACGACGCAGATCATGGCCCCCGCGATCAACACAACTCCCGAGTCGTGGAAGACAGCCGATTGGGCTTTGCTCAAGAAGGGCAGGTGATGTCCGAGCAAGACGCCCGCCCCCAGACCACCGAGCATGGCCACGCCACCGAAATACGGGATCGGGATCGAGTGCACATCGCGATCTCGCACCGGAGCGACCGCCCCCAAACGAGAAGCGAGCTCGCGGGCAAAGACACACAACAGGTAGCTGACCACAGCAGCCACCAGGAAGATCAGGAAGTACTCACGCATCTGGAGGCAACAGCTCCGTGTCGACTCCATGCTCATCGAGCCAGGTCTTCAACTCCGCTTCACTCAAGGCGCCTTGACGCAAGATCTGTGGCTCGTCGGTGGTGCAGTCCAAGATCGTGGAAGCCAATCCACCAGAACTAGCGCCTGCATCTAGATAGACGGCGACGCTCTCTCCCAGCATGGCTTCGGCTTGATCCGCCGTCTGGGCCGCATCCTCACCTGAAATATTCGCCGAGGAGACTGCCATCGGCCCAACTCTGCTCAACAACTCCAGGGTGAACTCATGGTCAGGCATCCGCACCGCCACGGTGCCCATGGTGTCGCCCAAATCCCAGTGCAGGGAGGTCTGTTGGTGTACGACAACCGTCAACGGGCCCGGCCAGAACTCCTTGGTCAACTCCAGGACCCATGCAGGCAGCTGATCTCCGAGCGCCTCCAAGGTGATCGGCGAAGACACCAGCACCGGCGGCGGCATCTCTCGGCCCCGACCTTTTGCGGCCAGCAATCTGGCCACAGCTTCGGGGCTGAATGCATCTGCACCAATGCCGTAGACGGTGTCGGTGGGGAGCACCAACAACTCGCCCTCACGAGCGGCATTTGCGGCGGCGACCAAGGCCCCCTCTTCCTGCTCGGGGTCGGTCACATCAAAGCGCTGGCTCACAGGGTCATCGTGCCAGTCGCGCGGTGACAAATCGCGGGCGACCTGCCAGGTCGAGATGATCTCGCACCTGATCCCATCGACCAGTCTGCGCAAAGATCGCCGGAGCGAGGTCGCCTTGCAGGTCTGCGTGCTCGGCGCCGAGCCAGCCCCCGGGGCGCAATAGTTTGGCAGCGCGACGCTCCAGAGCCCGCATCGCCTCCAGTCCGTCGTCACCGGAAAACAAGGCCACGGCCGGGTCATGTCGGCGGGCTTCTTCATCGACGCCATCAAAAGCAGTCAACGGCACGTACGGCGGATTGCAGACGACTACATCAACCTGGCCATCCAGATGGGCCAGCGTTTCGGACAGGTCGCCCTGGTGCACGATCACGCTAGTGTCAGCGAGATTGCGCTGACACCACGAGAAGGCCTCCAAGTCGAGTTCGACCGCGTGGATCTCTGCTCCAGGCAGTTCATCAGCGATCGCCTTGGCGATCGCACCAGATCCAGAGCAGAGGTCCACCACCATCGGTGAATCACACTCGGCAGCCCGCTCGATCGCCCAGCCGGCCAGGAGCTCGGTCTCGGGGCGTGGGACAAACACCCCAGGCCCGACAGCGACGCTGATCTGGCGGAAGTGAGCCACCCCAGTCAGATGCTGCAAAGGCACCCGGGCACATCGATCTGAGATCAGCTCGTCAAAGACCACCCGATCCTCATCACCGACCTCGTCGACCAGGGCCAACTGCCCCAGGGGTACGCCGAGCACGTGCGCGAGCAGCGCCCGTGCGTCGTACTCTGGCGAGGCGACCGCGGCTTGGCGCAATCGGCTCGCAGCCTGCCTGATCAGCTGTCTCGGGTCACTCATCCGCGAGCGCAGCCAGCCTGGCCTCGGTGTCGGTGGAGACGCAGGAGTCGATGACGGCTTGGAGATCACCATCCAGCACACGGTCAAGGTCATAGGACTTGTAGCCGGTGCGATGATCAGAGATGCGGTTCTCTGGGAAGTTGTAGGTGCGGATCCGCTCCGAACGGTCAACCGTGCGCACTTGGGAGCGGCGAGCATCCGAGGCCTCGGCACTTGCTTCTTCTTCGGCTGCTGCGAGCAGGCGAGCTCTAAGGATCCGCATCGCTTGGTCTCTGTTTTGCAGCTGCGACTTCTCGTTTTGACAACTCACCACGATGCCTGTGGGCACGTGCGTGATCCTGACGGCTGAGTCGGTGGTGTTGACCGATTGTCCACCTGGGCCCGATGAGCGGAATACGTCGATGCGGAGGTCCTTCTCCTCGATCGAGATGTCGACCACTTCTGCCTCTGGCAACACCAACACCCCAGCAGCCGAGGTGTGCACCCGACCTTGGCTCTCAGTGACCGGCACTCGCTGCACACGGTGGACGCCCCCTTCGTATTTCAGCAAGGCAAAGGGGGCCTCACCTGGCTCAGGAGTCCCCTTGGCCTTAACCGCAATCGTCACGGACTTGTAGCCGCCCAGATCTGACTCCGTCGAGTCGAGCACCTGCATCGACCAGCCCTTGGTCTCTGCATAGCGTGAATACATCCGCATGAGGTCACCTGCGAAGAGAGCCGACTCTTCGCCGCCTTCGCCTGACTTGATCTCCAACAAGACATCCTTGCCATCATTGGGGTCTCGAGGGATCAGCAATGACTGCAATCTCTCCGCGGCCGTCTCCAAGCGCGCGGCCAACTCTTCGGCCTCTTCAGCAAACGATTGGTCTTCTGCGGCCAACTCCTTAGCGGCATCGAGATCTTCGCTCAGGGTCTGCCATTCGTCATGGGCCTTGGCGATCGCGGTGAGCTCTGCATAGCGCTGCCCCAGTCGCCTGGCTTGTGTGGGATCGGCATGTACGGCGGGATCCGCCAACTGATGCTCAATCTCCTTGTGCTCGGCCAGGAGTGGCGCTGCGCTCTCAAACAATCCTCTGCTCCTCGTCCTGGCCGATCCGCCGTACTCAATCACCATGCGAGCTGAGCGCATGGAACCAAAAGACGCCGGCCCCCATGACGAGGACCGGCGCCGAAAGCTTGGCTACTTCTTGCCCGACTTCTTGTAGCGGGCCTCGAAGCGCGCCACTCGACCACCGGTGTCAAGGATCTTCTGCTTGCCGGTGTAGAAGGGATGGCAGTTGGAGCAGACCTCAGAACGGATCGTGCCCTCAGTCTTGGTGCTGCGCGTCGTGAAGGTGTTGCCGCAGGTGCAGCTCACCTGAGTTTCGACGTACTCGGGGTGGATGTCTTTTTGCATGGTTTCCTCTCGGTTTTTGCCACCGGGTCGACCGCGCGAGCGCGCGTGAGTCGTGAACCGGAAGCCCGACCTCACAGTGTGCCACCTCAAGGCAAGCAAGCGTTAATTGGGTGAACGCATGTGGGGCACACGCGACGCGACAGTCAACGACCGCGCTGGATCAGGCGCGACCGCGAGCAAGCACAGCCGAAACTCGTGAGGCCAACTCGCGGGGGCTGAAGGGCTTGACGATGTAGTCGTCGGCACCCGCGGCCAGGCCCTGCTCGATGTCGGACTCTTGGGCCCGAGCGGTGAGCATGATGATCGGCAAGTCATCCATCACGTTGTTGGCGCGCAAGGCTCTTGCAGCGTCAAGGCCACTCATGCCAGGCATCATCACGTCAAGGATGACCAGATCTGGTTTGTCTGAGGTGCAGGCCTCAACGGCGGCCGCACCATCACCGACCGGAACCACCTCGTGTCCGCCGTGCCGTAGCTTGAAAACCACGAGTTCGCGGATGTCAGCGTCGTCGTCCGCGATGACGATGCGAGCCATGTAGAAATCCCTCCGAAGCTATCTGCGTGGCGCAGGTCACGCCCGTCAGGCCAGCATAGCCAAGGGAAGTCCCATCTGTCGCCGATCTGGGTCTAGTCCGGCGAATATTTGTTTACAGATCAGTCGTCGTTGCCATTGAAGGTCGGCGTCGTCTTCTGTACCTGCATCAAGAACTCCAGGTTGCTCTGCGACTTCTTTAGGCGCTCCAACAACAACTCCAGGGCCTGTTGACCGTCGAGCGCTGACAGCACCCGACGCAACTTCCAGACGATCTGGAGCTCTTCCTTGCTCATCAGCAGCTCTTCACGACGCGTCCCGGACTGCACTGCGTCGATGGCCGGGAAGATTCGCTTGTCCGCAAAGTCACGTCGCAGGCGGATCTCCATATTGCCGGTGCCCTTGAACTCTTCGAAGATGACCTCGTCCATCTTCGAGCCGCTCTCGATCAGAGCCGTGGCCAAGATGGTCAGCGAGCCGCCATCTTCGATATTGCGGGCAGCACCGAAGAATCTCTTGGGCGGATAGAGCGCCGCGGAGTCCACGCCACCGGAAAGGATCCGGCCGCTGGCAGGGGCCGCGAGGTTGTAGGCACGCCCCAGTCTGGTGATGCCATCGAGAAGCACAACGACATCGTGACCCAACTCGACCAGACGCTTGGCGCGTTCGATGGCAAGCTCGGACACGATGGTGTGATCGCTAGCCGGGCGGTCAAAGGTCGAGGAGATCACCTCTCCCTTGACCGAGCGCTGGAAGTCTGTGACTTCTTCAGGACGCTCATCGACCAGCACCACCATCAGGTGCACTTCGGGGTTGTTGGTCGTGATCGAGTTGGCGATCGACTGCATGATCATCGTCTTGCCTGCCTTGGCCGGCGAAACGATCAGGCCACGCTGGCCCTTGCCGATTGGGGCAGCGATGTCGATCACGCGACCAATCATGTTGGTCGAGGTCGTCTCCAGGCGCAGCCGCTCCGAAGGGTAGAGCGGGGTGAGCTTGTTGAACTCAACCCGGCCCTTGGCCGCCTCCGGGTCTGCACCATTGACGGAATCAATCCGCACCAGGGGATTGAACTTCTCCTTGCGCTCACCCTCGCGAGGTTGGCGCACCTGTCCGGTGATCGCGTCTCCTCGGCGTAGGCCATATTTGCGGGCCATCGACATCGAGACGTAGACGTCGTCACTGCCAGGCAGATAGCCGCTGGTGCGCACGAATGCGTAGTTGTCCATCAAGTCGAGGATGCCCGCGCAGGGGGTCAGGACATCATCTTCAAGGACCTGCAGGTCGGGCTCATTGCGGTTGCCACGCTGATTGCCGCCGCCTTGACGATCACGACGGTTGCGGTTGCGATTGCGATTGCGATTGCGATTGCCGCCCTGATCGTCATTGCGATTGCGGTTGTCCTGGCCACCCTGACGATCCTGGCCACCCTGACGATCCTGCTTGCCCTGCTGGTCACCTTGGTTTTGTTGCTTGTTACGGCGCTCCTGACCCTGATTGTCTTGGTCACGACCACCCTGGCGGCCTTGCTGGCCTTGACCTTCGGAGTTCTTCTTCTCCGAAGAGTCCTTGCGGTTGTCAGGATTGGGCGAGTCGCCCTTGGCGGACGAGTCTCCCCGAGATGCTTCGCGCGGAGTTGACTCGCCGGATTTTGCAGCGGGCTTCGCCTGCTCGCTGCTCGTGGACTCCGTTCCCTTGGGCGCGTCGTCCTTCTTTGTCTTTGCCTGGCCGCCGCCTTGGGCGGCCTTGATGGCGGACACGAGGTCAGCCTTCTTCATTCCAGAAGTCTTGATCCCTAGACCGCCAGCGATCTG
>WBZL01000437.1_pt3 | contig 30359 bp, 24 predicted proteins | sample 5204291 | NCBI WGS metagenome assembly WBZL01 (sample SAMN12344345, study PRJNA552823) | activated sludge metagenome | biome: Activated sludge suspended growth; feature: Nitrification reactor; material: Wastewater; isolation source: activated sludge from nitrification reactor of wastewater...
CGAACAACCCGTTAAAAAACTCCTCCCTTTCTTCTTTCGTGCAGTCGTCGCGGAGCACAAAGAAATTGTGATCCGACTTTACATCGCTCAGGAAATGGTACACCCCGTTGTCATTCCTCAGAAAACAGGCGCCTTTCAATTCGCCGTTCGAATAGTACTGGTAGACGGCCGAAGTCCCTTCGAATTTTTCAGCCAGTTGCTTCAAAAAACGGGGTGACTGGAAAACGGACCGGTAAAGGCTTCTGTGCCACAGCAACACGTACAGGCACCAGAACCCTTCCTCCATTGCATTAAATTCCAATAAAGGATCCATGTTAAAATGTCAGATTGGATGAGAGAAAATAAATACTATCGCGTTTGTTTGTTTTCTCATATTTGTGGTCTTTCAGGCAAAAATCTGGAACAACTCGCCTAACATAAATTCAGCCGCCATGGATACAATAATCTGAAAATTGAATCGCTTGACCCGGTGCATCATAGGTTTGATCTTCTCCCGGATCAGCCGGAGCAGCGCGGGGTTATCCTTGACGCTCTTCTGCAATTTTGCCTTGATGATGAACGGCAGATTCCAGTTGCTGGAAATAAAAATCCGGTTCAGTTCCTGTTCCCTGGTGGCGAAATTGTATTTGTAGATATCATCTCCGTCGCCGAAGTCGAAAACCGTCATTTCCTGCTTCTTCATCCATTCGGCGATGTGATGGATCAGTAATTTCCCGGGGCTGTAGGTCCTGTATTCCGCATCGTACGTCTGGGCATGGCCGATAAAGGATTTGCCCTGAATCAACCCGAAGTTATAGGCGATCCGCCTGTCTCCGATCCGGATGGAAAAGCGCGCCAGCACCCCGTCCTCCACCCAGGCTTTCAGGCAGCCTTTCAGGATTTGCCTGACCTCAAGGTTGGTGTATTTGGACGGTGTCGGGGTGTTTTCCCACCTGGCAATATGCATCTCGCAGAAGCCGTCGATCCATTCATCCAGTTCGGCGGCGCCGGTAAAACTTTCAAAAACGGCATTTTGCTGCCGGACGATCCGCCTGCACTGGTAACTGACCTCTTTGGAGTGGGTCAGGGTTTCGTACAATTCTTCGGGCGTATCCTTTTCGATGACCGGACAAACGGCGTACCTGGCGTTCACGCAGAACATATCGCTGGAATCCGCCTGTTTGGAAAAGATCTTGTAATATTTGGCCCAGACCGGTTTTTTATTCAGGACAAGGGTCCACCGTTCTTTTTTGACCTCGCGAAAGAAGGCTTCAAAAAAGCTTTCCACCTGCTCGCTCGTGCAGTTTTTACGGAGGATGAAGAAGTTGTGGTCTGCCTTTACATCCGTCAAAAAGCGATAGGTTGCGCCTTGCTTTCGGAAGAAGGCCAGGCCGATCAGTTCACCGCCTTCGCACGCCTGATAGATAGCCAACGAACTTCGAAACCTGTTGGCCAGGCTTTTCATGAGATTAGGCGATTGAAAAACGGAAGGATGCATACTGTTTTTCCAGAGTGCAACATACGTATTCCAGAATCCCCGGTCGGGGTAGGAATACACGATCTTGGCAGTCATTTTCGAGAAGTTTAGGTAAGGGTAATATGTTGTTTGTACGGGTAGACGGCAAAAAAGTTCTCTCTGAAAAAGCTGCTAATTTTCATTAGCACGGTCATAAAATAATTCCGTCGATCAAGTCGACGAATCCGATGAGTCCGGGAAGGAATATCTTAACGATTTTGTGGATGATCGAGGAATTGGACCGGATGAGTTTCCGCATCGTTTGATTTTTGCTGAGGTTTTTCCGCAAGTTCTTCTTTACTTTATTCTTGACAAAAAACAGGTAGTTGCGCTGACCGGAAATAAACACCCTGTTGAGAATCAGCTCTTTATTGGTGAATTCGTCTTTGTAGGATTCGGCGCCTTCCCCGAAGTCGAGGCAATTCAGCCCGCGCTCCGTCATCCATTCGCTGATGTACAGCAGCAAGGCTTTCCCGGGGCTGTATTTGCGGTATTCGGCATCGTAGGTCGTAGAATGGTGGATCAGCTTGTTGCCGTCAACCAGGCAGATGACGTACCCGATCCGCCGCCCGTCGATCAAAACAGAAAACCGGGCAAGCGTCCCGTCCGTGATCCAGGCCTGAAGGCAGGACCTCAGGATTTCCCGGTTCTTTTCCATCAGGTATTTCGAGGGGTTGGGCGTTCCCTCCCAGCGTTTGATGTGCATTTCGCAAAAGCCTTGTATCCATTCCTCCAGGCATTCGTCTCCGGTGAGCACTTCAAAAACGGCGCCTTGCTGGTTGACCAGCCGGTTGACCCGGTACCGAAGCTCCCTGGATTGCTGAAAATGCTGATGCAACGCCTCGGGAGAAGCCTCTTCCAGCACTTTGCAAACGGTGTGGTCGGAGATCTCCCAAAGCAACCCGCTCGATTTGATCTCCTCCAGGAACTGATCCATATAGGGCGCCCAGGCCGGCTTGTTTTTCAGCATCAGGGTCCATTTTTCCCTTTTGACCACCCTGAAGAAACTCTGGAAGAAATGCTGCTTTTCCGTACACGATAGATTTTTGCGCAGGATAAAGTAATTGTGGTCCGCCTTGATGTCGCTCAACAATCGCCGGACACCCCGCTCGTTTCTCAACAGGATAGCCCCGATCAGTTTTTTGTTCATATAACACTGGAAGATCGCAAGCTCATCCTTAAAAATATCGGCAAGCCCCCGCAGGTTGTTAGGGGATATGAACGGTGACCGGACAACGGCATTTTCCCAAAGCTCAGAATAATCTTTCCAAAACTCCTGCCCGGGTAAGGTATACTGAATTTTAGTCGTCATTTTCGAGGATTGGGATGAATTCATAAATTAACGTACCGGAATTTCTTCCGCCGGCTGGTGGCAGACTGCATGCCATCCGTATAGAATCGAATACAATTTAATCCATTTTTCGAAATATTTGCCGCCGCTGATCTCGGAAGGCGCGCCGGCCAACATGGCCCTGATTTCAGGCGAAGGCATTTCCGCGGCATTCCACTCCCCGGAGATGGCCCGGTGGTACCGGCTGAAAAAAGCATCCACGGCATTGTCGTCCGCAAATTCCTTTTTCAGGTACTTGCGGGTCAGTACGCCGCCGGCCAGCATAGGCATCCGCCACGGTTCGTACACGTCGGCGGGGCTATACCCCTTGGTGGTCGGCAGGGTATACAGCAGCCGATCGGCATGGCGCAGGAACGTGGCGTAAAACAGCTGTCCCTTCATCCGCTTGCTCTTCATTTTCTCAAACAACCGGCTGTGCACCCCCGACCAGATGGTCTGATTGAGGGCTTTGAAAAAATGCAGGTTCAGATAAGGCGTCCTGTTGTTGAGAAAATGACTCTGCATGATCAGTTCCGGACCGAAGTATTTCCGGAATATCTCGCCGAATACAAAAATGTAAAAACGGTGGTTCGGATCCATGCCTTCCGATTGCCGGAGGTACGCTTCCAGATCGGCAATCAACGCGTCTGTTTCTTCGGCAAAAGTATCGCGGCCCCATATCGCCGCTTCAGCCCTCAGGATGTCCTTCCAGCTGTCATCCGGCGCTGAGAACACATCGATCAGCGGCCGGCTCATCATCACCCCCGGGATATGAAGCGCGCGGAACAGCTCACTGCCGAAATTGCCGGTGGCGATATACCGCGTTTTTTCCGACAAGGCCTCCGCCGCGTACCGGTAATGCGGTCGCCCGAGGTTGCCGTTGTATTCCGTCAGCCGCATGAAGTCTTCGGCGGAATCCAGGGCATGGCGATCCAGGTATTGCTCGTCCAGCGTTACCGGATGGTAGGGTATGCCCAGGCGCCGGCTCTGCTTTTCAGGGGTTGCGACATCCGGCGCGCCCGGCCGGCCGAAACTGTAGGTAAAAAAGGATTTCCCCGCCTTCCTGGCAGCAGCGGCCAGCGTACGGCCGTCGAAACCGCCCGTCAACGAAACGGCGAAAGGCTCCTTCGGGAAAAAAGCCCGGCACTCCTCCTGGAATAGTTCGGCCAGCTGCGCCAGACTGTCCCTGGAGGTATCTTCCGGCGCGCCGAAATAACGCTCCAAAGCAAAATGGCCTTCCGTTTCGGCCCGGTTGCCGGAAAGGTGGATATGCCGGTGAGCTTCCAGCAGCCCGATGCCATGCCACCAGGTCGACCCGAAAAAAGGATAATTGAAGAGCAACCGCTCCAGCAAATTCCGCTTGTCGCCCGGTTCGGCGCCCGTTCTGGACGCCAGAAACACGGACGAGGAACACAACGCGATCCCGTCCGGCGTCTTGTGGTAATAAACCGGGAATATGGCGCCGAATGAAGACCCGCAGCGCAACCCGTCGGGGGTCAGCCAAAACCAGTAGTAGTGGCCTTTTATCTGTTCAAAAAGCCGGTTCTCATCCGGCAAACCGTCCTCGCCGAGAATGCTCCGGCCGCTCACCACCGGGTCGCCCATCAGGATCAGCCGGCTCTTGTTCCCCGTTTCAAAGGAAATCAACTGCTGCTTCCCTTTATTGAGAAAAAGGGCGTTCGGCCGGATGAATGCTGGCCGGTCATGACCTTCATCCAGGATCACTTCAACGGTCTTCGGCTGGGCAAATGCCCTTTCCAGATAAAAAAACATCAGCTCCTTTTCAGCATTTTATTTTTGAAATGATTCACCATCCAGACGGCGTAATAGGGTTGGCGCCGGTAATGGCTGGCGATCTTGAAGTGAAATTTCTGGCGGCTCACCCAGACCGAATGCTCAAAGTCGGCCGGGATGCGCGGAATCCGGTCCATCTCCCGGGCTTCTCCCGTCAATTTGCCGGATGTGGTCGCCAGATAACCCGCGGACCGGGCGATCTTATGGGCTTCCATGCTGTTGTCGCCATGCGGCCAGCAGAGGAATTGGACCGGTTTCAGCAGGTTTTCTTCGATGATGGCCTTGGAATCGATAACCTCGTAGATCACCCGCTCCCGTGCGGCCTCTTCACGCTCCAGACCGGCGCAAAGCTTGCCCTCCATTTTATACCGCTTGTATACCTCCACCACCGCTTCTTCATAAGCCGGTCGCCGGGCAGGATCGGTCAGGTCGAAACCTGCTGCCACCGCCGCCGCCTCTTCCATGAATTCCGGACTGATCACCGCTTTGCGGGCAATCACCGCGGAGCTTTCCTTGAACAGCGGCGTACCCAGCGGCAAACGGCGTTCGAACAGCGCATCGGCCATATACCGGGGTTTGATCCCCGGGTTGGCATTCCAGATCGGATGCAACCCCTTGAATCCGCCGTAGTAAAACCCCGTCATCACCGGGGCAGAAATATATTTGGCATGGCTCATGGTGTGCGACTGGATGTCGACCACGCCCGAAGCCTGCATCTGTTTCAATTCCTCCCAGGTCAGGTAGCCGCGCGTTTCCAGGTCTTCTTCCCGGCATTTGCCGTTCCACACATCCTTGAGGGTCGGCCGCACCACCGGGCGGGGATCCACGCATTCCGGCGAAACGAAAAGCGTAAACCGCACCCCGTATTTTTCGGCCAGCGGCCAGGCGTAAACCCAGTTATCGAGGTAGCCGTCGTCAAACGTGAGGCATATTTCGCTGCCTTCGGGCCGGGCCTCACCCTGGCGAAAAGTCAGCCATTCGTCAAGGAAGATGGTCCGCAGGCCTTTCGATTCGAGGTACTTCAACTGGTCCTCGAATATCGAACTTTTTAAGGTCAAGCCGTTGAGCACCCATTCCGGCGACCGCTCCGGAGCGACGGAATGGTAGTAGAATACGGGCGGACTAAAGTTTTTCATAGATGGCGGTTATTTGGGAGAGGTGCGACGCAACCGAAAAACGGGCGCCCATCTCTGCGGACAGCTCATAGGCCTTGTCTGCCAGCTCGGGGTAGTGATCCAGGGCATGGAGAAACCGGCGTTCCACTCCGGGATAATCCGACGGGTCGCCCAGGTCGAAAGCGCCGTCGCCGCCGTGTATTTCCCGGAAGGCGGGGACGTTGCTGGTCAACACCGGCAAACCGGTCAGCAACGCTTCAGCCACTACATTGCCGAAGGATTCGTAGGCGCTGAGGAAAACGAAGAGGTCCATTTCGCCGTAAAAAACGTCGATATCGCTGACAAAGCCGTGGCAGGTGATCCGGTCGGCGTACGGACTCTCCGCGCACCGCCGGTCGATCTGCTCCTTCAGGGGGCCTGAGCCGGCGATGTGCAATTCCAGTTCGGGCCGGTCGGCTGCGGCTTTTTCAAACAGCCGGACGACCATATCCACGTTTTTGCCGGTTTGGAGCCGTCCGATATAAGCCATTTTCCTGAGCGCTTTCCTGCGGGAACGGCGGGCGATGAACCTGCCGGTATCGAATCCGTTGTAGACCTGCCGGGTATCCGCCAGGAACACCTTGTCCTGAAATACGGAGGCGCTGTAACCCGAATTGGCGACGAAGGTCACCTTGCGGAAAATCATCAACAGCCGGACGGCCCACCAGGAAGCCTTCAGATAGATCTTTTGAACCGGGGTTTTCCAGTAAATGGTGCCATGGATATGGTAAACCGGGTTGACGACGCCTGCCAGCAAGGTCAGCAGCAGGATGACCGGTCCGCCGTTGTTGAGGTGGAAGACCGCCTTGCGGTATTTCCGGCAGTATTTGAAATAGTTCAGATAAGCATTGCCCGGCTGGAGGCCGCCTTTGCCGACCAGGATCCGGTTCTCGTCAAAAACCCGGTTTTCGCGGGCCTTGATGCCGTAAACATACAACTTCCGCCCCGGGCCGAAATGGTCGATATAGTGCAGGATGCCCAGTTCCATGCCGCCGGGACCGAGATCCCAGATGACATAGTGCACCGGCGCTGATCCTTTATCCGTCGATTGCTTGTTCACCGTCATCTTTCGGGGTGTTCAGGGTAAGTTGATAAGACAGCGCCGCCAGGCTGAAGAAAGCGGCCTGTATGATGCCGGGGCCCGGAAACTGGTAATAGGAAAACTCCTGTTGCGAAGAAGAGTGAATGATAAACCATCCCATGAAAAATATGGGGCAGAGCAGCATCACATCCCGCATCAGGTGGTCCCTGGGCAGCGTCAGCCACCGCATCGCCTGTTTCAAAATGAAAAATCCGATGAAAATGGCCATCAGCAAGGCGCCGATGATGCCGGAATGCATCAGTATGTTCTGGTTGCCGACGTGAAAATCATCGGACTCCATAAAGCCGTTTGAAAATCCCCAGCCGGTCAGCTTCGATTGCGACCATTTTTTCATCACGCGGGGGCCCCGCTCGGTCAGCCGGATCAGTGTACCGTCAGCCGTGGCGTCGCCTTCCGCCAGCGCCTCCAGGGTCAGCATCCGCCTGACGGCATTGTTGACCTGCGTGCGGAGGATCGGAACAGACTGGGTGCCGATGATCGCAACGATCAGCAAGGCAAACATCGCCGAGAGGCGCTTTTTATCAAACTTGATGACCAATGCGAAGGACAGCGAAAGGATGAAGACCGAAAAGATCGTCCACCCCCGGGTTGCCGAAAGGAAGACGGAGGCGAAGTTGGCCCCCAGTACGGCGAACAGATAGATGTTCCTGAAAAAGAATTTTTTGATCGCCAGAAAATACAGCGCCCCGAAATAGGTTATGATGATCACGTTGTCATTGTAGAACCCGCGGTAGGTTTTCTCCGAGGAGACCTGAATGGCGAACCAAACCTTTTCCTTGATCCCGAAAACCTGCATAGGCGACCGGCCGAGCATGATCGTGAATAGCTGGGCGCCAAGCGTCACAAAAGCCATCGGAAACAGGTAAACGAACAGTTCCTTGTACTGTTCCACCTCCTTGAAAAGCCTTGGCACCGAATAGAAAAGCAGCAGCGGCGTCAGCCATTTGAGGATGCGGAACTGGACATTCAACTCCATTTCCACGCCCAGTACGTAGCCCTGCACGACCAGGAAGATGAGGTAGATCCCCATCACCATGAGCGGAGGCCAGTAGAAAGGCTGGTAATCCGCCTTGATCGCCCGGGCCTTGATCACGCTCAGGATGATGTACACCTGCCCCAGTTCGATAGGCGGCAAGCCCGGCAACAGGCTGATGACGGCCTCATACAACCCGAAAAAACCGAAAAAGCCGTCGGACAGCAGCAGAAAGTAGGCCATCCAGAAGGGCTCATCCTTGGGTTTTGCCCGGAAATAAGCCACCAGCGTCCCCATATGGAATACCCAACCGATGATCGGGGGCACATAGTAGACGGCGATAACGGCGCAAATGACCAGGCCGAAAAACTTGGCTAACTTCTCTATCATTTTTCAATCTATCACTTAAAATACGGGGCCTGAACAAGCATGCAGCGCTGAAAGGCTGCCATGCCCGACGGTCCTCAATGCGCTTTTACCTTGGTGCGCATGCCCATGGTTTCCGCGATGAAGGCCGCATTGCCTTCAACGGAATGCCTTTCCGCGACGATCTTCTGCATATACCGCACCATCTCCTGGCGCTTGTCCTCGTTGTTGAGGTAAAAGGCCGTCACTTCGCGGGCTTCGTCAAAACACTTGATGGCAGGCACATCGGCGTCGCCAAAGATCTCCGCTACATTCTGCTGCCATTCCATCACCGGAAGGGCGCCGGCGCCGAGCGCTTCCACCCACCGCCAGTGCAGGGCATTGAGCAGGCCAGGGTTGGCGTCGACCGGTGCGATCTTCGTCGCGTTGTACATGTCGTTCAGCCGTTCGACGGTGATGTGCCCGCTGCGCGGATAATAGCGTTTTTCCAGCTCGGGAAAATAGGAGAACCACTTCGGCCAGGAATCATCGCCGTGGATCTGCAGGTCGAAATCCGTAAAGCAGCTCAGGAATTTGGCCTTTTTGAAACCCCAGCTCGTTTTGTAGCACATCCCTACGTACAGCACTTCCGATTTGAGTTCCTGATACGTCGCTTCCGGCAGTTCCTTTTCATAAAAATCGCCGGCGGGCGTATGCGGGTAGAGGTAGTGCATGTTCTTAAGCCCAACCTTGGTCAATTGCTCGATCCAGAACGTATCATACGTGTAGATGGCATCGGCATAATAAAGAATGGGCAGGAAATGGCGGCTGGTCGGCGTGTAGTACGGGCAATCACCCAGGAAAAAGCCGATTTTTGAATGCCGCTTGAAATGAGCCAGGGTCTCCGGCAACAACAATTCATTGTTATAAATAAACACGATATCCGGTTTTATCCGGTTGTATTCCTGCAAATAGAACTGATTGACCCGATTGTAGAAGTAGGATTCCCAACGCAGCCTGAGCTTGTCGGGGAACCGAAACATCTGGGTATTCACTTTGCTTTGCCAGCCTCTGACAAGGTGGCTGTAGTCGATCGTATGGATTTCGCCGCCGAGCGATTCAAACGTCTCTCTGAACGATTGGTGAAATCCGTACCGTTTTGGGACAAGAAGTAGCACTTTCATGTTTCCGGAAAATTTAGAGTTGGGTGAAAACCTTTTTGACGGCCGCCGCCACTTTTTCCATTTCGCCGTCCGTAAGGCTCGGGTAAATGGGCAGGCGAAGCAACCTGTTAAAAAATGTCATGGATCCCGGGAAGTCGTCATCGGTCCCGAGGTGTTCGTAGTACTTATTCCGGTGAAGCGGGGTATAATGCACATTGGCCAGTACGCCTTCCGCGCGCAGGGCGTCCATCACCCAGTATTTGCGGGCGGGCGGTACCAGAATGCCGAATAAATGCCAGTTGTGTTCGACGCCTTCCGTCAGTTTCAGGAAGTCGAGCTGCGGGATGCCGGTCAGTTGATCCAGGTAATATTCCGCAATCTCCCGGCGGCGGGCGTTCATGGCCTCCAGCCGGTCGAGCTGGGTGATCCCCATCGCGCCGTTGATGTTCGACTGCACGTAGCTGCTTCCTTTGTTGACGTACTCATAGTAGCCGCGGGTGCGGTTATCGGTCAGGAAAGCGTATTTGTCGGTGCCCTTTTCGCGCATGATCTTGATGAGGTCCGCCAGTTCGTCGTCGTTGGTCACCAGGGCGCCGCCTTCGCCTGTGGTCATGTTTTTGGTGCCGTGGAAGGAGAAGGTGCTTGCATCTCCCTGATTGCCCGTGTACCGGCCTTTGTATTTCGAGCCGATCGACTGGGCGGTATCCTGCACCACGTACAGGCCGTGTTTTTTGGCAATAGCGTTGATCTCATCCATTTCCGGCGGATTGCCGGCGTAATCCACCGGGCAGATCGCCACGGTTTTTTCGGTGATGTAGGATTCCAGTTTTTCGACATCCAGGTTGCCGTTGTCGGGTCGCACATCGGCGAGCACCACCTTCAGGTTGTTCAGGATCGGCCCTAATGCCGTACTGGTATAGGTAAAGTTGGGGACGATCACCTCGCTGCCGGCAGGAAATCCCTTGGCCATAAAAGCAAGGTCAAGCGCCACTGTACAGGAGGTCAGGAACAGCGCGTGTTTCACGCCGAGATAGGCCGCCAGCTTCTTCTCGAATTCCCTGCAAGCCGGACCGTCGCCGCTGACAAAAGTACTCCGCATGGCTTCCGCCACCGACCGGACATCCTCATCCGTGATGGAAGGTTTGTGGATCAGGACAGGCTCCTTGCTGATCGGTTCGCCGCCGTCAATGGCCAGTTCGGGGTGTGTAATCGTCATAACGTGTTTGTTTGAATTGGTGATTTCGGAATAGGGTTAAGACCATTATTTATTTTTATTGATTGGATTGACCCCAATCGAATCAATCGAAAAATCGTATCAATCGAAGAATCGAAGAATCGAATCAATCGTATCAATCGACCACGCCGCGGCGAATCAATCGTATCAATCGAAGAATCGAATCAATCGTATCAATCGTATCAATCGAATCAATCGAAGAATCGAAAAATCGTATCAATCATTTCTCACTCGTTCTCCACTTCCGCCGGTTGGTGGTGTTCTTCATACCACCGGATGGCTTCCGCTACGCCTTCCCGGAACGGCACTTCAGGGCTCCAGCCCGATAAACGGGCGCCTTTGCTGCCGTCGACGGTCTTATAGGCCGCGCCGTCCGGTTTGGTGGGATCCAGCCGGATTTCGCCTTCGTAGCCCGTAAGCTCCCGGATCAGTTCGCACATCTCCAGGACCGAGATCCCCTCGCCCACGCCGACATTGATGAATTCGTCGGTCGGCTCCAGGCCGATGCTCCGGATCATGGCTTCGGCGCCGTCATCCACGTGCAGCCATTCCCTGACGGGCTTGCCCGTTCCCCACACCGGCACGAAAGGCGCGCTGGTCCGGCGGGCCTCCACAAATTTCATGATCAGGGCGCCCAGCGCATGCGAACGCTCTTCCTCAAAGTGATCCTCCGGCCCGTACATGTTCGACAATACGATGTTGATCACATCCAGGCCGTGCTGCCGGGCGTTAGCCCAGGACCCCACCCAGAAGGCCTTGCGGACAAAGCCGTAAACCATCACGGATTCATGCATGGGGCCGTCCCAGATCTCCTCCTCCCTGAACAGCGTAGCCTTGGCCGGATAAACGCAATTCGAAATGGGATTGACGATCCTTTTCACCCCCGCTTCGCGCGCAGCCCTCAGCAGGTTCACATTCATCAGCAGGTTGTTCTCGAACAGATCCGCCGGGTACTTGTACCCAAACTGAATGCCCCCGACAAAGGAGGCGCAGTTCAGCAGCACATCGGGCTTTTCCCGCTGGAAGAAAGCGGATGTTTGCGCATAGTCCCTCAGGTCTACCCCCAGGCTCAGCGAGGTCAAAACCGGGTTTTCTCCCCGCTCGCGCAGCTTTTTCACCAATCGTTTACCCAAAAAACCGGTTGCTCCGGTGACCAGGATTTTCATATTACACTAGCTTGTTTTTACAGATGTTTCGGTCCTGCAGACCTTCTTCTCACCCTCTCTCACCTCTCTCACCCTCTCACCCTCTCTCTCACTCTCTCACCCTCTCTCTCCCCTCTCTCCCCCCTCTCACATCAAATCCTCCACCTTGTTATGGATCAGGAATCCGCCGTTCTTCAGGTGGTGGTTGCGTTTGACGAGTTCAACATCGCTTTGCACCATTTCAGAGACCATTTCTTCCAGGGTATGCTGCGGTTGCCACCCGAGTTTCGTTTTCGCCTTGGTCGCATCGCCGATCAGCAGGTTGACCTCCGTAGGGCGGAAGTAGAACGGGTCGACCTGGATAAGCTCCTGGCCGATATTGAGGTGGTCCGGTTCGAGCCCGGTCTGGCTTTCAAAAAGGTCGCGGTCGATACCGGCAATGATCCCTTTTTCGTCGGCTCCCTTTCCGGTGAAATCCAGCATAATGCCCACTTCATGGAAGGCCATCCGGACAAAATCTCGGATTGCGGTGGTCCGGCCTGTCGCGATCACAAAATCTTCGGGTTTATCCTGTTGGAGCATCAGGTACATGGCCTCCACGTAATCCTTGGCGTGTCCCCAGTCCCGCTTGGCATCCAGGTTACCCAATGACAGCACCCCCTGAAAACCGAGCGAGATATTGGCAACGGCACGGGTGATCTTCCGGGTAACGAAGGTTTCCCCGCGCACCGGCGACTCGTGGTTGAACAGGATCCCGTTGCAGGCGAACATATTGTAGGCCTCCCGGTAGTTCACCGTGATCCAGTAACCGTACAGTTTGGCTACCCCGTACGGACTGCGCGGGTAGAAGGGCGTTTGCTCTGTTTGCGGCACTTCCTGCACCAGGCCGTACAGTTCCGAAGTGGACGCCTGGTAGATCCGGGTCTTCTGGGTCAACCCCAGTATCCGGACCGCCTCCAGTATCCGCAGCGTACCCAGCCCGTCGGCGTTGCCGGTATATTCCGGCGTGTCAAAGCTCACCTTCACGTGCGACATAGCCGCCAGGTTGTAAATTTCATCCGGCTGGATCTCCTGGATATATTTGATGATGTTGCTGGCATCCGTCAGGTCGCCGTAGAAGTAATGGAATTTAGGGTTGCCTTCCTGCCGGTCGTTGGCAAACAAGGCGTCAATCCTGGAAGTATTGAAAGAAGAACTCCTCCGCTTCATCCCCCAGACCGTGTACCCCTTCTGCAGCAGATAATCTGCCAGATAGGAGCCGTCCTGGCCCGTGATCCCCGTAATCAATGCTATTTTTGACATCTTTTGCGTTTTAGTCGTAAGTAAGTAGCGCCGTAAGATTTTACGTCGCCATATCATAAGCCCTCTCTCTCACCCCTCCCATCCGCCATAGCCTCCGGCGAAGGCGGGCTCTCTCAACCTCTCAACCTCTCACCCTCTCTCTCTCTCTCTCTCACCCTCTCACTCTCTCTCACCCTCTCACCCTCTCTCTCTCCCCTCTCACCCCCTCCCCCTCACAATCCGCATCGCCTTAGGAATAAAAACCACCCGCAACAGCCGCATTTCCTCGGTATGCGCCAGGTAATGCCCGCCCAGGTAAAAAAGTACGCCGAACGCGGTGCCGCCGAGCAGGTAGGTAAGGTCCTCTGCGGTGATGTAGTTCTGCATCAGCACAACGATCACCCCCATTGCAGCGCTGAAGGCCAGACTCGGCAAAACATCCCGGATCTGGGCGCCCAGCGGATAGTTGAGGTATTTGTCGGTATAGTAGGTGTTGATGAACAACGCGATATAATTGGAGATCACCTGACCGGCCACCAGCCCGAAAACCCCGTAGGTCAGGCCGCCGGCCGCAATAGCGATCAAGGTGACTGCTTTTTTAATCACTTCCAGCCGTAGGCTCAGGTCAACGCGGCCCAGCACAAGCAGCAGGTCGATGTTCACCGAGTTGATGTGGTAGGTCACGCCGGCCATGCAAAGCAGCTGCAGGAACGGCACGGCATCGAGCCATTTCTCGCCGACCATCGTCAGCAGTATCGGCCTGGCGAGCACGCCCATCATGACCATGATCGGCACGATGATGAAGGAACTCATGACGATGATCTGCCGGTAGGCTTCCTTGAGCTTCACGCGGTCGTCCTGCAATTTGGCCAGCACCGGGTAGGTCACCCGCTGGATGGATTGCTGGAAGGTATTGGCCGCCATGTTCACAAAATTGTTGGCCTGGGTAAAGAACCCGAGAATGGCGGTCGTGAAGAATCGGCCGATCAGCACCTGTACGATATGCCGGAAGAATTTATCGATCAGGGCTTCAGCCAGCAATTTCGAGCCGAATCCGAACAACTTCCTGAACGATTGGCGGCTGAACCGCAGGCTGATTTTCCAGGGATTCACCACCCACAGAAAGATAGCGCTGGCCAGCTCCATCAACCCGATGCGCGCCACCAGGCTCCATACGCCGAACCCTTTGTAGGCCATGACAATCGCAATCCCTCCGGAAATGAGGACGGCCGCGAACCTGACCTTGGCCTGGGTTTTGAAATCAATGCGCTGGGTCAGGATGGTATGCTGTATGATGGCGGCCGAACTGATGATCAGGTTGAGCCCCATCACCCGTACGATCTGCACCAGAATATCCTGATGGAAGAACCGCGCGATGGCCGGCGCCGAAAAGAACAGCACGATATAGAAAAATATCGCGGTCAGGAAATTGAAGATAAACGTAGTGGACTTGTCGATATCCGAAATTTCCTTTTCCCGGATCAAAGCATAGGAAAACCCGCTTTGAATAAAGGTATTCGACAGCTCGAAGAAGATCATGATCATGGCCAGCAACCCGAAATTCTCGGGCGTCAGCAACCTGGCCAGGATAATGGCGACCAGAAAATTGGCGCCGCTGCTGCCCAGCTTGTCGACCAGGACCCAGAAAAAAGCCGTTATGGAACGATCGGTCAGCGACATCAGTTCTCGATGTAGTACCCCTTGCCGTAATAACCGTTCTCCTTGCTCAGCTTCACGTCGTTGAGCACGATGAACGGTTGGGGCAATTTGTTCTTTTTGGCAATGTCCTCGATGATCTGCAGCTGGTTTTTCGGCGTATAGGCCGAGCGGACCACATACATCGTTACGTCGGCTACGTCGCGCAGGTGCAGGGCATCCGCTACCAGCCCTACCGGCGGCGTATCGATGACGATGAAATCATAGCGTTCGCGCATTTCCTCGATCAGGCGGCGCAGGCGTTCCGACAGGATCAGTTCGCTCGGATTCGTCGGTTTGGGGCCGCAGGAAATGATGTCCAGGTTCTCGTGGGTCTCCCCATGCCGGATGATCTTTTCCACGCCGATCTTCGGATTGGCCAGGTAGTCGACCACCCCGGTCTGCTGCTCTTCGCCGTTTGCCGGTTTGCTGGGTTTGCGCAGGTCCAGCTCCATCAGCAGCGCCCGTTTGCCGGCCAGCGCCTGGGTCATGGCCAGGTTTCTGGCGATATAGGATTTACCCTCGCCGGAAATGCTGGAAGTGACCATCAGCACTTTGAAGGTGCGCCCCGGGGCAATGAACGACAGGTTCGCCCGCAACAGCCGGAACATCTCCGCCGCTGCCGTAGCGCTGTTTTCCTTGATGGCAAAATGTCCGTTTTTCTTGCTGTGCGCCAGAATCCCGGCTACCTGCACTTTGGTGGCTTTTTCAATATCGTTCTCGGTCTGGACCTTGTCATTCATGGAGGAAAGCAGGAAAATGAGGCCTGCCGGCAGCCCCAGCCCCAGGAAAAAAGCCACCAAAGCCGCCTGCGCGGGCTTGGGACTGATGGGGTGGCCCGCTTTCGGCGGTTCGATTACTTTTCCGGCGCTGTCGGTGATGGCCAGCGAGATGATGGCTTCCTCCCGCTTTTGGAGGAGGTACAGGTACAGGCTTTCCTTGATATTCTTATCCCTTTCGCGCTCGACCAGCTGGCGTTCCTGGCCGGGCAGGCTCTGTATCCTCGATTCGAGGTCATTTTTAAAGGCGACATTGGCGTTCCTCGACAATTCGAGGTTGTCCTTGATCGTCCGGATGCTGGCCACGATGGTCTGCCGGAGGTTTTGGATCTGCTTGTCGATCATTTGCACCTCGCTGTGTTTCGGCCCTTTCACCGCCCGGACGCTGACCCGTTGCCGGAGCAGATCGTTGAAGGCCTGGAGCTGACCGGGAAGCGTCTGATCGCTCAGGTTGGGATAAGTGGGTACAAATTCGAACGTATCGCGGTTTCTGGACAGGTAGTTCTCGATCGTGTTCAGGATCTGGAGCTGGATGTCCTTTTCGTTGATCTCCTTGCCGAAGTTGGTCAGTTCCTGCATCAGCAGGTTGCCCTCCTGGCTGAGTTCGAGGGTATTGTTCTGCCGTTTGAAGGCCGCTACGCTGAACTCGGCCTCAGCCAGCTCGCGCGAAACCAGGTCGATCCGGTCATTGATCAGGTCAAGGCTGTTTTCGTAAACCCTGTTCTTGTCCTGAATGGACTGGATATTGTATTCTTCAAACAGGGTGGAAAGGACCTCTTCCGCCCGTTTGGCCACATGGTCCTGAATGCCCACCTGCAAGGTGCTCGATTCCTGCCCCATGGCCGAAACGCTCAGCTCTTTGGCCAGCCCTTTCGCCATATCGGCCGGCGGCAGGATGGTAATGACGATGGGTTTATTGAAACTGAAACGCGTATCGCGGGTCAGGTTGAGGTACCCCATCGGCAGGTGCAGGTCTTTGCCGAATTCTCCGAGAAACTCCGTTTCTTCCAGTTTGTAGTCCTTGTAGGCCTTTTCATCCAGTTTGATCCGGTAGCCGCCGACCTTATCGACGCTTATGGTGGCCATCAGGGCGGAATCCGGCCATTCCGGTTTCCAGTCCACCACTTTCAGCGGCGATTCCTTGTACAGGTCGCGATTCATGAAGCGGCCTTCTTCTGCAAAATTGTACTGGATATTCAGCCGCCTGACCACTTTTTCCATCAGGGGAACCGCCCCGAGTACGTGGATCTCGTTTTCCAGCTTCTTGCTCTTCTTGTTGATGCCGAGGTCGTTGAAAATGGACTCTTCCAGCAACTGGCCGCCGCGTTCTTCGTCCTTGATCAGCAGCATGGCGTCGGCCTGGTACAATTTCGGCGTGGACTTGAGATAGAAATACGCCCCCCCCACGGCCAGCGGGAGAAACAGGGCGAACAGGTACCAATACTTCAGGGCCAGGGTGAATATCCGCCTGAAATTGATTTTATCTTCGTTCATGGGACTTTTTATTTAATGGATAAGCCGGCAATGAAAGTGATGAGGCTGACAACAGGGAAAAAGATGCCGGAATACCGCTGGAAGAAATCGCCCTGCGTAGCATATTGCTTGGCTTTCAGCGGTTCGACATAAACCACGTCGTTGGGCCGCAGATAAAAATAAGGGGACTGGAACAACGTAGGGTCCTGGGTATTGATCCGGTTGATCTCCCTGACCTTGTTCCGTTCCCGGATGATCAAAACATTATTCCTTTTGGCGTAAGGCGTAAAATCCCCGGCCATGCCGAGGGCTTCCAGGATGTTGAGCCTTTCATTGGGAATGGTATAGACATTCGGCCTGAGCACTTCCCCCATGATGGTGATCCTGAAATTGAGGAAGCGCACCTGGACGGTGGCATCGGGGTAATAATCCTTGATCTTGGTGGAAATTTCTTCCCGCAGATCAAGGACGGTTTTACCTTCCGCATGCACGGCGCCGATATAGGGAATATAGATATTGCCCGCTTCATCGACCCGGTAGCCGTCTTTGACCCCCAGCGCCTGTTCTCCGGATGAAGCCGATTCCGCTTCTTTCCCTTCCTGAAAAGAAGCATTGGCTTCCTGCACCTGGCTGGAAACAAAAACGCCCAGAATATCGTCTGATTGGATTCGGAGGACCGGTAAGCTGTCAATCGGGCCCACTTGGTTTTGAACGTTCTGCAGCATCAACATTTCAGCATGTTTGACGCCGCCGCAACTGCTGAGCAGCATAGCCGTGAAAACGGCTGTCAGAAAGGTTAATCTATCATTCATTTCTATCATTTTATGAAGGGAATCGCAGCCTCCCCCCCGGGCGCCCGATCATTCCCTGTTCCCATAGTTTTTTCAATCATTTGCCGGCCGAATTGCCGTGGCCGGGCATCAATAGCGATTTTGAAAAGCGGTGAAGAAATTAGTTGACTGTTGCTAAAGCAGTTCCGAGTTGTGGTAGGCCTGGGCATAACTCACCTTGGCCAGGTACTGGAGCTGCTTTTCGTTGTGAATATCCGTGCCGACAAACTCGTACCAGTTGCGGTCCATGATCGCACGGGCCCGGTCGCCGATATACCTGCCGTAATAGCCGGCCGGCGACAGGGCATTCAACTGAAAGTAGCACCCCTGCTCCTTGAGGGCTTCCAGGGCGCTCCAGTTTTTGAAATAGTATCCATAGCGTTCGGGGTGCGCCAGCACGGGTTGATATCCGCGCCGCTTCAATTCGGTCAGGATCTCTTCCAGCGCCGGAAAGAGCTGCAGCGGCGACATCTCGATCAGCACCAGATTGCCGTTGATGGCCAGGAGGTTGTTGTCCTCCAGGTGCTTGATGAATCCGTCGTCCAGCATATATTCCGCTGCCAGGCCGAGTTCGACATTGATGCCGGCGGCCTTGACCGCTTTTTTGAATTTGGAGAAGACCTTCCCCAGCTTGATCGGGTCATTGTTATAGTGGTCGGCCTTGATGTGCGGCGTAGCCACGAGCTTGCTGTATCCCAGCTCCACGAGTCCTCTGACCAGGGAGAGCCCTTCTTCTTCGGTTTGGGCGCCGTCATCGACACCCGGCAGCCAATGCGCATGGATATCGACTTCCAGTTGACGGTTGACTGCGGCCAGTTGGTTCCGCTTGGGGAAGAACAGGTTTTTGAGATACTGAAGCCCGCCCGTTGGGAGCAGGGAAGGAATCGGATCTATTTTGAAAGGGGGTTTCATAAACTTTTGGCTTTTGAATGTTCACAGATGGATGACCGACCCCAGCAGCGCCTCCCGGTTGAACGGATGCGGGCTGAGGGGAAGGGCAGCCAGCGGGTGGCTGTTATCCTGCAGGCCGGTTGGCTCGGCCTTTCTCATGTCAAATGCGGTTTGGATGGCTTGCTCGGCCGCTTCAATGCCGAAGCCGTTTCCTTCCAGGACACCCTGGTAGCTGAGCGTGTGCAGGTCGGTGAATCCGCCGCTGAACTCGATTTCATGCCCGTCGACGGTGATGGACCGGTAAGTCCTGGCGCCGGTGAGTTTCACCTGCTCAGGGATCGTATCGTAATTGATGCTGAGGAACCACCTGACCCGGGCCCTGGCAAACCGCATGTAGCCCGCAGCCCGGTCGTGGGTATGGAGGTGCACTTCATTCTCCTGCAGGTCGCCGAAGATCCAACGCAGCATATCAAAAAAGTGGATGCCGATATTGGTGGCAATGCCGCCGGATTTTTCCGAATCGCCTTTCCAGCTGGTGTAGTACCAGTTGCCGCGCGACGTGATATAGGTCAGGTCGACGTCATAGACCTTGCCGGCGGGGCTGTTGTCCACTTCATCCTTGAGCTCAAGCAGGGCCGGATGCAGGCGAAGCTGCAGGATATTGTTGATCCGTTTGCCGCTTTCCTGTTCGATATCCCGGAGCGCATCCAGGTTCCAGGGATTGAGGACCAGCGGTTTTTCGCAGATCACGTCAGCGCCGAGCCGAAGCCCGAAGCGGATATGAGCGTCATGGAGGTAATTGGGCGAGCAGATCGAAACGTAATCGACAGGGGTGCCTTCCCGTTTGAGGCGGCTCACGTGGCGGTCAAACCGCTCGAATTCCGTGAAGAAAGCCGCTTCCGGAAAGAAGCTGTCGATTACGCCGATGCTGTCATTCTTGTCCAGGGCCGCCACCAGGTTATTGCCTGTGTCCTTGATAGCCCTCATGTGGCGAGGTGCAATGTAACCGGCTGCGCCGATCAATACAAAATTCTTCATGCCACGTTTTGTTTAGATGGTTGTACCTTGGCAAAAGTATAAGGCTCCGCCTCCGATAAATCCCATAGGGGAGTATTCCGAAACCTGAAAATTTTATGACCATGTTTTCGGCCGGTTGAAGAGGTTGCTTCACCTCAGCTCCAGGTATTCAACCGGTCCTGGACTCCTGCCGAAAGCTTTTGCCTCCCTTTCGTCAGGAACCGTAAAAAAAGTGTGGCCGGAGTTGCCCGGCAAAATATTCCGCGGATGCCGCCTCAGACAGCGCCCGCTGCTTTCCGGATCGGCCTCAGCATGGCAGGTTCAACCTGTATGCGAAGCGAGTAACCGATCTGATTAAGTTCGATGACAAAATTCTTGTTCTGATCCGTGGCCTGCAAAATGCCTTTGACCCCCGTCAAATTCCCGCCGATGATCTCGACCTCGTCGCCGACCCGGTAACCGTTCGGCTCTACTTCCACCTCAATGCCCTGCCCGACAACGCGCTGCAGGATCCGGATCTCATAATCGGGAATAGCGATCAGATTCTGGGAAAACTTGACGAACCCGACAACATCCAGCGTTCTCAGGACCGTGACGTATTGCGCCTTGGTGATGCGCGTGAATATATAGGTCCCGATCAATGGAAGCTCGACGGTCCGGATGCGATTGCCGTACCGGCGGGAAAGGGTGATGATCGGCAGATAGGATTCCACACCGCTCTCCGTAAGCCGCTTATGAACAAGCTTCTCCCTTTTGTATTTGGTATAAACGGCGAACCACCTCGGCTCGGTGGCGCTCAAATGATTTTCATATGTTCCAGGGGTATCCATCTCGAAAAGTTTTTGTTCAGAATAAAATTGGATTCCTGCAAAATTATTCTTGTGGACAAATGTTTGGATACCGGAACCGATGTGTAAAAGGTGGGAAATCAGGATTGGTGCCCCCCTTCAATAAGTAGCAGATACTGTTCATGTTCATAGTGTTTTTTACGAACCAAGTTTTGATAAAATTACCCGGGTATAGTTTCAGTTAAATCATTACAAATCAATCAAATGAATTATGACAATCTACCAATGGCAATCATTGGAACATTCAAACACAAATAAGCATACAAAGAGGGCTGTACAAGGATTGTCTCCTTGCGCAAAGCGGGGGGTGGATGTACAAAATAGTATTTTGTGTTTAGGTTAAGGTTCTTATATGGAGTAAATCCATGAACCTGATGGGTCAGGAAAGAATGATGAACTACTAAATTGAATTTAGTACAGACGTTTGGGTAGAAATCAAATAATTGGAGGATCTGTGTAAAATGTCTGGAATCAACTTAAGGTAAACGCAGTAGGATAAGTAAGGTACTTTAAATCGGTTCCGCAAAATTACTCAAGATTCCAAGCTTAAGCAAATTTTTTTATAACTTTTTTTCTGATCTGTTCAAAATCAGGCAGGCTCAATGGTCCGTTTTACGATGACGATTTTCAAAAGTTTCAGACCGGGTCCGAATTTTTTGAACTAATGCCCGTGCAAAAACCTCCGGAGCGCTCAGATTCCCGCTTCGGCCATGCGTATCCCGCTTCAAAATCAGCGATCTAACATTATCCTGCCCCAAAGGCCGGGCGGGCAATTTTTATTCCTCAAAGCCCCCTTTTGCACCAAACTTTCTTTGTGCAAAAAGCCGCTCCGGATAATCCGCCGCCCGAGGCCCCTCCGGCTTTTGATCTAACTCACTGTTATTCAATCGCTGCACTGCAAAAAAATTTTAATCCTGTTTCTTTAAAAGGCGCAAAAGAATTACCTTTGCGCGGCCTTTAAAATCAGGACACGTGAACTTCAGATACGCCTTAATCTTTACAGCATCGCTCTTCATTTCGGCTTTCAGCTTGCAAGCCCAGGACCATGGTTCTTCCCATGACCAGGATCACAGTGCCCTTTCGCATGAAGAACACGGGGATCACGAAGGTTCCTGCTGCGGCCAGGAAGAACACAGCACGGAATACGATCCGGTAAGCACGGTCATGCACCACATTGCCGACGCCAACGAATTCCATATCTGGAAGGACGTACACATGCCGCTGCCGTGCATCCTTTACGCACCCGGCCAGGGCTGGTCTTTTTTCATGTCCTCCAAATTCCATCACGGCACCCTGGCCCTCGACGGGTATGTACTCAACCACGGCCGGGTCAACCGCGTTGCCGATCCTTCCTTCCCGAAGGGAGAACAGCATATCGACGGCGTTTGCCATGAGGCCAGGATGGTCCTGGATGCCAAAGGCGCCGAAACCGAGAAGGATTTCTACTTTGTCTGCCTCGACGGCAAACCCTACCAGCTTGATCCGCCGAGTACGCTCGACGGCGGCGTGCTGGGCGGCGGGCTCACGTCCTTTTATGATTTTTCCATCACGAAGAACGTCTTCGCCATGATCCTGGCTTCCATCCTGCTGATCCTGGTGTTTTCAGCCGTTCGCAAAGGTTATGCCCGCAATGAAGGCAAAGCGCCGTCGGGCATCCAATCCTTCTTCGAACCCTTTTTCCTTTTTGTCAAGGATGAGGTCACCCTGCCGATGATCGGCGAAAAGCACTACGAGCGCTTCCAGCCGTTCATCATGACGCTGTTCTTCTTCATCCTGTTCTGCAACCTGCTGGGGCTGATCCCCTTCTTCCCGGGCAGCGCCAACATCACAGGCAACCTCGGGGTAACCCTTACCCTCGCTGTTTTTGCCTTTATCATTACGAACATCAACGGTAATAAAGATTACTGGGAACATATTTTCTGGATGCCCGGCATCCCGGCATGGGTCAAGTTCATCCTGACCCCGATCGAGATCCTCAGCGTGTTCATCAAGCCCTTTGCCTTGATGATCCGTTTGTTTGCCAACATTTCAGCCGGTCACATCATCATTCTGAGCCTGATCGGCCTGATCTTCGTTTTCGGCCAGAACGGCGAGAACATCGGCGGCGTATTTGCCGGCGGCATCGTAGGCGGCCTTTTCACCGCCTTCATGAACCTGATCGAATTATTGGTGGCCTTCCTGCAGGCATTCATCTTTGCCATCCTGACGGCCAGCTATATCGGCGCCGCAGTGGAAGAACACCACCACGAGGAGGCGCATCATTGATTATTTTGGTTTATGATGGTTCATTTTGGTTTATGATGGTTTATTTTGGTTTATGGCGGTTGTACACAAACAACAACAAACAACCATAAACAAGAATAAACAAGAACAAACAACCATAAACAAGAATAAACAACAAACAACAATAACAATTTTTAACCATAAATTCATTACAAATGGGTGCTATTGGAGCAGGTATCGCAGCATTGGGCGCAGGCCTCGGAGTAGGTCTGATTGGCAGCCGTGCAATGGAAGCCATTGCCCGTCAGCCGGAAGCCGTTAGTCTTATTCAGCGTAACATGATCCTTACCGCAGCTCTTGTAGAGGGCGCCGCACTGTTCGGCATCGTGGTAGGCATGTTGGCAAAATAATTCTTTGCTGCAGAAATAAAGTCGGAGGCGCTGCGGTTGGCAGTCGCTTCCGACTTTGCAAAATGGTATTGATTCACAAAGACAATATATCCAAGCATGTTTTTTCTGGTAGATTTCAACGTCATCAAACCCGATCCGGGCCTCATTTTCTGGACCGCTTTGATCTTCCTCCTCGTTTGGGGTTTTCTGGGCAGAACAGCCTTCCGCCCGATTCAGAACGCTTTGAAAAAACGCGAAGAGGATATCCAGCATGCACTGGATGAAGCCAAACGCGCACGCGAAGAAGTTGCCGGCCTCAAAGCCGACAATGAAAAGCTCCTGGCCGAAGCCCGGGAAGAGCGTTCAAAGATCCTGAAGGAAGCCAAGGAAGTCAAAGACGCCATCATCAAGGAAGCCAAGGAGAAGGCCAAGGAAGAAGCGCAAAAGATCGTTGTCAACGCCACCCAGGAGATCGAAAATCAACGGATGGCTGCCGTCACCGATCTCAAAAACCAGGCTGGCCTGATGGCGCTCGAAATCGCCGAAAAACTGATCCGCAAGGAACTGTCCGGCGACAGTGCCAACGAAGCCTTCGTGAAAACGCTCGTCAACGAGATCAAACTGAATTAATTTTCGGCGCACCGCCTGCTCAAAGGCCGCGCTTGACTGACACATAATCCGCGATTCATGTCGGTACAAAGAATTACTTCCCGCTACGCCAAGTCGCTTATCGACCTGGCCATCGACCAAAACAAGCTCGACCGGGTTTTCGAGGATGTCAAGTCCTTCCAGGCAGCAACCAAGGTCCGGGATTTTTACATGCTGCTGAAAAGCCCCGTCGTTTCCACCGGCAAAAAGAACGAGATCATCGACAAGATCTTCTCCGGCAAACTCGATGAGCTGACGATGGCCTTCCTCCGCATCCTGGTCAACAAAGGCCGGGAATCCTATTTGCCCGAGATTGCTTCCGAACTGATCCATCAATACAAGAAACTGAAGCATATCTCCACCGTGAAGCTGACCACCGCAGCACCGGTCGGTGCGGAAACCGTCAAAGCCATCCAGGCCGAATTGGAGAAAAGCAGCGTCACCGACCAGTTCGTCGAAGTTGTCACTGCCGTGGACCCCGAACTGATCGGCGGGTTCACCCTGGAACTCGAAGACAAGATCTACGACGCCAGCGTCGCCAGCAAACTCGAAAAACTGCGCAAGGACTTTACCTCGCGCAACCTGTTTATCTCGCAGGTTAGCAAAAAATAATTCGCCCCCACCGGGCGAAACAGCAAAGACAATTATTTGATCATCGAAAATATCTATAAAAAATGGTTGACGTAAGACCTGATGAAATCTCCGCGATACTGAAGCAGCAGCTTTCCGGTTTCACCAGCGCCACCGAGTTGGAAGAATACGGGACCGTACTGCAGGTCGGAGATGGTATCGCCCGCGTTTACGGCTTGAACAAAGCCCAGGCGGGTGAATTGGTGGAATTCGAAACCGGCGTTCAGGCCATCGTACTTAACCTCGAAGAGGACAACGTCGGCGTTGTACTCATGGGCCCCGGCGATGGTATCCGCGAAGGCTCCCGGGTACACCGCACCAGCAGGATCGCCTCTATCGAAGTCGGAGAAGGTTTTGTAGGTCGCGTAGTCAACCCGCTCGGTCAGGCCATCGACGGCAAGGGCGAGATCGCCGGCGACAAATACGAGATGCCGCTGGAACGCAAAGCCCCGGGCGTTATCTTCCGCCAACCGGTGAACGAACCGCTCCAGACGGGCATCAAGGCCATCGATGCCATGATCCCCATCGGTCGCGGTCAGCGGGAATTGATCATCGGCGACCGCCAGACCGGCAAAACGGCTATCGCCATCGATACCATTATCAACCAGCGCGAGTTCTACGACCGCGGCGAACCGGTTTACTGCATCTATGTTGCCTGCGGCCAGAAAGCCTCTACCGTAGCCAACGTAGCCAAAACGCTGGAAGACAACGGCGCACTGGCCTATACGGTCATCGTTTCCGCTTCGGCCTCCGATCCCGCTCCGCTCCAGTTCTTCGCACCGTTTGCCGGCGCCGCCATCGGCGAATACTTCCGCGATACGGGCCGCCCGGCGCTGATCATCTATGATGACCTGTCCAAACAGGCCGTTGCCTACCGCGAAGTATCGCTGCTGCTCCGCCGCCCGCCGGGCCGCGAAGCTTATCCGGGCGACGTATTCTACCTGCACTCCCGCCTGCTGGAACGCGCCGCCAAGGTGATCGGCAACGACGAGATCGCACGGAATATGAACGACCTGCCGGAAACCCTCAGAAATGCCCGCGACGCGCAGGGTCAGCCCCTGGTAAAAGGCGGCGGCTCCCTGACGGCCCTTCCGATCATCGAAACCCAGGCAGGCGACGTTTCGGCTTATATCCCGACCAACGTGATCTCCATTACCGACGGTCAGATCTTCCTCGAATCCAGCTTGTTCAACGCCGGTATCCGCCCGGCCATCAACGTAGGTATCTCCGTGAGCCGTGTAGGCGGTAACGCTCAGATCAAGTCGATGAAGAAAGTTGCCGGTACCCTGAAACTCGACCAGGCTCAGTACCGCGAACTGGAAGCGTTCTCCAAGTTCGGTTCCGACCTCGATCCTTCTACCCTCGCCGTCCTCGAAAAAGGCAAGCGCAACGTAGAGGTCCTGAAACAACCGCAATATTCGCCGGTTCCGGTAGAAAAGCAGGTCGCCATTATTTACCTGGGCACCAAAGGCCTGCTCAAGGATGTTCCCGTTGATAAAGTCAAAGAATTCGAAGAGCTTTTCCTCACTTCCATGGAACAGCGCCTGCCGGATATCCTGAAGGAATTCCAGAAAGGCAAGCTGGAGGATGCGTCTCTGAAGCAAGTTGAAGGTTTGGCTGCCGAACTCGCAGCTCAATTTAAGAAATAAATTTCCGGATGCCGGAGGGTTTTCCGCCCTCCGGCCCGGCGCCAAGCATTAGAATAATGGCTGGTAACCTAAAAGAAGTACGCGAACGGATCCGTTCGGTCCAGAACACGCAGCAGATCACCAAAGCTATGAAAATGGTGTCGGCGTCCAAACTGCGGAGAGCCCAGATGGCCATCCAGCAGATGCGCCCCTATGCCGACAAGCTCGATTCCATGCTGCGCAACATCCTTTCCAACCTGGACGGCGGTTCCGATACGGTTTATAACCTGGAACGTTCGGTCAACCGCGCCTGCATCGTTGTCGTAACCTCCAACCGGGGGCTTTGCGGCGCTTTTAATACCAACGTGATCAAGGCTGCGCTCCGGCTGATCGAGGAAAAATACGCCGACGTCCGGAAAAACGGCAACCTGACGATGATCTTCATCGGCAAAAAAGGTTACGACTTTTTCCGCAAACGCTACCGCGATATTCGCCTCGTCAATGACTACGTCGAACTGTTCAACGACCTGACCTTCGACAACGTCTCCAAAGTGGCAGGCGAAATCATGCACGCGTTCGAATCCGCTCAGTTCGATGCGGTCGATGTGGCCTACGGCCGGTTCAAAAACGCTGCCATGCAGTTCCCGACCACCGAACAATTCCTGCCGGTGCCCAAAGTCCAGACAGAAAGCGGCGATAACAACAAACGCGCCGACTATATCTTCGAACCCGATCAGGAAGGCCTGCTCCAGTACCTGGTGCCGAGCATCCTGAAAACCCAGTTCCAGAAGTTCCTGCTCGATACCCACGCCTCCGAACACGGCGCCCGGATGACAGCCATGGACAAAGCTTCTGAAAACGCCGAAGAAATGCTCAAAGAGTTGCGGATCACTTACAACAAAGCCCGCCAGGAAGCCATTACCAAGGAGATCCTGGAAATTGTGGGCGGCGCCGCAGCACTGGAGAACGGATAAGTTTATTGAGGAACTGAGGAACTGAGGAACTGAGGAATCGAGGAACTGAAAACCGATTCCTCAGTTCCACAGTAAAAAAGCGTTCAACACGCAATAGCAGGAGGGAATTTTCCTCAACAAGCCTGCAACTTGTCATGTCCGTTTCTTTGAAACGGGCTATTGCTAACGGAACAATGCTTGAAATGTCCGGAAAAAGATTATTCAACCTCGTCAACAACGAGGAGTTGAAACAGCGCATGCGCTCCAGCGATCAGCTGCGGACCACGCTTTCCTTTTACAAGTACTGGCAGATCGCCGATCCCCATCAATTCCGGGATCAACTGTACATCACCCTCAGCAAGGTCAATGTTTACGGCAGGATCTACGTCGCCTCCGAAGGCGTCAACGGACAGATCTCGGTGCCTTCCGACCAGCTTGAGGCCTTCAAAGCCGCACTCTTCAGCATTCCATTCCTGAACGGCATCCGGCTGAACATCGCTATTGATGACGACGGGAAATCCTTCTTCAAACTCAAGATCAAGGTCAGGGATAAAATCGTAGCCGACGGCCTCGACGACGCTTCTTTCGACGTCACCAAACGCGGCAAACACCTAAGCGCTCCCGAAGTCAACGAAATCATGGACCGGCCAGGTACCATCGTGGTCGATATGCGCAACCACTACGAAAGCGAGGTCGGCTATTTCGAAGGCGCCATCCGCCCCGACGTGGAAACCTTCCGCGAGGCCCTGCCCGCAGTTGAAGATATGCTTTCCGATAAAAAGGACAGCGAGATCATCATGTACTGCACCGGCGGCATCCGCTGCGAAAAAGCCAGCGCCTATTACCTGCACAGGGGCTTCCGGAATGTCTTCATGATCGACGGCGGCATCATCGAATACACCCGGCAATGCGAAGAACATGACCTGCCGAACAAGTTCATCGGCAAGAATTTCGTGTTCGACGAACGCCTCGGCGAACGGATCAGCAATGACATCGTCGCCCATTGCCACCAATGCGGCAAACCCTGCGATACGCATACCAACTGCGCCAACGACGCTTGCCATATCCTCTTCATCCAGTGCGGAGAATGCGCCGAAAAGCATCATCATTGCTGTTCGGATGCGTGCAGCGAATTCATCCAACTGCCGGAAGAAGAACGCAATACCCTCAGGGGAAAGGTCGAATTCAACGGGTCGAAATTCGGAAAAGGGCGGTATAAAGCATTCAACGGGAAAACCGGCTCTCTGGCCTGATCGCCGCAAAAAGGTCTTCACGGTCTTTGCCAACAGGGCCGGCAGCCCGGGCCGGCAATCATCGCCCGATCCGAAAAAACACATTATAACAATGTATTCCCATTCACCCGGAGCTGGCGGGGAAAAATTTTCCTAACTTTTTTCCAAAATTATTTGACTCCTAAAGCGTCTTGTCTTAACTTTGTATTTACGTCTTATGAATTTAAGGCAACACTCCCATTGTTTGGACGGCTTTTTCCTTACCGTCCGGGCATAGTGAACTACAACTACTTGGCCAACACCGTCAGCGCGACCTAGCGGAGTTCCATTTTGGAATGGATCCCCGGACGACCTTACCTGCTGATAACTTCGCGCTGACCTTCGAACATGTCACAAGGGACTGTTCTGGTAAACGGTACAACGTACGTTCTGGAGAATAGTCCCGAAACAGCCATCTGAACCTAAGAACTTCTAAACACAGACCGTGACCTTTTCCAATTGGGAAAGTCATATCAGTGCATGTTCGCCCAACAAAAGAGCGCCATTTTTTGATATATATTTAAAAGACAGCGAGATGACCACTATGCACAAAGCCATATTCTGCGGGAGGCTGGAATTTGGCAACGAGCGAACCTTTGAGCAGGCCCAGAAAATGTTCGATCATTGGCGGGAAAACCATTACAGGGGTTTGATCCTCTTTAAAGGCGAAGACGTATTTTCTTCTGAGCAAATGTCTCTTGACATTCCCCGGCTGATTGCCCAATCCAATGACCGTCAGTGGCTTAACACCGTCAACCTGCTCCGGCAGGTCTCCGAATACGCCATTGCCGGCGACGTATCGGCCTGGCTGTCCGAAACGGGTCATATCCTCAAATACGCTGTCATCGAACCCGAAGGCGACAAAACAGCCACCCAAAGCTACCTGCAGGGCCGCAAGCTGGTCTCGGTAGAAGGCAAGGAAGCCGAAGCGCAGGCCGCCCTGAGCCGCGCCATCGAAAAATTTGAGCGGCACGCCCTGGCTTACGAACGCCGCGGGTACGTCAATTACCGGCTCCGCAACTACAAGGATGCCCTCTACGATTATACCAAGAGCATCAATATCAACAACTCCCTCCCGAATCCCTACTATGGGCGCGCATTGGTCTGCATCGCCCAGAATGACTTCGAATCCGCTGTCGTCGATCTGGATTATACCATCGAAAAAGCCATCGCCCTCCAGCCCATTTACTGGACTGCACGCCGGCTCAAGGCGGAATGCCTGATCAATATGGGTAAACTTGCCGATGCCGCCAAGGAGCTGAGGTTGTTCACCTCCCGGAAATTCCTCAAAGAAGATCCCAATTTCGCCTGGCGCCGCAAAGCCACCTACCAATACGCCAAGTGCCTGATCGCCATCGGCCAGAAAGATGACGCTCTGAAGGCGCTCCAGCAGGCAGCAGCTCTCCCGCAGGGCGAAGGCAAGATTTCCAATGAGGACATCCAGGAACTGATCGATCAGCTCCCTTTAGGTAAAAAGGCGGCTGCTGTGGCCTGATCCGGGTAAATCGGTTTTCCGGACCTTATAAAAGACCCAGCGGGTCGAACCGGTGCTTCAGGATAGATACCGGGTCCGCTTCCAGCCATTTGCTCAGTATTTCGGCGTATACCTGCCGGAAGTCCGTCTGGTATATCAGGTCGTCATTGTCCAGGTTCGCCAGATCCGGGCTCTTGCTGTAACACCCCGCCTGTTTTAAGCCGCCTCCGAGCAAGAAGATGTTATTGGCCGTACCGTGGTCGGTGCCCCGGCTGCCGTTCTCGCGGGCGCGACGGCCGAATTCGGAGAAGGTCATGACCAGCACATCATTCAACAGTCCGTTGCTTTTCATATCCGATACAAAGGCTTTCATGCCCTGAGCATATTGCTCGAGCAGTCGCTCCTGCCGGCCTTTCTGGTTGGCGTGGGTGTCAAACCCGGTCAGGCTTACGTAAAAGATCCGGGTATCCGTATCCGCCAGGATTAACCCTGCGATCTGGCGAAGGTCCTGCCCGAACGCCGTAGGCGGGTAATCCCCTTCCGCACGGCCCATACCGGCCTGTTCGACCAGGTAATCGGCGGAGGCCTGGGTAT
>WBZL01000444.1_pt1 | contig 30358 bp, 34 predicted proteins | sample 5204291 | NCBI WGS metagenome assembly WBZL01 (sample SAMN12344345, study PRJNA552823) | activated sludge metagenome | biome: Activated sludge suspended growth; feature: Nitrification reactor; material: Wastewater; isolation source: activated sludge from nitrification reactor of wastewater...
TGGGGGCCTATCGCCGCCACGTCGACCGGGCCCTGCTCGACCTGCTGGCCGGTCCCATGCCACTGGCGCCAGCGGTGCTCGACCTGGTGGAACTGGGGTTGCACCACGAGCAGCAGCACCAGGAACTGGCCCTCATGGACATCAAGCACGTGCTGGCCGCCAACGTGTTGGACCCCGCGTATCGAACCGACTGCTCGCCGGCACCGGACCCCGCGGCCAACGCCGGCACCGCTGATGGGACCGGGTCCCTTTCGTGGTTCGAGCACCCGGGCGGTCCCGCCGAACTGGGCCATGCCGGACCCGGGTTCGCCTTCGACAACGAGCGTCCCCGCCACTGCGTGCACCTCGCCCCGTTCGCCCTGGCCACCCGGCCAGTGACGTGCGGCGAGGTCCTGGCGTTCATGGCCGACGACGGGTACCAGCGTCCGGACCTGTGGCTCTCCGACGGCTGGGCCACGGCCGCGGCCGGCGGTTGGGACGCACCGCTCTACTGGAAGTCCGAACCGGGCGACCAGTGGTCGGTGTTCACCCTCTCGGGTCGACGACCGGTGGATCCCGCCGAACCGGTCGTGCACGTCAGCTACTACGAGGCCGACGCCATCGCCCGGTGGGCCGGCGCGCGCCTCCCCACCGAGGCCGAGTGGGAGGCGGTGGCCGCCGCCCAGCCACCCGCCGGGAACCTGCTCGACCTCGGTTCCGACCAGGGCCGGCTCCACCCGCAGGCCGCCGAGGCCGCCGCCCCGGATCCCCGGGGTCCGCAGGTGGGGCAGCTCTACGGCGACGTGTGGGAGTGGACGGCCAGCGCCTACCTGCCCTACCCGGGCTTCCGCACCGCGCCCGGCGCGGTGGGCGAGTACAACGGCAAGTTCATGGTGAACCAACACGTGCTCCGCGGCGGCTCCTGCGCCACCCCGGCCGGCCACGTGCGGGCCACCTACCGCAACTTCTTCCCCCCGGCGGCCCGTTGGGCGTTCTCGGGGCTGCGCCTGGCCCGGGGGGTCGACGGACCGTGACGGCACCCGTGATCGACGTGCACCTCGACGCCGACGGCTGGAAGGTCCGCCGAGCCCAACGGGCCCGGCGCACCCTGGCCGCCGATCCCCCGTTCGTGGACCCGGTCTGGTTCTACGACGAGCACGGCAGCCGCCTGTTCGACGCCATCACCCGACTGCCGGAGTACTACCCCACCCGCACCGAGCGAACCCTCCTCGAGGCCCACGCCGACGAGATCGTGGCGTGGGGGGCCGATGCCCTGGTCGAGCTGGGCTCGGGCACCTCCACCAAGACCACCCTGCTCCTCGACGCCATGGCCCGGGCCGGCACCCTCCGTCGCTACATCCCGTTCGACGTGAGCGAGGAGACGCTCCGCGACGCGGCCCACCGCCTCACCGACCGCTACCCGGGCCTCGCGGTGCACGGTGTGGTCGGCGACTTCCACCAGCACCTGCCGACCATCCCCGACGGTGGCTCCCGGTTGGTCGCCTTCCTGGGCTCCACCATCGGCAACCTCGCCCCTTCGGAGCGGCGCCGGTTCCTCCCCGACCTGGACTGCGCCATGGAGCACCACGACCGGCTGCTGCTGGGCATCGACTTGGAGAAGGACCCCGATCGGCTGGTGGCGGCCTACGACGACGCCAGCGGGGTGACCGCCGAGTTCAACCGCAATGCTCTGCGGGTGCTCAACCGCGAGCTGGGCGCCGACTTCGACCCCGACGCCTTCGATCACGTGGCGCTGTGGGACCCCCACCAGCGCTGGATCGAGATGCGGTTGCTGGCCCACACGAGCCAGGTGGTCACCGTGCCCGGTCTGTCCGAGCCGCTGCGGTTCGGGGCCGGCGAGGGCCTCCGCACCGAGATCAGCGCCAAGTTCACCGTCGACGGCATGACCAAGGAGCTGTGGACCCACGGCTTCGTGGTCGACGAGGTGTTCGTGGACGCAGCCCAGGACTTCGCCCTGCTGCTCGCCCACCCGTACTGCTGACGGGAGCTGGTGACAGCCCAGGCGCGCCGATGGGCCGACCCCGGGGGGTCGGCCCATCGCGGAAACCGGTGTCAGTCGGCGTGCTGGGCGGCGCGCTGCTTGGCCTCGGCCACCTCGGCCTCGGCGCGGGACTTCTCGGCCTCGGCCTCCTTGCGGGCCACGTCGCGGTCGGCGGCGGCCTTGTCCTGCTGGGCCCGGCCCTCTTCCTCGAGGTGCTGCTTGCCGGTGACGGTCCCCGCCACCTCCTTGACCTTGCCCTTGACATCTTCGACGATGCCGCTGATGCCAGCCTTGGGTCCGGTGTCGTTGTCGCTCATCAGGTGATCTCCTTGGGATGGGGTGTACCCATCCGCTACCCGGATCCGGCGCCGGTCAGAACGACCCGACGGGTGACAACCGGCACGGGCGACCCGAGAACCACCGGTCGTGGACTCAGCCGGCGGGGTGCCCCAGCGTGGCCATGATCTCGGTGATGGCGGCCCGGTGGGCCGGGCCGGGCAGGCCCATCCCCGGGTCGTACCCGAACAGGTCCTGGAGCGGCACCGTCGAGTAACCGTCGTCGAGCAGCTCCAGGGCGCTCAGCGGCACCAGGGCCGGGTGCACCACCCCGCAGGCCCGGGCCAGGGTGAGCAGCTCGAAGCGCACGGTGGCCAGGTAGCCGGCGCACCGCACCGACTTGTCGGTGGGGTCGAGGCCCCGCTGCAACCACGGCGACTGGGTGGCGACGCCGGTGGGGCAGTGGCCGGTGTGGCACCGCTGGGCCTGGATGCAGCCGATGGAGAACATGGCCGTACGGCCCACGTTCACCAGATCGCACCCGAGCGCCAGGGCGAGCAGGGCGTTCTCGGGGAGACCGAGCTTGCCCGAGCCGATCCACACGATGTCGTCGGCCAGGCCGGCCTCGTGGAAGCGGCGGTAGACGCGGGGGAAGGCCCACTTGAAGGGCAACGCCACGTGGTCGCTGAACACGAGCGGGGCGGCGCCCGTGCCCCCCTCGCCTCCGTCGATGGTGATGAAGTCGACGCCCCGGCCGGTGACGGCCATGCGGGTGGCCAGGTCCTCCCAGAAGGCGCCCTCCCCCACCGCCGACTTGATGCCCACCGGCAGCCCGGTGGCGTCGGCGATCGACTCCACCAGGTCGAGCAGCCCGTCCACGTCGGAGAACGCGGTGTGGGCCGACGGGCTCTTGCAGTCGACCCCGACCGGCACGCCGCGGATGGCGGCGATCTCGGGGGTGACCTTGGCGCCGGGGAGCATGCCGCCCAGGCCGGGCTTGGCCCCCTGGCTGAGCTTGAGCTCGATGGCCCGGATGGCGGGCACCTCGGCCACCCGGTCCACCAGGCGGGGCAGGCTGAAGGACCCGTCGGCTTCACGGCAGCCGAAGTAGCCGGTGCCCACCTGCCACACCAGGTCGCCCCCCTCGCGATGGTACGGCGACACGCCGCCCTCCCCGGTGGTGTGCAGGCATCCGGCGAGGGCCGCCCCCCGGTTGAGGGCGGTGATGGCGGCCCCGCTGAGCGATCCGAAGCTCATGGCCGAGATGTTCACGATGGAGTCGGGCCGGAACGCCCGGGCCCGGCCGCGGGCCCCGCCCAGCACCTTGGCAGCGGGGAGCGGGCGGGCCGGGTCGGGCCGGTGGGGTTCGCCCGCTGGAGCCGCCACCGGGAAGGCGGCGTGCTTCACGATCAGGTAGTTCGACACCCGCTCCAGGTCGTTGTCGGTGCCGAACCCGAAGTAGCGGTCGGTGGACTTGGCCGACGTGTAGACCCAGCGACGCTGGTCTCGGCTGAAGGGCCGCTCATCGTCGTTGTCGGTCACGATGTACTGGCGGAGCTCCGGCCCGATCCCCTCCAGCAGGTACCGGAGGTGACCGACCAGCGGGTAGTTGCGCAACAGGGCGTGACGCCGCTGGGTCAGGTCCCACCCGGCCACCCCGGCCAGCGCGGCGCCGGCGGCGGCCGCCACCGTCCGGGCCTTCACGGTCGGACGTCCGATGCTGGGCGGGATCGAGGCTGCTCAGGCGGGCGCACCGGCCCATGATGGCCGCCCCGCAACGAGGACGACAGGGGCCAAGGTCCCGCCGAACGTGCGCCCCTGAGGCGGATCACGGGAAGGTCACCGTCACCGGCTCGCCGGCGGTGACCTCCACGGTCTGCAGCACCGCCACCACCTCCAGGCCGGCGAAGGGGTTGTCCGGGTCCACGCCGGCCTCCCTGCGGGCGCACCTGCGAGAAGAGGTCCTCGCCGAGGCCCTGCCGCTTTGAGCCGTGAGGACCAGGCTCGACTGAGAGGCGTCTTCGAGGCATTGGGGAGATTCGATCGCACCTGAAATGATGCGATCTCGGCGATGGGCTGGCCTGCGACGCCGTCCGAGTGCGTCTCATCGAGATCGGCGAAGCTGAGCTTCGCTGCCATTGGCCGGTCAGGCCGGCGGTGCCACGAGGTCGAAAGCCTTGACATGGTTGGGGCGGACGACGGTGAAGTGCGTGCGGTCTACGGTCGCCAGTCGTGCCACCTTCAGTCTCTCGGCGATGGCGACGAGGCTGGCGTCGGTTCCGCCGAGTGGCAGATCTCGGTACTGGTCGACGAGCGCACGAGCCCGGGTCCAGTCCTCCGCCGTGAGCGACTCCACTTGCAGCGACCCCTCCAGAATCATGTCGTAGAGAGCGATCTCGGCATCAGCCCCGAGCTGACGGTCGAGGAGGTAGGCGGTCTCGGCGACGACCATCGCGGTGGTGACGAACGGGCCAGGGTCGGTCTCGATCACCTCACGGAACTGGTCGTGGTGTCGATCGGATCGGTCAGCCGCCGCGACGAGCGGTCCCGTGTCGACGATCAGCACAGATCAGCTCTTGCCGAAGCCCTCGGCGAGAAGTTCGTCGATTCGATGGCTCGTACCCCCGTCGCTGGCCCCGATGCCGAGCAGGCGAGGCTTGCGCCGCGGTGCCGGGGAGTCCTCGAGGACATGACCTTCGAGCAGCTCGGTCGCGAGAGCGTCGGCCGTCGTTCCACGCGCGGCGGCTGCCGCTGCGAGCTTGCGCGCCAGCTCGTCGGGAACGCTGATGGTCGACATGGCGTCAATCGTACAAGTGCTCTGCCTCCGTGCCCGAGCGACTTGGCAATCCCTTGGCCAATCCACGGGCCGTCAGGGGCCGGATTCGGCGACACTCGCCGGACCGCCCACCGCACCTGACCTGGTAGCACGGCACTCGACGGCACGCGACGGACCTACGGGATCCGCCTACGGATCAGAAGGTTGGGGGTTCGAGTCCCTCCGAGCGCGCAAGAATGCCCTGGTCATCGGGTTCGTGACCTGAGCATCGCCTCGAACCGGACCCCTCTTGGCAATCCGTCGGCAATCCCGACGGGTGATGGCCAACGAGGAGGTTCTCATGCGAGGGCACCTGCAACACCGGGGCGGCGACGCCTGGCGGATCAAGGTCTACCTGGGGCGATCGGCCGACGGCCGCAAGCGATACCAGGAGCGGACCGTGCGCGGCAGTCGCCGGGATGCTGAGCGGGATCTGGCCCGCCTGGTCGTCGAGGTCGACGAAGGACGACACGCCGCCGCGGCACCGATGACGTTCGGCGAGCTGCTCGACCGATGGCTGGAGGTGAAGCGGGCGAGCGTCGCTCCGCGCACGGTCGAGAGCTACGAGTGGATCGCGCCGAAGTACCTGCGACCACGGCTGGGCGACCGGAAGTTGGCAGCGCTGCGGACGATGGACCTCGACGCCCTCTACGCCGAGCTGCACGCCTCGGGTCTGTCCGCTCGGACGGTGCGGATCTGCCACACCGTCGTGCGCCAGTCCCTCGAGCAGGCTCGGCGGTGGAGGCAGATCGCCAGGAGCCCGGCCATCGACGCCACCCCGCCCCGGAGCCTCCGGCGGGAGGTGACACCGCCCACCGTCGAGAAAGTGGTCGGGCTGCTCGACGCCGCCTACGACGCCGACCCGGCCTTCGGCACCTACCTGTGGGTGACGTCGGCGACCGGGTGCCGGCGCGGCGAGGCGTGCGCCCTGCGGTGGACCGACATCGACCTCGACCGTGGCGAGCTCTCGATCCGTCGGGCAATCGTGCAGACCGGGCGAGAGCTCCGCGAGGAGGACACCAAGACCCACCAGAGCCGCCGTGTCGCCCTCGACGAGGCGACGGTGGCGCTGCTCCGCCAGCACCGGCTGCGGCAGCGGGAGCAGGCGCTTGCGCTCGGTATGCCCCTCGCTGACGACGCGCTTCTGTTCGCCACCGTCGAAGGGACGCCATGGCGCCCGGACGTGTGCACCAACCGCTTCGGCCGGCTGCGAGCGGGCCTCGGGCTCGACGGGGTGCGGTTGCACGACCTTCGGCACTTCGTGGCGTCGGTGCTCATCGACGGCGGCATCCCGATCTCGACGGTGAGCACCCGGCTCGGCCACAGCCAGATGTCCACGACGCTGAACCTGTACACGCACGCGATCCCGGCGACCGACCAGGCCGCCGCGGCGTACCTCGGAACCCTCCTCGCCGGGTCACGCGTCTCCCGGAAGGCTCGCTGACCCCGCCACCCACGGTCGTCGCCGAAGAAGCAGGTCTGGCGCGCACACATTTGCAGGTTCCCCTACGGCGAACCTGTTGCCTGTCCCGCTGGCCGTTGGTGCTCACCCACGGTGGTGGACTGCAAGGACTGGCGATCCTGTACGGCACGGATTCCTGCGCGGGATCCGGGGCGTTTCGCGGCCTACTCCGGCATGAGCAACGACCATCCCCTCACCCTCACCGTCGAGCAGGCCGGCCAGGTCCTCGGCGTCGGGCGGTCGACCGCCTACGAGCTCCTGCGGTCGGGCGACCTCAAGTGCATCCGTCTCCGCCGGCGCATCGTCGTTCCCGTCGCCCACCTGGCCGAGTCCCTGGGCGTCGACCGCGATGCCGTGTGGGCCACCCTCACCTATCCCGTTGTCGAGCCGGCTGGTCCGCCTGCTGTTGAGCAGTTCGGCACCGAAGGACCAGGACGAAGCTCGGCGAGAACGCCCGAGACACCGACCCTGTTCTGATGGTCGCTAGCCAGCGGGTGCCCCAACCGGACACCCAGCAGGTTGCCCGAAGGGAAACCTGTCAATGTGTGCGCGCCAGACCCGCTGGTTCGGCGACGCCGAGGTCCCAAAGGGCGGTGGCCTGAAGATCACTCGTCGGGGGTGAGTGCCTCCGCAATCTGGAGCGCGATCGTTGCGAGCTGGTCGAGCGTGACCGGCGACCGAGTTCCTCGTACCACCCGAACGGGGTTGATGACGGTGACCGCCACGATGCTGCCGTCGGACTGCAACCCCACGTGCGGGAAGTGAGCGTTGAGAGCGTGCTCCAAGCCTGACGCCATTGGATCCGCAACCAACTCACCGTCGTACCGGTGATGGGCGTCGGGTATCGGCGCCATGCGTCCGGCTGGCAGCGGCGCCTGCGGCTGCAGAAGCGCCTGCCGGAGAACCCCGAGCTCGTTGACCCCGAGGGTGCGGTTGCTCGTCTCGATCAGCCACACGGGTGCCGGACCGGGATGGCGAAGAAGGTGCACGACCTTGCCTCGAACGGCAACCGGCAGCGACCGTACGTCGGCGGGATCCAACGTCTCGAAGCCAGCTTGCTCGAGCGCCGGCAAGGCGGACGCTAACTCGGCTTCGTCGGCCTGAGAGGTTCGTCGACTGGTTCGCCACGCCAGACCCGCGAGCAGCGCGACGGTCAGCGGGCCAATGATGACCACGATCAGCAGCGTCGGTGGATCGTCACTCTCCACCGTCGAGCTGCCGAACTGTCCGCTCTCGACGGCCTCGAGCTGGTCGAGCGCCGTGGCGAGGCAGTCGTTCGGGGTGACGTCCGAAGGACAGGTCGCCAATGCTTCGTCGGTGCAGGGGCCATCGTGTTCGGGCTCCAGCGACAGGCATGTGTGCAGACGCAGGGCCGGCAGGTCGAGCGCAGGAGCCTCCGCCGCGTCGTCGTCGCTGCCGCAACCGGTTGCACCACAGCACACAACGAGTGCGAGGCAAGCAAGCAGCCGTCTCAGCGCCATGAGCGGCACACGACGATAGGGGCTGCGGCCTCATCGGCCGAGCGAACTGGGGTCAGGCTCCTCGGCGGTCCCTGAAGGAACGCCGCTCCGCTCGGAGTCACCTGTCCTCGACGAGTAGCTCGACGGGGCCGCCGTCGGGGTAGGTGACGACGATGTGCATCTCGCCGCCGGTGGCGGCGATGAAGCGCTTGAGGGTGGAGAGGAGCATGTCGCTGCGGCGTTCGAGGCGGGAGACCTCGGACTGGTCCATGTCGAGCAGCTCGGCAACCGTCGACTGCGTGAGCGCTCGTGCTTCGCGGAGCCGGCGGAGGGTGGCCTGGCGGCTGTTGATCTCCGCAAGGACGGCGTCGTAGCGAGCCTTGGCCCGGGGCTTGGTCTCGAGGAGGGCCTTGAACCGCTCGTGCGCGTTCTCGGCCTGCGCCCACTCCTGATCGCTGATCGTGGTGTCGGCGACCTTGGCGGTGTCGGTGGGGATGGTGCGGGTGGTCATCGGTTCCCTCGCTTCACGATGGGCGTGGTGTCGGGATGCTGGCGGGCGTGCTGGTCGAGTCGGGCTTCGGCCTCGGTGAGGTTCGCCGGATACCAGTTGTTGCCCAGGGCGGTCTTGTCGCCGCCGAGGAGGACGACGGCGACCTCGCCTCGGTCGGGGGTTCGGCAGACGGCGTAGAGGATGCGGAGCACTGGCGGTCGGTCGGCGTAGGGCGCAGCTTCGGATGGTGGGGTGCGTCGGAGGGCGTGCATGTCGTCGCGGGAGGTGACGACGGGGTGGGACTCCTCGCGGCGCTCGTCGTCGAGGTCTCGTCCGTGGGTTTCGAGTGCGGTCAGCAATGCCATCACCTCGCCGAAGATCTCCTCGTCAACTTCTGCGAGCTCCGCCAGCCACCTCTCGAACAGCGGGTGGTAGCGGACCTCCACGAGATGCACCTTACCTCATATGAGGTGAACTGCATACCTGGCAATCCCCTTGGCAATCCACCGGGTGACACGAGGCCGGATTCGACAACACCTGCCGGATCGCACACCGCACCTGACCTGGTAGAACGGGACTCGACAACACGAGACGGACCTACGGGATCCGCCTACGGATCAGAAGGTCCCTGCCCCGGGTCAGACGGTGAACTGGTGGCCGGGGAGGGCCACCTCGACCGGGCCGTCGAAGGCGTCGGCGGCGGAGGCGGCGTCGGCGCGGTCGGGGCCGGTGCCGTCGTACACGTGGGTGACGGCGAGGCGGCGGGCGCCCGCGGCGCGGGCCAACGACCCGGCCTGGGAGCCGGTGAGGTGCTGGACGGCGCCGGCCTCGTCCTCGGCCAACGACGCCTCGCACAGCACGAGGTCGAAGCCCTCGCCCTCGGGATCGAGCGTGGTCATCGACCAGCCGGTGCCGGTGTCGGCGCTGTAGGCGAAGCAGCGGCCGCCCCACGCCACCCGAACGGCGAGCGTCTCCACCGGGTGGTCGGTGCGGGCGAAGGAGAAGGCGAGGTCGCCGATGACCACCGAGGACCCGTCGGTCACGTCGGTCCAGTCGAGCGGGGCCCGGTCTCCGCCCACCAGGCCGTCGAGCAGGTGCCGGGTGCCGGCGGTGCCGTACACCGGAAGGTGATCGATGCCGAGCACGTAGCGGCAGGCGTTGCGGACCACCGGCAGCTCCAGCCAGTGGTCGGGGTGCTCGTGGGTGACCACCACGGCGTGGAGGTCGTCCAGAGCCACGTGCTCCTGGACGGCCGACAGGGTGCCGGGCCCGCAGTCGAGCCACACCGAGGTGGTGGGACTGCGCACCAGGTAGCCGCTGCACGGGTTGCCGGGGTGGCCGAAGCTGGCCGCGGACCCGAGCACGGTCACCGTGAGGTGGTCCTCGTGATGGCGATGGAGCAGATCGCCGACGGCCATGGCCCGGAGTGTACGAAGTGGACCGGGCAGGATGTGGGGGTGACCCGGATCGTGGTGCTGGCCGACACCCACGTGCGCCCCGGTTCGAGCCGCCGCCTCCCCGACGGGGTGTACGACCACCTCGCCCGGGCCGATCTGGTGCTGCACGCCGGCGACGTGGTCACCGCCGACCTGTTGCACGAGCTGGAGGGGTTCGCGCCCGTGCACGCGGTGCTCGGCAACAACGACCACGACCTGCTCGGCGTGCTGCCAGACCGGTGGGAGGTGGACGTCGACGGCGTGCGCTTCGCCCTGGTCCACGACGGCGGCGACCGGCGGGGCCGGGCCGAGCGGCTGCGACGGTGGTTCCCCGACGCCCACGTGGTGGTGTTCGGCCACAGCCACCTGCCCTGCGACGAGGAGGGGGTCGAGGGGCAGCGACTGTTCAACCCGGGATCGGCCACCTGGAAGCGGCAGGCCGCGACCCACACCATCGGCCTGGTGGAGGTCTGCTCCGGAGCGGTGGTGCACCGGAGCATCGTCGACGTGTGACGCCGGTCTGAGGCACCGGCTGACGCGCGGGCTGACGCGCGGGCTGACGCGCGGTGGCTACAGTCCCCGGCGCGGGTTCACGGCGGACCCGTCCACTCCGGCGGAGGTCCCATGTCCAAGCGTTCATCCCTGCTGCTCGTCGCGCTGTCGTGCGGGCTCCTCGCCCCGGCGTGCCGGGTCTCCGATCCCACGGCCGAGCAGGTCATCCCCTGGAACTACGTGGCCGACCGGGTGCCGGCGCAGGTGGACGTGGCCTACGGGCCCGGCGCGGTCCACCGCCTCGACGTGTACCCCGCGCAGGGCACCCCGTCGGGCATCGCACTGGTCTTCCTGCACTCGGGCGGCTGGTCCAGCGGAGACAAGGACGCCGCCCGCGTCCACCTCATCCCGCAGTGGCTGATGGACCGGGGCCACGTGGTGTTCAGCGCCAACTACACCCTCACCGCCAACGGCACCTCCGCGTTCCCAACCAACGTGGACGACGTCAAGCGCGCCATCGCCTGGGCCAACAACCCGGCCCGCAAGGCGCAGTACGGCTACCAGAAGGTGATCGTGGTGGGCACGTCGGCCGGTGGGCACCTGGCGCTGCTGGCCACCACCAGCGGTCACGCCGTTCCCGACGGGCTCACCGCGGCCGCCATCCGACCGGACGCGGCGATGTCGTTCTCCGGCCCGCTCAACATGTTGACCTGGGGCGCGCAGGGCACCCAGGAGCAGCGGGACGTGCAGCTCGCCTTCTTCCAGGGGTTCTGGGGCAACTCGGTGGCCTCGCCGGACCAGGTGCCCGAGCTGGCCCGGGTCGCGGCGTCGCCGCACGCGTTCGTCGACGCCAACGACCCGTCCGTCTTCGTGTCGTCGAGCGACACCGACCCGCTGGCGTTGGCCGCCCACAACGCCAACGTCCTGGAACAGGCCTACACCGACGTCGGCGCCAACGCCCGGGCCTGGAACGACATCGTGGAGGGCGACGGCCACAACCTGGCGTTCACCAACATCGCCGCGGCCCAGCTGTTCATCACCAAGGTGGCGGCCGGGGAGCTCTGACCGGGAGCTCTGACCGGGACCAAGTCCCCTGGCGAGGCTCGGGGAACGGGGGCATGCTGACCCCGTGACCAAGCGCGTCGTGATCCTGGGGGGCGGCACGGGCGGCACGCTCGTGGCCAACCGCCTCCGCAAGCTCTATCCGGAGACCGAGTTGTCGATCGAGGTCGTCGACCAGGACGACCGCCACGTCTACCAACCGGGGCTGTTGTTCGTACCGTTCGGCCTCACCCACACCGAGGACATCGTCCGGTCGCGCCAGCGCCAGCTCCACAAGGGCATCTCGTTCCGCAACGTGGCCGTCGACCGCGTGGAGAAGGACGACAACGAGGTGCACCTGGCCGACGGGATGGTGCTGGGCTACGACGTGCTCGTGATCGCCACCGGGGCGATCCTGGTGCCCGAGGAGACCGAGGGTCTCACCGGCGCCGGCTGGAACGAGAAGGTCTTCACCTTCTACACACCCGAGGGGGCCGCGGCCCTGGAGACGGCGCTGGCCGACTTCGACGGGGGCCGCATCGTGGTGAACGTGATCGACATGCCGATCAAGTGCCCGGTGGCACCGCTGGAGTTCTCCTTCCTGGCCGACTGGTACTTCCACCAGCGCGGCATCCGCGACCAGGTGCAGCTCACCTACGTGACCCCGCTCGACGGGGCCTTCACCAAGCCCGTGGCGGCCGAGCACCTCGCCGGGATGCTCGAGGAGAAGGGCATCGAGCTGATCACCGAGTTCAACACCGGCGAGGTCGACGGTGAGGGCGGTCGGCTGGTGAGCTACGACGAGCGCGAGGTGCCCTTCGACCTGGCGGTGGTGATCCCGCTGCACGGTGGGGCCGAGTACGTGGGGCGTTCGCCCGGTCTCGGTGACGACCTCAACTTCGTGCCCACCGACCAACGGACGCTCCAATCGGAGGCGGCACCGAACGTGTTCGTGATCGGTGACGCCACCAACGTGCCGGCGTCCAAGGCGGGCTCGGTCACCCACTTCGAGGGCGAGACCCTGGTGGACAACATCGACCGGTTCCTGGCCGGTGAGGAGCTGGTGGCGGGCTTCGACGGCCACGCCAACTGCTTCATCGAGACCGGGTTCAAGAAGGCGATGCTCATCGACTTCAACTACGACACCGAGCCGCTGCCCGGCCACTACCCCACCACGGTGGGCATGCCGCTGCTGCAGGAATCTCGCCTCAACCACCTCGGGAAGCTGATGTTCCAGTGGTTCTACTGGCACAGCCTGCTGCCCGGACGGGACATCCCCGGCATCCACGGCGACATGCCCACCTCGGGCAAGGATCTCGCCGCCGCCACCCACGCCAGCACCGACCAGGAGGACTGACCATGCCCACCAAGACCGTCGCCGGCACCACCGTCGAGGTGAACGACGAGGGCTTCTTCGAGGACCCCTCGCAGTGGACCGAGGCCATGGTGCCCGAGCTCGCCACCGCCGAGCAGGGCATCGACGAGGTCAGTGACGCCCACTGGCAGGTCATCCGGTTCGTGCGCAACGAGTACGAGACGAAGGGCACCGGCCCCACGGTGCGCGTCCTGGGCAAGACCTCGGGCGTCTCGGTCAAGGAGCTCTACCAGCTCTTCCCCAAGGGACCGGCGAAGATCGCAGCACGCATCGCCGGCATCCCCAAGCCCCGCGGCTGCATCTGAAACGGAGCAACCCCATGGCTGACGCCATCGAGAAGGTCTCGATCATCATCTCGAAGGGATCCCTCGAAGGGGTCTATCCGGGGCTGATCATGGCCAACGGCGCCCGCGCCGAGGGCATCGAGGCCGACCTCTTCTTCACGTTCTTCGGCCTCGACGCCATCCACAAGGCCCGCCACGAGCACATCAAGCTGGCCACGGTCGGCAATCCCGGCCTGCACGTGGCCACCTGGCTCGGTGGCTTCCCCGGCATGTCGTCGGTGATGACCCACGTGATGTCGAAGAAGATGGAAGAGCTCGACATCCCGTCCATCCCCGAGTTCGTGGAGATGATCGCCGACACCGGCGCGGGCATGTACGCCTGCAAGGCCTCGGTCGACCTGTTCGGCATGGAGAAGGACGACTTCATCGACGAGGTGACCGACATCATCACCGTCGGCGAGTTCTACGAGAACGCCGCCGGCAGCAGCATCATCTTCACCTGACGGTCACCAGGCCGGCGGACCACCGGTCCGCCGGCCGACGGCCAGGTGCGACGGAGAGGTGGGGACCTGTGGTCATCCTGGTGCTCCTCGCAGCGGTCATCGGCGGCGTCATCTATGCCGTCACCCACCACCTGGGTGGTGGGAGCGAGTCCCCCGCATCGGGCCCGCCCGCGGCGCGCCAGGCCCCGGGGGGACAGCTCCCACCGCCGCCGGCACCCGCCGACCTCGGCACCCACCTCGACCGGTGGCGGGGGGCCGGCCTGATCTCCGGGGACCAGGCCGCCGCCATCGCCGCGCACGAAGCCGCGGCGTCGGCCGAAGCCCAGGCGGCCTGGCTCTCCCACCAGCCCCCCGCCCGACCGGTGGCCCGCCCCCGCCGGGTACCGGTGGTGGCCGAAGCCCTCGGGTACCTCGGCGGCGCCCTGGCCGTGGCCGGCCTGGGGCTGGTGCTGTCCAGCTTCTGGCCCGACTGGAGCGTCGGGGCCCGCTTCGCCGTCAGCGCCATCACCGCGGCCCTGCTCACGGCCGGCGGCGTCGCGGTGCGGGACCAGTCCGAACCCGCCCTCGTCCGCCTCCGCTCGATCCTGTGGCTGGCCTCCACCGCGGCCACCGGCCTCGCCGCCGGCGTGCTGGTGCGCGACGGGTTCACCGAACCGGCCGCCAGCCGGGTGGCCCTCGGTGTCGCCATGGCGGTGGCCGTCCAGAGCGGCGCCCTGTGGCGCGGCCGCGTCGAGCGCCCGCTCCAGCAGTTGACCTGCCTCGCCGGGCTGGTGGTCGCCGTCGGCACCCTCACGGCGCAGCTCGCCTCGTCCGGACCGGTGGGGGCGGCCCTCGTCGCCACCGGGCTCGTGCTGGTGGCGCTCGGTGTCCGGCGGGTGCTACCGAACCCGGAGCTGGTCGACCTGGTGGGGGGCGTGACCGCCCTGGTGGGGGCGGTCCTGATCACCAACGACGGGGAGGCGGCCGGGATGCTCACCGGTCTGGCCCTGGCCTTCGGGCTCCTGGCCCTGGCCACCGTTCCCGGCCTGGTCCCGGCCCGCTCGGATCGCATCGTGTTCGGGGTCCTGGGCGGCTTCGCGCTCTTCCAGCTCGGCCCGGGGGCCACGGGCTACTTCGCCGAGCAGGCCGGGATGGCCACCGGGCTGGTGGCCTGGGCGCTGGGCGCAGCCCTGGTGGCCGTGGGCACCCGCCGTCTGCTGCTCACGCCCCACCTCGCCGCCGTGCTGGGCGGGGTGGCCATGCTCGCCGGCGCGGCCGTGACCGGTACCCAGGCCGAAGGGTTCGCCACCGTCTTCGGCATCGCCACGGCGCTGGGCCTGGTGGCGGTGGGGATGCTGCCCGGCCAGGTGCTCTTGTCGGTGCTGGGCGCGGCCGGCCTGCTCGGGTTCGTGCCCTGGGCCATCACCTGGTTCTTCCCGGGCGAGGGTCGGGTGCCGGTGCTGATCTTGGTGTCCGGGGTGCTGATCCTCGTCCTGGCGGTGGTGCTGAGCCGGCTGGCCCCCCGCTTCCGCGAGGAGCTGCGGACCTAGGAGCCGGTCAGGGTTCTCAGCCGATCAGCTCGTCGACGGACGCCTCGGTCACCACCTCGGTGGGCGCCAGCGGTGCGCCGTCCAGGTCGGTGACAGCCGTGAGCACCAGGTTGGACCAGTCGTCGTGGTCGGTGAGGGTGGACTGGGTCCCGCTCTGGTTGATGTCGGCCGCCACGGGGGTGGCCTGGATGGAGCCGTTCACGTTCCAGTCGATGTCGACCCCGTTGCACACCCCGGCGGTCTCCAGCAGGGCGGTCTCGTTGAGAGCGGCGCGGGTGCCACGGGAGAAGTCGAGCAGGCCATCGGACTTGGCGTCGCAGGTGGTGTCGACCCCCCCGAACTGGAACTCGTAGTTCATCACCGAGTTGTAGTTGGGCTCGTAGTTGTCGTTGGTGTCGCCGCCGTGGCGCAACCCGATGTTGTGGCCCAGCTCGTGCATGGTGGTGTTGGCCACGTACTGGTCGACGCCGGCCACGCAGCCGAGCGACACGATCAGGTCGTCGCCCAGGATCTCGGCCTGGCCGGAGCTGGTGGACGTCAGGTTGTAGTTGTGGATGAGCAGGACGTAGTGGAAGTAGCCCTCGCGCTCGGGGGCGAACTGGCTCGCCTTGATGGCGGCGAAGTCCGCCCCGTTGACCCCGCCGGCGATGACGCCGTCGGCATCGGTCACCAGGGTGCCGCCGGTAGCGACGCCACCCTGCCCCCGGTCGGCGATCAGGTTGATGCCGGTGGAGCCGTCGGGGTTGGTGCCCGAGGCGCCGGCGAAGGAGGCGGCAAGGGTAGCCATGGCGGCCGCCGAGGGGCGGTGGGAGTGCGAGGCGCACCCCACGGCGTCGTCGAACCAGTCGAGCTCCAGCAGCACGTCCCGGCGACCGGGTCGGGTCCCGAGCTCGAAGAGCCCCAGCCCGGCGGCGGTGCCGAGGGTCTCGTCGCCGTCGTCGATGCCGTCGCCGTCGGTGTCGGGATCGGTGGCGCTGGTGCCGGTGGCCGCCGCCGACACGTAGGTGCCGCCGCCCGTCTCCACGGCGTCGGGCAGGCCGTCGGCGTCGGTGTCGGTGGTGGCGACGCAGCCCCGGGTTGCACCGCTGCGGGCCATGGCGGCCGAGGTGACCACGGAGGTGGTGATGCGGCCGGATGCGGCCATGTCGCCGCTGTAGCTGCCACTCCACTCGCCGGCGCTGTCGACCGCGGTGACCGACACCGCATGGGTGGTGGAGGCCGCCAGGCCGGTGAGCACGCACGAGGTGGTGGGAGCCGGCACCGTGGCCACGGTGGTGCCGTCGACGTCGATCCGGTAGCTGGTGACCGTCCGACCTTCATCGGCGGACGCTGACGACCAGGACAGGGTCACGAGCGGACCCCGGGTCACTGCGGTGACGACGGCACCGGACCCGAAGGTGGGGGCGCAAGCCGCGGCCACCACCATGACGGCCAGAACCAGGACGGGGACGACCAACTTGCGCACGGGGGTGCTCCTCTCGGTGGGGCGACGCGGACCACGCACGACCCGAGTACTCACGCTACGCGGTGACCCTCTCACGCACCGCAGGCGATGGGTCAGGCCGCGTCGGCGGCCGCCAGCAGCCGGTCGCCCCAGCGGTGGCCCTGCGCCACGGCCAGGGGGTAGACGGTGCGGGCCCGGTCGGCGTCGAACAGGGCCATCGGGTTGCGCCCGGCCAGCCGGGCGATCTCGCGGTTGGGCCGGATCAAGGTGATGCGCGTGCCGGGGTGGGCGGCCCGCCAGCTCCGCAGCTCGCGCTGGAGCATGAACCCGGCGCTGCGGCCCATGGGACCGAGCACCGGACCGGCGAGCGGGGCCACCACGATGACCTCCGCCGCCTCCCGGGCGGCGTCGACCGACGTGACCGACCACACGCCGCCGTCGATGTACAGCCGGCCGTCGATGCGGTGGGGCGGCATGAGCCCCGGGACGGCTGAGGACGCCGCGGCCAGGTCGGCCAGGTCGTACCGGCCGCCGTCGAGGATGTGGCGACGACGGCTGCGGAGGTGCACCGCCGAGGCGGACACCAGGTGGTGCCGGGCGTCGCCGAACACCTGACGGGCCATCCGGTACACCACGGCACTCCGGGTGGGCACCGATGGCGATCCGAGGCCCTCGAAGTCGTCGTAGTCCAGGCCGAGGGCCACCGCTCCGGCCACCCACGCACCGGCCGAGGTGCCGAGCGACGGCGCCCGGTCCACCGGCACGCCGGCGTCGAGCAGGCCACGTGCCACCCCCGCCCCGTAGGCGATGCCGAACACCCCACCGCCCCCGTAGACCATGGACAACGGGTGGGGGCCGCGCAGGATCTCCGGCCCACCCTCGACCTCCACGGCGCCGGGGCGGTGGTGCTGCTGGGGAGCCACGATGTCGTCCTTCCATGGCGCGGAGCGCCGGGTGCTACAGGTGTGGGAACGGTCCGCTGGTCACGGCCATTCCCTCCAGCATGGTGACAACCGACCGACGGACCGGGGATCACCGGTCGAGGCGGGTGGAACCGTGCCCGACGTGGATCGGCACGCGTGGGCCGGAACCTGAGCCCATCGTCGACCGTAGGCTCGCAGCGTGGCGACCAGACCCCTCCACCGAGCGCCCCCGGGGCTGCGGTGGCTGGAGGGCTACCAGCGCCGCTGGTTGCGCACCGACGTGGTGGCGGGCCTCACCGTGGCGGCCATGCTCGTGCCCCAGACCATGGCCTACGCCCGCCTGGCCGGCCTGCCGCCGGCCGCCGGGTTCCGGGCGGCGCTTCCCGCCCTGGTGGTGTACGCCCTGGTGGGATCCTCCCGCCACCTGCAGGTGGGCCCGGAGCCGGGCACCGCCCTGCTGGCCGCCGCCGCCGTGGCCCCCCTGGCGGCCGGTGACCCCGACCGCTACGCCGAACTGATGGTGCTGCTCGCCGTCCTGGTGGGCCTGGTGGCCGGTGTGGGGGCGCTCGCCCGGGTCGGCGCCATCGCCAACCTGTTGTCGCGACCGGTGCTGGTGGGCTACCTGTGCGGCGTCGGCGTGACGCTGCTGGCCAGCCAGCTCGGTCCGTTCACGGGCCTGGCCATCGAGGCCGACCAGCCCATCCCGCGCTTCGTTGAGGCGGCCCGTGAACTGGGCGACGTGCACGGGCCCACCGTGGCGCTCGGCACCGCAACCCTCGCCGTCATCCTCGTGCTGCGGTGGCGGTACCCCCGGCTGCCCGGGATGCTCGTGGGGGTGGCGGGGGCCACCGCCCTGTCCGCCGCCCTCGGCCTCGACGCGCACGGCGTGGCCGTGGTGGGACAGATCCCCGCCGCGCTGCCCCACCTCCAGATCCCCACACCATCGGCCGGCGACCTCGGTGCGCTCGTCCCCGCGGCCCTGGGGATCGCCCTGGTCGGCTACGCCGACAACATGCTCACGGCCCGGGGCATCGCCGCCCGGAACGGGTACCGCATCGACCCCACCGCCGAGCTGGCGGGGCTGGGTGCGATCAACCTGGCCGCCGGGCTGGGCGGCGGATTCCCGGTCTCGTCGAGCGCCAGCCGATCAGCCATGCCGGCCACGCTCGGCAGCCACACCAAGCTGGTGGGACTGGTGGCGGCGGTCGGGCTCGCCGCCGCCATCGTCACCCTCCGGCCAGTCATCGCCGAGTTCCCCGTCACCGCGATCGCGGCGCTGATCGTGGCCGCCGGGGTGGCGATCATCGACGTCCGGGGCCTGGTCGAGATCGGTTCTCTCAGCCGGGCCGAACTGGTCGTGGCCCTGGCGACCGCCGCCGGCGTCATCGGGTTCGACGTGCTGGTGGGCATCGGCGTGGCCCTGGTCCTGTCGGTCGCGGTGGCGTTCGCCCGCATCGCCCGACCGGCCGACGCCGTGCTGGGTGGAGCCGACGAGCTCGAGGGCTGGATCCCGGTGGAGTCGGGTGGCCGACCGCTCGAGGGCCTGCTCGTGTACCGGTTCGACGCCCCGCTCTTCTTCGCCAACGCGTCCCGCTTCCGCGACCGCGTGCTCGACGCCCTGGCCGCCAATCCCGGTGAGGAGCGCTGGGTGGTGCTCGACCTGGAGGGGGTCGGGTCGATCGACACCACCGCGGTCGCCGAGCTGGCCACCGTGGTCGACGACCTCGCCCGCCGCGGCGTCCAGACGGTCGGCGTGGCCCGGGCCGCCCGGCCCAGCCTCGAGATGCTCGGCCGGGCGGGCCTGGTGGAACCGAGCGGGCCGCTGCGTGTCTTCCAGACCATCAACGACGCGGTGCACGCCTTCCGGTCCGCCGTACCCGGGGACCGGCCTTGACGACACGGGATCGGGCACCGACGCTGGCCGGCGTGGAACCGGTCGTGACCTGCGAGCACCTCACCCGCCGGTTCGGCGACCGCACCGCGGTGGACGACGTGAGCTTCTCGGTGGCCCCCGGCGAGACCTACGGGCTGCTCGGCCCCAACGGGGCGGGCAAGACCACCACCATCAAGTTGATCTGCGGCCTGCTCGCCGCCGACGGCGGCACCGTCACCGTGGCCGGGCACCCGCAGTCGCCCACCCGCACCGACGCCAAGGCCCTGGTGGGCTACGTCCCCCAGGACGTGGCGCTCTACCCCGACCTGTCGGCCCGGGAGAACCTGCGCTTCTTCGGCCGCCTGTTCCACCTGCGGGGCAAGGCGCTGGCAGCCCGGGTCGACGAGGTGCTGGACCTGGTGGGCCTGGCCGACCGGGGTGACGACCGGGTGGAGGCGTACTCGGGTGGCATGGCCCGCCGGCTGAACATCGCCGCCGGCCTCCTCAACGAACCCACGCTGCTGGTACTCGACGAGCCCACGGTGGGGGTCGACCCCCAGAGCCGCCACGCCATCCTCGAGAGCGTCAACCGGTTCGGACGGTCCGGCATGGCGGTGATCTACACCACCCACTACATGGAGGAGGCCCAGCGGCTCTGCGACCGCATCGGTATCATGGACGGGGGTCGCCTGGTGGCCGAGGGCACCCACCGCGAACTGGTGTCGCTGGTGGCCGAGCGGGACCGGGTGGTGCTCAGCGGCCGGGGGGACCTGGGTCCGCTGCGCGACCTGGTGGCCGGGCTCGACGGGGTCGAGGGCGCCTCGGTGGTGGACGGCCGGGTGGAGGTCCTGGCGGTCGATGCCCACTCGTTGCTGCCGGCCGCGCTGGCCGCGGCTGCGGCGGCCGGGGTGCCCGTGAGCGCGGTGGAGGTGGTGGAACCCGACCTGGAGGCCGTGTTCCTGCACCTGACCGGCGCCGCCCTCCGGGAGTGAGGGTGCTGCACGGCGCGGTGGTGATCGCCGCCAAGGACCTGCGTCAGCGGTTCCGGGACCGGTCCGCCATCGTCTTGGGATTCGTGGCCCCGCTGCTGATGGTGGCGTTGATGAACGCGGCCTTCTCGGGGGCCGGGGAGTTCCACGCCACCATCGGGGTGGTCGACGCCGACGGTGGGGTGGCGGGGGCCGGGATCCTCGACGGCCTCCAGTCGCCCGACCTGGCCGACGTGATCACGGTGGAGACGTTCCCGTCGGCCGACGCAGCCCGAGCCGCGGTGGACGACGGTTCGGTCGACGCCGCCATCGTGCTGCCCGACGGGCTCACCGCCATGGCGGCCGGCGGGCCCGGGGTGCCGATCGACGTGTTCACCAGCGTCGACGCCGACCTGGCGGGCGAGGTCACCGCCAGCATCGCCACGGCGTTCACGTCCCAGATCGCCACCCTGCGGCTGACGGCCGCGGTGGCGGGTGAGGCGGGCGCCACCGACGACGAGGTGGCCGCGCTGCTGGCGGCCGCCGCCACCAGCCCGCCGGCGATCCAGGCGGTGCAGCAGGCCACGTCGAACGAGCCCCTGGAGCCGGTGGCCTACTTCGGCCCGGGGATGGCCATGTTCTTCGTGCTCTTCTCGGTGGGGTTCACCGCCCGCGGCTTCTTCGTGGAGCGAGCCACCGGCACCCTCGACCGCATGGCGGCGGCCCCGATCCGGCCCGAGGCCGTGCTGGCCGGCAAGGCGCTGTCCGTGTTCGTGTACGCCCTCGCCAGCCTGGGCACGATGTCGGCCGTCACGGCCCTGGTGTTCGGGGCCTCGTGGGGCAACCCGATCGGTGTCGCGGTGCTGTGCGTGGGCATGGCCGCGTCGGTGGTGGCCCTGTCCGCCCTGGTCATGGGCGTGGCCCGCACCGAACGCCAGGCCGAGGGGTTGTCGTCGATGTTCACCTTCGCCCTGGCCCTGCTGGGGGGCAGCTTCTTGTTCCTCGGCTCGGCACCGCCGCTCCTGCGACGGCTCGCCGTGCTCACCCCCAACGGGTGGGCGCTGCGCGGGTTCACCGACCTCGCCACCGGCGTCGACGTCTGGACGGCGGTAGCCGCGCCCGTGGCGGGGATGGCGGCGTTCACCGCGGTCGTCGGTGCCGTCGCCCTGGTGGCGGGACGCGGGGCGGTGACCCGGTGAGGTCGCTCGCGCTGGCCGGGACCGCGCTGCGGCGCATCGCCCACGACCGCACCTCGCTGTTCTTCCTGGTCGCCCTGCCGGTGGTGATCATCGTGCTGCTGGGGGTGTCGGTCTCGGATCAGGAGTCGTTCCGGGTGGGCGTGGTCGGCAGCGGGTCCGGACGCCAGGGCGCCTCGCTCACCACCGCGCTGGAGACCGACGCCGCCATGGACGTGCACCGCTTCGAGGGCGCCGACGCCGAGGACCGGGCCCGCACCGCACTGCGTCGGGGCGAGCTCGACAGCGTGGTGGTGATCCCGGACGACGCCGACGAGACAGCGGCGGCCGGCGCCGTGGTGGAGGTGGCGGTGCTGGGCGAGCAGACCAACGCCACCCACCGGGCCGCCGGCCAGGCGGTGACGGCGGTGGTGGCCGACCAGGGGGCGGTGATCGCCGCGGCCCGGGCCCGCGCCACGGTGGTGGCGGGCGAGCAGGCGGACCACGTGGCCGCGGCGCAGGCGATGGCGGCCGGCACGCCGCCGGTGGAGGTGCGCACCACCGTGGTCGACGCCGACTCGGGGATCCTTCCCGGCGGGTTCGCCTACAGCACGCCCACCATGTTGGTGCTGTTCGTCTTCATCACCTCGGTGGCGGGATCGGCGCAGATGATCGAGAGCCGCCGCCTCGGCATCCACGAACGCATGCTGGCCGGCCCGGTCACCCCGTGGACCATCGTGGCGGGCGAGACGGCGTCCCACCTCACCGTGGCCCTCCTCCAGTCGGTCCTGATCGTGGGTGTGGGGTCCCTGGTGTTCGGCGTGAGCTGGGGAGACCCGGTGGCCGCCACCGCCCTGGTCGTGCTCTGGGCCCTGGTGGGCACCGGCGCCGGGGTGCTGGCGGGCTCGCTGTTCCGGACGCCCGAGCAGGCCACGGCCATCGGCGTGAGCGCCGGCATGGCGGCCGGGATGCTCGGCGGGTGCATGTGGCCGTTGGAGATCGTGGGCGACACCATGCGCACCGTGGGCCACGCCATGCCCCACGCCTGGGCCGTCGACGCCTGGGTGGAGCTGTTGTCCCGGGGTGGCGGTCTGGGCGACATCGCCGCCCAGCTCGCCGTGCTCGCCGGCTTCGCCGCGGTGCTGCTCACCGCCGCCACCCTCCGCCTCCGCGCCCGCCTCACCGCGTGACGGCGCCCGCCGTCAGGCTCGGGCGGCGAGGAGGGCGGAGATCAGATCCCCGTCGAAGGAGGAGCGGGCCTCGGTGGCCTCCTTGGCCGCCGCGCCCTGGCGGGTGACCACCAGGTCGAGGCTGGGCACCACGAAGACCTTCTGGTCGCCGGCGCCGAGGGCCGCCACCCAGTCCTCGGGGACCCGGTTCCGGGCCCCTTGCCTACGGCCGAGCAGCCACCACAGGTAGCCGTAGTCGACCTGGGCCGGCGACGACGTCCACGCCTCGTCGAACCAGGCGGCCGACACCAACTCGTCGGCACCCCAGGTTCCCTTGCGCAGCGCCAGCAGCCCGAAGCGGGCCATGTCGCGCGCCGGCAGCTTGAGGCCCCACTCCAGCGCACCGGTGGGGTCGCGGAACTGGGGCAGGTCGGGGCGGGGTTCCCAGACCGCCAGTGGGCTCATGCCCACCGGATCGAACAGCCGCTCCCGGCTCAGGGCGTCGATGTCGGAGCCGGTGGCCTCTTCCAGCGCCGGCCGGAGCTTCTGATAGGCGGCAGTGTTGTAGTCGAAGGTGACGCCGGGCTCGGCCACGCGGGTGAGACGCCGGGGGTGGAGGCCGCTGGTCATGGTGAGCAGGTGGCGGATGGTGATCACGGCCTCCGAGGCCGGCTCGGCCTTGCTCCAGCCCACCGGGAGGAGGTCCGACACCGGTTGGTCGAGCTCCAGCTCGCCCCGTTCCACCGACATCCCCACCAACGTGGAGGTCACGCTCTTCTGACACGACGCGATGTCCTGCACCGACTCCGCCGTGGACCCGGCGAAGTAGCGCTCCAGCACCAGCCGCCCGCCGACCAGCACCGTGAGGGTGCTGCTGTTCGACGTCTCGGCCAGCCGCGCCACCGCCTCGAGCCCCTCGGCCGACCAGCCGACGTCGGCGGCGTCGACCGTCTCCCACGAGCCCCCGTGAGCGGGCGGCACGTACCGCCCCTCCTCCTCAGCCGCGGTGGAGGGTGCGACCGACGCCGCGGTGGACGCCGTACCGGAGGAGGACGACCCGGGACCGGACGTGGTGGCGGAGCCCGTCGTCGACGACTCCTTGCTGCACGCCCCGAGGGCCACGGCCGTCACCGTCGCCGCCGCCCCGGCCAGCACCGCCCGCCGACTGACCGCGATGCGGTCGGCGCGGTCGTGGCCCGTTCCCCCGGTCCCCGTCATGCGCTGCACGTTACGTCCGGAACGGGCCGTCCGGCGGCTCGGGCATGCTGGTGGGGTGACCTACTGCCTCGCCCTCCGCCTCGACTCCGGGCTGTTGTTCCTGTCCGACACCCGCACCAACGCGGGGGTCGACAACATCGGCACCTTCCGCAAGCTCCACGTGATCAACGCCGGCCCGGACCGCGCCTTCGTGGTGCAGGCCGCCGGCAGCCTGGCCACCACCCACGAGGTGCTGGCTCGGGTCGACCGCGACCTGGGCGCCGACGACGGGCGCGAGAGCCTGGCCACGGTGGCCCACCTCTTCGAGGCGGCCCTCTACCTGGGGCGGCTCAGCCGGGAGGTGGCGGCCGAGCACGTCCCCACCGTGGGCCCCGGAGCGACCGCCACGTTCATCCTGGGCGGCCAGATCGGTGGGCAGCGACCCGACATCCTGCTGGTGTACCCCGAGGGCAACTACATCCGGGCGTCCGACACGTTGCCGTACCTGCAGATCGGCGAATCCAAGTACGGCAAGTTCCTGCTGAGCTGGCGGCGCGCACCCACGTCGACGTCACCACCGCCGGCAAGCTGGCCCTCGCGTCGATGCTCAGCACGGTCCACGCCAACCTCTCGGTGGGCCCGCCCTACGACACCGCCGTGTACCGCAACGGGTCGTTCGTGGTGAACGAGCACCGCATCGAGGCCGACCACCCCTACCTGACCGAGCTGACCGAGGTGTGGGTGAAGGGCCTGAGGACCCTGATCGACGACCTGCCGCCCATCCCCGACGACCTGGTGACCAAGCTCGCCTGATCCCCATCAGACCGTCGGCCCGTCAGGACGGTCAGGCCTGGATGCGGCCGTCCTCGATGTGCACGGTGCGGTCGGCGTAGTGGGTGATGCGGTCGTCGTGGGTGACGATGATGGCGGAGGTGCCGCGGGCCTTCATCTCCTCGCGGATGAGGTGCACCACCTGGTCGCCGAGCTTCGAGTCCAGCGCCGAGGTGGGCTCGTCGAACAGCACCAGCGCAGGGTCGTTCATCAGCGCCCGCCCGATGGCCACCCGCTGACGCTGACCGCCCGAGAGCTGTGACGGCAGGTTGCCGGCCCGATCGGCGAGGCCGAGCTCGTCGAGCAGCTGCTCGGCCCGGGCCCGGGCCCGGCTGCCGTTGCGGTTGCGGCGGCCGCCGAGCTCGTTGACCACCAGCAGGTTCTCCCGGGCCGTGAGGAACGGCACCAGGTTCACGGTCTGGAACACGAACCCCACCGAGCTCCGCCGGAAGTCGGTGAGCTCGGACGGGGAGAGGTGGGTGATGTCGCGGCCGTCGACCTCGACCACCCCCTCGGTGGCGTGGAGCAGGCCGCCGGCGATGGAGCACAGCGTGGTCTTGCCCGAGCCCGAGGGCCCCACCAGGGCCACGATCTCGTCCCGCGCCACCTCGAGCGCGGCGTGGTCGAGGGCGACGACCTCGCCGTCGCCGGATCCGTAGACCTTCCGGACGTCGACCATCCGCAGGGCGGGCGGGGCGGACGGGCTGGGGGGTTCGGGCTGGTTCACAGCGGGCTCCGTGGAGGTGGAGGTGGAGGTGGACGGCGAGGTGGCGGACGGCGGGGTCACGACGCCGCTCCGATGGCGGCCGCCGGGTCGATGCGCAGCACCCGCCGCAGCGAGAAGGCGCACCCGGCCACCGCCGCCAGGACCAGCAGGGCCACGTTGGTGACCAGCCGGCTGGGGGTGACCTGGAACGGCAGGGTGCCGGGGGGGATGGCGGCGTCGAGGGCGAGCGACGCCCCCGCCCCCAGCAGCGAGGCCACCAGGGCGATCGCCACCGCCTGGGCCACCACCCCGCCGAACAGGGTGGCGCTCGATCCGCCGATGGCCTTGAGGATGCCGTAGAGCGGGGTGCGCTCCACGGTGATGAGGGCGAAGAACAGGCCCACCACCACCAGGGCGATCACGGCCGTGACGCCGATGATCTGGTTGAAGGTGGACCGCTGCTGGGCCACGCCCGGGAGGGCCTCGATGGCCTCGGTGATGGTGAGGGTGGTGGTGGTGGCGCCGTCGGTGGCCCGGTCGATGGCGTCGGCCACGGCGGCGGCATCGCCGTCGACGCGGATCACCAGGGCCGCCACCGAGTCGCTCTCGAACGTGCGGTCGGGTCGGTTGGCGGCGGTGACCGACCGCCAGGTCTCCAGCGACCCCCACAGCGAGGTCTGTCCGGAGTAGCCGGTGTCGTCCACGAAGCCCACCACCTCGACCGGAGTGCGGCTCGGGCCGAGCAGGAGCGTGTCGCCCACCTCGACCCCGTCGGCCTCGATGGTGGAGTCGGCGATGACGGTGCCGTCGGCCGGCGGGGTGGCCGGCAGGCCCCGAGGGGCCAGCTCGTAGCCGAGCAGGGCGGTGGAGATGAGCTCCCGGCTGGTGGGGTCGTCGGCCCGCCGGGCCCCGAGTTGCACGCTGCCCAGGCCGCCCACCTCCACCACGCCCGGCACGGCCTCGACCGCGTCGCGGGCGGGCTGGTCGATGCGGCTGCGGACCAGCGACTCCCGGGCGGTGCTGGAGTAGACGATCAGATCGGCGCGCTGGGCGCGGTAGGCGCCGGTGGACCCGGCGAGCAGGCCGTCGAGCAGACCACCGAGGAACATGAGCAGCACGGCCAGCACCGTGAGCACGGCGGTGGCGGTGACGAAGCGCCCGGGTCGGCGGCGCAGCTCCCGGAGGGCGAGCTTCACGATCCACCTCCCGTGGTGGCGTCGATGGGATCGATGCGCAGCACCCGGCGCAGCGAGCCGAGCGACCCGACCACCGCGAGGACGAGGAACACCACGGCCCACACGACGGCGAGGCCTGGTTCGAACCGTAGCGACAGGCCGCCCACCCGACCCCCGCCGGTCACCAGCCGGTAGAGCCCCACCCCCACCACCACGCCCAGCGCGGTGACGGACAGGACCTGGGTGACGAGGGCGCCGGCCAGCACGGCGGTGCGGGCTCCGATGGCCCGCAGCAAGGTGAGCGACCGGGCCTTCTGCAGGGTGACGATGAGGAAGAAGAGGCCGGTGACCAGGGGGACCACCAGGCCGTAGAGGGCGAAGATGATCTGGAAGGACTGGCGGACCTGGGCCACGCCCGGCGCGGTGTCGGCCGCCTCCTCGCGGGTGACGGCGTCGGCGTCGGGGGTGGCGGCGTTGATGCGGTCGACCAGCACGGCGGGCGAGACGCCCGGCTCGGGCCGGAGGAACAGGGCGTTCACCGGAACGGTGGGTGCCTGGGGGTTCACGGCGCGGACGGCACCTTCGTAGGTGGCGAGATCGGTGAAGAGGGTGGGGGTGACGCTCAACTGCACGTCTCGGGCCACGCCGACGACGGTGAGGGTGACCGGCGGATCGGCCCCGTCGGCCAGGACCGCCACCTGGTCGCCCACCTCGAAGTCGGCGTCGCTGCCCACGGCCTCACCGGAGGCCTCGGCGAACCGGCCCGCCGACAGCTCGGTGGGCCGACCCAGGTCGGGGTCGTCGGTGCCCAGCACCGAGGCGTCGACCGGCTCGGCGCCTTCGATGGACACGGTGAAGGTGCCCTGGCCGACGTGGGCCACGGCACCCACGCCGTCGACCCCGCTGACCGCATCCTCGACGTCCTCGGCGATGGTGCTGCCCTGGAGGGTGCGCTGCCCGTCGAGGCTGTAGACGATGACCGGGGCCGACTGGTTGCGCAGGGCCCCCACGAACGAGGTGATCAGCCCGTTCTGCAGGGCCTGTTGGAACAGCACCAGGAACAGCAGCAGGCCGATGGCCAGGGCCAGCAACGAGAAGCGGACCGGGCCTCGGCGGATCTCGTGGAAGGCGAGGAACATGGGAGGTCCATCATGCCGGAGGTCGGGCCGCTCGGAGCGGCCCGACCTCGGCGGGTAGGTGGGGAGGGTGGACGGTGGCGGATCAGCCGGGGAGGAGGACGCCGTCGATCACGTGGATGACACCGTTGTCGGCGGTCACGTCGGTGGCCACCACGTTGACGGTGTTGCCGGCGGCGTCGGCCAGCGAGACGTTCTCGCCGTCAACGTTCACGGTGAAGGTGGCGCCGTTGACGGTGGTCACGGCCTCGCCGTCCATGCCGACCACGTCGGCGGCGAGGACCTCACCGCTGACCACGTGGTAGGTGAGGATGCCGGCGAGGTCGCCCTCGCGGTCCTCCAGCAGGGTGTCGAGGGTGCCGGCGGGCAGCGCCGCGAACGCCTCGTCGGTGGGGGCGAACACGGTGAAGGGACCGTCACCACGGAGGGTCTCCTCGAGGCCGGCGGCCTGCACCGCGGTCACCAGCGTCTCGAAGTCGCCGGCGGCCACGGCCGTGTCGACGATGTCGGACGCCTCCTCCATGGAGGAGTCGTCGGTCTCGGCCCCGGTGGTCTCGGTGTCGTCCATCGCTGCCGCGGTGGTGGTGGTCTCGTCGGTGGTGGCGGTGTCGTCGTCACCGTCGCTGCACGCGGTCAGCAGACCGAAGATGGCGAGGACTGCAAGGAATCGCATGGGTCGGGTACGCATGGCACTGGCTCCTGGGGAGGGGTGGGGTTGGTTACGACCGTTCTTCGCCCCCCACCACTGGATCGGATGCAACCCGGCGGGAAACGTTCGCGACCCACCGGGTGCATCCGATCCAGGGGTCGGCGACGAACCCTTGGTGACGGTCTCCCTCCCCGGGAGCCCGACCCTCAACCACCGGTCCCACCGCCATGTTGCTCCTCGCCGAACCCCGTCCCCGCACCGCACCCCTGTTCATCCCGGCCGTCGGCCCTGGGTACGGTGGTGCGATGTCCCTGGAGGACACCGCCGACCCGGCGTCGGCCGAGGCCCTCGCCGAGCAGGCGTGGCTGGACGGCGACGAGCGCGCCCTGCGCGCCGCGTGGGACCAGTACGGCAAGCTGGTGTTCACCTACTGCGCCCGGCAGTTGAGCGACCGGGAGGCCGCCAGCGACTGCACGCAGGAGACGTTCGTGAGCGCCTGGCGCTCCCGGGAGCGCTTCGACCCGGCCAAGGGCACGCTCGCCTCGTGGCTGCTCGGCATCGCCCGCTACCGGGTGCTCGACCAGTACCGCTCCACGTCGAAGCTGCCCCTACCCAGCTCCGACGCCGACCTGGGCGAGGCGCCCCGCTCCGACGAGGCCGCCGCCGTGGCCGACCGGCTGCTGGTGGCCCACGCCCTCGAACAGTTGCCCGAGCGGGCCCGCCGGGTGGTGGAGCTCGCCTTCTACTCCGACCTCAGCCAGAGCGAGATCGCCGAGAGGCTCGGCCTCCCGCTCGGCACGGTCAAGAGCGACATGCGTCGCGCACTACAACGGCTACGTGGCCACCTGGAAGGAGGTGAACCCGATGTCTGATCCGTTCGACCCCCAGCTGCGGTCCGACGACGACGGGTTCGACGACCTCGCCGCGCTGCGGGCGATCGGCCGCGGCCTGCCCACCGACGAACCGGAGTGGGACACACCCCCCGACGACCTCTGGGCCCGCATCGAGGCCGAGGCGTTCGGCGTCGGCCAGACGCCGGCGGCCGAACCCACCGGCACCGCACCCACCAGTACCGCACCCACCCCACCGCCGGTCACCGGCGTGGGCGGCGGATCGGCCGACGACACCACGGTTGTGCCCTTCCCGGGACCCGACCAGCGCAAGCGCCGCTGGCTCCTGCCCGTGGCGGCCGTGGCGGCGGCCGCGCTGATCGTGGTCGGCATCATCACCGTGAACGCCACCCGACCGGGCGACGAGCCCGAGCTGATCGCCAGCGTCACGCTCGACGTGCTGGGCGACGCCGGGTCGGGCCGGGCCGAGCTGGTGAACGCCGACGGCGTGACGCAGATTCGCCTGGAGACGGCCGACCTCGATGCCGGCGACGGGTTCCTCGAGGTCTGGGTGATCGACCCCAGCGTCACCAAGCTGGTGTCGCTCGGCCCGCTGCGGCCCGACGGCATCTACGACCTGCCCGCCGGGCTGGATCCGGCCGACTTCCCCATCGTCGACATCTCGGTGGAGCCGGTCGACGGCGACCCCACCCACTCGGGCAACAGCGTCCTGCGGGGCCAGCTGACGGTCTGACCGCAGCTGACGTGACCCCAGCTGACGGTCTGACCCGACGTGCGAGCTGACCCGAGGCGCGGGCTCAGCCGGTTCGTTCCTCCACCCGGCCGTCGACGTGGCGGGCGAAGCGACCCCGGTCGGGACCGTGGTCGGGGTCGGCCGCCGGCCACGGCCAGCCCCCGAACCCGGTGGCCTGGTAGTCGCGGAACGCCTGTTGGATCTCGTCCTGGGCGTTCATCACGAACGGGCCGTAGCGGGCCACCGGTTCGTTGATGGGGCGCCCCTGGAGCAGCAGGGCCTCCACCGGCTCGGCACCGGCCCGCAGCGGGACCGCCGACCCGCCCGCGAGCTGGGCGGCGTGGTCGTTGGGCACCTCCACGTCGGCCACGGTGAGGGTCTGGC
>WBZL01001030.1_pt1 | contig 30356 bp, 25 predicted proteins | sample 5204291 | NCBI WGS metagenome assembly WBZL01 (sample SAMN12344345, study PRJNA552823) | activated sludge metagenome | biome: Activated sludge suspended growth; feature: Nitrification reactor; material: Wastewater; isolation source: activated sludge from nitrification reactor of wastewater...
ACCGCCGAGATCCTCGGGGTGCCCATCGACGCCGACGGCCGGCACGAGATCGCCACCCGCTCCCGGGGCACCCCGCGCATCGCCAACCGCCTCCTGCGCCGGGTGCGCGACTTCGCCGAGGTGCGGGCCGACGGCGCCATCGACGCCGCCACCGCCCACGACGGCCTGGCGCTGTTCGGCGTGGACGACCTCGGCCTCGACAAGGTCGACCGGGCCATCCTCACCGCCATCTGCGGGCACTTCGCCGGCGGCCCGGTCGGCCTCAAGACCCTCGCCATCAGCGTCGGCGAGCCCACCGAGACCGTCGAGGACGTCTACGAGCCGTTCCTCATCCAGCAGGGCCTGCTCATGCGCACGCCCCAGGGGCGCACCGTCACCCCGGCCGCCTGGCGCCACCTCGGGCTGGCCGTGCCCCCACCGTCGCGCACGGGCGCGCCGCCGCCGGGGCTCTTCGACGACGGACCGCCGCTGTAGCCTCGGCGTCCTGCACATCGACTTCAACAGCTCAACGGGCCCCAGCCTGGGGGTCGAGGTCGAGTACGAGCTCGTCGACCGCGACACCCGCCAGCTCTCCAGCGCCGCCTCGGCGATCCTGGACGAGATCGGCGCGGGCCACCCCGGGGGTGAGCACCCCAAGGCCAAGCACGAGCTGTTCGAGTGCACGATCGAGGTCATCACCGGGATCTGCCAGACGGTCGCCGAGGCCAAGGTCGACCTGAGCGGCACCCTCGCCGAGGTCCAGCGCTGCGCCGATGCCCGGGGCCTTGCCCTGGTCTGCTCGGGCACCCATCCCTTCTCGGACTGGCGGGACCAGACCGTCACCGACAACGCCCGCTACCACACCCTCATGGACGAGATGGCGTGGATGGCCCAGCGCCTGCAGATCTTCGGCGTCCACTTCCACGTCGGGGTGCGCTCGCCGGAGAAGGCGGTGGCGATCGCCAACGCCCTCGCCGGCTACATCCCCCACCTGCTGGCCCTCTCCGCCTCGAGCCCGTACTCCGAGGGCCACGACACCGGCCTCGCCTCGAGTCGGAGCAAGATCTTCGAGGGCCTCCCCACCGCCGGCCTCCCCGAGCAGATCGCCGACTGGCAGGAGTTCGAGCAGTTCATGGAGACGCTGGTGTCGGCCGAGGCCATCGGCACGGTCCGCGAGGTCTGGTGGGACATCCGCCCCCACCCGGACTTCGGCACCGTGGAGCTGCGCATGTGCGACGGCATCCCGACGCTCCGCGAGGTCGCGGCGCTGGCCGCGCTGGCCCAGTCCCTCGTGCACTGGTTCGACACGATGCACGACCGCGGCTACCAACTGCCTGTGCACCGCGAATGGGTCCTGCGGCAGAACAAGTGGCGAGCGGCCCGCCACGGCCTCGAGGCCTCGCTCATCATCGACGACGAGGGCTCGACCCGCCCGGTGAAGGAGGTCATCGCCGAGCTGCTCGACGAGCTGCACCCCATCGCCACCCGCCTGGGCTGCACCGACGAGCTCAAGGACGTCCACCAGATCCTCGACCGGGGCGCGAGCTACGAGCGTCAACGTCGGGTGTACGCCGAGCAGGGCTCGCTCGTCGCGGTGGTCGACGCCCTCGCCCACGAGCTCGTCACCGACGAGCCGGGAGCCCGCCCGTGAGCTACGACCCCGCCCACCTCGACGAGCGCCTCGACAAGTTCCTCGCGGCCCACGAGGACGAGCTCGTCGCCTTCCGGCGCCAGCTCCACGCCCACCCCGAGCTGTCCTGGGAGGAGCACCAGACCACCGCGCTGCTGCACTCGCGGCTGGCGGTGGCCGACCTCGAGCCCCAGCCACTCGAGACCGAGACCGGCCTCGTGCTCGACCTCGGCGACCCCGGGGCCGGGCCGACGGTCGCGCTCCGGGCCGACATCGACGCCCTGCCGCTCGACGACGAGAAGGACGTGCCCTACCGCAGCACCGTGCCCGGCGTGTGCCATGCCTGCGGCCACGACGTGCACACCACGATCCTCCTCGGGGCCACGCTCCTGCTCGCCGAGCTCCTGCCCGACCTCGACCCCGCGGGTCGTGTGCGCCTGCTCTTCCAGCCCGCCGAGGAGGCCATGCCCGGCGGCGCCGACCGCCTGGCGCCGACCGCGGTCATGGACGACGTCGACGTCATCTACGCGCTCCACTGCGACCCCTCGCTCGACGTCGGCAAGGTCGGCATGCGGGTGGGCCCGATCACCGCGGCCGCCGACCGCATCACCATCCGCCTCCACGGCCCCGGCGGCCACACCGCCCGGCCCCACCTCACCGCCGACCTCGTGCACATCGCCGGGCGCATCATCTGCGACCTGCCCGCCGGCTTCACCAAGCTCACCGACCTGCGCGACGCTCCGACCCTGGTGTTCGGCATGGTGCAGAGCGGCCACGCCCCCAATGTGATCCCGTCCACGGCGGTCCTCGGGGCGACCCTGCGCTCGCAGGGGCGGGGCACGTGGGACGACGCCCCCGAGATCGTCGAGCGCCTCCTCGCCTCGATCATCGACCCCTTCGGCGCCACCTGGGAGATGGACTACGTCCGCGGCTCCCCGCCGACGGACAACGACGCCCGCGCCACCGGGGTGTTCGCGGACGCGGCGCGCGCGGCCCTCGGCCCCGACGCGGTCGTCCCGACCGCCCAGAGCGTGGGCAACGAGGACTTCTCCTGGCTGCTCGAGCGCGCCCCCGGCTCGTACGCCCGCCTCGGCGTGCGCCCGCCGGCGGCCACCGAGCGCCGCGACCTGCACGCCAGCACCTTCGACGTGGACGAGTCGGCCATCGGCCTCGGGGTGCGGTTGCTCACCCACACCGCCCTGCAGGCCCTCGATGCGTACGGGGATGCCTGACCCCGAGACGTCGATCCGCGCGTTCGACTACGACCTGCCGCCCGAGGCCATCGCCCAGCAGCCGATCGAGCCCCGGGACGCGGCGCGCCTGCTCGTCGACGCCGGCCCGGGGGCGCCGCCGGCGCACCGCCACGTGCGCGACCTGCCCGAGCTGGTGGGCCCCGGTGACCTCCTCGTCGTGAACGACACCCGGGTGCGCCCGGCACGCCTGCGCCTGCGCAAGCCCACCGGTGGCCTCGTCGAGGTGCTGCTGCTCGACGAGGAGGACGACGGCGGCGCGTGGCAGGCCCTGGTGCGGCCCGGGCGCCGGGTGCCGCCGGGCACGGCCCTGCACCACCCGGACCGGCCGGGCCTCGAGCTCGTGGCCGTCGAGGAGGTGCTGGGGGAGGGTCGCCGGCGGGTCCGCCTGCTGCGGCCCGAGACCGAGGTGCTCGCCGTGGGCGAGGTGCCCCTGCCGCCGTACGTGCACGAGCGCCTGGACGACCCCGAGCGCTACCAGACCGTGTACGGCGACCGGCCGTCGTCGGTGGCGGCGCCGACGGCGGGCCTGCACCTCACCGAGGAGGTGCTCGAGCGCTGCCGCGCCGCCGGCGCCGAGATCGCCCGGGTGGAGCTGTCCGTGGGCCTCGGCACGTTCCGGCCCATCACGGTCGACGACGTGACCGACCACCGCGTCCACCGCGAGCGCTACCGGGTGCCCGAGGCGACCATGGCCGCGTGCGCCGCCGCCGAGCGGGTCGTGGCCATCGGCACGACGACGCTGCGGGCGCTGGAGAGCGCGGCCGGCTCGGGGCGACTGGCGGGCACCACCGACCTCTACGTCCGGCGGGGGCACCCCTTCGCCGTGGTCGGCGCCCTGCTGACCAACTTCCACGTCCCGCGGTCGTCGCTGCTGGTGCTGGTGGACGCGTTCGTCGGCCCCCGGTGGCGGGCGCTCTACGCCGAGGCCCTGGGGGAGGGCTACCGGTTCCTGTCGTTCGGCGACGCCATGTTCCTGTCCGGGCCGCCCCTCGGCGGAGGCGGGCGATGAGCCTGTACCTCGAGGTCGACGCCACCGACGGGCGGGCCCGCACCGGCACCATCCGCACCGCCCGGGGCCTGATCGAGACCCCCTGCTTCATGCCGGTCGGCACCCGGGGCGCCGTGCGCCTCCTCGACAGCGCCGACCTCGACGGCCTGGGCGCCCAGGTCGTGCTCGCCAACGCCTACCACCTCATGCTGCGGCCGGGCGCCGACGTGGTGGCCGAGCTGGGGGGCCTGCACCGCTTCACCGGCTGGGACGGGCACGTCCTCACCGACTCGGGCGGGTTCCAGGTGTTCTCCCTCGATCCCAAGGTGGACGACGACGGGGTCACCTTCCGCTCGACCTACGACGGCGACACCCACCGTCTGACCCCCGAGGGCGCGGTGGCCGTCCAGGCCGCGCTCGGCGCGGACATCACCATGGTCCTCGACGTGTGCCCGCCGTGGCCGGCGGCGCCGCGGGAGGTGGCCACGGCCGTGCGCCGGACCGCGGCCTGGGCGGCACGCGCCCGGGTCGCCCACCAGGACGCCCTGGCGGGCGGGCAGGCGCCGGCGGACCAGCAGCTCTTCGGCATCGTGCAGGGGGGCGTGGACCACGACCTGCGGGTCGAGAGCGCCGCGGCCACCGTGGCCGTGGGCTTCGACGGGTACGGCATCGGCGGGTTCTCGGTGGGCGAGCCCCGGGACCTGATGGTGCCCGCCCTGGCCGCCACCACGGCGGCGCTGCCCGAGGACCAGCCCCGCTACCTCATGGGCGTCGGCGACCCCGTCGGCCTCGTGGAGGCCATCGCCCTCGGCGTGGACCTGTTCGACTGCGTGCTGCCGACCCGCTTCGCCCGCCACGGCACCGTCCTGACCGCGACCGGTCGCTACAACCTCACCGCCGCCGCCCACGCACGGGACGACGGCCCCCTCGACGCCGCCTGTCCGTGCCCGGTGTGCGCCCGCTGGTCGCGCGGCTACCTGCGCCACCTCCTGCGGGTGTCGGAGCCCACGGGCGCCCGGCTCGTGACCCTTCACAACCTGGCCTGGACCTTCGCCCTCGTCGCCGCCGCCCGGGCGGCGATCCGGGCGGGCGCGCTCGACGCCCTGCGATCCGACATCCGCGCGGTTTGGGGCTAGCCTCACACGCCGTTCGCCCGCGCCCCGGTGCCGGGCCACCCCCAACCGCCGACCGTTCCGGATCGCCCCATGCAGATCGTCCTGCTCATCGTGATGATGGGCGTGTTCTACTTCGTGCTCATCCGCCCGCAGCAGCGCAAGGCCAAGGAGCACGCCGAGCTCGTCCGGTCGCTCGAGGTGGGTGACGACATCGTCACCTCCGGCGGGATCTACGGCCAGGTCACCGCCATCGACGGCGAGGTGCTGCGCCTCGAGGTCGCCAAGGGCGTCGAGATCCTCCTGGCCCGAGAGGCCATCGCCGAGCTCGTGGAATACGGCTCGGACGACGATGACGCCGACCAGGACTGAGCGGGGCCGACGTTGAAGCGCAAGGGCGTCGGCTCGCTCGTCGCTTTCCTCGTCATCTCGATCGGCGCGTTCGCGGCCGTCATGGCCCTCGGCTACAAGCCGCTGCTCGGCCTCGACCTCCAGGGCGGCGTCTCGGTGGTGCTCCAGCCCGCCAACGACGTCCCGAGCGACCGGCTCGACCAGGCCATCGACGTCATCCGGAGCCGGGTCGACGCGCTCGGCGTGGCCGAGCCCGACATCTCGCGCCAGGGCGACACCATCCTCGTGCAGCTGCCGGGCGTCGAGAACCAGACACGGGCCCTCGACCTCGTGGGCCAGACCGCCGAGCTGCGGTTCCGGCCCGTGTGCGCGGTCCTCGATCCCGACGTGAACGCCGGCGCGCAGTCCACGACCGCCACCACGCTCCCTGCCGACGGCGCCACCACCACGACCGCGCCCGCCGCCGGCGCCACGACGAGCATCCCCACCACGGACTCGTCCGCCACCGACACCACCGAGACCGGCCTCGCGCCCGGCGGCTTCGTCCCCGGTGAGAGCGCGGCCGGCCTCCAGGCCGATCCCACGACCACCGTGCCGGCCACCACCGACACGACCGCGGCGACGACCGCCACCACGGTGCCGGCCGCGCCCACCACCGACGCGGGGGGCTGCACGACTCCGCCGACCGACCTCAACCGCAACGGCATCACCAAGCGGGTCGACGACGAGGCCGACCAGTCGGTGATCCTCCCCGAGGTCGACCCCCAGTGCGATCCTGACCCCGCGGACCCCACCAAGTGCTGGGTCGCCCGCTACTGGCTGGGCCCGACCGCGCTGAAGGGTGACGCCCTGAGCGACGCCAGCGCGACGTTCCCGAACAACCAGTGGGTCGTCAACCCGATCTTCAAGAGCGGTGCGGACGGCATCGACAAGTTCAACGAGGCGGCCACCACCTGCAACACCGGTGCCCCGAGCTGCCCGACGCGCCAGCTCGCCATCGTCCTCGACGGCATCGTGATCTCCGCGCCCACCATCAACGAACCGCAGTTCGAGCGCGACCAGATCCAGATCACCGGCAACTTCGACGAGGGCTCGGCCAAGGACCTCGCCCTGGTGCTGCGCTACGGCTCGCTGCCGGTCGAGCTCGAGCCCCAGCAGACCCAGACGGTGTCGGCCACCCTCGGCACCGACGCGCTGCACGCCGGCCTGATCGCCGGCTTCATCGGCCTCGCCATCGCCACCATCTTCATGATCGCCTACTACCGCCTGCTCGGCGTGGTGGCCATCATCAGCCTCCTGTCCGGGGCGATGATGCTGTGGACGATCATCGCCTACCTGGGCGAGACCCGCGGACTGGCCCTCACGCTCGCCGGCGTCACCGGCATCATCGTGTCGATCGGCGTGTCCCTGGACTCGAACGTCGTCTACTACGAGCACCTCAAAGAGGACGTCTACAACGGGCGCACCTTGCGCTCGTCGGTGGACCGCTCGTTCTCGACGGCCTTCTCCACGATCGTCAAGGCCGACATGGCCTCGATCATCGGTGCGGCCATCTTGTACTTCCTCACCGTCGGCGCGGTGCGGGGCTTCGCCTTCTACCTCGGCCTCGCCGCCCTGCTCGACCTCGTGGCCTTCTACTTCCTGCTGAAGCCGGTCGTCGCGCTCATGGTCCGCAGCCGGCGCCTCGGCGCCCACCCGTCGTGGTTCGGCATCCCCCAGCGCCACGGCGGCACCGGCCCCGAGCTCGGTGGCGAGGACGACGACGCCGGCGGAGACGGCGGTGGGCGCGACGGCGGGCCCGGCGCTCTCGTGGACGAGGAGGTGGCACCGTGAGGGGCCTGTCCCGCCTCTACCGGGGCGAGAACGACTACGACTTCCGCAAGGTCTGGCGCATCGGCATCCCCTTGTCGATCCTGTTCGTGCTCATCTCGATCCTGTCGCTGTTCACCCGGGAGCTGAACCTCGGCATCGACTTCGAGGGCGGCGGCGTCTGGGAGGTCCCGTCCGCGGACTTCTCCGTGGAGGACGCCCGTGCCGCCATGGGCACCGTCGGGGAGGCGGAGGCCAAGATCCAGACCCTGACCAACTCGTCGGGCGACCAGATCGTGCGCATCCAGGCGGGGGCCGAGTCGGTCACCCGCTCCGGCGAGATCACCGAGACCCTCGCCGACGCCGCCGGCGTGACCGCGGAGGACGTCAGCGTCAGCACCGTCGGCCCGTCCTGGGGCGCGAACATCACCGAGAAGGCGGTGCGCGCCCTCGTGGTGTTCTTCGTGATCCTGGGCGTCTACATCGCGTTCACCCTGGAGTGGCGCATGGCCATCGGTGCCCTGTTGGCGGTGGCCCACGACATCATCATCAGCGTCGGCCTGTACTCGATCCTGCAGTTGGAGGTCACCCCGGCGACGGTGGTCGCCTTCCTCACCATCCTCGGCTTCTCGCTCTACGACACCATCGTCGTGTTCGACAAGGTGAAGGAGAACCAGGCGCGCGTGGGCCTCGCCAACCGCACCACCTACACCGGCCTCATGAACCTGTCGCTCAACCAGACCCTGATGCGGTCGGTGAACACGACCCTCGTGACCATCGTGCCGGTGCTGTCGATCCTGCTGATCGGGGCGGTGCTGCTCGGCGCGGTGACCCTCGAGGAGTTCGGCTTCGCCCTGCTCATCGGCCTGGTCAGCGGCGCCTACTCCTCCATCGTCGTGGCGGCCAGTGCGGTGGCGGCCCTGAAGGAGCGCGAGCCCCGGAACAAGACGCTGCGCGAGCGCCTCGAGAAGGCCTACGACGGCGAGGTGCCCGTCACCGGCATCCGCCACGTGAACCCGGCCAGCTTGCGCGCCGCGGCGGCGACCGCCGGTGCTCCGGGGGCCAAGGGCGGGACCGGGGGCACGGTGCCCGCCCGTCCGGGCGGCGCCCCGTCGGCCACCGCCATCCCGCCCCGCCCGCGCAAGAAGAAGAAGCGCTGAGCGCCACCACCGTGGGCGCGACCCCCGACCCCTAGGATGGGGCCATGGCGGTCGACGAGAACTGGCTGAAGCAGCACATCCGGGACATCCCGGGGTTCCCCAGCCCGGGGATCATCTTCAAGGACATCACGCCGCTGCTCGCGGACGTGGCGGCCTTCCGGGCCACCGTCGACGCGCTGGCCGAGGCTTACGCCGACCTCGCGGTCGACCGGGTGGTCGGCGTCGAGGCCCGGGGCTTCATCCTCGGGGCGCCCGTCGCCTACCGGCTCGGCGCCGCGTTCATCCCGGTCCGCAAGCCGGGCAAGCTGCCCCACGAGGTCGAGGGCCTGGAGTACGAGCTCGAGTACGGCACCGACACCCTCGAGGTGCACCGGGACGCGCTCGGGCCGGGGCACCGCACGGTGGTCATCGACGACGTGCTGGCCACGGGCGGCACGGCGGCGGCGGCGGCGGGCCTCGTCGAGAAGCTCGGCGGTGAGGTCGTGGGCCTCGGCTTCCTGATGGAGCTGACCTTCCTGGGCGGACGCGACCGGCTCCCCGGCCGCGAGATCACCTCGCTCTTGACCTACGACTGAGGCCGTGGCCACCACCGTCGACCGTGTCCTGCCCTGGCGGCGGCACAGCGCGCCCCCGGCGGTCGAGCTCAAGCCGCTCATCGAGACGTTCCGACGGCACCACCCGAAGGCCTCGACGGGCCTGATCGAGCAGGCGTACCGGCTCGCGGCCGGCGCCCACGAGGGTCAGTACCGCAAGTCCGGTGACCCGTACATCACCCACCCGCTGGCGGTGGCCACCATCGTCGCCGACCTCGGCCTCGACGAGGACACGGTCGTCGCCGCGCTGCTCCACGACGCCGTGGAGGACACCGGCGTCGACCTGCGGGAGCTCGAGACCGACTTCAACCCGACGGTCGCCTCGATCGTCGACGGCGTCACCAAGCTCGAACGCCTCGACTTCGAGACCAAGGAGGCACAGCAGGCCGCCACCATCCGCAAGATGCTGGTGGCGGTGGCCGAGGACCTGCGGGTCCTGATCATCAAGCTCTCCGACCGCCTGCACAACATGCGGACGATCGCCGCCATGCCCGAGTGGAAGCAGGAGCGCACCGCCAAGGAGACCCTGGACGTCTACGCGCCGCTGGCCCACCGCTTCGGCATGCAGGAGATGAAGCAGCAGCTCGAGGACCTCGCCTTCGCCGCACTGCACCCCAAGCGCTACGCCGAGATCGACCACATGGTGTCGACCCGGGCCCCCGAGCGCGAGCTCTACCTCACCCAGGTCCTCGAGGAGGTGCGCCTCCGCCTCGCCGAGCTCGGCATCGAGGCCGAGGTGACGGGCCGGCCGAAGCACCTCTGGAGCATCTACGAGAAGATGGTCGTCAAGGGCCGCGACTTCGACGAGATCTACGACCTGGTGGGCATCCGGGTCATCGTCGGCACGGTGAAGGACTGCTACGCCGCCCTGGGCTCGATCCATGGCACGTGGCACCCGGTGCAGGGCCGCTTCAAGGACTACGTGGCCATGCCCAAGTTCAACCTGTACCAGTCGCTGCACACGACCGTGATCGGGCCCCAGGGCAAGCCCCTCGAGGTGCAGATCCGCACCCGGGAGATGCACGGCCGAGCCGAGATCGGCGTCGCCGCCCACTGGAGCTACAAGGACCCGTCGCCGGCCGGCGACGCGGTCTGGCTGAACCGCATCATCGACTGGCAGGAGGAGACCTCCGACCCGTCGCAGTTCATGGCCAACCTGAAGATCGACCTCGACCAGGACGAGGTCTACGTCTTCACCCCCCAGGGTGACGTGGTCACCCTGCCGCAGGGGGCCACGCCCATCGACTTCGCCTACACGATCCACACCGAGGTGGGTCACGCCTGCATCGGGGCCAAGGTCGACGGCAAGCTCGTGTCGCTCGAGAGCCCGCTGCGCTCGGGGGCGACGGTCGAGATCTTCACGGCGAAGACCGGCAGTGCGGGCCCCTCGCACGACTGGCTCAACGTGGTGGTCACCCGCCGGGCCGCCAACAAGATCCGTCAATGGTTCTCGCAGGAGCGGCGTGAGGACGCCATCGACAACGGCCGGGACGAGGTGCAGAAGGCGCTGCGGCGGGCCGGGGTCCCGGTGCGCACCTCAGCGGCGGCCAAGCTCCTGGCCGACGTCGTCGAGAGCCTCAACTACGCCGACCTCGACGCGCTGTACGCCGCGGTGGGCGAGCACCACGTCTCGCCCGAGGCGGTCGCGGCCCGGGCCATGCGACTGTTGCGGGGCGAGAACGAGCGCGAAGAGCGCCTCCCCACCACCGCCCGCGAGCGCCGCCTGCCGACCGAAGGCGCCGGCGTGCACGTCGAGGGCCTCGACGACGTCCTCGTGCGCCTGTCGAAGTGCTGCACCCCGGTCCCCGGCGACGAGATCATGGGCTTCGTCACCCGTGGCCGCGGCGTGTCGGTCCACCGCACGGACTGCGCCAACGCGGTGTCGCTCAAGGCCGGCCAGGCCGACCGTCTGATCGAGGTCGAGTGGGACGCGGCCCACAGCGGCAACTTCGTCGCCGCCATCGAGGTCAAGGCCCTCGACCGCCGCTCGCTCCTCGGCGACGTGTCCTCGGCCTTCGCCAGCCTCCAGATCAACATCCTCGGCTCGACCACACGCACCACCGCCGATCGGGTCTGCAAGATGCACTTCGACGTGGAGCTCGGCGACCCGAGCCACCTCGACTCGGTGATCAGCAGCATCAAGGGCATCGAGAGCGTCTACGACGCCTACCGGGTGCTGCCCGGGTCGTGAGGCGCCGTCGGGCGGTCGTCGCCGGCGCGGCCGTCGCCGTGCTCGGCCTGCTCGGGCCGGTCGGCCCCGTGGCGACGGCGTCGGGTGCTCCGGCACCGTCGCCGGCCGCCGAGGGTGCCCCCGTCGGGCCCGTCGGCCACGAGGGCCGCTGGCTCACCGACGCCACGGGCCGGGTGCTGTTGCCGCGCGGCGTGAACCTGGTGCGCAAGACCGAGCCGCTCGACCCCGCCGCGGCAGGGTTCGACGACGACGACGCGCAGCTCCTCGCGGACGCCGGCTTCGACGTCGTCCGCCTCGGCATCGAGGCCTACGCCCTCATGCCCGACCCCGGCGAGATCGACGAGGGCTACCTCGACGAGATCGCGGCCACGGTCGACGTGCTCGCCGCCCACGGCCTGCTCGTGCTGCTCGACTTCCACCAGGACGGGTGGGGCCCGGCGTTCCGCGACAACGGCTTCCCCGTCTGGATGACCTACACGAACGGGGCCACCGACACCGGGACGCCGTTCCCGCTCTACTACCTCACCAACCCGGCCATCCAGAACGCCTTCCAGAGCTTCTGGGACGACGTGCCGGGCCCGGGCGGCGTCCGCCTCCAGGACCGGGCCGCGCAGTGGTTCGAGGCCGTCGGGGCGCGCTTCGCCGGCAACGACGCGGTGCTCGGCTACGACCTGCTCAACGAGCCGTGGCCCGGGACCACGTGGCTGCCGTGCGTCGCCCAGGACCAGGGCTGCCCCGACCTCGACCGGGCGTACCTCGACCGGTACTACGCCACCGCGACGGCCGCGCTGCGCCGCCACGACCCCGACCACCTCGTGCTCGGCGAGCCGTGGGTGCTGTTCAACTTCGGCGAGTCGACCACGGCGATCGACGTGCCCGGCGGCGATCCCGCCGGGGGCATGAGCTTCCACGTGTACACCACCGACCCGTCGCTCGACCCGGCGGTGGTGCAGCACGCAGTGGACTGGACCGACTGTTCGGGCGGCGCCCTGTTGAACACGGAGTTCGGCGCCACGGGCGACGTGGCGACCCTCGAGCGCCAGACGGGCCTGTTCGAGTCCGCCCTCGTGCCGTGGACCTTCTGGTCCTACGACGAGCAGCTCGTGCACGACCTGGGCGCACCGGCGACGGGGGCGAACGTGAACGACGCCGTCGTCGACGCCCTGGCCCGTCCGCACGCGGTCGCCGTGGCCGGCACCCCCCGGGGCGCCGCCTACGACCCGGTGGGTGGGGCCTTCCAGTTCTCGTGGTCGACCACCGGGCCCGACGGCTCACGGTTCCCCGACGACGCCGTGACCCTCCTCGACGTCAACGCCCGGGCCTACCCCGGCGGCTACGACGTCACCGTCGAGGGTGGCCAGGTCACCTCGGCCCCGAACGCGCCCCACCTCACCGTGGTCGCCGACCCCGGCGCCGACCGCGTGCTCGTCACCGTGGGTCGGGCCGGCGACCCGGGCCCGGCCGCCACGGACGTGGTCAGCCCCGTCGCCGCGCGGTGCCCCTCGTTCCCGGCGACGCCGGCAGCCACGCCCACCGCCGCCGCTCCCGCCTTCACCGGCTGAGCCAGCCGCCCGCGGGCCCCGACGAAGGGGACGGCGGGTCGAGCGCGCGTGCACTAGAACACGGCGGTGGGTCACCCCCGTCTGTTGGCTGTCGCGGCGGCGACGGCTGCGGCCGCGGCCCTCCTTCCCGTCGCCGCAACCGCGGGACCGCGAGCATCGAGCGACCGCTTCACCTTCACCGGCAGGAGCGAGCGACTCACGGTGCCGGACGACGTCTGCGCGGTCACCGTCAGTGCCATCGGCGCCGAGGGAGGCGACGACGGCGCTGACAGCGCGGCCGGTGGCCTCGGCGGGCGCATCGAGGCCACCATCGTCGTCTCGCCCGGTGACGTCCTCACCGTCGGGGTCGGCGGCCGTGGTGGCGATGGCGAGCTGACAGGTGCGGACGAGGGCGGCGCGGGCGGCTTCGGCATCGCCGAGACGGCGGGGGGCGCCGGCGGCCAGGGTGACGGCCCCCACGGCTCCGGGGGTGGCGGTGGCGGTGCGTCCACCGTGCTGCTCGACGGCGACCGCGCCGTGATCGCCCCCGGTGGCGGTGGGGCCGGGGGCGTCTCGGTCGCCACCGGAGGCGGCGCCGGGGGGAGTGGTGGCCTCATCGGCACCGATGGTGACCGGGCACCCGGCGATTTCATCGCCACGGGCGGCCAGCCCGGCGGTCGCGGCGGCGGGGGTGGCGCCGCGGTCGGCGGGGACGCGTCCCCTGGCACCAGCGGCGGCTCCGGTCAGCCCGGTGGGACCGGCGGCGTCGGTGCCGACAGCGCGGGATCGGGCGGTGGTGGCGGCGGCGGCGCCGCGTCCGGTGGTGGTGGTGGCGGCGGTGGCGCCGCGGTCGGCGGTCCGCACGGTGGCGGTGGTGGTGGTGGTGGAAGCGCCTTCGCCACCTCCGATGCCGAGGTGGTCGACACCGTCGACGCCGGCGAGGACGGCAACGGTGTCGTGACCCTCGCCTACGAGGAGGACCTCGGCTGCGACGCCGACCCGGACGACACGTTCACCTTCACGGGCGCGCCGGAGACCTTCACGGTGCCCGAAGACGTCTGCGCGATCACCGTGCGAGCCATCGGGGCCGAGGGCGGCGACGACGGCGTTGCCGGTGTCGGCGCCGCGCACGGAGGCCTGGGCGGCCAGGTCGTGTCGACGATCGCCGTGGCGCCGGGTGACGACGTCACCATCGGTGTCGGCGGGCGAGGTGGTGACGGCAGCCGTACCGCGTCGCACGACGGCGGGGACGGCGGCGTGGGCCCGGCCGGCGCGGATGGCGGCGACGGCGGCGATGGCGGCCGTGTGTCCGGCGCTGGCGGTGGGGGTGGCGGCGGTGGCGGGACCTCCGTCGCGATCGTCGAAGGCAGCGCCACGGTCGTGGCGGCGCCGGGCGGCGGCGGGGCCGGCGGTCGGGCCGACATCCCAGGCGGTGACGGCGGCAGTGGGGGCAGCGTCGGCGCGGACGGCGGGTCCCCGTTCGGAACGGACGCGGGCGGGCGCAGCGGCGGCAACGGCAGCGCCGGCGGCACGGCGATCGGCCCTGGCGCGACTGGCGGTGGCAGCGGATCCGCAGGTGGTCCCGGTGGGAGCGGCGGCATCGGCGACTCGGGCTCCGGCTCCGGTGGCGGTGGAGGAGGGGGCCTTCCCTCTGGCGGTGGCGGAGGTGGCGGTGCCGGCGTGGACTTCCTCGCGTCCCCCCGCGGAGGTGCGGACCGCGACCTCGCTCTCCGGACCGAGGGCGGGATCGACCTCTTCACGGGTGGTGGCGGCGGGGGCGGCGGCGCGGCGTACACGACCGGCACGGACACCACGACGACGGCTGCCGTCGACGCCGGTCAGGACGGCAACGGCATGGTGACGCTCACCTACGAAGAGGACCCGGGCTGCGCTCCCGTGCCGCCTCCGACCGAGCCGCCGACCATTCCGCCGGCCGCCGACCCCGCAGACGCCGTCGCCGCTGCGCCCGCCTTCACCGGCTGAGCACGGGCGATTCGACCTGCGGGGGCGGGGGAGCGGGGCGGTAGCCTCGGACGCCGTGCCCGGCCCCGCCCGGCAGGGCGAGGACAGGAGCGACACCGACACCATGGCCGTACCAGCGACAGGCATGCGCACCGACTACTGCGGCGAGCTGCGGGCGTCCGACGCCGGGCGGGAGGTGGCGGTCTGCGGGTGGGTGGCCACCCGCCGGGAGCACGGTGAGCACCTCGCCTTCATCGACGTCCGCGACCGCACCGGCGTGGTGCAGTGCGTGGTCGACGGCGCCAGCGACCTGCGCTCGGAGTACGTCGTGCGGGTCACCGGCACGGTCCGGATCCGCCCCGAGGGCACCTCGAACCCGGGCCTGCCCACCGGTGAGGTCGAGATCGGCGACGCCACCGTCGAGGTGCTGTCGGCCGCCGAGCCCCCGCCGTTCTCGCTGACCGGCCGGGTCGAGACCGACGAGACCATCCGGCTGCGCCACCGCTACGTCGACCTGCGCCGCGACCGCATGCAGCACAACCTGGCCGTGCGGGCCACCGTGAACGCCGCCATCCGCCGGTCCATGGCCGACCAGGGCTTCACCGAGGTCGAGACGCCGATGCTGATCGCGTCCACCCCCGAGGGGGCGCGCGACTTCGTGGTGCCGTCGCGACTGCGCCCGGGCTCCTTCTACGCCCTCCCGCAGAGCCCCCAGCTGTTCAAGCAGCTCTGCATGGTCGGCGGCCTCGACCGCTACTACCAGATCGCCCGATGCCTGCGCGACGAGGACCTGCGCGCCGACCGGCAGTTCGAGTTCATGCAGCTCGACCTCGAGGCCAGCTTCGTCGGCCAGGACGAGGTGCTGGCCTTCACCACCGAGGCCGTGCTGTCCGCCGTCGAGGCCGTAACCGGTGAACGGCCGGGCGAGGTGCCCCGCATGAGCTGGCACGACGCCATGGAGCGCTACGGCAGCGACAAGCCCGACGTCCGCTTCGGCATGGAGCTCGTCGAGCTCACCGACCTCTTCGCGGCCACCGGCTTCAACGCCTTCAAGGCGCCGTGCGTGAAGGGCATCCGCGTGCCGGGCAGGGCGGACACCACCCGCAACCAGCTCGACGCCCTGACCGACGACGCCAAGCGCTACGGCGCCAAGGGCCTGGTCTGGATGAAGGTCGAGGCGGGCGGGTCGCTCAACTCGCCCGTCGCCAAGTTCCTGTCCGAGGACGAGCTGGCGGGCCTGGCCACGGCGCTGGAGGCCGAGGAGGGCGACCTGCTCCTGCTCGTCGCCGACGAGCGGCGCACCGTGCAGCACGTGCTCGGCCTGCTCCGCCTGGCGCTCGGTCGCCCGCCGGTGACCGAGGGTGGCCTGCACTTCCTCTGGGTCGTGGACTTCCCGCTCTTCGAGGGCCTCGACGACGAGGGCCGGCCCGTGTCGGCCCACCACCCGTTCACCATGCCGAACCTCGAGGACCTGCACCTGCTCGACGAGGGGGGCGAGGCGCTGCTCGGCATCCGCTCGCAGTCCTACGACCTGGTCCTCAACGGCTGGGAGCTCGGCTCGGGCTCGGTCCGGGTCCACCGCTCCGACATCCAGACCAAGATCTTCGCCGCCCTCGGGGTCGGCGAGGAGGAGGCCCAGGCCAAGTTCGGCTTCCTGCTCGACGCCTTCCGCTACGGCGCGCCGCCCCACGCCGGCTTCGCCGTCGGCCTCGATCGCCTCGTGGCCCTGCTGGCGGGCGAGGAGAACATCCGGGAGGTCATCGCGTTCCCGAAGACCCAGTCGGGCACCGACCCGCTGACCTCGGCGCCGACGCCGATCGACGGCGACCAGCTCACCGAGCTCGGCCTCCGCCTCCTGCCGCCCAAGGCCTGACCGCTCGGCGACCGCGCCCGCCGGCCGGCGCTAGAGCCGCAGCTCGACGACGACGCTGTCGGCCCCCGCGGTCGGGAACGCCTGGCGCTTCCCCGCGAGGATGGTGTCGGGCCGGTCGTGGATCGTGATGGTGATCTGGTCGGCGCCCCGGGCGGCGAGCGCGCGGGTGCCGCCGAGCGGCGTGATGGCGTAGCCGAGCTCGGCGACCGCGGCCCCGAGGGCGCGCCCCACCTCGGCGCCGCTGTACCCGGACGTCACCAACAGGAGCTCGCGCGGGCTCAGGGTGCGGCCCTCCACCGTGGTCATGGGCAGGAGGTCGCAGGGCAGGGTGATGCCGGCCAGGGCCTCCATGAGCGAGGCCGCCGGTCGGCCGACCCCACCCGCCGGGGGCGTGGGCTCCGGCGTCGGCGCCGATGGCGGTGCGGATGCGGGTGCCGGGGGTGCGCTCGAGGGCGGGGTCGCGGCCGCGGCGGGGGGCGGGGCCGACGGGGGCGGTGCGCTTTGTGTCGGCTTCGGCTCCGGTGCGGGCGTGACCGTGGGCGTGACGGCGGGCGTGACGGCGGGCGTGGCCGTGGGCGTGAGGTCGGCGGCCCGCACCGGCTTGGGCCCCTTCGTCCGGCGCCGGCCGACGAAGCGGTAGACGAGGATCACGATCGACGCCGCGAGCCAGAGGTAGAAGAGCACCAGCAGCGGCGTGGGCACGACCCGATGGTGGCACACCCCGGGCGACGGCCCCGGCCACCGCCTCTCCGGGCCCGGGGCGGTGGCGGGTAGGGTCCGCCGGGATGGCTGACGACCTCTTCGGCGCCGCCGCGGACGAGCGCCTGCGCCGGAGCGCACCGCTGGCCGACCGGCTGCGGCCGGCCTCGCTGGACGACGTCGTGGGCCAGGACCACCTCCTCGGCCCCGGCCGACCGCTGCGGGCCCTGGTCGAGGCGGACCGCCTGTCCTCGGTGATCCTCTGGGGGCCACCGGGCACCGGCAAGACCACGCTGGCCCGCCTGATCGCCAGCCGGTCCTCGAAGGCGTTCGTGGCGCTCTCGGCGGTGACCGCGAGCGTGAAGGACGTGCGGGAGGTCACCGCGGCCGCCGAGCGTCGCCTCGGCGAGCACGGCCAGGGCACGATCCTGTTCCTCGACGAGGTCCACCGCTTCAACAAGAGCCAGCAGGACGCCCTGCTGCCCTCGGTGGAGACCGGGCTCCTGGTGCTCGTCGGCGCCACCACCGAGAACCCGTACTTCGAGGTGAACCCGCCGCTGCTCTCCCGGTCGACGCTGTTCCGCCTCGAGCCCCTCGACGACGAGGCCCTGCGGGCCCTGCTGCACCGCGGCCTGGAGGCCGAGGGCGCCGGCGCCGACGAGGCCGCCCTCGACCTGCTCGTCCTGCGCTCGGCCGGCGACGGCCGCCACGCCCTGACCGCCCTCGAGGTGGCGGTCGCGCTCGCCGCCGAGCGGGCGGGTCGCGAGGGTGGCGGCCGGCCCCACGTGACCGAGGCGGACGCCGAGGCGTCCCTCGACACCAAGGCGCACCGGTACGGCCGCGACGACCACTACGACGTGGTCAGCGCCTTCATCAAGAGCATCCGGGGCTCGGACCCCGACGGCGCCCTCTACTGGCTCGCCCTGATGTTCGCCTCGGGCGAGGACGCCCGCTTCATCGCCCGGCGCCTGGTGATCCTCGCCTCGGAGGACGTGGGCCTCGCCGATCCGCAGGGCCTGGTCGTGGCCGACGCCGCCGCCCGGGCCCTCGAGTTCGTGGGCCTGCCCGAGGCCAAGCTCAACCTGGCCCACGCCACCGTGTACCTGGCCACCGCGCCCAAGTCGAACCGGGTGACGGTCGCGCTGGGGCGGGCCGAGGCCGACGTGCGGGACCAACCCCGTGGCGAGGTGCCGGGCCACCTCCGGGACAGCCACTACAAGGGGGCGGGGGAGCTCGGCCACGGCGCGGGCTACCGGTATCCTCACGACGACCCGCGCGGTTGGGTGGCCCAGCAGCACCGGCCCGAGCACCTGGCCGGCCGGGTCTACTACGAGCCGTCGCCGCACGGCGCGGAGGAGGAGATCGCCGAGCGCATGCGCCAGCGCCACGAGCCGTCGGAGCGCCCTCGATGAGCGCCGCCGAGGTCACCGCCCTCGTCGTGGCCGTGGCCGCCACGGTCGCGCTGTGCCTGCTCGTCGCCGTGGTGGTCTGGCTGGCCCGCGCCGTGCGGGCGCTCAACCGCGAACTCGACCACGTGCGGGTGGAGGTCGCGGCCACCGTCGCGGCCCTCGAGGACGCGGTGGGCCACGCCGAGGCCGAGATGGACCGCACCGACGGCCTCCTCGACGCCGCCGAGCGCATCACCGCGGCGGCCGAGACCCGCGCCCGGCTCACCACCGACGCCCTGTCCACACCCGTCATCAAGGCGCTCGCCATCGCCGCGGGCACCAACCGGGCCGCCCAGCGCCTGAAGCGGACGAGCTGAGCCCGTGCTGAAGCGCCTGCGCTGGTTCCTCATGGGCGCGGTCACCGGGGTCGCGGCCACGGTCTGGGCCCTCGCCTACGGCCGCTCGAAGGTGCAGGAACTGACGCCGGCGCACGTCGCGGGGGAGCTCGCGTCCAAGGCCCGCACCCGCCTGAACGACGTCCGCGACGCGATCTTCGAGGGGCGCCTGGCCATGCGCGAGCGCGAGGCGGAGCTGCGCACCGAGCTCGACCGCGAGCGCACCGGCGCGCCGGCGCGCCCCGCCCTCACCGTGAAGTCGTCCACGGACTGACCGCCGCGCCCCGTAGATTGGCCCGGTGCAGGCGAACGAGCTGCGACGCGCCTTCCTGGGCTACTTCGAGGAGCGGGGCCACACGGTGGTCCCGTCGGCGAGCCTCATCCCCCATGACGCGACGGTGCTGTTCACCATCGCCGGCATGGTGCCCTTCGCGCCGTACCTGACGGGCGAGCAGCCGGCGCCGTACCCGCGGGCCACCTCGGTGCAGAAGTGCGTGCGGGCCGGCGGCAAGCAGAACGACCTCGACGAGGTCGGTCGCACCACCCGCCACCTCAGCTTCTTCGAGATGTGCGGCAACTTCAGCTTCGGCGACTACTTCAAGTCGCAGGCCATCCCGCTCGCGTGGGGGTTCCTCACCGACGTCCTCGGCCTCGACCCCGAGCGCCTCTGGATCACCGTCCACCTCTCCGACGACGAGGCCGAGGCCATCTGGCGCGACGACGTGGGCGTGCCCGCCGAGCGCATCCAGCGCCTCGACGAGGACAACTTCTGGCGCATGGGCGACACCGGCCCCTGCGGCCCGTGCTCGGAGATCTTCTGGGACAAGGGCCCCGAGTACGGCGAGGACGGCGGCCCCGCCCACGGCGGCGAGGAGCGCTTCGTCGAGATCTGGAACCTCGTGTTCATGCAGTACGAGCGCCAGCCCGACGGCGAGCTCGTGCCGCTGCCCAAGCCGAGCATCGACACGGGCTTCGGCCTCGAGCGCAACCTGGCCGTGCTCCAGGGCGTCGACTCGGTGTTCGACACCGACGAGCTCGCCCGCCTCATCGCCCGGGCCGCCGAGCTGACCGGCACCGACTACGGCGCCACCCCCGCGCGGGACGTCTCGCTGCGGATCCTCGCCGAGCACGCCCGCACCATGACCTTCCTGATCAGCGACGGCGTCTTCCCCTCCAACGAGGACCGCGGCTACGTCCTTCGCCGCATCATGCGCCGGGCCGTCCGCCACGCCTACCTGCTCGGCGTCGAGGACGTCGTCACGCCGGCGCTGGTCGACGAGGTCGTGGCGGTGATGGGCGACGACTACCCCGACCTGCGCAAGAACCACGAGTTCGTGCGCGGCGTGGTCGACCGGGAGGAGCGCCGCTTCCGCCAGACCCTGAAGACCGGCTCGGTGCTCCTCGACGACGAGCTCGGCCGCCTCCCCGAGGGCGGCATGCTCGACGGGAGGGTGGCCTTCACCCTGCACGACACCTACGGGTTCCCCCTCGAGGTCACCCAGGAGATCGCCTCCGAGCGCGGGTTCTCGGTCGACGGCGACGCCTTCGAGGCGGCCATGGCCGAGCAGCGCACCCGGGCCAAGGAGGCCCGCAAGGCCGCCGGCGCCACCAGCGCCGACGCCGAGCGCTACCACCAGGTGCTCGAGGAGTTCGGCCCGACCGACTTCACCGGCCGCGACGAGCAGGAGTCCACCGCCCGCGTCCTGGCGGTGACCGACGAGGCCGTCGCCGAGGACGGCACCCGCACCGCCGCGATCTTCCTCGACCACACCCCCTTCTACGCCGAGTCCGGCGGCCAGGTCGGCGACACCGGCACCATCAGCACCGACACGGGGCGGGCCGAGGTCGTGGACACCACCCAGGCCCTGCCGGGTCTGCACAAGCACTCGGTGCGCCTGGTCGAGGGCGAGATCACCGCCGGCCAGGTCGCCACCGCCGCCTTCGACGTCGAGCGGCGCAACGCCATCCGCCGCAACCACACCGCCACCCACCTGCTGCACTGGGCCTTGCGCCGGGTGCTGGGCGACCACGTGAAGCAACAGGGGTCGCTCGTCACCGACGACCGCCTGCGCTTCGACTTCAGCCACTACGAGGCCGTGAGCCCCGAGGAGCTCGTCGCCATCGAGGACCTCGCCAACAAGGAGATCCTCGCCAACGACCCCGTCCGCCACTACGAGACGACGATGGCCAACGCCGAGGCCGTCGGCGCCATCGCCTTCTTCGGCGACAAGTACGGCGAGATCGTGCGGGTGCTCGAGGCCGGTCGGCACTCGGTCGAGCTCTGCGGCGGCACCCACGTCCGGGCCACGGGCGACATCGGCCCGGTGAAGATCATCTCCGAGGGCTCGATCGGCTCGAACCTGCGCCGCATCGAGGCCGTCACCGGCACCGGGCCCATCGAGCGCCTGCGCCGCGAGGAGGCCGTGCTCGGCAAGGCCGCCGCACTGGTCGGCGTGCCACCGGACGAGCTGGTCGAGGGCGTCGAGAAGCGCCTGGCCGAGCTGAAGGCCGCCCGCGACGAGCTGAAGGCCCTGCGTCGCCAGGCCGCCAGCGGCCGGGCCACCGAGCTGGCTGCGGCCGCGGTCGACGGCGTGGTGGTCGCCCGGGTCGACGGCATGGCCCGCGACGACCTGCGCGACCTCGCCGTCGCCGTCCGCGACCACGGCGCCCGCGGCGTCGTGCTCGGCGGCGCGCCCGACGAGGGGGGTGTGGCGCTGGTGGCTGCGGTCACCAAGGACAGCGGCCTCGTGGCCTCCGACCTCATCGCCGACGCCGCCCGCACCGTGAAGGGTGGTGGCGGCAAGAGCCCCGACCTGGCCGTGGCGGGCGGCAAGGACCCGTCCGCGCTCGACGAGGCCCTCGACCAGGCGCGGGCGGCCGCCGGCATCGCTTGAGCGCCGGGTCGCCGGGGCGGGTCCTCGGCCTCGACCTCGGGCAGCGGCGCATCGGCGTGGCCGTCAGCGACCCCGATCGCGTGCTGGCGTCCCCCGAGCGGGTGATCCAGCGCAGCGGCGACCTCGAGCGGGACCGGCGGGCCATCGCCGAGGTCGCCGAGGAGTGGGAGGTGAGCCTGATCGTGGTGGGCCTGCCGCTGTCCCTCGACGGCTCGGAGGGGCCCGCCGCCACCGCCGCCCTCGACGAGGCGGCCCGAATTGGTGAGGCCACCGGCCGGCCGGTCGAGACCTACGATGAGCGCTTCACCACCGTCACCGCCGACCAGCAGCTCGCCGAGCAGCACGTCCGCGGCCGGGATCGCCGCAAGGTGATCGACATGGTCGCCGCGACGGTGCTCTTGCAGGCATGGCTCGACCGCCGACCCCAGGATCCTTCGTGAGCAACCCCACCGACGACGGCAGCGACATCCTGGCCGACCTCCTCGGCCCCCAGGCGCGCCGCTCGACCGGCCCCACCCCGGCGTCGCCCCCGGTCGACCGCGCGAGCGCTCCCCGTGCCGCCGCGGCGCCCCCACCGCGCACGGGCGAGGCCCCGCCCCGCCCCGCCGAGGCCCGGACCGCTGAGGCCCGGACCGCCGAGGCCCGCACCGCACCGGCCGACCGGGCCCGCCCCACCACCGGGGAGCGCCCGCCCGCCGGCGCCGGACCCGCGCGCCGACCGCCCGCCGGCGACCGGCCGGCGTCGAACGGCGGGTCCGAGCGCGTCGTCGTCCACGAGCGCCGCCGGGGCCGGGGGTGCCTGGTGCTGCTGGCGGTCCTCGCCGTGTTCGCGCTCGCGGCCGCCGGGGTGTCGGTCTGGCTGATGAAGCAGGTGAACCCCGGCGGCGCCGGCGACGAGATCGCCATCACCATCCCCGAGGGCACCACCACGGCCGGCATCGCCCAACTGCTCGCCGACGAGGGGATCGTCACCAACGCGACGATCTTCGAGTACTACGTGAAGTACCGGGGCGAGGGCACGATCCAGGCCGGCGACTACACGCTGCGGGAGTCGTCGTCGATGGGCTCGGCGCTCGCCGTGCTCGAGGCGGGCCCACAGGAGCCGCCCTACGACCAGGTGACCATCCCCGAGGGCTACAGCGTCTGGAACGGCGCCGGCCTGCCGGTGCCCGGCCCGCTCGTCACCGCCCTCGACGAGGGCGTCGACCGCTTCACCACCGAGTCGATCGCGCAGGTCCTGCTGAGCGGCGAGCTGCGCTCGCGCTACCTGCCGCCCGAGCAGGGCAACCTCGAGGGCGTGCTCTTCCCCGACACCTACCGCGTCGACGAGGACACCACCGAGACCCAGGTGATCCAGGCCATGATCGACCGCTTCGACCAGGTGGCCCAGGACCTCGGCTACGACGACACGTCGGCGGTGGGCCTCACGCCGTACGAGACGATCATCGTGGCCTCGCTGGTCGAGCGCGAGGCGGGCATCGACGCCGACCGGGCCAAGGTCGCCCGGGTGATCTACAACCGCCTGGCCGAGGGCATGCCCCTCGGCATCGACGCCAGCATCGCCTACGCCGTGGGCGGTGCCACGAACGGCACCCTCACCGCGGCGCAGCTCGACACCGACTCGCCCTACAACACCCGCGAGAACGTGGGCCTGCCGCCCACGCCGATCGGGCTGCCGGGGCGGGCCTCGCTCGAGGCCGCGCTGCACCCCGCCGACGGACCGTGGCTCTACTACGTGCTCACGAGCCAGGACGGCAGCCACACCTTCACCGAGACCTACGACGAGTTCCTCCAGGCCAAGGAGCAGTGCCAGGCCCTCGGGCTGTGCTGAGCGGGCACACCCGGGTCGCCGCGGTGATCGGCCACCCGGTGCGCCACTCGCTGTCGCCGGTCATCCACAACGCCGCCTTCGCCGCGCTGGGCCTGGACTGGGCCTACCTCGCCTTCGACGTCGCCCCGGGCGACGGTGAGGCCGCGGTCGCCGCGGTCCGCACGCTCGGGCTGGGTGGGCTCTCGGTGACCATGCCGCACAAGGACGCTGCCGCCCGTGCGGTCGACCGGTGCTCGGACGCGGCGGCCGCGCTCGGTGCGGTCAACTGCATCGTGCCCGGCCCGGACGGGTCGCTCCTCGGCGAGAACACCGACGGCGCCGGGTTCCTGGACGCCCTGGCCGCGGACCTCGGGTGGGCCCCCGACGGTCGGCGCACCGTGGTGCTCGGGGCAGGAGGCGCGGCACGCGCGGTGGTCCTGGCCCTCGCCGGCGCCGGCGCCGCCGAGGTCGTGGTGGTGAACCGCACCGCCGACCGGGCGGCGGCCGCCGCCGCCCTGGCTCCGGGGGTCGCCCGGGTGGGGGATCCCGCCGAGGTGGCCGACGCGGACCTCGTGGTCAACGCCACCTCCGTGGGCATGGACGGGACGTCGTCGCCTCTCGCCGGCGGCGCGGTCGGTGCCGGCCAGGTCGTGGTCGACCTCATCTACCACCCGGCCGAGACGCCGCTGCTCGCCGACGCGGCGGCCGCGGGGGCGACGGTCGCCAACGGGCTCGGGATGCTGGTGCACCAGGCCGCGCACGCCTTCCGGCTCTGGACCGGGGAGGCGGCACCGGTGGCAGCGATGGCCGCCGCGGTGCGCGCCGAGCTGTCTTCGCCCGGCCACTGAATTCTCCGCGGCCTCCTGCCGATGGAACCGGAGTCAATCCGTCGTTGGAGGTTCCTCCGTGGCACTACAGGGCACGATCGAGACGTTTGCGTTGCCCGAAGTCCTTCGCCTGCTCGGTTCGGGTGCGAAGACCGGCCGTCTGCGCCTGAGCGGTGACCGGGGCTCGGGGAGCATCTGGATCGACGGCGGCAAGGTCGTCGCCGCCGAGGCGACGGGCCTCCGCGAGGGCACCTCGCCCGTCGGCGTCGTGTTCGAGCTCCTGCGCTACGTCGAGGGCTCGTTCAATTTCGACGACGACCCGACCAACACCCGCCCCGGGACGCCGCAGGACATCGAGGTCCTGCTCGGCGACGCCGAGCGCCAGCTCGCGGACTGGCGTGAGATCGAGGCCGTCATCCCCTCGCTGGCCGTGCGCCTGGCCCTGGCCGAGGAGCTGCCCGCGGGCGACGTGACCCTCGACGCCGCCCGGTGGAAGGCCATCGTGGCCGTCGCCCGGGGTGGCGATGCCGCGGCCATCGCCGACGCCCTCGACCTCGAGGAGCTGGAGGGCTGCCGTCGGGCCAAGGACCTCGTCGAGGCCGGCCTGGCGGTCATCACCGAGCTCGAGCCCCTGGACGAGCCCGAGCCGGTGACCGCGTTCGAGCTCGCCGCCGACACCGCCGACGGGCCGCAGTCGGCGCCCGTCGAGCTCGCGGCCGAGCCCGACCCCCTCGCCGGCTGGGACGCCGGGGTCCCGCCGGCGTCCGGCTTCGACTCGACCGATCCGCTCGGCGGGGAGGTCGGCGCCTTCGCCGAGACCGATCCGGTGGCCGCGACCGATCCGGCTCCGTTCGCGACGAACGGCCACGGCGGCCACGACGCGACCGGCTACGAGGCCAACGGGTACGAGAGCAACGGCTTCGGCGCGGGCGACCCCTACGCCACCAACGGCCACGAGGTGGCCGCGCCGCCCTCGGCGGCCCGCGCGGAGCTCGACGCCATGGCCTCGGGCTTCGGCCTGACCGACCCCGTCCCCGACACGGGTGGGTTCGAGAGCTACGACGCCGGCAGCTTCGACGGTGGCGGCTTCGAGTCGGCCCCGTTCGAGTCGGGCGGCTTCGAGAGCGGCAGCTTCGACCCGGCCTTCGCCACCGACCCGAGCGAGGACCCGGCGTTCTCGTTCGCCGCTCCGGACGCCGACCCGGCCGGGTTCGGCGCCCTGGACGCCCCGTCGTCCCTGGCGCCCGGTGCGGCGCTGTTCGCCGAGGACCTCGCCGGTGGCGCCTCCGGCGGCGGTGATGGCCTGTTCACCAGCGGCCCGGCGGCGGCCGACGACGGCGGCGACGCCGCCGAGGTGGCCCGCCAGCTGGCCAACCTGAGCCCGAAGGCCGCCCGTGCGGTGGCCGCGGCGGCCCGGGCGACCACCGCCGAGGAGCGCGAGGCGGCCCTCGCCGAGGTGACCGCCGACGGCGACGAGCCCATCAACCGTGGGCTGCTGCTGAAGTTCCTCTCGTCGGTCCAGACCTGAGCGGACGGGCGTCCCGGCGTCCGCGTCGGCGTCGACCCCCGCCGCTACCGTGCCCGACGTGCCGGACGCCGTCGCCCTCGCGCTCAGCGTCGTGGCCGGCCTGCTGGTCGCCCCGTTCCTGACCGCGCTGATCGAGCAGGTCCCGGCCAAGCGCGCGGTGCGTTGGCCGAGCCCGGCGGCGCACCCGCCGATCCTGTACTGGCTGCGCCAGCCGGCCGACGCGCCGGCGGTCGAGGACGGGACGCCGTCGGTCGACGGCGTCCCGGCGGCCGAGGCCGGCGCGGACGGTCCGGACGGGGTCGCCGAGGCGGATCGGACGGCGGCGCCGGGAGGCCCGGACGGGGACGACGCCGACCCCGACGACGATCGGGAGCCCGAGGCCCGGGGTGGGCCGCTGCCCCGGAGCTGGGGGCTCGCGGCCGAGGTGCTCACGCCGGTGCTGTTCGCCCTGGCCGTGGTGCGCTTCGGCGCGAGTTGGGTCCTGGTGCCGTTCTGGGTCTGCTTCGCGGCGTTGCTCATGGTGTCGGTGATCGACGTGCAGCACTACCGGATCCCCGACCGCATCGTGTTCCCGGCCCTCGGGATGTCGCTCCCGCTCATCGTGGTGGTGTCGCTCGGCTACGGCGAGCCGGACGCGATCGTCCACGCGCTGATCGGCGCCGGCGCCTACTTCCTCCTGCTCTTCGTGGCCCACCTCGTGTACCCGGCGGGCATGGGCTTCGGCGACGTGAAGCTGGCCCTGCTCATGGGCCTGTTCCTCGGCTGGATCGCCCCCGACGGCATCCGGGCCTTCACCCTCGTGCTGTTCGCCCTGATGATCGGCTGCCTGCTCGGCGTGGTCGTCGGTGGCGTCCTCGCCCTGGTGCGCCGCAAGAACGCCGCCTTCCCCTTCGGCCCGGCGCTCGCGGCGTCCACCGTCGTCGCCGTCCTGTTCAGCCAGCAGCTCCTCGGCACCGGCTAGCGACCAGGAGGGAACGGCGAGCAGTGCGCGGCGATCACGTCGCGCAGCGGGCCGAGGTCATCTCGGTCAAGGCCCTCCCGAACCATTTCGAGACCCACCTCGATGCCGCCGGGGCTGGCCTCCGCGGCGATGTCGAGCTGGGCGTTGGCCAGTCTGATCCCTTCATCGTCTCCGACGGCCGTCGCGTCCTCGAGCGAGCGCCACCACGTGCATGCCGAGTCCCAAGCGGCGATCTCTCGGTACTGATCCCGGGTCAAGCGCAGCGGAGGGCAAGCGGTGCGGTCGGGCATCGTCGTGCACGGTCGATCGGTCGACGACGTGGGTTCGGTGTAGCCGTAGCCAGGCGCGTAGTCGAACTCGGATCGAGCTTCGGCGAGCGCCGCCTCACCCGCCGGGGAGTCGAGGTCGATCAGCCCGTCGGCGGTAGTCGGCGACGACGGCGCGTCCGTCGACTCGGGACCGGTGCGCACCGCGTAGCCCTAGTCGTCGGCGGCTGGCAGCACGACGAGAACGATCGCGACGATGCCTGCTGCCAGGACGGCCGCGTTCGTGACCGCTGTCCGGATGTGACGGCGCCGCACCGCCGATCCCTGGGCGGCGGCGAGCACCTGGTCGGCGCCCCGCCACTCTCCGTGTTCCGCGATGGCGAGTAGTGCGGAGGGGTTGGGAGTCATGCGTTCTCCTCCAGGTCCATGCGGAGTCGACGCCTCGCCCGACTCGCACGCTGACGGGCCGCAGCCTCGGTGGTGCCCAGGGTGCGGGCGACCTCGCCGAAGGGTCGTTGCTCGACCTCGGTGAGGTAGAGGACGGCTCGGTCGAGGGATCGAGGCGCCGGAGTTCGGCCAGGTCGGACGGATAGCTGTCGCTTCCGGCGGCCACGTGGCCGTGGCGGCGGTGCGCTCGATCGCGCCGGAACAACGTGTGTCGGCCGTTGGCGGCGAGGTTGACGATGGTGCGTCGGAGGTAGGAGTCGGGATATTCGAGACCGGAGAGCGGTCCACGTCGCAGCGCTCGGGCAACAGCCTCCTGGACCAGGTCGTCCGGAGCGACGCCTTCCGGCGCACAGGCACCAGCGAAGCGGCGCAGCCCTGGAGAGAGGCGGCGGAACAACTCGTTCTCACCTCATCAGCTCGCCCCGCCATCACCACAGAGAACACCGCAGGGAACCGGATCGTGACAGTGGCGATCGGCGTGTGAGCGATGCGTGGGGGCGTCTTGTGGCCTTCCCGCGCCGTCGCCGCTGCCAATAGGCACGGAAAATGATCTAAAAGTTTTGAAACAACTTGATATGCGACCCGTGGACTACTACGATCGAACACGTGTTCCGGATCCTCCGATCCATCAAGTCCCACCTCGAGGGCCTCGCCGAGCGCCTCGTCCCCGAGACGCTCGCGCCCGCCGACGCCCAACGCTGGATCGAGCTCCTCGCCGCCATCGAGCGGCTTGCCGCCGGGATGCGGCTGCTGCTGGCCCGGCGCATCGACGCGGACGGGCTCTACGACCGCACCGGGGAGCGCTCGGCGGCGGAATGGCTGGCGAAGACCACCGGGCGGTCCACCCGTGACGCCCAGCGCGACCTCGACTGCTCCCGCCAGCTGAAGGAACTGCCCGACGCGGAGGATGCGGTCCGCAACGGTGAGCTCTCCGACCAGCAGGCCAAGACGGTGGCCGACGGCGCGTCCGCGGACCCGGCAGCGGAGGAGGAGCTGCTCGACACCGCCCGCAAGGGATCGTTCGGTGAGCTCGCCCGCCAGGCCAGGGCCCGCAAGGCCGCGGCGCTCGGCGACGACGAGGCCCGCCACGCCGCTGCCCACCGCAACCGTTCCCTGTCGACGGGCGTGAACGAGATGGGTGAGGGCTGGGGCCGGTTCAACGGCCCCGCGTCCGACCTCGCCCGCCTGCGCGCTGCGCTCGCCCCGAACCTCGACGCCTGCTTCGACGCGGCGCGCCTCGAGGGCCGTCGCGAGCGGGCCGAAGCCCTCGCCTACGACGCCCTCATGGCCCTGCTCGGCATCCACCCGATACCCGCCGCCGGCGGCGAAGCCGGACCCGCCGACACCCAACGCCGCCAGACACGATCCGGGCGCGATCACGACGCGAAGACCAGCCCGCCGAGCGGCGACAGGCCGTCGCACGCCGACGAAACCGGGGCGGACCCGTCCCCACCACCCGCCGACGGCGGGCCTGCGCCGACGCCCTCACTGTTCGACGGCACCGGCGCCGCTCCCGTAGCAGGCGGAGACGGACCCGACCCTGCGCCGCCCCGCCCACCCGACACGGATCCGGACACCGACGCCGACGCCGGAGCGACAAGCGCCGATCCAGACCCACCGCCACCGCCACCGCCACCGCCACCGCCACCGGCACCGTCGGCGGCGCCGGCACCCGGTCCTCGACGCACCCCCGCAAAGCTGATCCTGCGGGTCGACGCCCAAGCCCTTCGACGAGGTCACACCGTCCCCGGCGAGCTCTGTGACATCGCCGGCATCGGCCCCGTCCCTGTCGCCGCCCTCCGCGAGTTCCTGCCCGACGCCGCCATCGAGGTGGTCATCACCAACGGCGTCGACGTGTGCAACGTCACCGGCTTCAGCCGCCGCGCCAACGCCCGCCAACAGACCGCCCTCGAGCTCCTGAACATCGGCTGCACCCGCGAGGGGTGCAACACCACCACCCACCTGCAGGTCGACCACCGCGTCGACTGGGCCAAGATCCACGTCACCGAGCTCGCCAACCTCGACTGGCTCTGCCCCCACGACCACCGCCTCAAGACCCACCACGGCTGGCAACTCGAGCCCGGTACCGGCAAACGACCCATGCACCCACCCGAACACCAATGGTGGAACCAACCCGGCAGCCGGTCCCCCGGCTCGTCCCGACACGACGACGGCAGCGCCGACGTCGAGGCCGGCGCCGCATGAACCATCGCCTGCAACCCGGTCACATCCGGGAAGACCGGCCGGCCGCCGGCCCGCCCGACCGGCGATTCACCGCGCCGGAGCTCGACAGCCTCGGACCGGGACCATGGCCAGAATCAGCGGCGAACCGACATCGGGCCCGTCGCCGCGGCCGACCCGACGACTCGTTCACTGGCGGTCGCCGAGTGGTGCTCAGCCGACAGACGGCGATGCGATCATGATCGGCACTGCCCGGACTGGACTGGTCGGGGAGGGGGACGGCTCCGTACCATCGGTCTAAGACGCCGGCGGCGAGTCGTTCCCGCGACCGCCGACCACGCCGATCGAGACACCGCCGCACCGAGCCCAACGGGGGACCCATGAGCACCGCCACCCAGGACGACGTCATCACCGAGCTGACCGCCTGGCTCGAGGACAACTGGGATCCCGAGCTGACGGTGGGCGAGTGGTGGGAGCGCCTCGGCCTCGCCGGTTGGGCCGCCCCCAACCTGCCGTCC
>WBZL01001031.1_pt1 | contig 30333 bp, 17 predicted proteins | sample 5204291 | NCBI WGS metagenome assembly WBZL01 (sample SAMN12344345, study PRJNA552823) | activated sludge metagenome | biome: Activated sludge suspended growth; feature: Nitrification reactor; material: Wastewater; isolation source: activated sludge from nitrification reactor of wastewater...
GCGAAGCCGAACGCCAGGCCGCCGAGGCCGCCGCCCGGCGCGAAGCCGAACGTCAGGCCGCCGAGGCCGCTGCCCGGCGCGAAGCCGAACGCCAGGCCGCCGAGGCCACTGCCCGGCGCGAAGCCGAAAGTCAGGCCGCCGAGGCCTCCGCCCGGCGCGAAGCCGAAAGTCAGGCCGCCGAGGCCTCCGCCCGGCGCGAAGCCGAACGTCAGGCCGCCGAGGCCGCTGCCCGGCGCGAAGCCGAACGTCAGGCCGCCGAGGCCGCTGCCCGGCGCGAAGCCGAACGTCAGGCCGCTCAGCGCGAAGCCGACCGCTTGGCCATAGAAAAAGCCCTTCACGAGGAAGAGAACGAACGCCAAGCCATTGAGACTGCGATCGAGCACGAAACCCAACGTCAGGCTGCCGAGGAAGCCCAGCGCCGGAGCTTGGCGGCTTCGGCCGCCGCACTTGTGCCGAAGATCAAGGCTGAGGAACAAACCGTGGTGATGATTGCCGACGACTCGAAGGTGGTTCGGGTCAAGACCAGCCGCCTTCTGACCGCACACCGATATCAGGTCCTGATGGCCGAGGACGGTCTGGACGCGGCGCGACAAATCGAGGTATCGACACCCGACGTGCTGGTAACCGATGAGGACATGCCGGGAATGAATGGATTGCAATTGGCGCGCCAGTTGCGTGCAAATCCTCGCACCGCCCGTCTCCCGATCATTCTGGTGACCTCCGACAACGAACAGCTCCGTGCCAATGCGGCTGCCGCAGGAGTCGATGTGGTGCTCGGCAAGCCATACCCCGAAGAACAGCTCATCAGCCACATTCAACAACTCCTGCGGAACCAGGCTAACGCTTGAAGACGGACGGACAACAGCAACGTGATCGAAGTCCGCGACCTGGAACTGCCAGGAGAACGAGGACGTCATCGAAGTGATGCATCACCCATTATTCCCGAACGGCGCCGCAGGCGCCGTTGCGGAATTCCTGGTCGTTTGCCTGTGTGCCGAATGGTGCGGTGTTTGTCGGGAATATCGCAGCGTTTTCCAGGAAACTGCCGGGCAGTTTCCTGCGGCAAGTTTTCACTGGCTGGATATCGAGGTGCACGCAGATGACCTAGGTAACCTGGAGGTGGAAAACTTCCCGACACTGCTCATCAAGCGTCAGGAATGGGTTCTCTTCTACGCCAGCATGCCCCCTTCTCCTGGTCACCTGCAACGCATCCTGAGAACCTTCCTGCTACAAAGCGTAGAGGAGAGTCGAGCATACGCCTATGCCAGAGAGGAACGGCGCTGCTGGCAAGATAATGAGGACCTGCAGCGGCTTGACCCCGACCAGCTGGCGAGAATCTGCGGATAGGCCGCCTGCCTGGCATTGCTACCCGAATCCACGCATCCTTGAAACATTGAAAACATGTCAACCATTACCTTGGTCCTTGCCATTCTCCCGCAAACCGTTCGCCGCCCGAGTGATTTCTATACTATGGGCAGGAGCGAGATTTGCGCGACCCCTCCCGAAGTGACAGGTGTCGGACCCGTTTCAATGCCGCTGTGACGAGGCGATGGATCAAGGCCAGCTGGGCAAGCAGCCGCTGACGCCTCTGCGCATTGACGCTGAGCTGATCGCGAAGCTGAATCTCGCAGACTTTGAAAACGCAGTGCCGATGCTCCGTGAACTAAGTATCGTCAATGACGCAGACGAGGCGCTCGAAAGTCTGGAACTTCGTATCGAATCGACGCCGGCATTCCTACAAACGAAGGTTTGGCAGATCGAAGCGCTCGGAGCATGCCAACGCTACCGTATCAGTGATGTCGATGTGCGGCTCGACGCGGCGCTGCTGAGCCGCCTGACCGAAGCCGAAACGGCAGCTGCCTCCATTGTCCTGTATCGCCGTGGCGATACCGCCTGTGAACTGGCGCGAATTGAACGCTGCGTACAGCTCCTGCCCCGCAACCAGTGGGGCGGGCTGTCACAACTTCCAGAAATGGTTGCCGCTTTCGTGCAACCCAATGACCCGGCTGTCGAACGGCTGCTCAAACAGTCCACCGAGGTGCTGCGCAGAAACGATCGGAACCCGGCGCTGAATGGCTACCAGGGCGGTCCCCGGCGAGCCTGGGAAATCAGCTCCGGCATCTGGAGTGCCGTCGCCGCCATGGGGCTCGACTACGCGCTGCCACCGGCGAGCTTCGAACACAGTGGCCAGAAGGTGCGTGGGCCGTCCCAGCTTGCCGAACTGGGGCTCGCGACCTGCCTCGACCTGGCGCTGCTGTTCTCCTCGGCGCTCGAGCAGGCCGGTTTGAATCCACTACTGGTGTTCACCAAGGGGCACGCCTTCGTCGGCGTCTGGCTCAAGCCCGAAGAGTTTTCGAGCAGTGTCGTCGACGATGTCTCGGCCCTGCGCAAACGTGTCAAGCTCAAGGAATTGCTGCTTTTCGAATCTACCCTGGTGACGCAGCGTCCGGCGCCGGCGTTTTCTTATGCCGTCCAGTGCGGCGAGCAGAACATCGTTGAGGAGGGTGTCTTTGAACTCGCGGTCGATATCCGGCGCGCCCGCCTACAGCGGATCAAGCCACTGGCGAGTGTCGACTTGCCCAGCACCGCTACCGTCGGCGAGCCACCAGCGATACTGGAACCGGCATTCGCTGCAGCTCCCGAACTGCCGGACGAAGATATTTCTGGCCAAACGGACCCGGCGACGCTCAAGCCCGCCGATCGCCTCGCGCGCTGGCAGCGCAAACTGCTCGATCTGTCGCTGCGCAACAAACTGCTGAATTTCCGCAGCAGCAAGCAGGCGCTGACGCTCGAGGCTCCCGACGCCGCTGCGCTTGAAGATCGGCTATCGGAGATGCTGCCCTTGAAGCTGCTACCCCGGCCCGAGTTGATGGACGGCGCCGATCCTCGCAATCTGGCCATCCACGAATCGCGCGAGCGTGAAGACCTACGCCGCCAGCATGCCCTTGACGCCCTGCAACGCCGAGAGATCTTTGTCGCGATCACGGACGATGAACTCGACAGCCGTCTGGTCGATCTCTATCGCACGGCTCGCAGCACGCTCCAGGAGGGCGGCGCGAACACCCTCTTCCTCGCGCTCGGTTTCCTTTGCTGGAGCCGCGACGAAAAAGGCGAACAGCGGGGCGAACAGCGAATCGGGCAACGCTACCGCGCACCGCTGTTGCTGGTGCCGGTGACCTTGAACCGCCGCAGTGTCCGTTCGGGCTTCACCCTGACCCTGCATGACGACGAGCCGCGCTTCAATCCGACGCTGATCGAGATGCTGCGCCAGGATTTCAAACTCAGTCTCGGGGTTGCCGACGGCGAACTGCCCAGGGATCAAGGTGGCCTCGACGTCGCTGCGATCTGGCGATCGGTGTCGCAGGCGATCAAGGACATCAAGGGCTGGGAAGTCAGCGAAGAAGTCGTGCTGTCGATGTTCTCATTCGCCAAGCATCTGATGTGGAAAGATCTCAGCGAGCGCGCCGAGCAATTACGCAACAATCCCGTAGTCCGTCATCTGATCGACACGCCGCGCGAGAACTATCCCGCGCAACTGGCTTTTCCCGATCGCACCCGGCTGGACCGCGAGTTCGCGCCGGAGCAGATCTTCTGCCCGCTGGCCGCGGATTCATCGCAGCTTTCGGCGATCATCGCCGCCGTGCGCGGCAAGGACTTCGTCCTCATCGGACCGCCGGGAACCGGCAAGAGCCAGACCATTGCCAACCTCATCGCGCAGTGCCTGGCCGAGGGCAAGCGGGTACTCTTCGTCTCCGAAAAGATGGCGGCCCTCGATATGGTCTACCGGCGCATGCGCGAAGTCGGTCTCGGTGAATTTTGCCTCGAACTGCATTCCAGCAAAGCCAGAAAGCTCGACGTCCTGGCGCAGTTACAGGCAGCCTGGACGGCACGGGGCTGCATCGATGCCGACGCTTGGCGCGTCGAAGCGCAGCGCCTGCAAGATCTGCGCGACCAGCTCAACGTCTATGTCGAGCGCCTGCATCTGCAACACCCGAACGGCATGACGATTTACCGGGCCATCGGGCGCGTCCTCCAGGGTGAGGGCGGCGAGGTGGACAGCAAGGTGCCGCTGCTGACCTTCTCGTGGCACAGCGCCGATGCGCACGATGCGGCCGCGATGAGCGCGATGCGCGAGCTCACCGACCGGCTGCAGGTCAATGCACAGGCAGTCGGCCAGACAGACCTCAGGAACGGCCCCCTGGCGGTGGTCGGACACGCCGACTGGTCACCAAGCTGGCAACAGGCCTTCATCGAGACAGTGCGCGATGTCCAACGTGCACTGCATGTTCTGCAGAACGCCGCGGAGCACTTCTGTCATGTCAGCGAACTGCCGTGCACGCCACTTGACCGTCGTCGGCGTAGTGCCCTCGGCATCCTCGCAAGAATCCTGCCGCAGGCTGCAGGCCACGACTGGCGATTCGTCCTGCGTACCGACACTGCAAGCATTGTCGAACGTTTGCAGGCTGCTCGGGACTTGCTCGCCAGACACCGTGAAATCAGCGGCAAAATTTCGCCCCCCTGGCCGGAGGCCGTGGTCAGTGCCTGTTGGCGAGGACTGGCCTTGCTGCAGCAGCGCCGCGAGATCTTCACGCAGATTGGTGAGCCCTGGTCGACAGCGGTCGTCGAGGATCTACAGCAGGGCCTGCGACTCCTCACCGAGATTCGCCGTCTGAGCAGACAGTTGTCGGTCGTGTACAACCCGCAGGTCGAGCAGTTAAACGTGGCCCAACTCCAGCGTGACTGGGTAAAGGCCGAACAGGCCATGTGGCCGATGTCCTGGCTGGCCAAACGCCGGATTCACGCGACCCTGCAGACCGTCCTGGCCGATACCGGCGAGCCGGAGATTGCCGGCGACCTGTTGGCGCTCGCCAGGATCCGATCGCTGCGCGCGCAGGTACAGATGCTGGCGATCAGCGACGCGACCGACGGCGTCTGGGCCGGCCTCGGAACGCGGCCAGAATATGCCGAGTGCGCACTCGACTTCCAGCAAGTGCTGCGAGCCCTGCACATCGATCAGCCCTGCAGCAGGGCTGATCGCTTCCCAGCGATTGCCGACGGTCACTGTGGCAGCCGCCTGGCTCGGCAGTTGCAACAGCTCTACCGCTTTCAGGCACTCGATGCCGAGCTGCAGACGCTGGACTCTCTCGGTTCGCCCACCGAGCGCCTATGGGCAGGTTTTGGCACCCGTCCGGAACTCCTCACCGCAGCGCTCCACTTTCAGAGTGCGCTGCAGGCGATTCGTGAGTCCGGCAAACTCGTCGGCGAGCACGCCAGCGTGGCGCGTGGCCACTGCGGAACCACTTTGGCGGCAGACCATCGCTGGCTGGAGCAACGCGCCTGCGTCGAAGAACAGCTCGACCGCCACGAAGACCTTCGCGGAATCGGCGCCGACCTCTGGAATGGTTTGCAAACCCGTATCGAACAGCTCGACCAGGCGCTGAAGTTTCAGGTATCGGTCGCAGCGGCAATCGCCAAACTCACCGACTCACCCGACGAGGTCACCGCCGTCAAAGTGTCGCTGCAACGTCTCCTTGGCGACAACGGCGCATGTCTCGATCCCGCTGGCCCGGTCGCTGGCGCTGCCGACGCATACCTTGACGCCTGTGGTGCGCTGCCACCGGCGATCAGTCGTCTCTGTGCGACCGGTGGCTTTGCGGAGGGTGTCCGTGACGCATTCGCAGACATCCCGCTCGAACAACTTGATCAGCGCTGCACTGCGATTCTCCGCTCGGCAAACCGACTGCATGCCTGGTGTGCCTGGCGCAATGTCGGTAAACAGGCGCAGGATCTCGGTCTGGCGCCGCTGGTCACGGCGATCGAGAAAGGAGAAATCGCACCGGGTACGCTGCGCCATGCTTTTGAGATCAACTACAGCCGCTGGTGGTTGAACGCCGTGGTTGATGAGGAACCGGTCATCCGCGGTTTCGTCGCCGCCGAACACGAGCAGCGCATCAACGATTTCCGTACGCTCGACGAGCGCTTTACCGAGCTCACGCGAGCACGCGTTCGCGCCGGGCTGTGCGCCGCATTGCCGACGCAGGACGGGGGAACCCGCAGCTCCGAATGGGGAATCCTGCGCCACGAGATCCACAAGAAGAAGCGGCATCTGCCGCTGCGCGAGCTGATCCGGCGCATCCCGACGGCGCTGACGCAACTGACGCCGTGCCTGCTGATGAGCCCGCTGTCGATTGCCCAGTACCTGACTACCGACGCCAGCACCTTTGATCTCGTGGTCTTCGACGAAGCCTCGCAGATCCCGGTCTGGGATGCCATCGGTGCGATCGCGCGTGGCCGCCAGGTGGTCATGGTCGGCGACCCCCGGCAGTTGCCGCCGACCAACTTCTTCGACCGCGCCGAATCGGAATTCGACGAAGAAGATGTCGAAGCCGACCTCGAAAGTATTCTCGATGAATGCATCGGTGCCAACCTGCCGACAATGAACCTGGCCTGGCATTACCGCAGCCGCCACGAGAGCCTGATCGCCTTCTCGAACCACCGCTACTACGGTGGCTCACTGGTCACCTTCCCTTCGCCAGTCACGACCGACCACGCGGTGAGTTTTCATCACGTCGATCAGGGTGTCTACGAGAAAGGCGGCGCGCGCATCAACAAGCCCGAAGCAAAAGCACTGGTTGCCGATCTGGTCGAACGTCTGCAGTCCCCCGGTTTCCGGGAATCACGGCTGACCATCGGGGTCGTTACTTTTAATGCGGAGCAACAGGCGTTGATCGAGGATCTGCTCGACGAAGAACGGCGCCGCGACCCGTCTATCGAACCTCACTTCGCCGACGCGGAACTGGAACCGGTCTTCGTCAAGAACCTCGAAAGCGTCCAGGGCGACGAACGCGACATCGTCTACTTCTCGATCACCTATGGCCCCGACCACACGGGCGTCGTGTCGATGAACTTCGGCCCGATGAACCGCACTGGCGGCGAGCGGCGGCTCAACGTTGCCATTACCCGCGCCCGTCATGAACTGAGAATCTTTTCGAGCCTCAGGGCCGAACAGATGAACCTTGCCCGCACGCAGGCCATCGGTGTTCGCGATCTCAAGCACTTTCTCGATTTCGCCGAACGCGGCGTGCCAGCGCTGGCCACCGCCACGACTGGCAGCCTTGGCAGTTTCGAAAGCCCGTTTGAGGAAGCCGTCGCCGCCGCGCTCACCCGCCAGGGTTGGGAATTGCACACCCAGGTCGGCGCCTCGGCCTTCCGCGTCGATCTGGCGGTTGTCCATCCCGATGCCCAGGGCGTCTACCTGAGCGGCATCGAATGCGACGGCGCCACCTATCACCGTGCAGCGACCGCGCGCGACCGCGACAAGCTGCGTGAACAGGTGTTGCGTGGCCTCGGATGGGAAATTCTGCGCGTCTGGTCGACCGACTGGTGGATCGATGCCGCCGGCACGCTCGAAAAAATAGACACCGACTTGCGCAGGCTACTTGCAAAGAGCCGCAGCCGACGCGCCACGAAGGCCGTAGCCACCAGCCCTGCTGCGTCGGCGGCCGTGGTTGGCGAAAACGCCGCTGCCGACGTGCGGCCGGAATCCGTAACCAACGATCAGAATCGTTGTTCCGCGGCATGAAGAATCACAAACAAGCATCGTGGCACAATATTTGCTATAGAGAAGCAAATTACCTTGAAAGGCACACGATGGAAATTTCTTCTTCTGGAGCCGCGACAAAATCGATATCGACAGCCACCGCGACACCCAACAAACCAGGCAATACGGCAAATTTTGCCGATTCTCTCGCTGACGCGGTCAAATCGACCGGCAACCTGGCAGCCGCCTTCGTTTCCGGACGTCTTGGGGTCGACCTGAATTCGGACGGTATCCCGTTGCGAATGGTGTACCTCGATCAGGAAGGAAACCGATTGACGACCTCGGCCTTCTGCGCAGAGAGTATCCTGCGCAACACACAGCAGCTTGGAATCAGCCTGAACGATCTCAAGGGGCTTGGCACGCAACTCGATGCCGCTGGCGTCGGCTACAAGCCCTATGAGCTTTACAGAGGAACCGGTTCGGACCATGGGATCGATTTCGACGACCTGATTGCCGGTGGATTGGGAACCGCCTACGACTGGACCCAGGACGCCAACGTGGCGGCCAAGGGTCCTGGCGCCATCAGGAGACTCGAAGAGGCGGCCGCCCTGGCACAGTCCCTTCAGCTCGTGGCACACGCCGAAGTGACACAAAACAAGGGGATCGACCCGACCCGCTTCGCAACACAAGCGGCCACAGGAGAATCGCCTCGCCACTACGTGATGTTCAATGGCAGTGTCGCCGCCTGGTATGGCAGCAGCGAACAGGCCGAACAGGCCAGTCGTCTCTATGGCGGTAGCGTCACCGACCTTGCTCCCCGGGCCAGTTCGACTGCCATCGGCATCGATGCCCGCAACTCCAGTTCCGGCGCCAGTCCTGTCAACAGCGACGGGGCCACGCAAGCGGCAACATCATCAAGCGCCAGCGCAACATCCTGGAATGACCGACTGCAAGCCTTGATCGATGCCATCCATGAGAGCATTGTGCCCACCAACGCCAATCCGCTAGGACAAGTGCTTGCTCGCTGGCCAGTGGATTGGTCTACCGGAGACCGCCAAAACTAAGAGGATGTCCCGGCATTCTCCCCGTCTGGAAGAAGTGTTCCTGCCGAAGCCCAGGCCACCGATCTGCATGTTGAGTGAGCCGGCGAGCGATGCCCCAGCCGAGAAATGGGCAGAATATCGGCGGCAGGTTGATGAAGCGCAAGCTCGTGGGAATATTCTCATCCTGCTGGTGCCGATAAGGCCTGCAGAAAGTCCGGGCACGGAGGAGAGCGCGACCTACTGCGGCGCGCAACTGGACGCGCTGCTGCTCTGGTCAAGACGTCGGTGCCTCCCCCCAAACTCGGCAACAAGCGCCTCCTGGACGACGTGATGAAAAACTTGCCTGGCACCACGTGATCAGTCCGACACCTTGTCAGGAGCGAACGCCGGGAAGAAGCTGAATTTCTCCTGCGGCGGGGTCGTGCCGAGGAGCAAGTGTGATCGTTCCATGCGCTGCAAAGCACATGACACCGACGCCAGAGTTGTGTGCTGCAGCGCTCGCTGGCAAGATCCTCCGCAGAACTGGCCATTGCTCACCGGTAGACCTGCAAGGTTCCCGCGCCAATCAAGAAATCCCGTGTCAGACACGCTGCGCTGATGGACAATAGTCCACTGCGGAAAGCGAACGACAACGACCCCATTCCGATCGACGATGAAACTCGAACAACTGCAGACCAATGCGGCGATCCGCGGCATCGTTCCCGACGCACTGGTGACTGTGGTCAGCATCCAGTGGTTCGGCTCCGAGGCGCTGGAGCTGACCTACAAGACGGCCACCGGCCGGGTGGCCAACGAGCTCCTTTACCGCCACGACGAGGCACGACTGGAAGTCGTCGAGCAGGGCCGGCCCTGGAGCTTCGACGGCGACGGCGCGCTCTTCCGGCTGGTTTCCGAGGCTCAGCGCATCCGCCTCGCGCATCTTTTCGACCCGGTACTGGCGGTGCATACCTCGATCGTCGAGCCGCTGCCGCACCAGATCACCGCCGTCTACGAAACCATGCTGCCTCGCCAGCCGCTGCGCTTCCTCCTGGCGGACGACCCCGGCGCCGGCAAGACGATCATGGCCGGCCTGCTGATCAAGGAACTGGTCGCCCGTGGCGACCTGCAGCGCTGCCTGATCGTCTGCCCCGGCAGCCTGGCCGAACAGTGGCAGGACGAACTCTATCGCCGGTTTCATCTGCCCTTCGAGATCCTCACCAACGACAAGCTCGAAGCCGCGCGCACCGGCAACTGCTTCCTCGAAACCAAGCTGTGCATTGCCCGCCTCGACAAGCTCTCGCGCAATGAAGACGTGCAGCGGAAACTGCAGGTGCCCGATTGCCGCTGGGATCTGGTGGTCTGCGACGAAGCGCACAAGATGTCGGCGACCGTATTCGGTGGCGAGACCAGGTACACCAAGCGCTATCGCCTTGGCCAACTGCTCTCGACGCTCACACGCCACTTCCTGCTGATGTCGGCGACCCCGCACAACGGCAAGGAAGCCGACTTCCAGTTGTTCATGGCGCTGCTCGACGGCGACCGTTTCGAGGGACGCTACCGCGATGGCGTGCACACCGCCGACGTGTCGGACCTCATGCGCCGGATGGTCAAGGAAAGCCTGCTCAAGTTCGACGGCACACCGCTGTTCCCCGAGCGAATCGCCTACACCGTGCCCTACAGACTCTCGGACGCCGAGGCGGCGCTTTACCGGGCCGTCACCGACTACGTGCGCGAGGAATTCAACCGTGCCGAGGCGCTGGAAAACGACAAGCGCGCCGGTACCGTCGGTTTCGCCCTGACCATCCTGCAGCGACGCCTGGCCTCCTCACCCGAGGCCATCTATCAATCGCTGCGCCGCCGGCGCGAACGGCTGGAAAGCCGACTGCGGGAACTGGAAGTCCTGCAGCGCGGCGGCCAAACCACGACCATCCTCCCGGCATCCCTGCCTGCCCTCGACAGAGACGACGTCGATGACCTTGAAGAAGCGCCCGACAACGAAGTCGCTGCCGCCGAGGAAGAGATCCTCGACCAGGCCACTGCCGCGCGCTCGATCGCCGAATTGCGCCTCGAGATCGAAACCCTGAAAGGGCTCGAAAGCCAGGCGCTGGCCGTCCGCCGCAGCGGCACCGACACCAAGTGGTGCCAACTGGCGAGCCTGCTCTCCGAGATCTTCACGCCGGCCGGCATCGGCCACCACGTCGCCGAACCGCCGGCTCCCTACGGCGCCGGCCCGATCCCACCGCCCATCCCTTCTCCACACCAGAAGCTGGTCATCTTCACCGAGCATCGCGACACACTAAACTATCTCCAACAACGCATCAGCACGCTGCTTGGCCGCCAGGAGGCAGTCGTCGTCATCCACGGTGGCATTGGCCGCGAAGAGCGCCTCAAGGTGCAGGAATCGTTCAAGCACGACCCCGATGTCCAGGTGCTGCTGGCGACCGATGCCGCCGGCGAGGGCATCAACCTGCAGCGCGCGCATCTGATGGTCAATTACGACCTGCCCTGGAACCCCAACCGGATCGAACAACGCTTCGGCCGTATCCACCGGATCGGCCAGACCGAGGTTTGCCACCTGTGGAATCTGGTGGCGGACGACACGCGCGAAGGCGACGTCTATCGCCGCCTGCTGGAAAAGCTCGAACAGGCGCGCCAGGCCCTTGGTGGGCAGGTGTTCGACGTGCTGGGCAAACTCGCCTTCGAGTCCAACGGCAAGATCATGTCGCTGCGCGAACTGCTGATCGAGGCCATCCGCCACGGTGAGAAGCCCGAGGTCAAAGCCTTCCTCACCACGGTCCTCGATGTCGCGACGGATTGCGAACACCTGCAGAGCCTGCTCGAAGAACGCGCGCTCGCCCACGACGCCATGGACGCCAGCCGGGTGCAGCGCATCCGCGAAGACATGGAGCGCGCCGACGGCCGGCGGCTGCAACCCCATTACATCGAGTCGTTCTTCCACGAAGCCTTCAAGCGACTCGGCGGCACCGCCAGGCAGCGCGAACCCCGGCGCTACGAAATCACCCACGTTCCCGCACCGGTGCGCAACCGCGATCGCCTGATCGGCATTGGCGAACCTGTTCTGCCGCGCTATGAGCGGATCGCCTTCGAAAAATCGCTCGTCGCACCTCAGGGCCAGCCGCTGGCAGCATTTGTCTGCCCCGGCCATCCCTTGCTCGACGCCGTGATCGACCTGACGCTGGAGCGTCATCGTGATCTGCTGAAACGCGGCAGCGTGCTGGTTGACGAACGCGATCTCGGAATGCGGCCGCGGCTGCTGTTCTACCTCGAACATGCCATCCAGGACGCCGGCCTCACCCGCGCCGGCGAGCGTCGGGTCGTGTCGAAACGCATGCTCTATGTCGAAGTCAACGCCGACACGACGACGCGGCATGTGCACTACGCGCCCTATCTCGACTATCGCCCAATCGCTACGGGCGAACCCGGTGTCGAAACGATCCTCGACCGCCCCGAGTGCCAGTGGATCACGCGCGAGCTTGAGAAGCAGGTCCAGGCCCATGCCATCACCCAGGTCATACCGGAACACCTGGCCGAGGTCCGCGGGCGCAAGCTCGAACTGATCGGCAAGACCGAGGCGGCGGTCAAGGACCGCCTCACCAAGGAAATCACCTGGTGGGACCAACGCGCCGAAGAACTCAAGCTCCAGGAGCAGGCTGGGAGACCCAATGCCAAACTCAATTCCGGCGAGGCACGCAAGCGCGCAGACCTTCTGCAAGGGCGGCTCGAAAAACGTCTCGACGACTTGAAGCTGGAAGCGCAAATCTCGCCGCTGCCGCCGGTGGTGCTGGGCGGCATGCTGGTGGTGCCGATCGGTCTGATCAGGGCCATGACCGGCCAGACAGCGAGCACGCCCACGGCACCCGTCGATACGCAGATCAGCGCGGCCCGCGCGCGTGCGATCATCATGGACATCGAGCGCCAACTCGGCTTCGACCCCACCGACCGCGAATTCGAGAAGCTCGGCTACGACATCGAAAGCCGCGTTCCCGGCACCGGCAAACTGCGCTTCCTCGAAGTCAAGGGCCGCGTTGCCGGCGCGCCGACGATCACCGTCACGCGCAACGAAATTCTCTACTCGCTCAACAAGCCCGAGGACTTCATTCTCGCCATCGTCGAGTTCATCGACGCCGAAACGCACAAGGTGCATTACCTGCGCCAACCCTTCATTCGTGAACCGGATTTTGGCGTCACCAGCGTGAACTATGACTTTGCCGAACTGCTGGTGCGGGCGGAGGCACCACGGTAACAAGCTGGTAACGATCCTTGAAACCTGGATTTTGGTTGCGAAATTGCGGAAAAGAAGCAAGAATTGAGCGTAGATTTTTCTTTTGATGAATCGGCAGACATGTTGATTGAGTTTAGTGTCACAAATTTCCGCTCGATCCGGACCCAGCAAAAGCTAAGCATGGTGGCGAGCCCGGACGTCGCGCATCTTCAGCGCAACGTTAGCCCGGGGCAGACCAAAGAGCTGCGCCTGCTGCGATCGGCGGTCATCTATGGCGCCAATGCGGCAGGCAAGAGCAACGTTCTTCGAGCCGTGGAAACCTTCCGGCAAATGGTGCAGAACTCCGCTACGGGTTTCCAGGAAGGCCAAGCCATCCCCGTGACTCCGTTTCTCTTTGCACAGGCGTCATGTGCTGAGCCTTCGGAATTCGAGATCATCTTCACCACCGATGAGGGTGTCCGCTATCACTACGGCTGGGCGGCAAGTTCGGGGCGCGTATTCAAGGAATGGCTGGTGGCTTATCCGCATGGCCGCGCGCAGAGGTGGTTTGAACGGGAATACGACGCGGAAAGCAAGACACAAAGGTGGTGGTTCGGTCCCAACTTCAGTGCCGAACGGGCGGAGCGCAAGGTCTGGCAGGAGTTCACCCGGGACAACGCTTTGTTTCTATCGACGGCCATTCAACTGAACAATGTTCAACTCCGGCCGATTTTCAACTGGATTACCCAGAAACTGATCGTGTTGGTTCCCGGCGTCGACATGAACCCATTTCTGAGTCTGAACCTCCTGCGGGACGCGGGTGAGCACGAACAGATCATGCGTTTTATGCGCGCGGCGGATATCGGCATTGATCGTTTGGAACTGCTGGAAGAAGACCATCCCTCGCCCCCTGCGGGCAAGCTCCCTCCGGGCGCCGTACGGGTTCACCTGGAGCTTGGTCTGCCATTGGGTTCTCTTCCGCAAGCGCAGAAGCACTTGCGCATCCTGGCGTGGCACAAGCGGGTGGATTCCAGCGAAGAAGTGGCGCTCGACATCGGCGACGAATCCGACGGCACGCAAAAACTGTTTGAATTCTCGGGCGGCTGGCTGCGGGCACTTGAATGGGGAGCAACGCTACTCGTCGACGAGTTGGACCGCAGCCTGCATCCTCACATGACGCGCTTCCTCGTGGGGCTCTTCCATAGCCGCAAGAACGAAAAGAACGCGCAACTGGTTTTCACGACGCATGACACGACTTTGCTGGACACTGAACTTCTACGGCGCGACCAGATTTGGTTCGTGGAGAAAGACAAGCAGGGTTCCTCATCCCTCTATTCGCTGCTGGAATACTCGCCCAGGAAGGATGAAGCCCTGGAACGTGGCTATCTCAAAGGCCGCTACGGAGCGATTCCGTTCATCGGCAGCTACGGGGATTGACACATGGTGCGCCGTATGTCGATTTCGAAGCTGCGGGACTGTGCATCTTTCCGTCGTACGGCAGGACAGAAGCCACCTCGATCCATCACCCTCATCGTGTGCGAGGGCGAAACCGAACAGGAGTATTTCGAGGCCGCGCGTATCAAGTACGGGCTGACGACGGCGGAAATCGTTCTTGCCGAGAATACGAAAGGCGCGGCGCCGATCAGCGTGGTTGCCTGTGCCGAGGCGAAGTGTGCGGAGCGCGGCGGCTATGATCGGATTTTTTGCGTCTTCGACCGTAACGGCCACGAAAGCTTTGACCGGGCGCGGACACGGATCGCAACGCTGGCCGGGCGCAAGAACAAGCCGCTCCCCGTTCTGGAAGCGATTTCGATCCCCTGCTTCGAATTCTGGGTGCTCCTGCACCACGAAAGAACGGACGCTCCGTTCAACCGTTGCGCGGACGTCATCGAACGGCTTCGCGAGCGCATGCCCGGCTACGAAAAAGCGAATGCCGCAATCGCCCGGCAACTCATGTCGAGGCTGCAAGACGCCCTCGAAAACGCCGCCTGGGTCGAGAATCGGGCAGAGCACACCGGGCACAACCCGTACACCTCGGTTCACCACGTGCTCCGGCATTTCGCGCAAGTGGCCGAACAGCAGGACATCACGTGATCCACAAGAAGAAACTCTTCGAAGTCGCGCTGCCGCTGAAGCGATCAACGTCGCCAGCGCGCGTGAGAAGTCCATCCGCCACGGCCACCCGAGCACGCTGCACCTGTGGTGGGCGCGGCGACCGCTGGCGGCGGCGCGGGCGGTGATCTTCGCGCAGATGTTTGATGACCCGCCACGCTGACGAAGAACTCTCAACGCTGTCGAGACAAACTCAGCAACGATCATCCGGTTATCACAACCATCATCTTCACTTTCAGGAAGGGTTCTAAAATGACCCAATTCATAAGGCGGCTTGAAATCAGAGGCTTCCGAGCCCTGTCCGCATTCGATACTGACGCCTTGGGCAAGGTCAATCTCATCACAGGAAAGAATAATGCCGGAAAGTCCTCGCTATTGGAGGCCATCCGGATTCTGGTCACTGGCGGTGCGGTCAAGACGCTAGTTGACATCCTTGATTACCGAGAAGAACTCGGATCGAGCAACGATGCTGAGCGGGCTTGGTTGCCGACGGATTTGGCACCGTTCTGCAATCTGTTTTCTGGCTTTCCCGATCTGGCGTCGAGCCAGCACGGTTTTTCCATTTCGGCAGAAGGTGCGCTGCCTGAGTCGCTTTCGCGAATTTCCGCACAATTCTCCTGGTTTGTCCGGCGAACCGACCCGGATCGGCAAGTGTTCTCGTACGAGCGTGTGGCCCCTGATCTGTTCGGCGATGTTGATGCATTTCCGGCGCTGGCGTTGGACATTGCGGGCCGTCCGCGAATCGTGCCGCTGGATCGACTTCTGCGGCGATTTCTTAGGCGACCAGAAGCTGACGCGACACCATTTGCCTGTGTTTACCTTGACCCATTCAGTTCCCGCTCGACCAGCCAGATGGCCGCACTGTGGGACGCCATCGCCCTGACCGATGTGGAGTCCGAAGTCGTCAAGGCATTGCAGATCATCTCGACAGACATACAGGCCGTATCGGTGGTCGGCAGCGACGAGCGCGGCTCACGTGCGCGCACAGCCATCGCCCGCAGCACAGCCCATTCATCGCCTGTTCCCCTACGTTCTTTTGGCGATGGCGTCAATCGCCTGTTCGGCATCATTCTGTCTCTCTGCAACGCCCGAAATGGTGTGCTACTTGTCGACGAGATCGAAAATGGTCTGCACTATTCCGTGCAGACCGAAATCTGGCGCACCATTTTCCGTCTAGCCAGTACGTTGAACGTGCAGGTGTTTGCCACCTCGCACAGCTGGGATTGCGTTCGAGCCTTCCAGCAGGCGGCGAGCGAAAGCCCACAGGATGGTGCTCTGGTCCGATTGACGCGGCGTGAAAACAGGGTCATTGCTACCCAGTTTACGGAACAAGAACTGACGCTCGTCACGCGTGACCAGATCGAGGTGCGCTAATGACTGGCAAACGCGTACTGATGGTCGAGGGGCCGGATGATGAACATGTCGTCAAGAATCTTTGTGGTGCAAGAAATCTCGGCAAGATCGACCATGTCCATCCTTACGGCGGGAAAGACCCGCTGATCGAAGGCATAGCCGCCCGCCTCAAGGAAAGCGACCTCGTTGCGCTCGGTATCCTGCTCGATGCCGACACCGACCTTCAAGCCCGCTGGCAAGCCGTGGCTCACCGTCTGCAACAAGCGGGCTATGGCCATCTTCCGGCTGCCCCGACACGCGATGGCTTGGTCATCGAAGCACCGGAAAACACCTTGCTCCCTCGCGTCGGCATCTGGCTGATGCCCGACAATCAGATACCCGGCATCCTCGAAGACTTTCTGAGTTTTCTTGTGCCAGCGGGCGACCCACTGTTTGCCCACGTCGAACAATCAGTCGATAGGATTCCAGACGGCCAGCGCCGATTCGACGACTTGAAGAAACCCAAAGCGAAGATTCACACGTGGCTGGCTTGGCAGGATGAGCCCGGCAAACCCTTGGGTCAGGCCATCAGCGCACGGTATCTCGACCCCGATCTTCCCGCTGCCGACGTCTTTGCGGATTGGCTTGACAGGACATTCTTTGCCCCATGACAACCAAAAAGAAACTCATCGAAGTCGCGCTGCCGCTGGAGGCGATCAACATCGCCAGCGCGCGCGAGAAATCCATTCGCCACGGGCACCCTTCGACGCTGCATCTGTGGTGGGCGCGGCGGCCGCTGGCGGCGGCGCGGGCGGTGATCTTCGCGCAGATGGTCGATGACCCGTCGGCGCATCCGGACATCTTCCCCACCGAGAAGAAACAGGAGAAGGAACGGCAGCGGCTGTTCCGCATCATCGAGGATCTGGTGAAGTGGGAGAACACCACCAACGAGACCGTGCTGCAGCAGGCGCGCGACGAAATCTGGCAGAGCTGGCGCTATACCTGCGCCGAGAATGCCGACCATCCACGGGCGAAGGAACTGTTCGACCGCTACAGGTTGCCGGCTTTTCATGACCCCTTCGCCGGCGGCGGCGCGCTGCCGCTCGAAGCGCAGCGGCTGGGGCTGGAGAGCTACGCCAGCGACCTGAACCCGGTGGCGGTGCTGATCAACAAGGCGATGATCGAGATACCGCCGAAGTTTGCCGGCAAGCCGCCGGTCAATCCGGAATCGCGCCGCAAGCTGGACGCATCGGGATCGTGGCGGGGAGCGACCGGCCTGGCCGAGGACGTGCGCCATTACGGCCAGTGGATGCGCGACGAGGCCGAGACGCGCATCGGCCATCTCTACCCGAAGATCGAAGTCACCGCCGACATGGCGAAAGATCGACCCGACCTGAGCCCTTATACGGGCAGGAAACTCACGGTGATCGCCTGGCTGTGGGCGCGCACGGTCAAGAGCCCCAACCCGGCCTTCGCCCATGTCGATGTGCCGCTGGCCTCGACCTTCATGCTCTCGACCAAGGCTGGGAAGGAAGCCTATATCGAGCCGGTGATCGAGGACGGCGGCTATCGCTTCACGGTGAAGGTGGGCAAGCCGAAGGATGCGGAAGGGGCGAAGAGTGGTACCAAGCTGTCGCGCGGGGCGAACTTCAAGTGCCTGATGTCGGGTGCCCCGATTGCCTCGGACTACATCTACGGCGAAGCCAACGCCGGGCGTATAGGCGCACGGCTGATGGCCATCGTTGCCGAAGGTGATCGCGGCCGGGTCTATCTCGCACCGACGCCGGAGATGGAAGCGATTGCCCTGACCGCGCAACCGGAATGGAAACCGGAAGTCGCCATGCCCGAGAACCCGCGCTGGTTCTCGCCGCCGCTCTACGGGCTGAAAACCTACGGCGACCTCTTCACCCCCCGCCAACTCGTCGCGCTGACGACCTTTTCCGACCTGGTGCAGGAAGCGCGCGAGCGGGTGCAGCGCGACGCCATCGCCGCCAGTGTGCCCGAAGACGGCGAGGGCCTCGCGAGAGGCGGCCAGGGCGCTACGGCCTATGCCGATGCGGTCGGGGTGTATATGGTGTTTGCGATCAGTCGCTCCGCCGACCGGGGGTCGAGTGTCTGCTCATGGGATAACAGTCCCAAGATGGAAGCGCTTCGTAACACCTTCGGACGGCAGGCCATTCCGATGGTCTGGGATTTTGCAGAGGGAAACCCTTTCTCGGAGTCCAGCGGCAATTGGATGAATAACGTCGAGTGGGGCGCGAAAGCTGTTGCAAACATGCTGGGCAATGCTGGCGGAAGTGCAATTCAGGCCGACGCAACAAGGCAAGAGACATCCAGTGGCAAGGTTGTTTCTTGCGATCCGCCTTACTACGACAACATCGGCTACGCTGATCTGTCGGACTTTTTCTACGTCTGGCTGCGTCGCTCGCTGAAGCCTGTCTTCCCCGACCTTTTCGCCACACTGGCCGTACCCAAAGCCGAGGAACTGGTGGCCACGCCCTACCGTCACGGCAACAAGCAAAAGGCCGAGACCTTCTTCCTCAACGGCATGACGCAGGCCATGCACCGGCTCGCCGAGCAGGCGCATCCAGCTTTTCCCGTGACCATCTACTATGCCTTCAAGCAGGCGGAAAGCGACGGCGCGGACGGCACGACCAATACCGGCTGGGACACCTTCCTCGCTGCCGTCATCGAAGCCGGTTTCGCCATCAGCGGCACCTGGCCGATGCGCACCGAACTGAGCAACCGCATGATCGGCTCGGGAACCAACGCACTCGCTTCCAGCATCGTCCTCGTCTGCCGCCCGCGACCCGCCAACGCACCCACCGCCACCCGCCGCGATTTCGTGACCGCACTCAAGGCCGAACTGCCTGCCGCCATCCGCCTGCTTCAGGGTCTGCCGCAGCGCCAATCCCCCATGACCTATTCCCTGACCCCTACAACCTTCATCGCCCCTGTGGACCTGGCGCAGGCCGCCATCGGCCCCGGCATGGCCGTCTTTACCCGCTACGCGAAGGTCCTCGATGCCGAAGGCAAACCGCTGCCGGTGCGCGCCGCGCTGGCTCTGATCAACCAGACTCTCGACGAAGCTCTGGCCAAGCAGGAGGGCGATTTCGATGCCGACAGCCGCTGGGCGCTCACCTGGTTCGACCAGACCGGCTTTGCCGAAGGCGATTACGGTGTCGCGGAGCAGCTTTCCAAGTCCAAGAACACCAGCGTCGGCGGCCTGGACGAAGCCGGCATTCTGGTCTCCAGGGCAGGCAAGGTGCGCCTGCTGAAGCCGGACGAGCTGCCGGCCGACTGGGATCCGCTGACCGACAAGCGGCTTTCGCACTGGGAAATCGTGCACCAGCTTATTCGCGCGCTGGAATACGGCGGTGAGAGCGCCGCGGCCGCGCTGGTCGCCAAGCTCGGCAGCAAGGCCGAAACCGCCCGCGAACTCTGTTACCGCCTCTACACCCTGTGCGAGCGCAAGAAGCGCGCTGTCGAGGCCATGGCCTACAACGGCCTGGTGCAGAGCTGGCCGGAAATCACCCGCCTGGCCGCCGAAAAGCCCCGCGCGTTGATACCTGGTACGCCTGACCTGTTTGGGCACGAATGAAGCAGCGAAGGAGCCTTTCATGAAACGACTATTGAACCTCGACGCAGAAGCGCTGGCGCAGTTCTGCGAAGCCCATCACATTCGCCGCCTGTCGCTGTTCGGCTCGCAACTGAAGGGAACGGCTCGACCGGATAGTGACGTCGACCTGCTGGTCGAGTTTCTGCCTGACGCGCGACCGACATTGCTCGACATGGCGCAGATGGAAATCGAGTTGTCGCAAGCCCTCGGGGGGCGGAAAGTCGACCTGCGTACCGAGCAGGACTTGAGTCGCTACTTCCGCGACGAGGTGGTTCGCATGGCCGAGGTGCAGTATGTCGCCGGATGATCGCTGGCGGGTCGGGCACATGATCGACGCGGCCAGCCAGGCGCTGGCTTTCGTCGAGGGACGCAGACGCGAGGACCTGGAGAGCGACCCGATGTTACGCTTGGCGTTGACTCGCGCCGTGGAGATTGTCGGCGAGGCCGCAACTCAGGTGAGCGAAGCCGGGCGCTGCGAATTTCCCGGCGTACCCTGGCCGCAGATCGTCGGCATGCGCAATCGCCTGGTGCACGCTTATTTCGACATCAACCAGAACATCCTGTGGGACACCGTGCAGCTCGCGCTGCCGGGGCTGCTGGAACAACTGAAAACCGTGCTCGAATCGGAGTAACACCACCATGGCCATTACCAACCACGAGCGCGTCGGCAAGGCGCTGGACCTGCTGAAAACCGGCCTGCTGCCGTTCATCGAGCGGGAACTGAAAGCGAAGTATGGCAACGGCTGGGCTTTTGAAGTGAAGGACATTCTCTCCGATACCCGCCTTGCCGCCGGCAAGGGCGAATCGCTGCAGGACGTCGCCGCCTCGCTGGTGGTCATGGACCGCAAATGGGCCGAGGTGTTTCGTCAGATTCTCGGCAAGAGCGAACGCAGCCTGGTCAATGAACTGCTGGGCGTGCGCAACGCCTGGGCGCATCAGGAACCCTTCTCGAGCGACGACGCCTACCGTGCCCTCGATTCCGCCGATCGCCTGCTGTCCGCCGTTTCGGCCGCGCAAGCGGACGACGTGGACAAGATGAAGATGGAGCTGCTGCGCGTCCGCTTCGACGAGCAGGCGCGCAGTGAAAAGCGGAAATCGGCCAGCACGGCCGTCGAAAGCGGCGTCGCCGGCAACCTCAAGCCCTGGCGCGAAGTGGTGATGCCGCATGCAGACGTGGCCAGCGGCCGTTACCAGCAGGCCGAGTTTGCCGCCGATCTGTGGCAGGTGCATCTGGGTGAGGGGACCGACGAATACCGGGACCCGGTGGAGTTCTTCCGCCGTACCTACCTGACCGAAAGCCTGAAAGGGATGCTGGTCGGCGCAGTGCAGCGCCTCACCACCGGCGGTGGCGACCCGGTCGTGCAGCTGCAGACCAACTTCGGTGGCGGCAAGACGCACTCGATGCTGGCGCTCTACCACCTGTTCTCGGGCATCGCGCCGACCGAACTGGCCGGCATCGACGAGGTGATGTCCGCCGCGGGCGCCAGCAGGATTCCGCCCGTCCGGCGCGTGGTGCTGGTGGGCAACAAGATTTCGCCGGGCAACCCGTCCACCAAGCCCGATGGCACGGTCGTGCGCACGCTGTGGGGCGAACTGGCCTGGCAGCTTGGCGGCAAGACGGCGTTCGCGCGGCTGGCCGCCGACGATGAACAGGCAACCAGCCCCGGTGACGTGCTGCGCGAGCTGTTCAACGACTACGGCCCGTGCGTGATCCTGGTCGACGAGTGGGTGGCCTATGCGCGGCAGCTCCACGACCAGAGCGACCTGCCGGCCGGGGGCTTCGAGACGCAATTCACTTTCGCGCAGCTACTGACCGAATCGGCCAAACTGGCGAAGAACTGCCTGCTGGTGATCAGCTTGCCGGCGTCGGATACCTCCAGCTCGCCACACACGCAGGCCAACGACGTGGAAGTCGGCGGCACGCGCGGCCGCGAAGCGCTCGACCGGCTGCGCAACGTCGTCGGGCGTGTCGAAGCCTCCTGGCGCCCGGCCAGCGCCGAAGAGGGTTTCGAGATCGTTCGCCGGCGGCTGTTCCAGCCGCTTGCCGACCCAACGCAATTCAAGGACCGGGACGTGGTGGCGCGCGCCTTCGCCGATTTCTATCGCACGCAGCAGGCGGAGTTTCCGCCCGAGTGCCGCGAAAACGACTACGAGAAACGCATCCGGGCGGCGTACCCGATCCACCCGGAAGTCTTCGACCGGCTGTATACCGACTGGTCGACGCTGGTCAAATTCCAGCGCACGCGTGGCGTGCTGCGGCTGATGGCAGCGGTGATCCACAGTCTGTGGGAGAAGGGCGACCGCAACCCGCTGATCCTGCCCAGCAACGTGGCGATCGACGACGCGCGCGTGCAGTCCGAGCTGACGCGTTACCTCTCCGACAACTGGGTGCCGGTGATCGAGAAGGATGTCGACGGGCCGAACTCGCTGCCGTTGAAGCTCGACCGGGACTTGCCCAATCTGGGCCGTGTCTCGGCGTGCCGGCGGGTGGCGCGCGCGATCTACATGGGCTCGGCGCCGACCACCGCTGCCGCGCACAAGGGGATCGAGGATCGGCGTGTGAAGCTCGGCTGCGCGATGCCGGGCGAATCGCCGGCGGTGTTCGGCGACGCCCTGCGCCGCCTGGCCGGCGCGGGAACCTACCTCTACCAGGACGGACCGCATTACTGGTATTCGACGCAGCCGACGGTCACCAAACTGGCCGAAGACCGCGCCGAGCAGTTCAAACGCAATCCGGACAAGGTCGCGCAGGAGATCGAACAACGCCTGCGCAAGGATCTGGAGCGCAAGGGCGACTTCGCGCGCATTCACCCGATGCCGGCAACCGGCGCCGACATTCCCGATGATCTGGATGCGCGGCTGGTCGTGCTGGGCGTCAATCACCCGTACAGCAAGGAAGGCAACAGCGCCGGCGAAGTGGCCGCGCGGGCCATTCTTGAATCTCGCGGCAATGCGCCCCGCCTGTACCGGAATACGCTGGTCTTCCTGGCGGCGGACAAGACCCGCTTGCAGGACCTGGACGAAGCGGCACGCAAATACCTGGCGTGGGAGTCGATCCTCGCCGAGAAGGGGCAGCTCAATCTGACTCCCTATCAGGTCACCCAAGCCGAGACGCAAAGAGCCGCCGCCGATGGCACGGTCACCGCCAGGCTGCCGGAGACCTATCAATGGCTGCTGGTGCCGGTGCAGGCGACACCGCAAGCGCCGATCACCTGGGAAGCACAGCGGCTATCCGGGACGGACGCGCTGGCCGTGCGCGTCAGCAGGAAACTGCGCAGTGACGAGTTGTATCTGACCACCTTTGCCTCAACACGCTTGCGCATGGAACTGGAGCGCGTGCCGCTCTGGCGCGGCGATCACGTGGCGGTGAGACAACTGATCGAGGATTTCGCGCGCTACCTCTACCTGCCCCGGCTCAAGGATTCGAGCGTTCTGCTGCACGCGATCAGTGACGGCGTGAATCTGCTGACGTGGACACAGGACGGCTTTGCCTTCGCCGACAGTTTCGACGAGGCGGCGGGTCGCTACCAGGGCTTGCGCGCGGGGCAGATGCTGACCCTGATCGATGCTCACGCGCCGGGCCTGCTGGTAAAGCCCGAGGTGGCCGTCCGGCAGCTCGATGCCGAGCGCGCGGACCTGGGTTCGAGGCGTGCCCCGGCAGCGCCGACCTGGGGCGGTCCCGGAACGATTTCTGGCCCACAGGCCGGGGAACCGGGAAGCGAAGTTCAGCCTGTCGCCGCCAGACCGAAGCGTTTCCACGGCACGGCCGTCCTCGATGCCACTCGCGTTGGCCGCGACGCCAGCCGTATCGCGGATGAAGTGATTTCGCATCTGGTTGGTCTCGTTGGAACCCGAGTGACGGTAACCATCGAGGTGGAGGCGGAGATACCGGGTGGGGCGCCGGATCATGTCGTGCGCACCGTCACCGAGAACAGCCGGACGCTGAAATTTGCCAGCCAAGGGTTTGAGAATGAATAAAGCCATTCAGGAAACAAGGCCCCGCGGCGAAAGACGGTTTTATAAGCAACATTGCATTCCCGAATTGCGTTACAGCGCAACTGTCGACACCCTAACGACCAGGTTTTCCTTGCCTGACGTTGATCCGGATTGCTGGATTTTGCTTACCATGTGCTCACTGATACGACTGAAAACAAAAAGGCCACCTTTGAAAGTGGCCTAGCTGCTGGATCTTCTGGTGCCGCTGCCCGGAATCGAACTGGGGACCTACGCATTACGAATGCGCTGCTCTACCGACTGAGCTACAGCGGCACGGGTATTGATCGTACCCCATGCAGGCCCGAGATTATAACAGCGGACTCCTTCCTTGAAAACACCCATGAGCTTTCTCGCCGGTGCCCTCGGCCTCAGGCGTCGAAACGACGTACCCAGAACAGTTCATGGCGACGTACGGCCTTGCGGAAGAATTCGTTTTCGCCGGTGGGTGGCCAGGAACGACCAGTGAGCACTTGCTGGATGCGCCTGCGCAGGCGCTTCTTGAGCGACAGGCGGCCCTGCAGATCGTGCTGCATGGCCAGCGCCATGGCCTTGTCGAGCTGTACCGCTTCGCTCAGCGTCGGGCTCCAGAGCGCATCCGCGGGCAACTGCACGAGTGCCGGCGGCAAGGCGATGCCACAGCCGGCCGGCCCCATTGGCCAGCGGTCGTTGTCGTGCAGGTGATTGGCGTAGAGCAGGGCGATTTCGGGTTGCCAATTCGCCAGTTTTGCCGCCAGATCAATTGCCAGGGTGGTGGCGTAGTGATCGGGATGCGGGTCGAGCTGCGGGTGCGGCGTGACGACGATTTCAGGACGGAAGTGTTCGAGCAGAGCCACCAGGTCGCCGAGCAGGTTCTTCCCCGAAGGCTGGCCATCGGTGTCGGCTGGCAGTGGCAATGGATTGTGGCGGCGCGCGCTGCGGATGTCGGACTCGCCCGACGCGCGGGAAGCAAAGGTCTCTGCGGGATCGTCGAGCATCGCCGACAGCTGCAGGCAGTAGTAACCGAGCTGCACGCAGCGCTGCTGCGAAACGTTGCCCCAGAGCGGCACGGCGATGCTGTCCCAACTGCGCAAGCGGCCTTTCAGCGTTGCCGCCTGCGCGGCATCGAGGTCGTAACGCTGGTACGCCTCTGCTTCGACCTCGCCCTGCGTCAGCGTCACGATGAGCACCTCGGACGCCCGGCTGTAAAGGCCAAACGCTGCCAGCTCGGCGTCGTCAGGGTGCGGCGCGAGCACCATGACGCGGCGCTGTGCGTAGTCCGGGTTGTCCAGCGTATACAGCGTGGCGGTTGCCGGCAGACGGCAGTGCCGCCCCTGGATCAGCAACTCGCTACGGGCAAGCACGGCCGCCTGCCCCGAGACATTCAGATAGCGCCGGCCCATTACGCTGCGCTCGAAATCCTGTCGGTCATCACCAAGCAGGACCTGCGGATCGAACCAGCGTCCGAGTCCGCTGCTGCGCAGTTCGACTTCAAGGATCAAGGTCTCGCCAGCCGCCAGTGGCTCGCTCAACTGCACGCGGCCATCGCGTAGCGACACCTGCTGCCGGGGGGTATCGGGCGGGAATCGGTACTGGTAGTCATCGTGCGGCGAATAGAAGAGATGGTCGGCCAACCAGGCCTCGTGCACGATCCAGCCGAGCAGCAGCAGGCCGGGCAGCAGCCACCAGGCGACAAAAACACCGAGCACGACGAGCAACAATCCGGCCAAGAGCAGCAGATAGCGTTTCTGACGACGGTAGCGCGAGAGTAATTGGGGTTTGCGTGAAAGCATGACTGGCCTCGGGGATGAATCCGCTGGCATCGCGGAGGACACGTTGTCTAGATTTGATAGGCTGGCACACGATGGCACCAGCGATCCTTGTATTCACGATCGGCACGACCGAAGGAATAGCGCAAGGGTTTGCCGAGCGCGCGCGCATCCTGCCAGGCGGCTTGCGTGTTGACGAAGCTGAGGACGCTGCCGGGGCTGAACTCGCGGCATTGCGGGTCTACTCCGCCATTGATATATTCGAGTGAAATCCACTGCGGGGCCTCGACGCGGTAGAGAATCTGGATGGCGATCGGCTGCCCGTTGCACAACAGTACCGCACCGGTCATGAATTCTCGCAACAGCGCAAAGACTTGGCTCAAGTGCGCCGCGCCGCGGGCGGCAAAGCCCCAGCGGCGCTGGAACAAATCGGCGTAGATGGCAGCCTGCTCGGATGGCGAGAAATCGAGCATCGAACGAACGCTGCCTCCCGCTTCTTCGAGCAGGCGCCATTCGCGGCGCTGGTTGTAGCGGAACTTCTTGCCGTAGTCTTCGGGGGCGCGCGCCAGCGCCAGGCCCTGCGGCTGCGGCCGCAGCGTACTGATGCGCGCGGCGTTGAGTTCGGAGACGTAGGGCACTCGGACACGCACCGGCACGGAGGCCTCGGCAGCGATCGGCAGAATGATCTCGGCATTACCGAGGTCGAACAGGCCGCGCTGGCCGCGCTTTTTGAGCACCACCTTGGACAGCGCCAGATAACGTCCCCAGCAGGGAATCGCCGCGAGCAGCCGATCGCCGGCAAACCAGCCGAGGTAACGCACCGGTATCGCCGCCAGCCCCGCCAGCCGCTCGACGACGAGCGGGTGCGTAGCGACGCTGCCGCCGTACTGTTGCCAGGCTTGCGCGTAGCTCGCTGCATCGATCGGCGTCCAGCCACGCTCGCGCCAGGCGCGCAACAGCGTCAACATGCGTCTCTGCCTGCGGCAACGCGCGGTGCATGCACGGCGACCAGGCGGGTAACGTGCCAGAACTCCGCGCTGCACGCCTCCTGCTCCTGCCCCATCTTCCGATCGATCCCCAACGACTCTTCAAAACAAGAATGTACCGCTTTTTGTCATGCTCTGGCTGCCCGCAAGCATGAACGCCAAGGCTTACCGTCGAACCCGGAGGTTATTGAGGAATGGCATCAAGGTCTGTCGCTGAAGGGGTCTGTGTGCGATCTTAGGGCTGGACGCATTCCCTGACGAGGCGATCCCCGGCGCGGCCGCAGGGTGTGGGGGTACCCGCCTGCGGGTGCGGGGTGCCGTCTCCGTCGATCTGCGCGGCCACGGTATCCCAACTGACCAGTCCATGCCTGTCGAGAGACAGGCGCAGCAGCCAGCCGGTCCGGGCGGCGGGGAGATCAAAACCATCAAAGACGAAGTTGCCGAGACTATAGACGATCAGCTTGCCCTGGTAGTACTCGATGTCTTGCGTCACGTGCGGATGCCCGCCGACCACCAGGCTGGCACCGGCGTCGATCATCAATCGGGCCAGTTGCCGCTGCCGTTCGCTCGCTTGCCTTTCTCGTTCCCAGCCCCAGTGCATGAAGGGAATCACCAGGTCGGCGCCGGCCGCGCGCGCAGCACGAATGTCTGCAACGACCTGGCTATCCTCGCTCCAGGCGATTCCCGGCCATTCGGCTCCGGCTTCGAAGGCACGCGGCTTGAATTCGTTGTAGGCCAGTACGGCAATGCGCAGGCCGCGTTGTTCGATCCACAGTGGACGATGCGCCTCGGTCAGATGGCGACCGCCACCGACGGCGGCGATGCCGTTGCCAGCGAGATGACCGAGGGTTTCGAGAAACGCCGCCTGACCGTAATCGCCGGAATGATTGTTGGCCACAGCAAGCGCATCGAATCGCCCACGCAGAACTGGCAGCACGCGCGGGTCGGCGCGGAAGCTGAAAATCTTGTTGTCCCGCGCTTGTCCGCTCGTGGCGATCGGGCATTCGAGGTTGCCGATACGGTAGTCTGCGTCCTGCAGCAGCGCCGCGAAGGGTGCCAGAGGATCGCCGCCGCGGCGGATCAGGCGACCCGCACCATCGTCGAGCATGATGTCGCCGACGAAAATCAGACGGACGGGTTCGGCGCGTACACTCCCGGCAAGCATGGCCCCAAGTATGCCGAGCAAAGTGATCAGCAGGAGCAGCCTGCTCTGCCCACTCATCGTGTCGGCTCGCTGGGAGACCAGTCGCACCAGTATTGCAGCTCGCCGTCACGAATCGGCTCATAGACATGGTGGAGGCCCGTAAAGCCGTAGCCGGCACGCTTGCCTGCGACCGGCGGGTAAGGGTATGTTGCCTGCTGGATTGGCACCGGTCCGCTGTCCCGATCGGCAAAGACATAGAGCTTGATCGCCGCCAGATCTGCGGGTTCCTTCTGAAAAACAATGCGGAAGAGGAAGTACGATCCGATCGGCTGCACCGGGACGGTATAGGGCGAATTAACCGGCCGCGCTTCCAGGTCGCGTGTTTCACCGCCGTAGGTGACGTGACAGAGCAGCTTCTCGGCATGCACGGGTGCGGCAAGCAGCAGGGTGACGACGAAGAGGGGTTGGCAGTGCTTCAGCATCCTGTGCCAGCCTATGACTGCCGCTCGATCCAGGCCGCGATTCGCTCGGCCGCGGCTTCCCAGTGGGCGTCGAGCATCAGCGTATGTCCGGCACGCGGAACCACCGCCACCTCGGCCTGCCAGCGCACGGCTGTCAAGCCCAGCCCGGCCGGCGGGAACAGCGCGTCCGCTTCGCCGCCGATGACCAGTACCGGCAACGCTGGCCGGCGCCAGCCAAGGTGCATCGCCAACAGCGTCAGATCAAGGATGGCGCGTCGTGATTCGGACTGGAAGAATGGCGCAAAGCGGATCAGGTTCTCGTTGGTCGTCTCCGGTGAATAATAGACATCGCGCATCATCTGCAGCGTCTCCGGCGAGTACTTGCCGCGGATGGCACGCGCTTGCTGGTCGAAGAAAGTGGGCTCGGACAAGGCAATCTTCATCGTCGCGCCGAGGATGCCGGTCGGTGGCACCGGTGCCATCAGGACTGCGCCCTGTGCCTGCTGACGTTCGAGAAGGCGTTCAATGACCACGGTGCCCATCGAGTGCCCGATCAGGATCGCCCGCACATCAAATTTCCGGGTCACCTGGGCGAGGTCTTCGGCATAGTCGTTGATGCCGAAAGTATGGAGATGCTCGCGGCCCTCGCTGGCGCCGTGGCCGGAGAGGTCGAGCGCGTGGCAATCGAAGCCGCGGCCGCTGAACCAGGGCAGAAAGTACGCGTCCCAGCAATTGGCGGTGGCATACCCGCCGTGGACAAAAATGAGAGGGGGAGAATGCCTGGCACCGACCGCCGGCCGATGCAGGGTATGGATGCGGCGAGTTTTCATGAGCGAGTGGGAATTGGCGGTGAGACCTGTGGGTTGACGTTTTTGAAGGTTGATGACTGTCGGGCTAAGCGCTCAGGGTGCTGGCGAGGAATTCGCGAAGTATCGCAGGGTCGTGCCGGTACAGGCAATCTCCCTTTTTTCAATGAACTTTCGCGACCAGCCCTGTATTCTGATCGACACTGGCTTGGTGGCGCTCCTGCACCATCTCGATCGCCTACAAACTGGCGCACAATGGCACCTGCTGACCGTCTTTGGAACCATCGCATGCAATTCCAGCCACGCATCCTCGTCTGTCTGGCCTCTGAGGAAATCATGCAGAACACCCTGCCCGCCCTGCGCCTGCGGCCAGCGATGGTGATCATTGCGACCAGCGACTCGGAACCGGCACGCCAGGGTGCACTACAATTCAGCCGCGTCCTGCACGATGCCGGCTGGCCGGCCCATGCGGTACGCATCACCGAGCACACGCCCGACCACGATCTCGGGAACATCAGCCGCTACGCTCAGGAGCTCGCTGCTGAACTGCAGGGCCAGCATCCCGGCCTGCCGATCGACCTGAATGCCAGCGGCGGCACCAAGGTGATGTCCTTCGGTTTTGTCGGCGCGCTCGCTGGTCTCGGCGATGCCTGGTATTGCGATACCCGCCACGGCCTACTCGAGCATCTGGGAGGTGGCGCGCCGCTGCTGCTGCCGGCCGATCTGCTCAAGCTCGGCGATGTCCTGCAGGTACAGGGTTATCGCGTAGTGACCGACCCGACCTGGAACCCGACCTTCGTTTGCGCCGCTGCCGCACGCGCCGACCTGACCGAACATCTGGTCCTTGAAGCACCACGGCTCAACGGCTTTTTCGGCTACGTCAACCGGCTGACGCGCGAAGCCTTGCCACAGACGCGTACGGACGGCAGCATCGTGCGTACTTTCCGTGCCGAGATCCTCGCCCAGCGCCCGCTGTTCACGAATAACCACGAACTGGCGCGCGCATTTGAACAGGCCGGCATCTGGGAATGGGACGGCGATTGCCGCTTCGTCTTTGCCGGTGAAGCGAGCGCCAGGTACGCCGGTGGTGGCTGGCTCGAGGAATGGGCCTGGCTGACGCTGGCCGGTCTGCAGGCCGATGGCCTAATTCCCGACGGTCATTGGGGCACCAATCTGCGCGTCGATGCCGGGCACGGCCTGCAGGAGGCGGCCAGCAACGAACTCGATGCAGCACTGGTGTGGCGCAACCAGTTGCTGGTTCTCGAGTGCAAGACCGGCGTGCAGATCAGCACCGAAGGCGGCAGTCAGTCGATCCTCAACCGCCTGGACAGCCTGCGCCGCCATGTCG
>WBZL01001032.1_pt1 | contig 30305 bp, 29 predicted proteins | sample 5204291 | NCBI WGS metagenome assembly WBZL01 (sample SAMN12344345, study PRJNA552823) | activated sludge metagenome | biome: Activated sludge suspended growth; feature: Nitrification reactor; material: Wastewater; isolation source: activated sludge from nitrification reactor of wastewater...
AGCCCGACCCCACCCGAGTACTGGGCCCAGAACCTGTCTTCCATCCGCCGCGTAGTGCGAAACCCCGGCATGCAACACACCCACCTTCACGCTGGACTGTTGCCCCGACCACTTGAACCCGCGGGCCCGAAATCGGTAACCGCGCAACAATCAACCGGGAGTGCGTCCGCGGGTTTACGGTGGTGGCGTGAGCACCCACGAGGTCCTGAACCAGCCCCCGCCACTGGTCCACAACGCATTCACCGACGACACGGCACTGCAGGAGGCCCTCGCCGCGTTCGGGGGTGACCCGCACGACGCCGGGTTGATCGAACTCGGCGCGCTTGCCGGTTCCGAGCGTGCCCGGGAATGGGGACGACTGGCCAACGAGTACACGCCGGTGCTGCGCACCCACGACCGATACGGCCATCGCGTGGACGAGGTCGAGTTCCACCCGGCGTGGCATGAGTTGATGACAGTCGCGGTGGCCAACGGCCTGCATGCGGCTCCATGGACCGCGGACGACAAGGCCGCGCACGTTCGCCGAGCGGCGGGCTTCATCGTGTGGTCGCAGGCCGAAGCCGGCCACGGCTGCCCGATCTCGATGACCTACGCGTCGATCCCGGCACTGAGGGTCGACCCCGCACGCGCCGCGCAGTGGGAGGCGGGCCTGGCCAGCGGCGAGTACGACTTCGGCCTGCGCACGCCATCGGACAAGCGGGGCCTGATCGCCGGGATGGCGATGACCGAGAAGCAGGGCGGTTCGGACGTGCGCACCAACACCACGGTCGCCGTCCCGACCGATGACGGCTACCTGCTCACCGGGCACAAGTGGTTCTGTTCGGCGCCGATGAGTGATGTGTTCCTGGTCCTCGCGCAGGCGCCAGGCGGGTTGACCTGCTTCATCGTGCCGCGGGTGTTGCCCGACGGCTCGCGCAACGTCTTCGAGATCCAGCGACTCAAGGACAAACTCGGCAACCGCTCGAACGCCTCGAGCGAGATCGAGTTCGACGGGACCTGGGCGCAGCGCCTCGGGGACGAGGGCCGGGGAGTTCGCACCATCGTCGAGATGGTCTCGGCCACGCGCTTGGACACGGTCCTGGGCTCAACGGCGCTGATGCGCAAGGCGCTGTCGGAGGCGGTGTGGCACACCTCCCACAGGGAGGCGTTCGGCGCCACGTTGATCGACCAGCCGCTGATGCGACAGGTTCTCGCGGACATGGCCCTGGAGGTCGAGGCGGCCACCTGGCTTGGCATGCGTCTGGCCCACGCGGTCGACGCCTCCGAAGCAGGGTCCAGCGAGCAGGCGGCCTTCCGGCGGATCGCCCTGCCCATGTCGAAGTACTACGTGTGCAAGCGCGCACCCGGGCTCACGTTCGAGGCGATGGAGAGCCTCGGTGGGGTCGGCTACGTCGAGGAGACCGGACTGCCGCGGCTGTACCGGGAGGCCCCCGTGAACTCCATCTGGGAGGGGTCGGGCAACGTCAACGCACTCGACCTGCTGCGGGCCATCGCGCGCAATCCCGAGAGCCTGGACGCCTACCTGCAGAACCTGGCGCCGGCGTCCGGCTGCGACGAGGCCTTCGACACAGGCCTGCGCGACCTGCTCAACGCGCTGGCCCAGAATCCCGCCGGCGCACCGGCGCGTGCCCGGTGGCTGGCCGAGAAGATGGTGCTGCTGCTGCAGGCCTCGCTGCTGGTCCAGCACGCACCCACCGCCGTGTCCGAGGCGTTCATCGCCACCCGCCTACGGCAGTCCGAGGGCACCTACGGCGTGGTCGACCTCGGGGCGCAGGACGTCGAGACGATGCTCGATCGGGCCCGGGTCGGGGCCTGATCGTCGCCACAATTGGGCCGCTGGCACCCCGGAAACCGGCATGAAACGGACCATTGGGTCGCGGCGGGAGCCCCAGCGCCGGTCATTCCCGCCCAATTGTGGGGGCAAGGCTGACGCACTTGCGCTCGGGCGGGCGTCTCATAGGGCAGGATCGGAGGCATGCCCGCCCACATCGACGTGACACAGCACTACGACGCCGACCCCGCCACCGTGTTCGCCATGCTCAGCGACAAGGACTTCATCCTCTACAAGTGCGAACAGAGCGCCAGCCTCGAGGCGACCGCGGACGTCACCCACGAGGACGGCACCGTGCAGATCCACAACCGCCGCGTGCTGCCGGCGAAGGTGCCCAGCTTCCTCAAGCGCTTCCTCGGCGACACGATCCCCCTGGACGAGACCCAGCACTGGGGACCTGTCGATGGGCACGGCTCCAGGTCCGCGGAGTTCAGCGTGGACTTCGACGGCCAGCCGCTCGCATTCTCCGGCACGATCGACCTCGGCCCCCACGGCGACGGCACCGCGGTGCGGACGAAGGGTGCGCTGAAGTGCAGCGTCCCGTTCGTCGGGGGCAAGGTCGAGAACTTCGCGGCGGAATGGATCGGCAAGTACCTCGCCAAGGAGGAGAAGGTGGGTCAGCAGTGGCTGACCGACCACGCCTGAGTTCGGCACCCTCAAGGGACCGACTGTGACGAAGTTGCGGGACCCCCGACCCCCGTTGTCACGAAGGTGCGCGGTCCACCGCCCCGAAACCCCGCACCATCGTCACAACCGCCCCGCGCAAGGGCGCACCTTCGTCACAAAGACCGCGGCGGCACCCTCAAGGGACCGACTGTGACGAAGTTGCGCAACCCCCGACCCCCGTTGTCACGAAGGTGCGCGGTCCACCGCCCCGAAACCCCGCACCATCGTCACAACCGCGCCGCACGGGGGCGCACCTTCGTCACAAAGACCGCGGCGGCCCCCTCAAGGGACCGACTGTGACGAAGTTGCGGGACCCCCGACCCCCGTTGTCACGAAGGTGCGCGGTCCACCGCCCCGAAACCCCGCACCATCGTCACAACCGCCCCGCGCAAGGGCGCACCTTCGTCACAAAGACCGCGGCGGCCCCCTCAAGGGACCGACTGTGACGAAGTTGCGCAACCCCCGACCCCCGTTGTCACGAAGGTGCGCGGTCCACCGCCCCGAAACCCCGCACCATCGTCACAACCGCCCCGCACAGGCGCACACCTTCGTCACAAAGACCGCGGCGGCATCACGTCCGGTCCCGCGCCATCTCCGCCAGAGCAGCAAGCCGCGACAGCGACCGGAAGTACTTCTTGCGGTATCCGCCCTTGAGCATCTCCGGGGTGAAGATGGCCCCCAGCGACTCCCCCGCAGCGGCAACGGGCACGTCGTTGTCGTACAGCCGGTCCACAAGCACCACCAGGCGCAGGGCGACGTCCTGTGAGTCCAACTGGTGCACTCCGGTGAGCCCGACCAACGGCACGCCCTCCACGAGCCGCGCGTACTTGGACGGGTGCACTCGGGCGAGGTGATCGCACACGGCGTCGAAATCATCCAGGGTCGCGCCGGGCGCCGAGTCGACCAGCGCCGACACCTCCTGCTCACTCAACGCGGGCGGAGCCTTGGGCACCCCTCTGTGGCGGTAGTCCACCCCGTCGATGCGCAGGACGTCGAAGTGCGCGGACAACCCCTGGATCTCCCGCAGGAAATCGTCGGCGGCGAAACGGCCCTCCCCCAAGGCGTCCGGCAACGTGTTCGACGTCGCCGCCAGTCGCACGCCACGCTCGGTGAGCCCCATCAGCAACGAACTCATCAAGACCGTGTCGCCGGGGTCGTCGAGTTCGAACTCGTCGATGCAGACCAACGCGCGGTCTGACAGAGCCTCCACCGCTCCCGCGAAACCCAGGGCGCCCACCAGGTGGGTGTACTCCACGAAAGTCCCAAACGCCTTGGGCCCCTCGGTGGCGTGCCAGACCGATGCCAGCAGGTGCGTCTTCCCCACCCCGAACCCACCGTCGAGGTAGATCCCGGGTCGCATCTCCGCGGGGGTGGCCTTGCGCAGCCAACCACGTCTCTTCACCTGTGCCGGCGCCGCCACGAAGGCACGCGCACCGGCCACCGCCGCCGCCTGCCCCGGGTAGTAGGGATCCGGGCGGTACGACTCGAAACTCACGTGCGCGAAGTGCGGAGGGGGCACGAATCCGGCCACAAGGTCCTGCGCGGCCACATCGGGCAACCGATCGCACAGACTGGAGGGCACGCGCCGAATCTATCCAACGCGTCGACGTGACTTGCGGGTCGCCCGCATGGTCGGATGGTCGGATGGATGACGCGGAACTCTGGCAGGCCTACGCCTGGCCGCAGCGATGCCTGCGGGCGAACTTCGTGACGTCGATCGACGGGCACATCCAGGGCCCGGACGGCTTGTCGGGAACGATCAGCAGTGCCGAGGACCGGCGGGTGTTCCACATGTTGCGCGCGGGGGCTGACGCGATCCTCGTGGGGGCGGGGACGGCCCGCATCGAGAACTACAAGCCGGTGGGCGTCAAGGCCGAATGGCGCGCGTTCCGCGGCGATGACACACCCCCGAAGTTGGTTATCGTCTCCGCGAGCGGGCACGTGCCGGATATCGAAGGGTCGGTGGTCGTGGACGGTACGGATCTGGCGTCGCTCAAGGACAAGTACCCACGCATCCTGTGCGAGGGCGGTCCGCACCTGTTCACCGCTCTGCTGGAGCAGGGGCTGATCGACCAACTCGCGCTGAGCACCCACGGCCGACTCGGCGGGACTGGCGCCCTTGTGACCGACGGTGTCGCCGCGGAAGCCACCCCGATCCACACCCACCACGACGCGGACGGCCTCTACACGCTGTGGAGTCTGCGGTGATCGCCCCGATGCTGGCCAAGGCTGTGGGCGACCAGGTCCCGGACACCGAGGGCCTGCTGTACGAACCCAAATGGGACGGTTTCCGCTGCATCGTGTTCCGCGATGACGGGGTGGTACTGCAAAGCCGCAAGGAGGAGGATTTCAGCTACCTCTTTCCTGAGGTGGTCGCCGTGGCCGAGTCACTGCCCGCGGGCACCACCCTCGACGGCGAACTCGTCATCGTCGGCGACAAGGGCCTCGAGTTCGACCTGCTGAGCAACCGGATCCGTCCACGATCGGAAGCCGGCGGCTGGAAGATCAAGGAACTGAGCGAGGCCACTCCCGCCCGTTTCGTCGCGTTCGACCTGCTGCGCAACAACGGTGAGGACATCAGCCATCTGCCCTTCGCGCAACGGCGCGCGCGGCTCGAGTCCCTCGACCTCCCCGCCGACATGCACCTGACCCCCATCACCTCCGACGTAGAGGTGGCGCGCGAATGGTTCGACCTCTTCGAGGGCGCGGGCCTCGACGGTGTCGTGTGCAAGCCCGCCGATGCGCCCTACACCCCCGGTAAGCGGACGATGCTTAAGGTCAAACACGTGCGCACCGCTGATGTGGTGGTGGCGGGCTGGCGTCCCTACAAGAACCCCGCGCCGGACGGCTCCGAGATGCTCGGCGCACTGCTGCTCGGGCTCTACGACGACGAGGGCCGACTGCACAACGTGGGTGCGGCAGGTTCCTTCACCCGTGAAAATCGCATCGCCCTGGCCAAGGAACTGGCCTCCATCGAGATCGGACCGGACGACGACCACCCCTGGAAGTGGGCCGGGGACGGTCAGCGTGTACCGGGCATGCAGTCCCGATGGACGGGCAAGAAGGACATGCGCTTCCACCCCATCCAGCCGATCCTCGTCGCGGAGGTGAAGTACGACCACATGCAGGGCGACCGTTTCCGCCATGTCGCATCGTTCGTGCGCTGGCGCCCGGACCGCGAGCCGGAGTCCTGCACCTACGAGCAGCTCGACCAGCCCGTGAAGTTCGATGTGGCCGCAGTCCTTGCCGGCGAGGTGCGCTGATGGCCGCCAAGGAGACGTTCCTCGAGGTGGCAGGTCGGGAGGTCCGCGTCTCCAACCCGGACAAGATCTACTTCCCAGAACCCGGCTACACCAAGCTCGACGTCGTCTCCTACTACGCCGCTGTCGCGCCGTTCATGCTCCCCTATCTGCAGGACAGGCCGACTGCGCTCGAACGCTGGCCCGACGGCGTGCATCCGGGGGTGAAGATGGCCCAGCGCGGTCGGCGCGTGGGACCGGGCGAGGCGTTCTACCAGAAGCGCGTCCCCTCGCATGCGCCCGACTGGATCAAGAGCCACGAGATCTCGTTCCCCTCCGGGCGCACCGCCGATGAGATCACGCCCACCGAGCAGGCGGTCATCGTCTGGTGCGCCAACCTCGGCACGATCGTCTTCCACCCCTGGGCCGTGACTGCGCCGGATGTCGAGCACCCCGATGAGTTGCGCCTCGACCTCGACCCGCAACCCGGCACCGACTTCCATGACGCCATCGCCGCGGCCGAGGTCCTGCGCGGGATCCTCGACGAGCTCGGGATGCAGGGTTGGCCCAAGACCTCGGGCGGGCGCGGTCTGCACGTCTTCGTGCCGATAGAGCCACGGTGGGACTTCATCGACGTGCGCCACGCCGCCATAGGGATCGGCCGCGAGATGGCCCGGCGTGCGCCGGAGTTGGTAACAGTCGAATGGTGGAAGGAGAACCGCGGCGAGCGGATCTTCTTGGACTACAACCAGAACGCGCGCGACCGAACGATCGCCAGCGCATTCTCGGTTCGTCCGCGCCCATTGGCGCCGGTGTCCACACCTTTGACCTGGGACGAAGTGCCGGAGAGTGAGCCGGGCGACTGGACGATCACGACCGTGCCGCAGCGCCTGGCTGACGTGGGCGACGTGCACGCCGACCGCTGGGGCCAAGCGTTCGACCTGACGCCGGCGCTCGAGTTGTACGACGGGGAGGAAATGGCCTATCCCCCGGACTATCCGAAGATGCCCGGCGAACCGAAACGGGTGCAGCCGAGCCGGAATGCCGACCTGACGAGGGGGAAAGCCGGGAAAGGTGGGTTGGACCGTGCGGAGGATTGACGCACAGCGCAAGCTCGCCGGAATATCTTGCGTCACTCGCTAGCGCCTGATGCCCTTGGACATCGCCCCCGGGTCGGTCTTCTCACCGCGTGACGTCCTCTTGGCAAAGTGGGAAATCCCCATGAGACGTGGAACCACTCGCCGCCGAAAGGGTGCTGGAGTTGGGTGATGCCATCAGCCACGTCCGGACTGGAGTACGACCGCAGCCCCGCCTACTCTCCGATGAAGGGCAGTACCCGCACCCGCTGTCGCCCCGGATCCAGCGTGATCAAGGCTCCTGATTCCAGCTCGCTGGCCATCTGCGCGACGGTTGCGATCAGCATCGGCGCCAACGCCTCAGGCCGCAGATCACCCCCGCGAAGTTGGACGACGCTCGGGCCGGCGGCGCCCGATGAGGCCAGCATGGAACCGAAGTCCAGGTCATTGGTCGGAACGACAGCGTCGCGGTGCCTGGCAGTCTGCATGATCACCACGTCGGCATCCGTTGCTTCACCGATTTCCGACCAATGCTCGGCATCCAACCCGGCGTCGCGCAGCCAATCAACCCACCGTGGAGAAAGGTTCATGTCAACGATGAACCTCATGCCGATTCGAGCTCGATCTCCCGCTCCTCGGCCAGCCAGGCGGCGTACCGGAGTGCCTGAAGGACGTCCTCACGCTCAAGGTAGGGGTAGTCGGACAGCAGGTCGTCGATTGTCACTCCCGAACCGATCTGCCCCACGATCATGCCCACCGTCACCCTCATCCCGCGGATGCAGGGACGCCCGCCCATCACCGCAGGATCACGGGTGATCCGATCCAACGTCGCCATGTGAGCCTCCCCTGGTATAGCGATACAAGTCTACGGCCATGTGCAATTCCCCGGCTGTACGCGAGATCGTTCCGTGAACCTCGTGAACATTTGCCGGGAATCGCCCCGACCACAATCCGTCAAGTCTTCAAGCAGTGTGCTCCGGCATCAGGAAAACCAAGATCGCGGATTCGCCGAAACATCTCGCACAGCGCACCCCACTCCCCCTCGCGACGCACACCGTCCACCGGTGAACACTGGCGAAGACGCCTGGCGAACCGAATACGGGTGCAGCCGAGCCAGGCGCGCGACTGACCGGCTTGCGCTTCTGTACGTTCTGCAAGGCGGACCTCGGCATCGGATGACGTACACCGTCGAACTGTCCTCGGCCGCCGCGAAGTCACTCAAGAAACTCGACGCACCCGATCGGCTCCGCATCGCCGGCGCCATCGAACTTCTCAGTGGCGAGCCGCGCACCCCAGGCGCCACGATGCTTCGAGGTGGCGAACGGGGTCGCTGGCGTGTGCGAGTAAGGGGCCACAGAGTCGTATACACGATCGAGGACGACCGCCTCATCGTCCTGGTACTGCGGATCGCCCACCGGCGGGAAGTCCACGACCGCTGATGGACAGTGCTCCGAGTTTCGGTCCGGCGGTGATGACCGCTTGTCACCACCCCGGACCTTTGGCTCAGCCTGCGCGCAGCGCCTCCGTCACGGTGCACGTGACCTCGCCCTCCGCGACGTCGGTGGACTGCACCGATCAGCCCGAGCCGGCTTCGCCAGCGCGCTGCTCGATGGTCTGGTTGAGCCGCGACACCGTTTCGCGCAGTTCAGCAACCTCGGCGCGCAAAGCCTGCGCATCCTCGGTGGTCAACGCAGAGCCTTCGTCGGGGCTGCTCTTGTCGTCACCGAGAATCCACGCCACCAGCTTGGCGGTGAACATACTCGCAGCCAAGATGCCGCAGACGCTGACGACCACACCCAGGAACTTCCCGTCCGCGGTGGTGGGCGCGAAGTCCGTTCCAGTGTCGATGTGCAGCAGACCGCCGAAAGCCCACACGAAGGCGTCCCCGGGCCCATGGATGCCGGACGACTGCTGGTTGTTCTCCAACTCCACCATCGTCAGCGCGGACATCACGCCCACGAACACGATCAGGACGAAGGAGAACATGAAACCGTCGCCTGCAGACAGTTGCCGCAACTCCAGAATGAAGGCGACCACGATCACGATGAACCAGATCGGATCCCAGAAGAGAATCAGGAACAGCGGGGCGATCAGCAGCATCGGCAGCGCAGGATGGCGCAGGACGAACGCGAGCCGACGCGTTTCACCGCGCACCTGCAGGATCCACGCGATCAGGAGCATGATCCACAGGACCGTCACAATGGCGTTCAGAATCCGCATCGTCGATGGACCCCAGTGGCCGAAGCCGGTGAGGATGATCGTCAGGCAGTAGACGGATATGAAGGCAAGACGCGCGACCGCAGGCCAGGACTCCGACAGCGGCGGGCGTTGCGCGTGCTTTGTGTCAGCCGCCTCGGGAATCACTTCTGCGGAGGACATGGCGGCGAGCCTACCGACTTCGGACACGGTTGTGCCGGTTGCCGACGCCGATGACAATTGGGCAACACCCCGGAACGCGCGCGAGCCTTGCTGCTTGGAAGTCGTACGGACTGGTGTTGCACAACCCAGACGCCAGGGCCGAGTTCCACGTGATCAGCGGATCGCTCGCCGAGCGCGCAATCGCCCTCCACGTAGCCGCCGCAAGGGGCTCAGCGCCCCCGCCTACTTCGGCGCCGTGCCGACGTACTGGGTCACCTTGGCCTTGTTCGAAGGCTTTACCGAGATGTTGCCCAGGAACTGAACGATCACTCTCACCTTGCCGTCCTTGCCCACCTTGGACCACTTCTTCGGCAAGGTGATCTTGCGGGTGCCGTCCTTGGGCAGGTTGACGGAGGTGTACCGCAACACCGCCTTCGTGCTCACCGCCCGCACACCGATCGTCCCGGTCTTCGGGCCCTTGGTCGTCACCTTGACCTTGAGCCGGATCGGTGTGCCCGCCCTGATGGTCTTCGGGCCCACCAGATCGGCTCGTATCTTGGAACTGACCGACGGGCCGAGCGGCTGCAGTGTGGTGAAAGCCCGCGAGACCGGCGGCACCTGGCTCACCAAGGTGGTCGACAGCATGTTCGCGTACTGCTGCTGCCCCACCTCGTTCGGGTGGAACCCGACCCCGGTGCCCTTGGCCGCGGTGGTGTCGACGATGTAGTCGCTGAGGCTGGTGACCCACCGGTTCGGCGAGCACATCCCGTATGGGTGACTCGCGTCGTACATCGAGAACGCGGTGTTCCAGCCGTAGGTGGCGCCGTTGTTCCGGATCTGGGCGACCAGACCGTTCACGGGCACCTCGATGCGGTTGTCCAGGCGCGTGTTCGGCGCCGGCAGCGGCGGATCCGTGGCCGGGTTGAACGGCCCGAATCCGGTCACGACCGGACTCAACGCCGGGACATTGCTCGGGAACGACGTGTTCTGGGGTACCGCGATCACGTCGTGGCCGGCCTGCCCCTCGTAGAGCACGTTGTACGCCCACGCATTGTCGATCTGGTTCAGCGGCGACATCAACGGGTTCGTGAGGATCTGTTCCATCGTCGGGAAGTTGATGTTGTCCGGTTCCGGCAGACCAGCAGGGTTCTTCAGTGTCAATTGCCCACCCCACGGCTGGGTCGGATCCTCCTGCACGCCGCAGAACTCGGTGTTGCCCGGCGTGCCCTTCTGCGTCAGGTCGGGGTACATGGCCTGGGTGAGGTTGCCGATCGAGCTGTACCGCACCGGGTCGGACGCGGTGAAGCCGGGCTGGGGTGTCCCATTCACCAACTTCTGGGTCTCGCATTGTGCAGCGCCACCGGTCGCACCGAAGCACGGCGCCAGCTAGCGATCCGCGACCCGGGACTGCCTGCGAACCCGCGGATTCCCGCAGTGGGACAGGCTCATGACCCGCACCGACGCGACGGCATCCTTGAGTTCGGCCCGGTTCAAGGCGAAGGCCCGCAAGTCCCTGCAGGATGACGGCTGGACGATCGTGGCCAGTGTCGGCGACCAGGTGAGCGACATGGCCTACGGCCGCCTCACGTACGGTTTCCTGATGCCGAACCCCATGTACTTCCTGCCCTAGGGCGATGTCCGGCATTCCACGAGAAACCACGCCGTTCATCTCATACCCTGGCAGTCGAGACGGTGGCATGGGAGTGAAGGCATGTCGGATGAGACCGGTGCGATGGGCGATGGTGGCGCCCCGAGCGCTGACATCCAATGCCGGATCGCGATGGACCTGTCCCCCATCGGTTTCTGCCTGGTGGCCACCGATGGGACATTCCTTCGAGTCAACAACGCCCTGTGCGAACTCATGGGCCGCGATGAGCAAGCGCTGAAGGCAGCCACGTGGCAGGAGTTGACCCACCCCGAGGACCTCGAGGCCGACCAGCGACTCGTCGATGAAGTACTGGCCGGCCACTGCGATGGCTACCGGATCGTCAAGAGGTACCTGCGTCCTGACGGTTCGATCGTCTGGGGGGACCTGGCGGTCGGATGTATGCGTAACACCGACGGCACCGTGCGCTATTTCATATCCCAAATCGTGGACGTGACGACGATGCACGATGCACACGAAGCCTTGGCCTCGGCGCAGGAGCAGACGCGGGAGCAGGCCGAATACCTGCGGGCCGTGATCGACTCCGAGCTCGATCCCAGGGTGCTCGTGACCCCACATCGCGATGCCTCCGGCACGGTGGTGGATCTGATGTATTCCGAGGCCAACGCGCGAGCCCTGACCTACTTCGGCCGGAGCGCCGACGAGATCATCGGAGCCCGAATGCTGCAGCTGTACCCGGCTCAGCGGACGAGCGGACTCTTTGACGGATATCTGCATACCTTGCAGACCGGAGACCCGCTGATCGTCAACGAGCGGGAACTGACCAGCGACGTGTCCGGGGAGGTGCGCTGGATCGACCTGCAGGCCGTGCGCGTCGACGACACGCTGAGCATCACCTGGCGCGACGTCTCCGATCGCCGTCGGGCCAGCGAGGCACTTGCGGCCTCGGAGGCGCACTACCGCGTGCTCGCCCAGTACAGCAGCGACATCGTGACCGAATGCGACCACGACGGGGTCTTCACGTGGGTCTCGGATTCGGTGACGGATCGCCTGGGCTGGTCACCGTCCGAGCTCGTGGGGCGCCCGATCCGCAGGTTCGTGCACCGGGATGACCACGTCGCCGTCGATCAGTTCGCGTCGGACCTACGCGACGGCGAGAAGCGGCAACTCACCGCGAGGATCCTGACTCGCGATGGTGACTACCGGTGGTTCACAGTCATGGTCCAGCCCCAGCTCGATGCAGACGGTCACGTCGTCGGCCGCGTCTCGGGCTGGCGCTACGTGCACGCGGAGCATGAGGCGCAGGCGGAGGTTCAGCGCAGCCGGACCCTGTATCAACTGATCGCGGAGAACGCCGCCGACGTCGTGTTGTTGATGGATTCGGATGGGCAGATCACCTGGCTCTCCCCCTCGATCGAGCGACTCTCCGGCTGGCCCGCCGAGGCCCTCACCGGGAACCAGGCATGGCGATTGGCCCATCCCGACGACGCTGACAAGATCCGGGCGGTCGTCGCCGAGGTTCTCGAGAGCTCTGGCAGGGCCCACGTGGAGGCACGTCTGCGAACCCGCCACGGCGACTACCGCTGGTGGCACATCGCGATGCGACGCACGTCGACCGATATCGACGCCGCGCTCGTGGCCGCCCTTCGAGACGTCAACGACGAAGTTGTGGCCCGCAAACGGGCGGAGTCGGAGTCCGCCAAACGGATCGCGCTGCTCAACTCGATGTTCGACCCGCACGTGGTGCTCGAGGCGGTACGGGATGAAACCGGGGATATCGTCGACTTCATCTATACCGATGCCAACGACGCAGCATGCGAGTACAACAGAACAGGGCGCGAGGAGTTGGTCGGGGCCAGCCTGATGCAGCTGCTACCGGGACATCGAGGATCTGACCTCTTCGCCGCCTATTGCCACACGGTAGATACCGGCGAGCCGCTCGTGCTCGACGACTACGTGTATCCCAACGAGATCCTCACCGAACCCCGGCATTACGACATCCGCGCGGTCAAGGTCGCAGACAGTCTGAGTTACACCTGGCGTGACGTCACCGATCGGTCGTTGCTCGGCGAACAACTCGCGGAATCAGAAGAACGCTTCCGGCTCATCGCCACCAACACCAGCGACATCATCGGCGTGGCTGACACCCACGGCACCCTGGAGTGGGTATCGCCGTCGATCACCCGTGCGCTCGGCTGGGATCCGGCCGACATGAAGGGGCACGGCGTCTACGAACTCGTGCACCCTAACGACATGGCGAGGGTTCTGCAGGGCCAGTCAGAGGTGGCCGACGGCCGTGAGGGCAGCGTGCGGGCAAGGGTGCGCGACAGGGACGGCAAGTATCACTGGTCGGAGGTGCGCGCCGCACCCATCATCAGCGAACAGGGCAAGGTTCTGGGAATCACCGCCGCGGTGAGCATCATCGATGAACGCGTGGCATGGGAGCAGACACTGCGGCATCAGGCCAGCCACGACCCCCTGACCGGACTGCTCAATCGCGAGGAGATCTTCAGACGGCTGGACAGCATGCTCGGGCACCCGCCACGCACCGGCATCCGCACGTTCCTCGCGTTCCTGGATCTGGACAACCTGAAGCGGACCAACGACGAGTTCGGCCACGCCGCCGGGGACGAACTCCTGCGCACTGTCGCACAGCGCACCCGATCACTGCTGCGGGATGGGGACCAGATCGCTCGTATCGGAGGCGATGAACTGCTGGTGATCCTGCCCGGGATGCAGGACACGGACGCTGCTGTGCACCTCGCGGGCCGACTCCTGGAGACGGTGAGCGCACCCCACACCTTCGGTGCACACACACTGCGGCCGCGCATGAGCATCGGAGTTGCCGAGGTCCACACCGGTGACGACATCGAACGGGCCGTGCACAAGGCCGACACCGCCATGTACCGGGCAAAGGCCGCCGGGGGCAACCGGATCGCGCTCGCCGACTGACCGGCCTGCGTCAGTCGAGCAGTTCCACTTCGCCGGTCTTGTCATCGACTCCCACGTACGCCTCTCCGCTGTCGGTCTTCATCGTGAAGATCCACATCGTCGGGTCGTCCAGAGTCGGGGTCAACGGCGCCCGCACGTTGGCGACCACGGGGAAGGCATCAGCTGGCAACACATCGGGGTTGGCCAACTGCCACTCCCGCTCCTTCGCGAAGGCCCAGACCATGTTCTGCTTCGGGAGCTTGAAGACGTGGTCCTCGAGCAACTCGTCCTTGCGGTAGCGGCTCTTGGTGTAGGCGCCGTTCTTGAACGACGCCGAGTACGTGTGCGCGACCAGGCTCTTGTCCGGCAGCTTCCACACCACGGCAATGCTGACCACCCACTTCCTGAACCCGCCCGCAGTGGTCGCCTCGGCGCCACTGCACCCCATCTGCGGGTTGTCCTTGGCCGCGGGACAGCCATCGGCCTCGAAGAATTTCATCCCCTGCATTTTCCATGACTTGCGCACCTTGTACGTGCGCTGGAAGTTGACCTTCTTGGCCAGCTTCAGCGAGTAGGCCATCATCGCGCGCACATCGTCAGTGGCGAACTGACCGGCCGTGGCCGGTTCGGCCGGCGCCTCGGGAACAACAGCAGACGAACCCGGAGCCACCCCGAGGGCCATGACCGCAGCTACTCCCGACATCAGGATCACCTTGCGCTTCGATGCGTTCCCCTTCGCCAACATCACAATCTCCCCTTCTGAGCGACAGACGGTCGCCTCCCCAGTTCCGCTTCACAGCAAGGTGCTGTGGCGGCACCGTTCCCATCGGCACGAAGACGGCCGACCTGAAGCCGCGACACGCGGACAGGCGGCGGCGCAGGGCCACTCGCGGGCGGCTGTCAGCGCGAACCCTGCCAGTCCGGTGCCATAACCTGCGCACGTGAGAGCTGCCCTGCCCGGGTCCGCGACACTCAGCACCCTCCAGGTCCGGCTGATCGTGGCACTCACGGCGGCTGCGGCTCTCGTCCAGACCCTGGGTGCCAGCTTCAACTACATCCTCGATGACATGCTGCGGGGTCTGGGATCGTCTGCATCCCAGTCAGACATCGCCCGGCAGATGCCGACGGTCGGAGCCTTGCTGGTCACCTTCGTGGCCGGTGCATTGGGACAGCGCTTGGGCTCCCGACGCGTGATCCTCGCCTGCTGCGGGCTGTATGCGCTCGGAAGTTGCTTCGTGGCACTGGCACCAACGATGCCCATGGCCACGACCGGTCTACTCCTGGCCAACATCGGGAAGGCCGCTTTGCTGGTGGTGGCCCTGGCGTCTCTCAGCTCGTCGGTACAAAAACCCGACGGCCGCGCCACAGCGTTCGCGGCGTTCTCCGCGGCCATACCGTTCGCCTACCTCTTCGTGCCGCTCGTGGCCGCCGTGATCGTCGAGTCAGCCGGATGGCGCTGGGTCACCGTGGTGTGGATCGTCGCAGGACTGGTCGCGTTGATTCTGGTGCGGCTGCTCGTTCCAGCCGACGGCGCGCGGCACGAGGGAACCGGCGAGATGGTGACGCCGGCGCTGGCAGGGCTCGTCCTGGCGATGGCGGTGGAGTCGATCACCCAACTGTCACAGGAAGGAGTGACGGCGTGGCTGTTGCTGACGCTTGGCCTGTGCGCCGCCGCCGCACTCACGCTGGTGCTCGCACTACGACGGATCGGCTCACCCACCCTCGACCTGACCCCCCTGCGCGATGGGGGTCTGGTGTTGCTGCTGGTCGTACTGGTCCTGACGTTGTTCGCCAATCTCTTCTTCTACATGACCATGGCGCTGCAGTACGTCTACCGACTGTCTCCCGTCGAGGTGGCCCTGGCCATGGCGCCGGCGCAACTGTGCGCGGTGCTGGGCGCCACCGCGTCGGGTCGCCTCGTACGCCGGTGGGGTATCACGCGTGCCGGTTCCGCCTTGATGGCCGTTGTGGCCTTCACGCTGTGGGCAAGTGCCCTGCTTCAGATCGGCACTGCGCTGTGGCTGGCGGTTCTCAACGTGTCCCTCTACGCCGCTGCCGCCGCAGGGGCGGGTGTCGCAGTGACCAACGCGGTGATGGACAGCGCACCACCGGGCAGGGACGCAGCGGCGTCGGCCTTCCGCGGCGCTGCGGCGAGCATGGGGACCGCGATCGGCGTCGCCGGCATGACCAGCATCGTGATCCTCGCGTCGTCGGCCTCGCTGCACGAGCAGTCGGTGCGAGCCGGTATCGACCCCTCCGAGTCCACCGAGGTCGCACGGTCGATCGCGTCGGGCGCCACATCCGAAGACACTTCTTCGCTGTACGCCGTCCCCGTCGCCGAGGTCTCCGAGATCGACGCGATCCGCCGGCAGGCATACCTCGAGGGATTCAAAGCGCACGGCGTGGTGGGTGGCACCGTCACGTTCGCCGCCACGGCCATGTTCGTCGTGGTGAGGCGCCGGCAAGCGTCACAGGATGTTGACCGCGTAGGCGATGACCAGCGCACCGAGGGCAAGTGAGATCGCCGACTCGGAGATCATCATCACCTTGGCCCAGGGCCGGATCGCCGAGACATCAGTGGGGCTGAAGGCCAGCGCGGTGTTGAAGGACAGAGCCACGTAGTCGACGAACTGCGGATACCAGCCCGCCGGCACGAGGTCGGGCAGGGAGTGCTCCGGAAAGACGAAGGCCCGTGGCGCAATGGTGTCCCAAGCAGCACGCGCCGCCGCCCCACCGCCGTCGAGGTCCCAGTACCACAGGGCGTAAGCGATCACATTCGACACCCAGATGAGACCACCGATGGCCAGCAACTGTCCGGCACTGTCGAAGGATGCCTGGGTCAGGATGCCAACCACCAAGCGCACCGCTTGGATGGCCGTGACCAGCGTGATCGTCGCGATCATCAGCCCCGTGGTGATCCGCAGCCACCGTCGCTGGCGATCGATGCGTCCGGGATCGCCCACGATCAGCACCACCAGGAACGCCGCGAGAAACACTGGATACACGAACGATTGGTCCGGGAACATCTGGAAGTCCGACGGAAGTAGCTCGAACAGCAGACCGACGATCATCACCGCAGCGGCCATCGGCCAGCGTTGTTCGGCGCGCATCCTGGGTTCGGTCCCACCCGCCGAGTTCGCGATCATGACACCTGAGCCTGCCACGGCATGTCGCACTTGCCCGTGCTGACACACCTCGAGCAGACGCGCCCCTGCGGATGCCACCCCCGTTGGTTGCCCTAGGTCTCAGACGTCAGAGTCTCCCGCCGGGCAGAGGATGACCACGTAGCAGAAGGTCAGTTCTTCGCAAGCTCCACAACACCGTCGGACGTCACGGCCAACCGCCGTTCCCGCGCGACGATGACAAGCAACGCAACGAGCGCGAAGACGACCACTCCGGCCTGGATCGCCAGGTTCGTCGGCGCTGCGGACTCAGCGGCCGGCAGGAACGTCGAGATGTCCCACAGGCCGTGGGCGATCATGCCCACGACCAGCAGGCCGCTGAGTCGGCGGAACAGATAGAGGGTCGCACCCACCATGGACGCCATAAGGCATTGCACGATGACCCCGCCGAGCGGCGAGCCGTTGAGAACGTTCGTCAGGTGGAAGAACCCGAACCACAGCGAGGAGACCAGGACGACCCAACCCTCTGCCCGCTGCTTCGTGCGCAGGCTACGCAGGATGATCCCACGGAACAACGTCTCCTCCGCGAAACCGACCAGCACCCCAGCGGCGATGATGGCCAACAGCAGACCGGTCGGGACTGTGCCCCAGTCGACTCCGATGAGGTGCCCCACGATCCCGAGCGTGAAGAGCACCACCGGAATCCACAGGACGAAGGTCATCCCGAGCTTCGCGGGATCGCGGAACACGAAGTCCCAGCGCGCCCACCACGTGAACAGGATCAGGACGAGTGAGCCCGCGGCCAACGGAAGCACCGCCGCTCGGTAGGCATTGCCGCTGGAGGCGAAGAACTCCGAGTAGGCGACGCCGGACGTCGAGGACAGACCGATGAAAGCCATGACGTAGGCGATGAAGACACCGAACGCGACCGGCACCGAGGGTGCGATGCGCCAGTCCGGCGTCTTCGTGGTGAGTTCTGTCTGCGGGGCTGCGCTCACAGCTCGGCTCCTAGGCGCTCGGGGCACTGTGTTTGGCACTCGAACGGCGTCAGCATACGAGACGGACGAAGGACCGGCGAGTCGACTCGCCGCGTCCCGAGGCCGGTCCGGCGCCCGGCCACTACAGCGTTGACGTTCCCGTTCGGGTGATTGCGCGCCGACGGTCCCGTTCGTTGCGGCATCCGGGCCATCTGGCGCCCTACGCTTCCTTCGAGGAGGCGTGATGGACATCATCATTCTGGCGCTCCTGCTGATCACCGCGATTCTGGTGGTTCGGGGCGCCCCGAGGAAGTGGATTCTCACCGGTTGGCTGCTGGCGCTGGTGCTGATGCTCGCGCTGTTCAGGTATCACGTGACATCGCCGCTGGATCTGAGCTTCTGATGGCCAGGGCGTTCCCGAGACTGGTTTTCTGGGGCCTGCACGCCTGGGTTCTGGCCTACGTCGGAGTGCTGCTCGGCGCGTTCACGATCCAGTTCGTCGAAGGAGAGTTCCCGTGTCCGCTGTGCATGTTGCAGCGCTACGGCATGATCCTCAGCACCCTCGGCGCGCTGTGGGTGATCATGCAGGCGCGCCGCGGCGAACTCACAGCGGTGCGCTACATGCAGGGCATGGGCCTCGGTCTGCTCGGGGCTGCCGCGGGAGCGCTGGTGTCGGTCCGGCAGATCCTGCTGCACATCAAGCCTGGCGATCCCGGCTACGGCTCAGCCGTGATGGGCTACCACCTCTACACATGGGCCTTGATCACGTTCTATGTCGTGATCCTGTTCGTGGCACTGCTGAGCATCCTCGCTCCGGTCGGCATCCCCGAGGCACCCGAGAGCAAGGGCTCCCTGCTGCTGTCGTCCATCGTGGTATGGATCTTCGTCATCCTCGTCGCGGCCAACGTCATCGCGATCATCTTCCTGGAAGGGTTCGCGTGGGTCCTGCCGGACGACCCGACCTCGTACAACCTGTTAGACCAGGTGACAGGGGGCTGAAGCGGTCAGACGAGCGCGTCGCGCAAGTGCACGTGGTTGTCGTGCATCTTCTGCAACGCCTCTTGAGTCGTTTGCGCTGCGACTCCGGCGCACAGGTCCTCGAGCACCGTGGTGCCGAATCCAGCGGCCTCGCCGTCGTCCGCGGTGGCACAGACGCAGTAGTCGGTCGCGATGCCAAGTACATGCAGATCGCTGATCCCATGCTCGGTGAGCACCGCTTTCAGAGTCTGACCACCGGGCAGTGTCACACCTTCGAATGCCGAGTAGGCGGGTTTGCCATCACCCTTGACGACGTGCAGATCCACGAAGGCGAGGGCGTCCTGCAACTCCTGCCGGTAGTCGGCGCCGTGCGTGTGCTGGACACAGTGCACCGGCCACGTCGTGGTGAAGTCCGGCTCCTCCCCGGGCTTCGCGAAATGACCACCGTTGTCACTGTTCGGCCGGTGCCAATCCCTGGATGCGATGATCAGCACGTAGTCCTCACGGTGCTCCCTGACGAAGTCAGCGATGCGCCCAGCCGTGGCGCATCCACCTTCCACCGCCAGGGTTCCGCCCTCACAGAAGTCATTCTGGACGTCCACCACGATCAGTGCGGTTCTCGATCCACCCGTCATCTCAACCACCTCTTCGCTCAGGGTCGTCACCAAGGTTCTTCGTCACACTCGCGATCCCACTTGAGGTGCAGTCGCGGCGCACGGTTCGGGGATCGGTAACGAGCCCTGCGGCGTCAACAGGTGGATGCCCATCAGCGGCACCCGATCCCCGCACGCCCGCCGGATCAACTGCGCCCACGATTCGTCAGAGGGACGGACCCGCAAGGGGCCAGGTCTGGCTATGGCAACCAGAGCGCGCAGTTCCAGCCCCACGTTCGTGATCGCCATGACAAGGTTCTCGAGCATCTCGTCGCTGTCCGGCAGCGGTGACCTGGTCACTTCGTCGATCTGGATGGGTGCACGGACCCGCGACCCCTCGTCACAGACGAGGAAGAAGAGCGACCCGTCGTACCGGGCCCGGTTACTCACGAACAGGTCGAGGACGTCGACCATCCGCTGCTCGTCGTCCAGGGGCATGTCCTGCCAATTCTCGGGGAGATCTCGCAAACTCATGTGATGAAGCCTCGATGACTCACCCACCACAGGCCAGAGCCGTGGGCGATCTGTGGATACCGGATCACAACCCGGGTAGGACATCCACAGGCGTTCAGATGGAAATTCAGGAGGAGTCATGCACGACCGCACACACAGCGATGACAGCCACCCACACAAGTCCGCCGCCCAGGCGCCAGGCGACGCGCAGGTGACCAACCCGAATCGAGAGGTCGGCGACGGCCACGAGATCGCCGACGAGAGCGACTGACGCCAACACGCGGCCCCTCCGATAACCCACTGCCCCGTGCCCCGAGTCCGGTGCAGACTGGGCTCATGGGCGTGCGAGAGGACCTCAGGCAGCAACTCACCGGCGCGATGCGCCGGCGCGACTCAGCGGTGATCCCTTTTCTGCGGTCCGCCATCGCGGCCATCGACAACGCTGAAGCGGTCATGCCAAGCCCCAGTAACGCGGTCGACTCCCCCATCGCCGGGTCAGCCGGTGGGCTCGGCGCCTCCGAAGCACCCAGGGCCGCGCTGTCCGATCGGCAGCACATCGCCATCGTCAACCAGGAAGTGTCCGAACTCGCCAGTCACGTCGAGCGTCTCACCAGGATGTGCCGGTTACAGGAGGCCGACGCGGCGAAGCGGGCGCTGGCAATCCTGGGCGCCGTGGTCAGGGCAGACACGTCCGTCGCTCGACCGCCCGCTTAGGGTCAGGACATGGCACAGCCCCGACTCGGCGCAGCCCCATCGACCCGCACCCGGCGCGACTTCGTCGCCTCTGCGTTCGAGATCCTCGGCGAATCCGGACACAAGGGCCTGACTATCCACGAGCTGTGCCGCCACGTCGGCGTCTCGACGGGGTCCTTCTACCACCATTTCGCCAACTGGGACGAATTCGTTGGCGCACTTCTGGGGCAGTGGGAGGGGGACCAGGCCAGGCAGATGCGACAGGCCGCCTCCGCGGGCTCACAGCTGGCACGCATCGAGATCGCCCGCGATCTCGCATCGATGTACCAGCACGCGGCCGAAGCGGCCATCCGGGCGTGGAGCCTGTCGAACGAGCAGGTGCGCGCGGTCCAGCAGCGCGTGGATGCAGCACGGCGTGGCCAACTGGTGAGCCTCCTGCGCGACTCGGGGGTGGCAGACGATCAGGCCGATCTGCTGGCCAGCATCGGGCTCGCGATCCTTGTCGGCCTGCAGCAGCTCGACGGCGGCGCGGACAAGATCCCGGACGCGATGCGCGTCTACCAGTCGCTGGTCCTCTCTGCGATCCCGAACGCTGGTTAGGCCGGCATCGGTAGTACCCGCCGCGGGCCGTCGTCGGCCACACCGAGCGCCGCCAGATCGTGGACGTCGGTCCCCCATCCGTCGTAGGTCCGCACGTACAGCACCTTGCGATCGTGGTCGCGCACGACATACCACTGGGTGTAGTCCCCGGAGGCCGCGAGGTACCTGGGCACGCTCACCAGATCCAGGGAATGGAACGCCTGATTGACGGCATCCCTGGCGTCCTTGGCCTGTTTGACGGTCTGGGTCATGACGGTGGCCCTCACGAAACGCGAAGGGGGCGTGACATCGCCTGGCATGCCCAGCAACCCGGTACCGTTCCCCGTGGCCACGACCGGCATACCCAACAGGTTGTACGGCTTGTCCTCGACGTTCGTGAGGCCTATGTAGTTGCGCAGGTTGGTGACGTGCCAGGGATACACCGGGGAGTTCGTGAGGACCCCGGCGTGGTTGTCGTAGAGGTGCATCTGCTCGTCGACGAACTCCACCACCAGGTCGTTGCCGTGGGCATCGTGAATACTCAGATGTTCTGTGGCCGTCCAGTTGGTCAAGGGTTTCAACGCCTCCGGCATGGGACGGTCCTGTGGCCACAGCATTCCCACCGGCGCGTCCCAGATCCGCGCCGATCCCAGCGCGGTCTTGACCTCCGCGACGGTCTCACACGTGCCGAGCAGCCAGCCCGCCAGATTGATGAAGTCGATCGCAGGCCCCGTGCCCTCGGGCGGCGCTGTCGGCAGTCTGGTTTCAGGCAGCCACAGTGTGCCGACTGAGAGCCCCGCCTCGTTCAGCCCGTCGGCGAAGTAGTCGTCGAACCCGAAGAAGTTCAGCGCGACGAACCCCAAGTGGTTGCTCCAGGTCAGTGGCTCGCCGCCGGTGCCGGAAGTCGCGGTCCACTGTTGGCCACGCGGCACCACCTCGACCATGGACTCGGTATCGAAGGCGAAATCGAGCGTCCTAGCCGACACATGCAGCGCATCCAGGCGGGTCAATCGCAGGTCAGTGCACATGTGTGATTCCTTTCGTGCATCCGAAGGGCCCAGCGGGCCGCGGTGCGGTCATGGCGTCTCCATCTCACTGAAGGCGACCACCTGGTCGCGTCCGGCGGCCTTCGCTGCGTAGAGGGCTCGATCCGCCTTGGCGATGACCTGGTCCGGGTCGTCACCCTGGTCAGCCACGGCAGCCCCCATGCTCATGGAGGGATTCAGTGTGACCCCCTTGTGCATGAAGGGCTTATGGACGGCTTCTCGCACCTTCCCGGCCACCTGCTTCGCAGATTCCTCACCGTGAATCTGCGTGAGGAGAATGAGGAACTCGTCCCCACCCATCCGACCGACCGTGTCGCCTTCGCGCAGGCTCGCCTGTATGCGCCTGGCCACCTCGACGAGAAGCGCATCGCCCACCGCGTGACCATGAACGTCGTTGACGCGCTTGAAATGGTCCAGATCGCAGTACAACACCCCCAGCCGCGATCCCGTGCGGGGCGGGTGTGACAGGACGGCCTGCATCAGATCCAGAACCGCTCGTCGATTCTTCAGGTCGGTGAGCGGGTCGTGGTGCGCCATGATCTTGAGTGCGACATCCACCTCATGTTTGTCCGTGACATCGAGGAACTGCGCGACGAAGGAACTTATCCGGCCGTCTTCCTGACGCACGGCGGCCAGTGCGTTCTCGACCCACACAACGTCACCGCGCAGGCCCACCAGCCGCTTCTCGCCAGTCACCGACGGCGACAGCCGGCCATGCAGGTGATTCCACATCGACAGATCGATGGCTCGGTCGTCAGGATGGGTCAACGACGTCACGCTGCGCCCGAGCAGAGCCTTCTCGGTCGCCCTGAGCATCTTCGCGAGGGCCGAATTCACGTTGACGATCTGGCCATCGCGATCAATCAGGGCGACCCCTATCGGCGTTGCCCGCATGGCGGCCCGGAACCGCTCCTCGCTCTGTTTCAGGGCGATCCGGGCCCGCACCTCGGAATCGACGTTACGCACCCGAACGACCCGCACGAGGTGCCCTTCCGGACCCAATACAGAACTGGAACTAGCATCCACCCACAGCCAACGGCCGCCACGACGTCGGACACGGAACTGCCCGGTCGCCACAGTGCCGTCATCGGTGCTGTCTTCAAGGGCATCGGACACGGCGTTCCAGTGCGTGTGCGAGATGAACTCATCGATACTTCGTCCAAGCACTTCGTCACGGTTCCACCCGAACACATCGGCCACCGATGGCGAGACCCATTCCAGCACCCCGGTGCGTGACACCTGGAGGACGACGTCAGAGGTGTGTTCGGCGAGCATGCGGTAGTGCTCCCGGGACGCAGTGAGTTGCTCTCTGTTGGCGACGAGTTCGGTGATGTCCACGATTTGCGCGATGAAGTACCGCACGGCCCCGAGATCGTCGCGGACACCCGCGACGGCCAGTTCCCCCCAGACGATCGACCGGTCCGGACGGATGAATCTCTTCGTGAGGCGGTAGGAGTCCCGACGGCCCGTGAGCACCTCATCCACGAGGGCGAGATCCGTGGCCAGATCGTCGGGATGCGTCAATGTCTGCCAATCGGTGGTTCGTAGCGCTTCTTCATCGCGGCCAAGGAATTCGCACATCGCCGGATTCACTCGGATGAACGCTCCGTCGGGAGCCACGATGTTCATGGCCACCGGGGCGTTCTCCATGGCCACCCGGAACTCCTCCTGGCTGTCCCTCAGTTCCTCCACCGTGCTCAGATCCAGGCTGACATCCCGCCAGGTGCACGACAGTGTGTCGCCGTTGCGGGCGACGCTGACGTCAAAGCGCCTCGTGTCCTCAGGCCCCTCCACGTGAAGCCCTACGCCCGACAGGCGAAGTTGACCGCTCGTGGCCATGGCCCTCGACGCCAGGGTGACGGCGACCTCGGCTGCCTGTGGAGTCAGCAGTGCACTCACGGTCGCACCAAGAATGTCTGCGCGCGGATGCCCGAGGTAGTCCGCTGCGGCCGGGTTGCAGTCGAGGTAGCGCAGATCCAGGACACCGCCCTGCGCGTCGCATATCAACTGCCACACGACCAGCGGGTCGAGCAACGAATCAAGGACCGTACGCAGTAGACCCTCATGAGCGGGCAGGGCATCGTCAGTCGCGGTCTCAGGAGAACCCGCGGCACGTGTGTCCATATCCTCGGATCGGCAGATTGATGGTCGTCCTTGACGCGCAAGGGTGCCAGTGTCATGCCACAACGCAGTCGCGGCCGCTTCTCTTCGCTGCGTACAGCGCCTGATCGGCCTTGGCGATGACCGCATCCGCGTCGTCGCCCTCCGACGCCGATCCGACGCCGATACTCATGGTGATCCGCAACTGCGACGCCCCTACCGTGATCGGCTGCTTCACCGCGCCGAGGATGCACTCGGCCGTCTCCATCGCGTCCTGCAGACCGGCGCACGCGTGCAGGAAGACCAGGAACTCGTCGCCGCCGATGCGTCCGACCACCGCGTCGGGAGGCACGCACCCCTCGATCCGCCGTGCCACCTCGCCCAGCAGCGCATCGCCGGTCGAATGGCCGTGGCGGTCGTTGATCGGCTTGAAGTCGTCCAGGTCGCAGTACAGCACCACAGGGGTGGTCCCGCGTCGTGGGCTTCTGGCCAGCGATTCCTGCATCTGGTCCAACACCGCCCGGCGGTTCCACAGATCGGTCAGCGAATCCTTGAGAGCGAGTACCTCGAGGGACTCCTGGGCGGATCGGGTCTGCGTCACGTCCAGAAACTGCGCCACGAAACTGGTGTCCCGGCCGCTGCCGTCCTTCACCGCCGCGAGCGCGTTCTGCACCCATACGGTGGATCCATCAGCAGCCACGAGGCGCTTCTCCCGCGTGACCGACCCTGCACTGCCACTGTGCAGAAGATTCCACATCTCGAGATCGACCGACCGGTCCCCTTCGTGCGTCAGAGAGGTGATGCTCGCACCGATCAAGGAGCTCTCCTCTCGCTGCAGCATCCGGCACAAGGCGCGGTTCACCTGCAGGAACGTGCCACCACGGGTGATCAGCGCCATTCCGATCGGCGTGGCGCGCATCGCGGCGCGGAAGCGTTCTTCGCTGGTCTGCAACTCGATCTGTGCGCGTACCTCCGCATCGACGTCGCGCAGCCGCACGATCCGGACCAATCGGCCGTTGGAGTCCCACACGGAACTGGCAGTGGCGTGCACCCACAGCCATTCGCCGCTGCGGCGTCGCACCCGGAACTTCCCGGTGGCCTCGGTCCCTTCCGCAGCGCTGGTGTCGAGGGCCGCTGCGATCACCGCCCGATCCTGCTCGGAGACGAAGTCGGCGATGGTTCGGCCGATGGCCTCGTCGCGGTCCCATCCGAACGTCGCGGTCACCGACGGCGACGTCCACTCGATCCTTCCCTCACCATCGACCTGCAGCACCACGTCGGAGGTGTACTCGGCAAGCATCCGGTAGTGCTCGCGGGAGTCCGCCAGCTCCTCACGGTTGCGCACCAACTCGGTGATGTCGAGAATCTGCGCAATCAGATAGATGACCCGTCCGTCCTGGTCGCGGACCCCGGCGACGGACAGGTCCCCCCAGACCACCGAATTGTCCGGACGGATGAAGCGTTTGGACAAGCGGTACGAATCCCGGCGCCCGGCGAGCACGTCGGAAACCAGCGCCAGGTCCACACCCAGATCGTGGGGATGGGTCAGGGCCTGCCACTTCATGCTCAGCAGAGTTCGCTCGTCTCGGCCGAGGAAGGCGCACATCGCCGGATTCACGCGGAGCAACTCACCCTCGGGGCTCGACAGGTTCATGGCCACTGGGGCATGGTTCATCACCAATTGCAGACTCTGATCACGAAACGGGTCGAACCGATCCGTCACGAACGCCCGTTGTTCAGGCACACGCACGCCACCCCGTATGGCCTGCCCGAGGTGGCTGTCCATATCTGCAGTGTCGGCACCTGTTGCGAAACCTTGACCGAAATGGACTATGTCCAATTCTGGACACTCTCCACGTCTTCTTGTAGGTTTGACGCCATGCGTCAGGAGTTCGGGAGCGTGCTGCGCAGCACGGGCCTGCAGGTCACCGCTCAGCGACTCGCCGTCATGCGCGCCGTCTCGAACACCCCCCACATCACCGCCGAGGCAGTGACCGAGGCCGTGCGCGAGGAACTCGGGACCATCTCTCGGCAGTCGGTGTACGACGCGCTCGGCATCCTGGTCGACAAGGGGATCATCCGGCGCATCCAGCCCGCGGGGTCCCCCGCCCGCTACGAGGACCGCGTCGGCGACAACCACCACCACCTCATCTGCCGGTCGTGCGAACGTCTCGTCGACATCGACTGCGCCGTCGGCGAGATGCCCTGCCTGCACCCCGCCGACGATCACGGCTTCTCCCTCGACGAGGCCGAGGTCATCTACTGGGGCACATGCCCGGACTGCACAGCCGTACCCGCCACATGACCGAGAAGAAGAACCGCCACACCCAACCTCAGGAGGATCACGTTGTCTGAAGATGTCGCAAGCACCGGCGAGTGCCCGGTCGTCCACCACCGGCCCGTCTCGAACCGGGACTGGTGGCCGGAGTCCCTCGATCTGTCGGTCCTCACCCAGAACTCGGAGAAGCTGGACCCGATGGGCGAGGCGTTCGACTATGCCGCCGAGTTCAACAGCCTCGACCTGGCGGCAGTGAAGCAGGACATCACCGAGGTCATGACCACCTCGCAGGACTGGTGGCCGGCAGACTACGGTCACTACGGCCCGCTGTTCATCCGCATGGCCTGGCACAGTGCCGGCACCTACCGGATCAGTGACGGACGCGGCGGCGCCGGAAACGGCGACCAGCGGTTCGCCCCGCTCAACAGCTGGCCCGACAACACGAACCTGGACAAGGCCCGCCGCGTGCTGTGGCCGGTGAAGAAGAAGTACGGCAAGAAACTGTCGTGGGCAGACCTCATGGTGCTCGCAGGCAACGTGGCCCTGGAATCCATGGGTTTCCAGACCTACGGTTTCGGCGGTGGCCGCGAGGACGTCTGGGAGCCGACCCAGGTCAACTGGGGCAACGAGAGCACATGGCTCGGCGATGAGCGTTACAGCGGTGACCGCGACCTGTCCAACCCGCTGGCTGCGGTCCAGATGGGTCTGATCTACGTCAACCCTGAGGGCCCTAACGGCGAACCCAGCGCGCTGGCTGCCGCTCGCGACATCCGCGAGACCTTCGCGCGCATGGCAATGAACGACGAGGAGACCGTCGCCCTCATCGCAGGTGGTCACACGTTCGGCAAGACGCACGGTGCTGCGGTCCCGGAGGGACACATCGGTCCGGAGCCGGAGGCCGCGCCCCTGCAGGAGATGGGGCTCGGCTGGCAGAACAGCTACGGCACCGGGTCCGGTGACGACACCATCACAAGCGGCCTCGAGGGTGCGTGGACACCCACCCCGATCACCTGGGACAACAGCTACTTCGAGACCCTCTTCGCCTACGACTGGGATCTCACCAAGAGCCCGGCCGGCGCTTGGCAGTGGGTGCCGACCGACCCGGCGGCGAGCACCACGGTTCCGGATCCGCACGACCCGACCAAGACCCACGCCCCGGTCATGCTGACCACCGACCTCGCGCTGCGGATGGACCCGATCTACGAACCAATCTCGCGCAGGTTCCTCGAGAACCCGCAGGAGTTCGCCGAGGCGTTCGCCAAGGCCTGGTTCAAGCTCACGCACCGCGACATGGGGCCGGTCGCGCGCTACCTCGGGCCGGAGGTCCCCGCCGAGCAGTTGATCTGGCAGGACCCCGTCCCTCCGGTCACAGGTGAACTCATCGACGAGGCCGACATCGCCGCCCTCAAGCAGAAGGTGCTCGACTCCGGCCTCACCGTCTCGCAACTCGTCTCGACGGCGTGGGCATCGGCGTCGACCTTCCGCTCGTCGGACAAGCGCGGCGGGGCCAACGGCGCCCGCGTGCGGCTTGCCCCGCAGAACGACTGGGAGGTCAACAACCCGGCTGGGCTCTCGAAGGTGCTGGGCGCCCTCGAGGGTATTGCGCAGGAGTTCAACGCCGGGCCGAAGCAGGTGTCGATGGCCGACCTGATCGTCCTAGCGGGTTGTGCCGGGGTGGAGCAGGCTGCCATGGCCGCCGGAGTCGAGGTCACGGTGCCGTTCACCCCGGGACGGACCGACGCGACCGCGGAGATGACCGACACGGAATCGTTCGCCGTACTCGAACCCAAGGCGGACGCGTTCCGCAACTACCTGGCCAAGGGCAACACCCTGCCCACCGAGGCACTGCTGGTGGACAAGGCGAATCTGCTGTCACTGACGGCTCCGGAGATGACGGTTCTGCTGGCCGGCATGCGCGCGCTGGGCACGAACCACGACGGATCGGATCTCGGCGTGCTCACCGATCGCGCCGGCGTTCTCACCAACGACTTCTTCGTGAACCTGCTGGACATGGGCACGACTTGGGCCCCGGCGTCCGACACCGAAGAGGTCTTCGAGGGCCGCGATCGCGCGACCGGTGAACTGAAGTGGACGGCCAGCCGGGCCGACCTGGTATTCGGTTCGAACTCGATCCTGCGCTCGCTGGCCGAGGTGTACGCCAGCGATGACGCCCAGCAGAAGTTCGTGGCGGACTTCGTCGCGGCATGGGACAAGGTCATGATGCTGGATCGTTTCGAACTGGCCTGATCGCGTGTGAAGCGGCGCACTCCACACTGGGGTGCGCCGCTTCACACGTCTGCACGGCGCGCCGCAGATCCGCCAAGCCGTCCTCCAGATGTGTCCGCAAGCGGTCCGGGTCCGGGATCAGGGTCGCGTCGGTGAGCAATCCCACACGCACACGGTCGTCGTAGGAGAACATCGACACCCCCAGCCCCACGTCGGAAGCGCCGGGCACCCAACCGATGATGCCGGTCACCGGGGTGCCGGCCAGGTGCACCGTCGATCGGGGCCCAGGCACGTTGCTCACGGTGGCAACCACCTTGCCGCTGAAGACCCGCGTCGACAGGTCCTCCACGGCTCGGGGCAGCAGACCGATCGCGACAAGCGTCAGATAGGCGACCACCGCCTCGGGCGACCCCTTGAGTTCGGTGACGATCTCGTGCATGCGCGCCAGGCGCGCCTCGGGAGTCATGTCACCGGTGGGCAGCGTGACGATGAACTCGCCGAATACGTTGCCGAGATCGACCGTGAGCGGTTGATCCAGGGGCCGCAGGTTCACCGGCACCATTACCCGCACCGACTCCAGGGGGGTGCCTTCCTCGGTCAGGTAGCGAGCGAGCCCATCGGCCAGTACCGACAGCAACACGTCGTTGACCGTCACACCGGCGGCGCGACGTATGGCCTTGATCTCGGGCAGCGGCCATGGATCCGTCCACCGCACGTTCTTGGCACGCCCCACGCCACCGGCCAGGGCGCTGCGCGGCTTCTGGGGGATCGTGGCCAGATGCAGAAGTCGGCGGGCGCCCTTGAACGTGGCCGCTGTGGCGTCGACTGCTCGCGAAGGATCCCGCAGCGTCCGCCACCCTTGTGTCATCGCCGAACGCGACACATCCACCGCGAGACCCACAGGCCCGGTCGCGGTCTGTGGGGCGCCGAATCCCGCATGTGTCTCGTCCGACGAGGTCAACGACATGAGCACCCGGGTCAGCGTGATCCCATCGGCGATGCTGTGGTGCATACGGAACAGGACCGCCGATCCTTGTGCGTAGCCGTCGATGCAGTGCACCTGCCACATCGGATGCCCGGGATCCAGCGGCTGCGGGATCTGCTCGGCGATGTAATCCTCAAGTGCGCGGCGGTCCCCAGGGGGATCCAGCGTGGTGAACACAAGGTGGCGGTCGAGATCGAAGTCGTGGTCCGTCTCCCAGCGTGCCCTTCCCAGGGGCACGCCGGCGGCGACCGGATGCTCCCTGAACTTCGGGAAGCGGTCCAGCATCCCCTGCGCCACACCGGAACGCACCGCCTCCCAGTCCAGAGGCTCGTCGGTCCACATGATCGCGTGGACCATCATGAGGTTCTCCGGGGAGTCCATGCGGTACCAGGCATGATCCACCGGCGACATGGCACGCAACGGACTCACCTCCACGCGTGAGGCTACCCGCGACGCAACGTTCGAGGCGCACAATGGAACAGGGGTGGTTCGCATGGACACCGAGCAC
>WBZL01000502.1_pt2 | contig 30290 bp, 31 predicted proteins | sample 5204291 | NCBI WGS metagenome assembly WBZL01 (sample SAMN12344345, study PRJNA552823) | activated sludge metagenome | biome: Activated sludge suspended growth; feature: Nitrification reactor; material: Wastewater; isolation source: activated sludge from nitrification reactor of wastewater...
GATCGTTGCTCGTGGTCTCATTAAACTGGGTAATATAATCGTGCGCTTGGCTTTCTTGAAATAGCGCGCTTTGGAGGAAAGTAGATATGCTAATAGATAAAATGATCACAAAGATGCTGATAATGCCATATCTCTTTGCAGGAGTTCTTGGCATATTGTCCGTAACCCACTTTTCATCAAAGATTGTTCGATATATTTTATTACTTACCCTCAAATAACCTTTATCCGCCTGGATTAGCCCAATCGTTTTTAGCTCATTTTTTCCTCTAGATATTTCTTCATCTATCACCCCTTTTTCGTCAGGTAATTTTTCTGCGTTTAAAATAGCTTGATAAACTTTTAATGTTTCGCCGCGGTGAGGGCTTTCTAATATTCGTTCACGAATAAAACGCAAATTTCGATCCCCGCGATCTTTGTTTTTGAGAAAAAAATCTATAACGAGATTATCTACTATTCCTTCTGTGAGTGAAGAATCTGATAAATCAACAACGGCCGCGCTTAAACGTTGTGTGAGATAGGGTTGTCCTCCTGTCCAAGATAAAATCCATCTCAGGATTCTTCCACCATATCCAGGGAAATATTCTTCAAATTTTTTTCTAAATACACCTAACTCATCATATCGAAAATTAGTTAAATCAATCTTTGTTCCAATATTGTAAGGGGTACGTGTACGGTTCTTGATCAGGTCGTTTGGGCGGACAACCCCTAATAAAACAAAACACAATTTCGAAAAATGTTCATCTGTGGCCCGTTTGTTGTATATTGAACGAATAATAGCAAAAAAGTCATCTGTAAAATCCAATGTTTTTGTCGAGTCAATTTCATCTACAAAAATGACCATCTTGCTGGACACATTTTCCACTAGGTTTTGCAGGAACATTTCAAAGCGTTGGGCTGGGCTAAATTGGCGATATTTTTGCCACCATTCGATAAGATCAAGATTTGGATTTAATTGCTCGGCAATCTTGTGACATACCCCTGAAAACCATTCATCTGGGTTTGTGGAGTTAGTTGCCAGAGTGGATAAATCCAATGTGGCAACATTAATTCCTTCTGCCAGGAGTTTGTGTCGGGTCTGAACCATCAGAGATGATTTCCCCATTTGCCGTGCTGCTAATACATGGCAATATTCACCCAATTTAGTGAAATGAAAGAGGTTATCATCCGCTTGGCGATGAATATATGAAGGTGCAGTCCGGCGAAGACTTCCCCCAAGAACAAAAAAGTCATCTTGTGGTTTTAGCTCGGTAAAATCAGTCACTATCGGCCCTTTCCAAAGTAATCCGCATATAACTGGCAACGAGGTTCACAGGAATTGCCGATTGCTTTAATTAAGCCTACCGAAATGAGGCGTTCCATTATCTTTTCATCTGGGCATTTTCGGCTCTTAATGATTTGGCGAAAGGCTTTATTTAGCTCATCGTTATGACTTAGGGCGTCTCGATAAAATCGTAAATGCTGTTCAAAAGGTCCCTGGCTATCTAAAGCATGTTGTTTAAATTTATTAAAGTTCCAATCATTCATTACCATTGTATAAAGTGCTTGCCGAATTAGATAAGGGTGGCCTCCCAATAAATCCATCAGTACGGTTACTTGACTTTCCAAAAGAGGATTTCCGTGACGGCGGACGAGGTCTGCTACCTGTATAGCATCAAAATCTTCTAAATGAATAGTTAACCCGACATTGAACGGGGATTGATGAATATTGTCAATTAATAATACGGGATGGGTGGAGATTACTAAAATGAGGCGAAGTTTTTCCCAATCTTCATCAATCGCTTGCTCCGTATTCCAGGAGCGCAAAAGAGCAAAAAAGTCTTTCCGATAAGGATATTCAGATAATTTGTCAGCCTCATCAATAGCTAATGTTAAAGAAGAAGGGATTTGGGATAAGATTTTACCCTTGAAAAAACGATTGAACTTTGTGGTGATAGGCAGAGAAGATTCCCAGAATTTTTCTAATGCAGAAACCTCTTGAATGGTTTGTAACGTGATTTCTAAGGCAATATAGTACAACAAACTTTCTAATGTTGCGAGTTGCTCTTTTTGTGCTTGTTGAAAATCAATTTTGACAATCGGAATCTGATTTTTTTGGGCTTGCCGAATTCCTCGAAGCAACAGGGACGTTTTCCCTGTTTGTCGCCCGGCACGAATGGTCGTAATCGTTCCTGGTTTAAGGATTTGGTTTATAAGAACATGATCCGCTTTTCGCTCAATATAAAATGATGATGAAATCGGGACCGCACCTGTCGGAGTTTCAATTGGAATAATGTTTGCATATTCGTTTGGAGGGTTAAGATAACAAGCCTCTAATGCTCCAAAAAACTCCTGGCAATTGGAATATCTTGCATGAGGCTCTTTATTTAACGCAATTCCAAGAATCTTTTGCAATTGAGGGGGTATTAAATTTTCAAAACCTCTAAAATCATAAGGGTGATAAATAACTGTATGAAGGTCCCCTTTTTCATAAGCTATTTTTTGAGGGTTTTGTCCGGTAATTGCTTCTAATAATACCAATGCAAAAGAGTATACATCCGTTTGATAGGAAAGCGGCTGACTGCGAAATTGCTCGGGAGAGGCATAAGCAAATGTGCCGATAAAACTATTTTCATCTGACCTTAGGGATAAATTTTCTTCAAAGGCTAAACCAAAATCCAATATTTTGATTTTTTCATTCGAATCGACAATCATATTGGCAGGCTTAATGTCTCTGTGAATAATCCCCTGCTGATGTGCTTGTGCTAAAGCTTCACAAGCAGGAAGAAATAATTTAAGTGCTATGTTCCAGTTTTGAGAACCCTGAGAGAAAAACTCTACTAATGATTTTCCTTTTATATATTCCATTACCAGAAAACCTGTATCATCTTCAACCCCAGAATCATAAATGGTAACAATGTTTTCGTGTGTGAATTTTGCGATGGTTTGAGCCTCTCTGACAAAATCTTGAGGCGCTTTGACTAGGTTGTCTGTATTAGAAATCCTAAAGATTTTTACAGCCACATCCCGTCCTAATTGTGGGTCGAAACCTTTAAATACAACCGAATTCCCTGTTTCTATAGGTTCTTGAAGAATATAACGTCCTAGTTTATTAGGATAAAATTGATTTGTTGTCATTATTTTTTACCAATTTGTAAGTATAGAAGACTACATACAATTTATAAATTCAAAAGGGTTGCAATTTCCGTCGAAAGTATGATTCATAAAGCTTATACCGAATAGCGAGTATACCGTCCCTTTCTTGTATTAAGCCTGCCTCGATCAAAGATAAACAAATTGATTCAGCTGGTTTTTTCCCTTCAAAAATTATGTCATGCATTGCATCTAAAATATCCTTATTTTCCATTTTTTTGAAATTCTTAATGTACTCTGCAAGGTGGTATTCTATCTCAGGTTTTTCGGGTAAATTACTTTCTAAAATTCTTTGAATAATGGCTCTAAAGGAAAGATTATCCTTTACCATCGTTTGCAAAATTTGATGAACCAAAAAAGGATGCCCATTTACGTACCCAATCAAAGCATTAAATTCGTCATTTTCGGTTTCTCTTTTGAGAGGAGAGCCATATTTTTCATCCAATTTCAGGATTTCCTCTGTAGAAAATTCTTCCAATAGAATAAGTGAAGTTCCTTCTGGAAGTTTATACATATCTAATAGATGTGTGGAAATTGCTAAAATCGTATTTACTTTTCCCCATAAATCATTTTGCGCCATTTTGGTTGTCCAGGATTTTAGTAGGGCAAAAAAATGATCATAGATAACTAATTCAGGTCCATATAAACGATTAATCTCATCGAAAAAAATAAATAGCCTGGAGCTAATTAACGGCAAAACATTTATCTCTAAATATCTGTCAAACTCCCAATTAGTTATACCTTGGTTAATTACAACTGGATTCACGATGTCAACATTTAGTTGAGTATTTATTTCAAAAATAATTTCGTTTAATATCACCCACAAAAACTCTTCTAGACTTTTTAGACCAACAGATCGACTACTGCAGTCAATAAACACAACAACCCCTTTTTCCTTGGCTTTTTTTATTGCACGAATGAGTAATGAGGATTTTCCAAATTGTCGTTTTGCATAAATTGTTGAAATTGTGCCTGGATCAGATATTTTGTCGTATAGTTGTTTATCTGTTTTTCGCTCTATATAAAAAGGGGAATCAATAAGAATAGCTCCAGAAGATGGGAAAGTTAGTCTATCTGAAGAATCGTTTATTCTTCTTTCTAGTTTAATATCTAATTTTTGATTATTGAATAATTTACTATGATGTATTGTAGATGCAGGATAATTTGAAGGAATTATTTTCCTGTCATTATGAATAAAACCATTAATTAAATTTGCTGGGATCATTACTCCTACAGCCCCAAGATTATTTTTATCAACATCAGCCTCTACGATAATTCCTACAAACTGGTTGTTTTTTTCATCCCAAACACCTGTACCACTAAAGCCTTTCTGAAGAAAAGACAATTCCAGGGCTTTTTTCTTCAAAAACACTCTTCCTCTATTATCACTACCCCCAAGTGTACCTGAAATTTCTAACCCATCTTCATAACCGTTTGGAAAACTGAAGGCATGAAATATATTTTCCTGAGAATTATTGACAATTGCAAAACTAGCAATCTTTGCCGATATTGGTTGATCTGCATCTAATTCCAACAAAGCTAAATCCCTTCCCTTTTTATTCATTGGGTCCCACAAAATTACCTGTGCCCAGAACCAATTTTCATTTGGGTTTCTAAAGGGAAAATCTAGTTGGATTTTGACTTCTCTCCCGGGGCGTTCTTGAAAATTTGGTTTCAATGCTAATGCATCATTTATAACGTGGGCGCAAGTTATTACAAGGCGAGGCCCAACTAAGACACCTGCTCCAACGGCATTCTTCCTAAAGTCGACTATCCTGGCAATTGAATACTTATATCTATCAAACATCCACCAAAATCTCCCATTTGGATTAATGCCTCAATTATAGCCTCAAAAATTTCCATCCAAACAAATAATCCCCTCACCTATTCTTCCTCCCCACAAACACCTCCCCCGCCCCCTCATACTCCACCAACTCCACTGCAAAACCCACCTCCTCCAACACCTCAATCCACGTCGCCAACGGAAACACCCCCATCACGTGATGATCCGTCTCGATGCTTAACTGCCCCTTCTCCCGGATCAGGTACACAAACGTCATCTCGTAGGTGGTATCGTCCGGGTTGGGGTCGTAATAGTTTTCGATGCTGGTGAGGTCGATGTCATCGTGTTGGCGGGTGACGGTGTTCGTTTTGTTTTGCTGGAACCGTTCTTTGGTCTCCTCTGCGTAGGTGATGAACAGACCGCCAGGGTTCAGGTGGACGTGGGCGGTCTCGAAGACAGCGCGGAGATCGGCTTCGGTGAGCATGTAGTCAATGGCATCGGCGATGAAGACGACATCGAAGGTTTCGTCCAGGCGAAGGGAGCGCATGTCGCCGGGGAGGTAGCGGACTTCGGGGTTCAGATCACGCGCGAGGGCGAGCATCGGTTCGCTCAGGTCCACGCCGGTGATGGAAAGGTGCCGTTTGAGCCAGTAGTCGTTGTGGCCGCCCCCACACCCCAGGTCGAGCAGGGACTTCGGCTTTTGCGGGGCGAATTCGTCGAGCAGGCTGATGATTTCCGCGATTTCTTCTTCGTAATCGTCCGGCGGGCTGAGGATCGGCCAGAGCCAGGTGAGATCATTGTAGAGGCGTGGGGACTGGGTCACGAATTCTCCGGCACGGGTATCCCCAACATCCCGCAGACCTGCTCAATCAACCAGGTACGTTCTGGCTCGATGCCTTCGCTCAGGCGTCCGAAGGTGACGGGGAGCAACCACGGGTTCAGTTCGGCGCGGGTGTGGGGGGAGTGTTTGAAATAGGTGTTGAGGTAGAGGCGGTGAAAGGTGTTGCGGAAGAGGGTGACGAGGGTACGGAGAACGGGTTGGCGAGGTAGGCCTCCCGCGCGGATCAGAAGCGAGGTACGCGCCACGTCAGCGAGGGGGTGGCCGCGGGAGGCATCGGGCCAGTCAATGATGATCGGGAGGTAGCCCTGGGGGGTGGGGGTCAGGATCACGTTGTCGGGGTGAAAATCCCCGTGGAGCAGGCGGTCGCCTGAGGGCAAAGCGCCAAGTTTTTCCAGCACTTTTTCCCGGATTTCGGCGGGGGCACCTTCGACGGATTGAATTTTCCGTCGCAAGCGGTCACTGATCTCCGGCAGATCGGGCGCGCCGGGTTTGGTGTGCATATCTATATGGAGATGTGCCAGCGCGCGGGCAAACCCCAGCGATTTGTGCGGGGCACGCCCAATGTGGGAGAGCATGGTTTTGCCGTCCACGCGGGCGTACACGATGCCCGCGCGCCCTTCGATTTCCAGGCGTTCAAACGGTTCGGGCACGTTCAGCCCTGTGGCGTGGACGATTTTGGAGATGTGGTATTCGTAATCCAGCCAGTCCGCCGGAATCCCCTCGCGGGCGAGTTTGAGGACTTTTCCGTCCTGCCAGGGGAAAATTTGGGCGACACGCCCCTCCGCAAGGGGGGCGACACGGCCTTCGGCAAGGGGGTCGGAGAGGTTCATCATGTGTTGAGTTGTGCCATGTCGCCCTCATCTAATTTCACATCCCCTGCGTGGAAGTTTTCGGCGATGTGGGCGGGGTTGTGCGACATGGGGATGGTGATGACGCGGGGCTGGTGAATCAGCCAGGCGAGGGCGATTTGCGTCGGGGTGGCGCCATGTTTGCGGGCGAGGGTTTGCAGGATGGTGTCGTGGGCGACGCGGCCTTTTTCGACGGGGGTGTAGGCGGTGAGGACGATGCCGTGTTCCTGACAGTAGGCGAGGACGCCATTTTCCGCATATTCCCGGTGATGGAGGCTGTAGGGGACTTGGTTGTTGACGATGGGGGTTTCGGACAATGTTTGGGCGCGGCGCAACAGGGGCAGGTCAAAGTTGCTGACGCCGATGGCGCGCACCAACCCGCGGCGGGTCAGGTCATTCAGGCCACGGAAGGTGTCTTCGAGGGGGACATTGCCCGGCCAGTGGATCAAGTACAAATCGAGATATTCGGTTTGTAAACGGCGGAGACTGTTTTCGCAGGCTTTGATCACCTCCCGATGATGGAGGTGGTTCGTCCACACTTTGCTGGTGAAGAACAGCACCCCGCGCGGGGTTCCGCTTTCCCGCACGGCGCGGGCGATGAGTTCTTCGCTGTGCCCGTTGGCGTACATTTCTGCGGTGTCGAAATGCGTATAGCCCGTGTCGAGGGCCGCGCGGAGAGCGGCGAGACCGCGGGCATCCTGAGAATAGTTGGGGGACATGCCCCCGCCGACATTCCAGGTGCCAAAGCCGATTTTGGGGATGAGGGTGTTCGTGAGAAGAGGTTCGGTGTGCATCACATTACGCTGAGGTTTCGCTGATCAACGCTTCGGTGATTTCGGCGTTGCGGAGCGTGAGGGTTTGGGCCAGGTTGGCGCACGCGGGATGTTCGGGGTCAGTTCCCAGCAGGGCCGCATCCACCCCCGCGAGGGCGGTGTACAACAGGCGGATCAGGCGGCGCGCTTCGGTGGGTTTTCCGTGAACGGTTTGGATGATTTTTTCGATCTGAATGGTGTGTTGGCGCATGTGGGAGGTGAAACGCCCGAGCCGGAAGCGGAGGGGGAACCGATCTTTTTCCCAAAACCGCGCGGGTTTGTCCAGTTCTTCATCCGTGATGGGGGCGAAAGCGTGGAGGATGCGGGCGTGCCAGTCGTGGTGCCCCGTTTGCAGGGCGTTGAACGGGCTGTTGAGGAATTCATCGTATTGCGTCTCAGTTAGCCCAAGCAGTCGATCCCAGTCCGCGTCGGTGATTTTTTCATCCGGGGACCACGCGCCCGCGCGGTGTCTTTCTAACGCGAAGGTCACGACCCCGTAGAATCCCAGGTCCGCGCCGACGATGTGGGAGAGGGCGGCGCGCACGGGCCATTCCCCCTCTTCAGGGGGGCGGTTCGCGGCCGCATTGTCCAACCCCAGGCAGACGGCGTACAAATCCAGATAAGCGGCGTGATATTGCCCCAAAATTTGCTGGGCGTGGGTCAGCGGTTTGGTGCGGGCGCGTTCGGCTTGCAGGCGCAGGGAGAGGTCGAGCAGTTCTTCGTAGGTGCGGAAAAAGGCGAAGCGGATGCCCTCGCCGGTGTAGTCGTGCCAGCCCCAGGAAATGTCGAGGGCGGTGTCGGGGAGGTTGAGGGTGAGGTGGGTGAGGGCGTTTAAGGCAGAGGTGAGTGGGATGTTAAGCATGGGTGGCTCCTGTTTCACAAATGATGCGAAGGGGATTCGTACCAGACCCTAAAGGTTTTTCTTGGTTAATCTTCGCGAAAGTTTGCAAGAAAAGCCTGTTTTTACTTGACCTTCTCTTGCAAACAAAACCTTTAGGGTCTTGGCCTGAATCATGACGGATTTTCTTTTTCAAGAAGAGCGACATAGGAAGTTGTCTCGGGGTCGGTGAGTATTTCGCGCAACCCCCATCCGGTTCCGACCAGGATGTCCTGCATCTCGGCAGGAGATACGATCAGGTAGTCAAACCAGGGGCCTTTGATGTTTTCGTAACGCACGCGCAAGTTGAGCTGGCCACGCATCCGACTGCGTTGAAGGTTGTAGGCGTGGTAGGCAAGATGAACAGGGTTCGTGGTTCCCGCGGGGTCGTTGGATTCGGCGATGATCCGGGCGTGAGGGGAGGTGATTTTGTGCCATCGGCGAAGCAACCACTGCGCGCGTTGCCGACTGCCAAATAGCCCAAAATTGTGGCCCAACATCGTGATCGTGTCGAAAACGCCCAGCCGGGAGTCCACCTGGGTGATGGAAAGCTGACGGGCATCGTGGACCCCGCGCTGTTTGCAGATTTCAATCGCCAAAGGGGAATTGTCAATGCCGACGACTTCCAAGCCCTGGCTTTGCAGGTAGAGGGGGACGCGCCCGGCTCCGCACCCAAGATCGAGCACCCGGCCTTGCACATAGGACATGGCTTTTTGCAGACGCGGGTCCCAGGTTTCAAAAGGCGAAAAATAAGTCGGCGGTCCCATCCGCCCCGCGCTGATGAACCCGTCCTCGCGTTCGATAATTTCAACTACTTCCTGGCCTAGATGAAAGGCCATCATGAGTTTGCCAAAAGCGTCTTTTTCAATAGGGATCATGCCTCTTATTTTATCCCACTCTAAAATCCAGGTGGAGGGGAGTTCGCGCCATACATTCCGTGTGGAACGCCCTCCAGCAAAGTCCACCCCAAACAGAGAATTTCTGCGTGAATGATATAATCCCGCGCCATGAAGCGCTGGCTCCCCTTCCTCCTCGCCGCCCTCCTCCTCGCCGCATGTCGTTCCACGAACGTCACCCCGGTCCCCAACACCTCCACGCCTCTGCCGCCAACGCCCTCGCCCCTCGTCACCTCCTCTCCTCTTCCCCTCTTCACCCCGTCTCCCCCACCCTCCAACACCCCTACGCCCACCCCTCTGCCGCCCACGCCCCTCCCCAACACGACCCAATACGACCTCCGCGCCAGCCTCGACTACTCCACCAAACACCTCACCGTCGCCGAAACCATCCGCTACTACAACGACACAGGCGAAACGCTCAACGAAATGATCCTCGTCATCGAGGCCAACTGGACCGAAGGCGTTTTCCAACTCGATCAATTGGCCTGGGAAGATGACACCCCCATCGAAAACTGGACCCTGACCGGGAACATTCTCCGCTTCCCCCTCCCGACTCCCCTCGCCCCAAATACCGAACTGACGCTCGCATTCTCCTACCGCCTGATTCTCCCGGCCCAGGCAGGGTTACTGGGTTTTGATCTGCGCGGGGTCAATCTGGGGAACTGGTACCCGTTCATCCCCCCCTACCAAACGGGGACAGGCTGGCTCGCGTACCAAAAAGGGTGGGTGGGCGAACATTTTTCCCACGCCCTCGCGGGGTATACCGTTGAACTGACCCTGGTCAACGCCCCGACCGGGGTTGTCATCGCCGCCAGCGCCCCGGTCGTGCAGGAGGGGGACACCTATCATTTTCACCTCCCCCTCGCCCGTAGTTTCGCCCTCGCCCTCAGCCCGGAATACACCATCTTCCGCACGATGGTCGGGACTGTCGAAGTCCTGAGTTACACCTATCCCGAGACCCTCGCCGCGGGCGAGCGCGCCCTGCAAGTCACCGCCGATGCCCTGGCGTTGTACACCGATTTGTTCGGCCCTTACCCCCACAAAACGCTGACCGTCGCCCAGGTCAGTTTCCCCGACGGGATGGAGTTCGATGGGCTGTATTTTCTGAGCGAACAGTATTACTGGGGGTATCCACCCAACCCGGATCGTCTCACTGCCGCCCAAAACTACCTCACCATCATCGCCGCCCACGAAACCTCGCATCAATGGTGGTACGCCCTCACCGGCAACGATCAAGCCGTCGAACCCTGGCTGGACGAGACCCTGGCCACTTACACCGAGCACCTTTTTTACGAACATTACTACCCCGAACTTGTCGAGTGGTGGTGGGAGTTCCGGGTGGATTATTACGAACCCCGCGCATGCTGTGTGAACGACACCATTTACCAGTACGGCGACTCGCGGGCCTACATTAACGCCGTTTACTTGCGTGGGACCTATTTCATGCAAGACCTCCGCGACACCATGGGGGATGCCGCCTTCTACGCCGCGCTGATAACTTACGCCGAACGCTATCGAAACGGGTTCGTCACCGCACAGGATTTTTGGGCTGTCATTGGGGAATACACAAACGAAGATTTGCTCCCCCTCCGCCAACGCTATTTCGGGGGCTTTTGATCTTCTCGCCTACCCAATCGGGATGAAATATTTCAGCATTCATTCGGCGGGGGGCTACTACGTGACCGGGTCATCGGGATGATGCTCGTTCCACAGGGCCACCAATTCTACCCCGGTTTTTCCCAGGTTTTCTGCGTGGGTAATCCGGCCCCGAAACGCCCCCTTCCCGTTGAGCGCTCGCAAAATGCGTTTATCTATTCTGACAGACACTGTGAAATTTCCCTCCAAATCCAGATCGGGGATATAGATAGCCGTGCCGGTGTGGACGGGCTTGCCATCCAACAGCAACCCGATCAGGGTTTCCACCTCACTCTCTTGCACATTCTTCACCACCCCAGGGGAAAGGGTCGTGCGCTGGGTAATGAGTTCCATAAAACGTTCGCTTTGGGTGACATCACCCAAGCGGATGCGTGGGCGGTACGTGCTAATGGCCTGAATTTTTTGTGCCATCTGATTTTCTCCTTGCAAAAATATATGATTTCGGGACAGCTTGCGAATAATTACATTGGCTCAATGAGCTTTCTTGAAAGAATTGTAGTTACTTACGGTAGATAATTGATTATCTACCGTAGCTTTTTGATTATCTACCGTAGATATTTAAATGCCTACGGTAGATAATTATATATCAGGAAAAGGATTTAAACGTTCTCAGTAACTGCTCAGGCTTAGAGAGGAAACTTCACCCTTTTTTAGGAGACTAATCGCTCTACCCTGGCTGAGTAGTTACCTTTCTAATTGAGAAACAATTCAAAGCTGAGCACTCTGTCATTCCGAACGCAGTGAGGAATCCCTGCGACGGTTGTTGCATCTGCCTCCCCACTAGGCACCCTTTCCCCACGTCCCAGGGATTGCTTCCAAAGCTTGCCCTGATCACAACTGAAGGGATCGAAATGACAGAAAAGGTGGGGGCGTGAGTAACCTTTCTCCCTCCTCCGCATCTAATTCCATGAACGATTACCATGTTCATTACCGTTGATCCACAGCCCATTCTATTGTTAGAGGTACCCATGCTCCCTGAAACAAAATCCACCCTGGGCCTTTTCGTTTCCTTGCACACCGACTACGAAACCGCCCTCGAACGTGTCACCGCCGCCCTCAAAACCGAAGGCTTCGGCGTCCTGACCGAAATTGATGTCCAAGCCACGCTCAAGAAAAAACTTGACGTGGACTTCCGCCCGTACAAAATCCTCGGCGCGTGCAACCCTCCGCTCGCTTACCGCGCCCTGCAAGCCGCCCCCGAAGTGGGGCTACTGCTCCCCTGCAACGTCACCGTCTCGCAGGAAGATGATCATTGCCTGGTCTCCCTCGTGGACCCCATTGCGATGATGGACTTTGTTCAAAACCCCGCGCTCGCCCCCATCGCCGAAGAAGCCCGCACCCGCCTCGAACGGGTCGCCGCTGCGCTCACCGCGCCGCTCCAGGAGAACTAACCCATGCCCATGTTTACCTTCGTCTGCCAGGATTGTTTGACCCCTTTTGAAGAATGGGTTCCTACCACCTCGAAGATCAACGAAGTCGTTTGCCCCGAATGTCAAAGCCAGGATGTCCAAAAACAACTCTCCCGTGTGGCAGGTGTCAAAACCGCCATCGGTTCGTCGTTCGGAAGCACAACCTCCACCGCGGCCAGTTGTAACACAGGGGGTGGCTGAGGCGTCCGCTGGTAACCAGCCGTGTGCTGGGCTTTCGTATTCAGTATCCAGTATCCAGTATCCAGTAGTCAGTAGTCAGTATCCAGTTATCAGTTTTCAATCTTAAAGACGATCACTGAACACTGAATACTGATCACTGAACACTGAATACTGACTATAATACAAGGCGTGGACAAAAATGAACTTGATCATGACATTCTAAACCGGCTCCATGCGGGTGACATGACCGCCTGCGCCGATTGTATTGCCCTACACTCCGATAGTCTCTACGGTTTGGCTTTGCGTCTTGTCAACGACGAAGCCGAGGCCGAAGATGTGGTGCAGGAAACGTTTCTCAACGCCTTCAAATCCATTCGGAACTTTGACGGGCGTTCCAGCCTGGGGACGTGGCTCTTTCGCATTACGTATAACAACGCGCTGATGCGCCTGCGCCGTCACAAACCGGACACCGTTGAAATTGACCAACCGGTGTATATGGAAGGCGAAGAAGTTCCCCGTCAGTTGTTTGATTGGTGCTGTTTACCGGAAGAAGATTTTATGACTTCTGAGGCGCAAGCCAAAATCAAAATGGGAATCAGTCAGCTTTCCGAACCCCTCCGCATGGTGTTTACTTTGCGCGATATTGAAGGATTGTCCACCGCAGAAGTCGCCGAAATTCTCGATTTGACGGAGAGTGCCGTCAAAGTCCGCCTGCACCGTGCCCGGTTGGCGCTCCGAGAAATCCTGTCCGGTTACTTCACCGAATGGGCACACGAAAAAATGTCATGACCCACGACGAATTTCAAACGCACCTGTCCGAATACCTTGATGGCGAATTACTGGAGACTCTCCGCACAGAAATGGCAACCCATCTGGATACCTGTGAGGATTGCCGGGTTTTATTCGTCACCACCCAAAAAGTGATTGAGCTGTCCCGAGAGCAGGGGAAACCGAAATTGTCCAAAGCTTTTCAAGCGGAATTAACGGAAAAAGTAAAACGTGCATATCGGTTGGGCAACCGGTGCGAGGGCTAAAACCGGCGCAAAACCAACATTTGAAAATGCAACGCCTCCCCCTCATCATCCAACTCGACCACCTGAAAAGCCTCCACCTCAAACACCTTCATCGCCTCCGCCTGAATCTGTTCATCTGTCCAAAAAGCAAAAAAACGCTTGGGTTCGTAGTGATCATCGGCATACACCGCCTCTTCATCGTGCCCCCCGTACTGCCCTAAAAAGAACACCCCGCCCGGTTTCAGCACCCGCCGGACAGACGCCAGCACCTCGCCGAAGTTCGCATGGGGGACATGCAAGAGACAATTCATTGCAAACACCGCTTCAAAAGAGTCCGGGGGAAAATCTAATTCGTTGAAATCCATCACCCGCGCATCCAATCCTTTCGCTTGCGCCGCCGCCACCATCGCGGGGGATAAATCCGTGCAAATCACCTCCAACCCGTTCGCTTGAAAAAACAAGCCATGCACCCCCGTCCCTGTGCCGATTTCGAGCAGGGTCCGTTTTCCTTCCGCGTGCAGGAGCGCCAAAAATTCTCGCCGTGCGTGATCTTTCCAGGTGGCGGTCCCCTTCCCTTCGCGCTCTTCTACCTTTACATCGTAGGCTTTGCGTAAATCCGCTTTGATTTGAGCATACATGTTCAAACCTCATTCAGCTAGGACTTTACTGCCAGGTTTTGATATAGCCCCCGCTTCCGAATCACATCGGATACCCCCGAATGAAGATAATATTTGATGGGTGCGCCTTCGGCGACCCGCTCACGAATTTCAGAAGAAGAAATGCCCAACACCATGCTGATAATCAGTTGAAGTTTATTCCTCACGCCCGGGAGACGGGCTTCGATGGCGTTCAAATCAATCGCTTCGTGGGATCGGTTGGTGACGGCGATGGTGTCGCAGGCCCGAATAAAATCCAGCGGACGATGCCAGGTGTGAAGATTGAGCAGGGAGTCACTGCCCATCAAATACACGATTTCCGCTCCGGGATGGGCTTTTTGGAGCAGATGAACCGTGTCCACCGCGTAATGAGGAGGGGGACGATCCATGTCTACCGTCGAAAGTTCGAATTCGGGGGTGTCGGCAATACAAGCCTGCACCATTTCGAGACGAATGTCCAACGGGGTGATGATCTGATTGGGTTTGTGCGGGGGATTGGGGGTCAGGACCCAGAGCAAACGGTCCAACCGGCATTGATAGAGGGCTTCTGCCGCCAGGATCAAGTGCCCCACATGGGGGGGATCAAAGGTGCCGCCAAAGACGCCAAGTCGCATAGGGAAAGGGGGGATGGGAAAGGATGAAGGGTGAAGGCGAAAGCACCATTCATTCTTCACCCTTCATCCTTCTTAATCATGCCACTCTAACTCAAAATCTCCGATGTAAACCGTATCGCCTTGCTGGATACCTGCGTCGCGCAGGGCGTTGTCGATGCCGAGGGTTTCGAGAATGCGTTGGAAACGGCGCATCGATTCGTTGTATTCCCAGTAGGTCATTTTGGCCGCGCGCTCGATCGCCTGACCGTGAACGCGGTATTCATCTTCGCTTTCTTTTTCGATGGTGAATTCTTGCGGATCACCTTCGTAGCGATAAACCGGAAGGGTATCTACGGTGATGGGAATGGGGGTTTCTGCGAGGAGTTCGGAGGCTTTGTAAAGCACGGCGCGGACATTGGAACTCGTCGCGGCGGAGATCGAAAAGGCGATGTACCCATGTTTTTTGAGTTGTTTTTCGATTTTCGGCCAGCGTTCCTGCACTTCGGGAATGTCCATTTTGTTGAACGCCACGACCTGGGGCTTGGTTGCAAGGGCTGAGTCGAAGAGGGAAAGTTCGGTGTTGATTTGGGCGAAGTCGGCGAGCGGGTCTTCGGAGAGGCCGTCGAGGAGGTGGATCAACACACGGGTGCGCTGAATGTGCCGGAGAAAGTCGTGCCCCAGTCCCACGCCCATGTGCGCCCCCTCGATCAGGCCGGGGATGTCCGCGAGGACGAGGGTGGTTTCATCGTCGGGGATGGCGACGCCCAGGTTGGGGGTCAGCGTTGTGAATGGGTAGTCGGCGATTTTAGGTTTGGCATTGGTCACCGCGGCGAGGAAGGTGGATTTGCCCGCGTTGGGGACGCCGACGATGCCGATGTCGGCGATCAGTTTGAGTTCCAGACGCAGGGTTTTCTCTTCTCCGGGGTTGCCTTTGTCGGCGATGTGAGGGGCCTGGGTCCGGGAAGATTTGAAATGGGGGTTGCCCCGTCCTCCCCGCCCGCCTTCGCAGACGATGAGACGTTGCCCGGGGTCGGTCAGATCACCGAGCAGTTCGCCGTTCTGATCGTTGAACACGACGGTGCCCGGGGGCACAAGTATGACCAGGTCATCGGCGGAGCGTCCGGTCTTTTTTTGCGTGCCGCCGTTGCCCCCATCTTCGGCGCGGAATTTGCGTTGGTGCTGAAAAAAGGAGAGGGTGTTGAGACCAGAACTGACTTCGAGCACGACATTCCCCCCGTTGCCGCCATCGCCGCCGTCCGGGCCGCCGCGGGGGACGTATTTCTCCCGGCGAAAGTGAATCATGCCGTTGCCGCCGTTCCCGGAGGTGACGTGAATTTGTGCTTGATCAATGAATGTGGTCATATGTTTTTACCGCGAGGACGCAAAAGGTGTGAAAGTAGAGCCATTGTGGACTGGGAATCTCTCTGCTTGGTGAAGAAATTCCCAAAGGATATTTTAAGTGGGAAGACATTATACCTTTAGACTTGGAATCCACATGATCCAAAAAGGTCTCCGAAGGGCGATACAGCCCTCCGAAGACCTTTTTGGATGGATTTTCAACTCGTGGGAATTTATTCCTCGATATACTCATCCACCAATTCAATGGTTTCGTCCACCGAGCCATCGCTTCCGTAGTCAATATCAATGAAGAGACTGGTGCCCGGGCCTTGCCATTCGAGATATTTGAGGAAGGTGGTATCGCCGGGTTCGAGATAAATGTCGTTGTTTTGGAAAACGACCTCGCCTTCGTCGTCAATGCGGTACATCACGATTTCGTAGATGCCATATTCGGTGGTGTTGTCCGTGTTGATGCTCAACAGGCCATTTTCCACATCGAGGTTGATCAGGAATTCTGCGCCCGATTCGATATCGAGTGCGGCGACGATAAACTCGTAATCCGCTTCGGGGCGTTCAATCCCGAAAATCATATCGGGAGCATCGTTGTACTCGGTGCTGTAGGTCAATTGACGCCCATCGGGTGACACGCCGATCACATCGGTCGTCCCCGGGTCGAGATACAGGTCTTCGACCACGAGCGTGTACCCCGGCCCGATCATCGAGACGGTGGACGTGACGCCTTCGGTCACGCGACTGGCGTCCACCAGGATCGAGAAAGGCAGACCTAACGGGATCAGATACACCGGTTCTTTGTCCACATCCCACACATCTATCCCCAGGAATTTATACTCCTCGGTCTTCGCGCCGGGGATTTCATTGATAAATTCACCATTCACAAATCCCGTCCGGTTCCCCTCCCCATCGGTGAGCAGGAGATCGGCGCTACCTTCCAACCAAATCTGGTTGTAGCCCTGCGCCTGCATCGCAAGCCCCCCGCCCCCTGTGCTAGTGCTACAAAACTCACAATTTTGCACGCCCAGCCGGTTCGAGGTGGGGATGATCTCCAGGGTTTGCGAATTCGCGTCGCCTTCGTACAACTCGGAAGGTTCGTTGGGATTGGTGGAGGCCTGATATTGCCAGGTGTTCTGATTCCGGTCCACGATCACACTCCGGGTTTCGCCGGGGAAGTTGTTATCGTACACCAGAATATGCACGATGCCGCCCCCCTGATCCTCCACCGCGAACGGTGTAATCGCATGGCCGCCCGACATATCCCATTGATAGATGCCAATGGTCCACGTGTCTGTCGAAGCGGGGTCACTATAGGTGCTGATTAACTGATCCACCACCGCATTGGGCGATTCGTTGATGCGAAAACTGGCCGCAGGGAAGACGGACTGCGTGGTCCACCAATAGGCGATCTCCCTTTGAAGGTCTTCGTTGTCCAATCCGAGGTCGTAGGCGACTTCCCCGCCAAAGGTTTGGGGACTTACCTCGCCCGAATACATCAACAAACTCAGGGCCGCCATCCCTTCACAATGGCCGCCATCCATATAACTGTTGATTTGTTCCATCCACTGTTTGGCCGGAGGGGTGAGGGCACAGGTTCCCCCGTTCAAATTGGCGCAAACCTGATCGCCAAACATCCGTTGGACTTCGGCGGGGGTGAGGTTTGCGGAAACGGCATCATTGCCATAGTTTTCAAAACTGAATCCATTGACGGTGGGCCGGAAACCGCTGTCCGCCGCGCCGAGGTCCGCGGGCGCAGTCGTGTCACCCCCCGCGGGCGGTTCGTCGCCGGTTGAAGAGGGGGTGTCGCCCCCGGTCGTGGCGGCAACGCTATCACCCACCGTAAGGCTTTCGACCATCGCGATCCAGTCCGTCGAGACGGCGTCGTAACTTTCCGCCAGCAGAGCGAGGACATAAACCGTATTCCCGTCTGATTGGACGTAAAGTTCACCCTGCCCCTCGGCATATCCCGCCGATGAAAAATCGAAGGGGAGCAGATACCCGTTCCCAAACGCCCCCGCGTCGTCGGGGTACAGGACAAAATCGTTCACCAACCCGACCGAGGTCAGGACCTCTGTCAGCAGGGAATTGCCCAGGTCTTCGAGGGCGTTTTCGTCCACGTCACCCTGATTCTCAAGGTAGAAGGCGAAAATTTGCTGACCCTCCCCCGCAAACAGGGCGGAGTCAGCGCCTTCGTCCACGAGGTCGCCCAGGTTTGCCAGGGAAAAGAGACCGGAGGGGTGGACGTACACTGCCGGGTTCGTCGAGCCGGTGGTGGTTTCGGGGGCGGTTTCTTCTTCGGTCTCCGCAGGGAGATCGGCGGGGGCCTCGACAACTTCTTCTGCCGGAGGCTCCTCAAAACCTTCCTCATCGACCATTTCTTCGCCACCACAGCCCAACAGCGCAAAGGCAAAGAGGATTACCAAAGTGAGAAATAAGATAAGTTTTTTGTTCATTTTTTCCTTGTATGAATCGAATATTGAATTTCCCAAAAATGGGCAACTACTGGTTTTCGTAGTGGCGGTTTCAACCGCTCAAGACCACGACTGAAGTCGTCACTACAAACGCGGGAGTTTCCGAAAAAGGATACGCAAATAGATGTTCAATACCCAATCACCGTACCGTGCCGTCGGGCAAGATCGTCTTCCGGAAACGGGTACGGATCAGGATAGCCAGGGACAAATTGGCCCCGGTAAAGTTCGCCTCGGTGAGGTTTGCGCTGTGTAAATCCGCAAAACTGAAATTTGCACCCGAACAATCGGCGTTCGTTAGATTTGCGCCTTTCAAAATCGCGCCGCTAAAATTTGCGCCTTGCAGGTTGGCACCTTGCAAATCGATCCCGGCCAATTGCGCCAGGCTTAAATCGGCGTCGTGGAGATCGACGCCGGGAAAGGCGCGTTCCCCTGCCGCGTACGCGTTTCGTAAGTTTTCTGAAGACAGCATGTTATACCTTTCTTTTGGTGTGTGTTCCTTGCGCCTGAGTGGATATTCCCATTCATCACGAAAGCCCCCTGTATTCAACTTAGGTCGTTTATCTCCCAATTATTTCCGCACGATTTTTACAGCCAGGTCGGACTGAAAATCGGGGAGGGGGAGGGTACAGGTGTCGGCGCAGGTGATGTCGAATGCGGGGAGGAATGTGCCCTGCCAGGGGTCGTAGGGTGTGAGGGTGTAGGTCCCCGCGGGGAGGCCGGAGATTTCTAGACTCACGCCCGTGCGAAGGGTGACGTTGGCGCGGACTGCTTCAATCGGTTGGTCTTCCAGCGAAAAATCCTGCACCCAAAGGACGCCGCCCTCAGTCCCCACCATGCCCCACGCGCGGACTTGCGGATCGCTGGCGGTCAACGCGACCGGGACGGGATTCCACTGCACGAGGGGCAGATCGGCGACGAATTGGGAAAACCGCTGAATGTCGGCGTACATGTCGGGGGTCATGTAGCTCCAAAAGCCGCCACCGTTCCACTCTGCCGGGGTCATCGCCGCGCCGCTGGCGAGGGCGGCCCAGGTGGCGTTGTGCAAGAGTTCGGGATACAGGCCGTCGCCGCCGATGCCGAATTCGCCTACCCAGTTGGGTTTTTCGTACCCGGCGAACATCCGCGCGGTCCAATCTGCGGTGGTGGCCGCGGCCCGTACCGCGCCCAGTTCGATGTCGAACGCATACAGATGCACCTGCGGGATGTCCATCACGGCAAAGCCTTCGGGCCAGTCTATATCCCCGGACATGCTGGCGGTGGTGGGGTGGCGATAGGGGTCATGCGCCTGGAAGTAGGCGTTGACCTTCTCGTGCCAGGGATTGAGCTGGTCGTAGGCGTTTGTGCCATTGATTTCGGAGACGGTCATCCAACTGGCGATGGCGGGGCTGTATCCCCATCGGGCAATGGTGTACCGATAGAGGTTTTCCTGCCACGCCCACGCCTCGGGATCGGTGAAAAAGCCGGGGAGGTCCACCAGTTTGCTGAACCCGTTGGCGCTCCATTTGCCATCGGCCCAATCGTGGGTCTCGTCCCGCAGATTGGGGTGATCCCACAGGGTGAAGACGAGGTAGATGCCTTCTTTTTCGGCGTCGCGGACGATGGTGTCGATCAGGCCGATATTGCCGACGTTGTATTTGTCGAACCCGCCGTTGACGGGGGAGTTGGTGTAAAACGGCCACCACACGGTGTAGTTTTCGCCCGCCGCTTTCATGTTGTCGAACAGGCGCACGCCGTCTTCGGCATCAAACCCATCGTTGAGGATGTTGAGGGCCTCGCCATGCCCCACGCCATAAAACGGCGTGCCATCGTGGTGGGCGAGATAGTGGGCGGAATACGTCGGGTCCACCTGATTGCCGGGGAGCAACCACCCGTGCAACTCCGACGGGGTGACGGAAAATGCCCCTTCCGCGGGGGTACTGATCCCGCGCGGGTCGGTAACGGTCAGGGCGTAGTGCCATTCCCCCTCCGCCCACGGGGTGAACCGCAAACGCCAGGCCTCTTTCGCATCCCAAAAACCGGGCACGATCAGCGTCTCCCCATTCGGCGCGGTGAAGGTGCCGTCGAGGGTGACTTCGCGGGCGTCGAAGGGGTTGGTGTATTCCGCGTCCAGGGCGAGGGTGAATTCCAGGGCTTCGTAACGCCCCAGCGTGGCGCGATCCAGTTCGACTGCGGTGATTTTGGGGAGGTCAGGGGGCGTTGTGGGGGGGAGCGAGGAGGAGGCGGGTGCGGTAGGTGATGGGGTCGGCGTTGTCTTGCTGGCGCATCCGGCGAGGAGGGTGAGCATAAAAATGAGGAGGAGTCCGGTTCGGGGAAGGTGTTTGATCATAGGGGTTATGCGACGGTGACGCGATTGCGTCCGGCTTGTTTGCTCTGGTACATGAGTTGATCGGCGCGGCGCACAATGGTTTCGGGGGTGTCTTCGGGGAGGAGACGGGTGGCTCCGATGGAGAGGGTGGCGCTCAGTTCGTGGTTGTCGTAGGTCAGGTGGGAATTTTCCACCATGATGCGGAGTTTTTCAGCGACGGTTCGTAATGCTTCCAGCGAGGGAATATCGTACAGGATGGCGATAAATTCTTCTCCGCCCCAACGGCCCAGGACATCTGTGGTGCGCAAGTTGTGATGCAAGGTCGCGGCGACCATTTGCAGGGCTTTATCGCCCGCCTCGTGCCCGTAGGTGTCGTTGATATTTTTGAAATGGTCGATGTCCAGAAACAACAAGCCTGCGGTGCTGGTTTGGTGGTCAAATTCGGCGATGAGGGCGCGTAAACGACCTTCGAGGAAGGGACGATTGCGCACGCCGGTAAGGACGTCGATTTGGGTACTCCGGCGAAGTTGCCGGACTTGTTGGCGGAAATTGACGAGGGTGGAATTGTTGCTAAAGGTTTCTACGGCGCCAATGATATTTCCCTCCGTATCGCAGAGAGGGACGGCCCGCACCCGGACCGGGACGCGGTGCCCTTCGTGGTGGTGCAAAAAGATTTCCGCTTCACGCGGTTTCCCGTCTTGCATACATGCGGCGACGGGACAGTTGCCCAGGCAAAGGAGCGTGCCATTGGCGGTGACGTGGTTGAGCAGGTTGTCGTAGCAGTGATGCCCGATCACGTGATGCGCGCTGTATCCGGTAATGCGTTCGGCTCCTTTGTTCCAATAGGTGATTTTCCGTTCGCGATCCACAAAATAAACCCCGTCAAACAAGTTGTCGATCAGTTCTTTGTAGAAATCCTTTTCGTCAGCCATCGCTCCTCCGTTAGATAGGGTGCTGGGAAATCGAATGTCCTATTATAGCGTAGGTTGCAAGGATGTTAACCCATGCGATTGCATTGGTGTGCAAGTAAAGGTGGTCAGGCAGGTTTGCAAGTGACCCGCACCCTTCGACTACGCAAAGCCTCCGCTCAGGGTGCTACTGACATCTTATGCATGCACACTTCCATTGCATCACGCGGCTACAAACGACCTGAGGGAAGCCGCCCCGCTCTAATGTCTGTCGTTTGTGCCGGGGTAAAAGGGGCTGACAGCAGGGACGCCGTTTCTTGGTAACAACGAAACAGATCAGCGATGAAGTGAAGGCGGTCGGGCAGGTCCGCCCAATCGAGGGCGCCGGTCTCGTACAGGCTGTCGGGGGTGGGATCGATGCGTTCCATCAGGTGACACAGGTCGGGGTGGGTGAGTTGTTTCAGCAACGCGGGGAAGGCCGCGTGCAGATCATCCCCCAGCCGGAGCCGGATGCCGTCCGGGAATTCCAACCCCATCAGGGTTTCTGTGAGGAGGAGGCGGACTTGTTGGCGGGCGAGGGTGATCAGGTGGGTGATCGCTTCATCGAGATGAGTCCACTGGCGGATCAAGCGCATGAACCCCCAAAGCAGGTACACCGCCCAGCCTCGATATGGAAAGAGGGCCGCCCCAACGCGGCGCACAAACTCGCCGGGATCCATGATTGAGGCGTCGAGCGCCTCGGCGATTTCGGGCTGTAAACGGGTTTGTTCGTGGAACCCGATCTCCACATTGGCGAGGAGCAGGAGTTCTGCCCGGATTTTGGGGTCATTCTCGAAAAAAGCTTGATAGTAACAAGCAAAGGCCTGCCGAAGAGACCGCTGTCCCTCCGGGGGATCACCGTCCCGTAACGAGGCGCAAAACCGGGCGATGTTCTCCCCATCGAAGGTGGCATCGTGGAGACATTCCGCCTCAAACCGGGCAAACGCGTACCCGATCTCCGCGAAAACTTTCTGATTGCCGCGGGCGACCGCGTCACTGGCCCGTTCCAACGCCCCCAACGGGTTCAACACCTCCCAAATCGTTTTTAAGAGCACATCCCGCTCCCGCCGGACACCAATTTCCTGCGCCAACAACACCACTTCGGCGACGGCCTGCTGGGTGGTGGGCACGGCAGTAAAAAGCGTTTCGAGGGCGCGTTTAAAATCTTCCTGCCGGATGGATTGCCCGGCTTGTTTGGACGCCCAGGTCGCGAACGTACACCAGTTCGCGATGGGGCCGGTGCGTTTTGCCAGCACGGAGGAGAGTTCGTGGTAGCAGTGGGTGATTTGTAAATTTCGGATGACGGGGTCAGGGTAGGCGGCGATGCGATTCACTTCATCCAGCGAGGGCGGGGCGGGAGGCTGTGTGAATTCGGGCATGGGTTTATTCCACGGGGGGGGAGGGGGTAAAGAGTTTGCTCATGCCCCCGATGTTCGGGAGGGTGATCATTTTTTCGAACCGGAGACCGATTTTTTCCAGCACCCGGATCGAGGCGTCGTTGTCCGGGGTGGTGATGGCGACGATGCGATCCAGCCCCAACCGCGTTCGCCCGTAGGCCATTACGGCGTCTGCGGCCTCGGTCGCGTACCCCTTGCCCCAATACGGGGGAAGAAAGGCGTACCCAATGTCGGGCGCATCCAGCCCCTCGCGTTTGATCAACCCGCACATGCCGATGGGGAGATCTCCGCCTTTCAATTGGGTCAAATACAGCCCAAAGCCGTTCCGCGTGTAGCTGTCCAGCGGGCCGTTTTGTAGATACTTGCGCGCGTCGTCGAGATTTCGGACCCCGCGATCCCCGATGAAGCGGAGGAAGGAGGGGTCATTCAAAAGTTCGAGGATGAACGGGGCGTCGTCGAGGGTGAGTTGGCGGAGGGTGAGGCGGGAGGTTTTGAGGAGGGACATGCATGGATTATAGCCGATGAGGATTACACATTGTTTTCAAAAAGGCCTGGGAAGGCTTGCCAGCCCTCGAAAAATCGAATACAGTTATCCTATGACCCGCTTTAAAACTCCTCTCCGTTATCTGATGGCTTTGTTTTATATCGTGGCCGGAGCGAACCATTTCATCAACCCGGATTTTTATGTGCGGATGATGCCTTCGGTTCTTCCCTGGCCGCTCGAAATTGTGTGGATCACGGGGGTGATGGAAATCGCGCTCGGTATCATGGTGTTGATCCCCGCGTGGGTGCGGGTAGCCAGTTGGGGGTTGATCTTTTTGTTGGTGGCGGTGTTTCCGGCAAATCTCAACATGGCGTTCAATGAGAATTTGCACTTTGGGATTCAACCTATCTGGTTGTATCTCCGTTTGCCCTTGCAGTTTGTGTTCATCGCGTGGGCGTATGGGTATACGAGGCCAAACCGTTGAACAGCAATTCTGTTTTTGGACGAACGGCGTTCCTTTTTGAAGCGCTTTTGAACTTCAGGGTGGCCGTTGAAGGAACGCCGTTCGTGCTTTTGCGGCCATCTCGAGAATTGCTGACCGTTGAGGGCGGCACTTGTGTTTTTTAACCATTTGGAATAAAGTTGTAACTACTCACCATGAGTAGTTACGAAAAAAGGATGGACGGGGGGATGTACATCCCCCCGTCCATCCTTTTTTTGAGGTTTACTTCTTCGAGCGTGAGTAATGACATAAAGTTAATACCAAGACAACGCAGGTGGAGTCGCAATGATGAAAATAAAACCCTCTTTTTTTCTTTATGTGCTGGTGTTTCTTTCCCTGGAAAAATTTATTCAGCACATGTTTGTCACATATGCTTTTGCTGTCGATATGCAGGGCATTCGCAGTACGGTTATCCTGGATTACCGTTTTTTGATGGTGACGGGATGTATGGTGGGGGTATTATTTCTGCTCAACGCCCTTTTTTTGTTTCAACGAAGAACCAACAATTTGATGGCGTTGTTTTGTCTGGCTTTGTTTGATGTGCTCGGTGAATTTTTCGCACAGGGCACGCTCGCCATTCAGATGACCGTGTCTTTTGTAGTGGCGACTTTCATCCTGGTGTTTCTTGTGGTGACGTGGCGTCGGTTGTAAGCTAAAGTTCCCGCTCCATAAAGACGATCTCCCCTGTGTCTTCTCCTGTTTCCATAAAATTAAAGCCCACGCGCAAATAAAACTGTATCGCGCGTTCCTGGTAAATGCTCGTGTTCAGTTCGATGCGCGTGTACCCGGCCCAACGCGCAAAGGCGAATAACTCCTGGATCATCCGGTACCCAATGCCGTGACCGTGATACTCTTCGAGAAGCCACATCCGCTTGAGTTCGCAGGAGTCTTCGTCCAGGCGACGGACCGCGCCCGTGCCGATGACCCGCTCTCCATCCAGGGCCACGAGAAACATGCCTTGACGGTTGAAGTAATGCTCTCCCGCGTCATCTACATCGTCCAGTTCGTGGCCTTCATCTGATTTTTCCAGGAGTTCTTCGAGCGATTCTTGCCACCCAAACGTTGCGCGGGCAACGCTTGCAATGACAAATTTGGCTTCGGGGATTTGTTCGGGTTGGAGGGGTTGGAGGGTGATCATGGATTGGGTTCCACCACGGATTTAAACACATAAAGCGGCTGGGAGGCCTCGCCGTAGCTGACCTCGGTCTGCCAGATTAATGTGTAGCTTGTTTTGAAGTCAGGATTTTCGATCACGTTGGGGGTCATAAACTGCGCCAGGGAAATGACATAGGCTGGAGTTTTTTCCAGAATCAGACGTGAAGATATCAGTTCCCCCGTAGATAAATCCTCAAAATAGGGAAACACCTCGGGGGAGACCAGGCCAATGGGGTCCAAAATGTTCGCCTGATCCAGACACCATCCCAACACCCCGATATCGGGCGCGAGAATCCATTGTCCGGCGGGGACTTGTGCATCGATCGCCTGACACGCCATTTCAAAAGCGGCTTCGCGGGTTCGTAAAATCGGCCAACTTACAAATGCGGACATCAGAATCCCCGGAATTGCCACCAACCCAAGCGCCACCCCCCCGAGGGCAATCTGCCGCAAGTATGCGCTGGCGTTGAGCCAATATCCTACGGAGGCAAACAAGGCGAACAAAATCCCTGGGATGAGGGGCAAATAATACCAACTGAAATACATCGGCGCGTTGACGGTTCCCATCACCAGGGTGTACAGAATCGGATAGGCCAGGATGATCATGCCGTCCGGGAAAAAACGGAGCATCGCCCAAACCCCGCCGAGAAACAAAGGGACACTCAACAGGAGACCAATCACCAAAATGGCCAGGGATGAATAAGGGCCGATGGTTCCGGTGGCAAAAAAATTGGCGAAAAAATAGGACGCGTATCCACTCGGTTGATGATAAATGGCTTGTTTTGCCAGGAGCGAATTGGGAATCGGATGGCCAAAGTACCAGGTAGACCACCCCAACCAGGGGAGAATGAGCAAAAAACTGAACAGCCCCGCGCGCACGCCCCCTTTCCAATCTTTGACGACCCAATGGAGAAAAACGGGGGCAATCGCCAGGACCGCATCCGGGCGGACCAAAAACGCCAGCGCGGCAAAAACAGCAGTTAACGGGGCGCGTTTTCCAAGCAAATACCGATCATACATCCCCAACAAACACCCTATAAACATTGAGGTTTCCATGCCACCGGAGGCAACATTCACCCTGAAGGGTTGCAAAAGGTAGGTCGCCGCCACCAGAATGGCGATTTTTTCATCCTTAAACATTCCGTTTGCGATCCGGTACATCAACCAGACATTGACGCTATCCATCAAGACACTTAACAACACCGAAAAGGTGGGCAGGATCGCCGGTGAAAACATCCACGCGCCCAGGGCAAGGATCAACGTGTACAAAGGGGTGGTGGTGCCTAATACCGCTTGCCCGGAATTATACGTAAACCCTAAGCCTTCACTCAAACGGCGTGCATACCGGAAGGTGATGTAGGCATCATCGAAAAGGCCTTTTCCAAGCCAGAATTGCAGAATAAACAACGCCACCATTCCAAGGAGGAACAGCGTTCTCAATAACGCCAGTTTGCTAAAACGATCTGAATACATGAGGGCTTTCATAAAGGGTATTGGGGATTATAGTCTGATCCTCTTTCCTGTGAAACCTACCGAACAAAAAAGCAACAATTCTCGATATGGACACGAGCCGACGAACGGCGTTCCTTAAAACGATCTCACTCAATTCAAAAGATACCCGTTCAGGAACGCCGTTCGTTCAAAACGAGAATTGCTGACAAAAAAGAGGAGCCGCCCCCCCGGCTCCTCTTGTATTTAAACCACGCGACTTCACCCCTCCACAGGCGGATCTACCGGCGGCTCCCCTTCTGTAGACGGCGGGGTCGCCGCCACTACCGTATAGCCCCAATTCGCCAGATCGGGACGCACTTCCCCGTCAAATTCGAACAAACAGATGGCGACTGCCGCGCCTTGCAGAAAGTCTTTCAACTTATAGACGGCACTGCCGCGCACAAAGACGTTGGTCGTGCGCTGGGTGCGGCTGGAACCACGATTTTGGGCCAGGTCGCTAATATCCACCAGCAGAGCTTGCAGGGTGGCGAGCGGCGGGTCGGCGACCTGGGCCGCGCCGAGGGTGCTTTCGTAGGCCACATAGGTTTCGAGCAGGCGAATGACCTCGGTATCTTTGACGGGCATTTTGACGGTATACCCGCCGCGTTTGGCATGGCGGACGTTCCAGCCCCGATATTCGAGGGGGGTCAGGTTGTCGGCATGTTTAAATTTGAGGAAAGCCAGTGCCTTTTCGAGTAGGACACGCGCGGTGTTGAGCGCGGTGCGGTACGCGTCACTGGACGTGGTACGGGCGGCCTCGCCGGATTGGGCCAGGGCACGGGCGGTTTTGGCCGCGGTGAGTTGGGTTTCAATCTGCGTCAGCCAGGGGTCTTTGCGCTGGAGGGCGGCTGTGCGCGCGCTTTCGTAAACGATCCAGGCTTCGGCCTGGGCGATGATGCCATCGTCGGTGCGCGGCCAGAGGACGGTGTAGGGGGTATTGCCAACAATACGGATCGATAACATGATAAACCTCAATGATGATCATTCTTGCCTTTGCACGACTGCAACGAGATGATGATCATTCTTGCCCTTGCGCTACTGCAACGAGGCAAATGATGATCATTCTTGCCCTTGCACTACTGCAACGAGGCAAATGATGTTCATTCTTGTCTCTGCACTACTGCAACGAGGCAAATGATGATCATTCTTGTCTCTGCACTACTGCAACGAGGCAAATGATGATCATTCTTGCCCTTGCACTACTGCAACGAGGCAAATGATGATCATTCTTGTCTCTGCACTACTGCAACGAGGCAAATGATGATTATTCTTGTCTTTGCACTACTGCAACGAGGCAAAGATGGCTTGTTTGGCTCGTTGGACCATTGCAAGGATGTGTGGAACAATCTTCCGGCTTGCACCGGAGGTCCGTAGACCAGATATTCGGTTGGGGAGTTTCTTTCGTTCGTATCTTTATGCCGTTATACCTCACCCCCTTTTGGGGAAGGAACCGCCGACTTGCATTTTCCAAATGCAGGTCGTCCCTACCCGCCTTTATTTTAGCATGAGAGGAAGAAGATTTGCAGGAATTCCCGCCTTTTTTCGATAAGCTATGCGCCGACGAACGGCGTTCCTGCCGCACGCCTCACCCCGCAAAGAACTCGTTGAAGGAACACCGTTCATGAGGATGGGGTCTTTGGCAAGGGACAATCGCTTGCCTTTTCCAAAATTATCGAATAAAGTTAACCCGTCGTTGATAAATTGGTGGAATTTCCCGCGGTTCGTTTTGTGAGTTGGTGAAAGCGGGGAAATATTAGGAGGAAGAATGTCTGTCTTTGATGTTTTCAAAATCAATCAAATTAAAGATGAACTGGCACAAGCTATAAAAGAACGTGACAGTTTAAAAGCGACTTTGTCTGAAACAGAGCGAATGGATTATGCTGAACTAAAAAAAGCAATTGCCGATTTACAAGAACGCAAAAATATTGGTCTGAATCAATTCAAACTCCTTGAAGACGGTTACACTCAAAGAAAAGGGGAAATCGAACAGCAAATTGCTGAACTCCAAAAACAAATTGAATTCAAAAAACGAGACCTCATCATCATGGATGATGAAATCTTGTTGCAATCGTTTGGCTTTTACAAGCCCAAGTACGCGCTCCAAAATTCAGAAGAATACAAAATTCAATTGGATAAAATTCGGGCACAGCAAGATGCGATGGTAAAAGCGGGCAAAGCCGCTTACGGTTCAACAAACTGGACGATCAATAATAGCAAAGCGGAGGGGGAACGTATGGTGAAAGATTATGTGAAGCTGATATTACGTTCTTTCAACAATGAATGTGATGCCAGCATCATCAATGTCAAATTCAACAACATTGACTCGATTGAAAAGAAAATCCGCAAAGCATATGAAACGTTAAATAATCTTGGCAAGCGAATGAGCATTGTCATTTCATCCGATTACTTAAATTTAAAAATACAAGAACTATATCTCTGTCATGAATATCAGGAGAAAAAACAGGAAGAAAAGGAAGAACAAAAACGACTTCGCGCCCAAATGCGAGAAGAAGCAAAATTACTCAAAGAAATTGAAGAAGCGAAATTCAAATTAGGCAAGGAAGAAAAACATTTCAATAAAGCGCTTGAAAAGATCGAATTACAGCTACAAACTGCAAAGACTGACATCGAACGCGAAGCGCTTGAAAAAGAAAAAGAGATGATCGAGCAGAAATTAGTCGAGGTAAAAAAGGATATGCTCGATGTCGAAACGCGGGAACAAAATACCCGTGCAGGATATGTATATGTCATTTCGAATATTGGTTCGTTTGGGGAGAATGTTTACAAAATCGGTGTCACCCGTCGTTTAGACCCGACCGAAAGGGTAGATGAATTGGGCGATGCCTCCGTGCCTTTTGATTTCGATATTCATGCAATGATATTTAGCGAGGATGCACCTGCCCTGGAAAATGCCTTGCACAAAGCCTTCGAAAATCGCAAATTAAATATGATTAACCGACGAAGGGAATTCTTCAAAGTTTCTCTGTCTGAAATTGAGCAGGTAGTCAAGAAAAACTTCAAGAAACCTGTGGAGTTTGTGGAATTAGCGGATGCCGAGGAATATCGAGAGTCGTTGGTGCTAAGGAAACAATAGCTAAAGAGGAGAGAAAAATGGTTGCAGAAGATAACAATCAAACCCCTAAGAAGAAAAATAAGAGTTTATTTCGGTTGATCATGCTAATAGTCATACTTGCAGGAATATGGTTTTTGGTGAGGCCAGGCGTATTCACGATACAACCTATTGGTGCTTTACCTGAAGGCATCACCTTTATCTATCATTCTCGAAGTCCTGAGATGCCCTTTTTTGCATCACCGGATGGAATGTGTTTGATTATTGAAGGTTCAGTCTCATTATTATGCCGTTTGGCGGGGTTAAGTGCACTAGAAGAGTTAACGAGCAGAATAATTACTCGAGTGTTGTATTTTGAATCATAAAGACAAACCGGCAGGAGCGTGAGCCACCTGCTTGGAGAAAAGGAAATCGAAAACGACCTT